>Ga0068853_100001649_pt1 | contig 16318 bp, 14 predicted proteins | sample KBSCornC32_FD_65655 | JGI IMG/M metagenome (GOLD analysis project Ga0068853, IMG submission 65655) | Corn rhizosphere microbial communities from Kellogg Biological Station, Michigan, USA - KBS Corn C3-2 | ecosystem: Host-associated > Plants > Roots > Rhizosphere > Soil ...
AGGCGGTCGAGGTCGGCGGAGCTGGTATCTTTGTCAGTCACGATGGCATTCACTGCTGCATTTCCCGGAAGTATCGCTGATGCATGACCCGATCGACGACGAAGGCCTGGACGAACCGCTCGGGCCGAGCCGAAGCCAGCAGCGCCGCGACGCGCTCGACATCCTCAAGCTCGCCGAAACGCTGGCCGCCCTGAGCGAAGCCGAACTCGCGCGCGTGCCGCTCGAAGACGAGCTGCGCGAGGAAGTCCGGCGCACGCGCGCGGTCACTTCGCATATCGCGCGCAAGCGCCAGACCCAGTTCCTCGCCAAGCAACTGCGCAAGCTCGACGAAGAAGCGGTCGAAGCGATCCGTTACGCACTGACCATCGATCGTGAAAAAGCGCATCGTGAAACAGCCGCGATGCACCGTATCGAAACCTGGCGCGAGCGTCTCCTCGCCGAAGGCGACGACGCCCTGGCCGCGCTGCTCGCTGCGTGTCCGGACGCCGACCGCCAGCACCTGCGCCAGCTCGTGCGCAATGCGTTGGCCGAGCGCAAGGCGAACAAGCCACCGCACGCCTACCGCGAACTGTTCCGCGCACTGCGCGAAACCATCGGACGCGACGACGCCACGACGCAATGACCGGCGGCGCGCTCAGTTCGCGGCGACATACGGGTTCCTGCCCAGCGCCGCGAGCGCGACCCACGCCGTCGCGCCGAGGTGCGGCAGGCGGAAGTAGTACGCATCCGCCGCGAGCCCGGTCGTGATGCGCGGCTCGCGCGTCGCGTACACGTAGTCACCCGCCGCGAATTCGCGCACGATGCAGGCGAGGCGTTTTTCCGTCGCAGCACGATCGCCACGAACGCGATACGCGAGCGCCGCCTGCGCCGTTCCTTCGAGCCAGATGCCGTCGCGGTCGTCGTTGAAATCGAAACCGCAATCGACACCGTGCACGCGCTGTGCGTAAGCGAGCGCGCGGTGCCAATCTTCCTTCGCGCCCGGAACCAGTTGCGACCAGAGCTGCACGTCGAGCGCGGACGAAGCGCGATTCACCGTCACGCCGTCCGGCAGGGCGCCGATATGGAAATAGCCACCCTCGCTGTCCCATTGCGTATCGAGGAAACGACGCGCGCTGTCAGCCTGCCGCCCCCAGTGGCCATCCGCGTCGACCGCGGCGAGTCGCGTGAACAACGCGACGAGGTCGAGCGCGTGCTCGGTCGATTTCCACTCGAGCGGCGCGGGTGAAGGATCGAATCCGTCCACACCGCCACGAAACCCTCCGGCGCCGCGCGCATCGGATTCGTTCGCGACGATCCAGCGGCCAAGGCTGCGCGCCGCATCGAGCCACTTCGCATCGCGCGTCGCGTCGTGCAAGGCGAGCAAGGCCAACGCGGCCCATGCGACGTTGCCGGTCGCGGTGCCGGCCTGGTAACCGTCCTCGACCCAGCGCTTCTGCGCCGCGTCCCACCAGCCGTTGCGCAGCAGCTTTCCGTCAACGATGCCGGCACGATAGACATTGCGCAGGCGCGTGTCGGTCGTCGCCGCAAGGCGCAGCGCTTCGCCGATGCGCGCGGCTTCGGGCAGGGCTCCGCAGCCCACCAGGGCGATCGTCGCGAGCGCCTCGTCGTAGACGAAGGCGGCCGTCTTCAGTGCCGGCTCCTGCGGCTCGCCAACGCCTTGCGGGCCGTCATAGCTGCGCAGGAACACGGCGCCATTGCCCGGCATCGCATCGACGCGACCCTTCATCGCCGAGCAACTATTCGCGGCCACGTTCGACCCACCGTTTTCGCGTGCTTGCGCACCCGCCAACGCCAGCAGCAACGCCAATGCCGCGATCCAGCGTGCGCCGCGCGACGCGCGCGCAAGGCTCATGCCGCGGTACCACCGACCGTCATCGAATCGATGCGCAAGGTCGGCTGGCCGACGCCGACCGGCACGCTCTGCCCGTCCTTGCCGCACACGCCGACGCCTTCGTCGAGCTTGAGGTCGTTGCCGATCATCGAGACGCGCTTGAGCACCTCGGCGCCCGAGCCGATCAGGGTCGCGCCCTTGACCGGCTGCGTGATCCGGCCGTTCTCGATCAGGTAGGCCTCGCTCGCCGAGAACGTGAACTTGCCGTTCGTGATGTCGACCTGCCCGCCGCCGAAGTTCACGGCGTACAGGCCGCGCTGCACCGAGGCGATGATCTCGCCCGGATCGCGCTGGCCCGGCAGCATGTAGGTATTCGTCATGCGCGGCATCGGCAGGTGCGCGAACGATTCGCGCCGGCCGTTGCCGGTCGGCGCCATGCCCATCAGGCGCGCGTTGAGCTTGTCCTGCATGTAGCCCTTCATCACGCCGTTCTCGACCAGCACGGTGCAGTTCGTCGGCGTGCCTTCGTCGTCGATGCTGAGCGAACCGCGACGCCCCGCGAGCGTGCCGTCGTCGACCACGGTGACACCGTCGGCAGCGACCTTCTCGCCGAGCATGCCGGCGAAGGCAGAGGTTTCCTTGCGGTTGAAATCACCCTCGAAGCCGTGACCGATCGCTTCGTGCAGCAGCACGCCCGGCCAACCCGGGCCGAGCACGACCGGCATGTTGCCGGCCGGCGCGGGCACCGCATCGAGATTGACGAGCGCGGTGCGCACCGCCTCGCGCGCGAATGCCTGCGCGCGGCCATTTTCGAGCAGTTCCTGGAATCCGTAGCGACCGCCGCCACCGCTGCTGCCGGACTCGCGGCGACCGCTCTGCTCGGCGATGACCTGCACGTTCATGCGCACGAGCGGGCGCACGTCGGCGGCGAGCGTGCCGTCCGAATGCGCGATCAGTACGGTATCGAGGCCGGCCGCGATGCTGACGATGACCTGTTTCACGCGCGGATCGGCGGCACGACACGCCGCGTCGACTTCGCGCAACACGGCGATCTTCGCCTCGTTCGACAAGGTGTCGATCGGATCGATCGGCGGATACAGCGCCCGCGTACTGGCGATCGCGAGCGGCTTGCCGACGCCCTTCGCGCCCGCCTGTGCGATCGCGCGCGCGGAGCCCGCCGCTTCGAGCAGGGCCGGCAGCACGATCTCGTCGGAATACGCGAAGCCGGCCTTCTCTCCGGACAGGGCACGTACACCGACGCCCTGCTCGATCGAGTGCGACCCGTCCTTGACGATGCCGTCCTCGAGCACCCACGACTCGCTGCGCGAATGCTGGAAGTACAGATCCGCCGCATCGATCGACGGCCCCATCAGGCGCGCGAACACGCCGTCGAGGTCCGTGGTGGCGAGGCCGCCCGGACTGAGCAATTGGTGTTCGGCAAGAGCTATGAGATCGGACATGGGGAACCGTGATCGGACATTCGCGACGGGTGATTCGAAGGAACGGACGTGCGGCCGGCTACGGTGCAAGCTGCATCCGGATCATCCATCACGAACCACGAGACGTGCCCTTCAATTGGGGGCGCGCATGCTGGACCACAACCGCGGCTATTGCAAACCGCCGTCGTGGTCGGACGGGAGCACCAGCCAGGGCGCGGGCGCTTCCGCCGCAGGCTCGTCCGGCGGCAGCGCAGGCGCCGGCACCGGCGTTTCATCCGGCACGTCCGCGGCCGCCGGCGCATGCGTGGACCTGCCCCGCGCCAGTTGCGTGATCTGCGGTTTCTCCCACGATCCGGACACCTTGTAGCGGCGCGCGACCGCCTTGCCGATCGGCTTGTTGAGAATGCCCTGCATGACGAAGCCCGCGGCGGCGCCGACCGGCCCCGCCGCGAGCGCGCCGACGATCGGCAGGGTCGCTCCCGCGTGCGGCTGCACGTCCATCAGCTGGTCGTAGTCCTTGCTGCGCAAGCCCGTGCGTCCGCTGACGACGATGTCGGCGGCCGGACTCTTGATCTTCAGGCCGTCGGTATAGGCGTTGCCACCGGCGAGACGGAACGTGCCGTTGATCGAATTGAAGCCGAGGCCGGATTTGAAGAAGTCGCTGAAATCGAGGCTCAGGCGTCGCGGTATCTCGGTCAGCGAGAACAAGCCGAACAGGCGCCCTGCGCCGGGTTCGACATCGAGGATGCGCCCCTCCGCGACATCGATGCCGAGCGTGCCGTCGAGCTTGGCCAGCGCGAATGCGGACGGCGGTCCGAGCCAGCTCGCGTCGATCGTCGCCTTGGTGCTGCCGCCATCGATCAGGCCGGGAAAGCCGAGCGCATCCATCATGCGGCCGAGGCTCTGCGCGGTGAGCTCGATCGACATGTTCGTGCGGTTCTCGATGACGCCGCCGGTCCAGTCGCCGCGTGCGGTCATCTTCACGTTCGGCGATTGCGACTCGAGCCGGTCCACCTGCATGCCGCCGGACACGGGGTGGCTGTCGAATCTGGCCGAACCGAAACTCGCCTTGCCGAGCTGGAAGTCGTCGACGGCTAGGTGCAGCGGCGGCAGCGTGCCGGGCGCGACGTCGGCGAAAGCGCCCGCATCGGGCGCGTCGGCAGGCGCCTCCGGCCAATGCACGCGCGCGAAGTGCGCGGTGATGCCACGCGCATCGATGTCGCTGCGCGGAACATCGAGGCTGCCCGCGAGCGCGGCGCCATCGAGCGTGATCGTCGTCGTCGCCGGGGTGTTCTCGACCTTGAGCCCGGTGTCGTCGAAATGGCGGCCGCCGAAAACGAAGTCGGCGGCGCGCACGTCGATCGACTGCACGATGCCTGCGCTGCCGCTGCCCGATTCGACCAGGTCGAGCCATGCGCCCGCATCGAGCCGCGGCATGCGCCCTCCGATGACGATGCCGCTGGCGGGCGATTCCGCGGCCCTGCCCGGACCGAACTCGATGCGCGCGCCGAACGGACGCACGAGCGTCGGCGTGCGCCCGCTGAGGCTGGCTACATCGCCGAGGCGCGCCGTGAAAGTCTGGCCTGCGAACGGCAAGCCGAGGTCGAGATGGAACGGCATGCTCTCGGCGACGTTCTTCGCGAGCGGTGGCGGCAGGTCGATCGCGCTGCCGACAAGCGTGCTGTCGAGGCTGAGGCCGCTGCGCGCGCTGCCGTCTTCGCTGCGTTCGACCGCAACGCGCGCGGTCCAGTTCGACTCTCCCTGCACGCTGCCGAGCAGGGGCAACAGCACCGGTACGTCGGCGAATACGCTTGCGACCGGATAGTTGCCGGTCACGCTTGCTTCGAAGGCATGCCGCGGTTCGGCGACGAAACCGCCGACGGCGACCACGAGCTTCGCCTTGCGCTCGCGAAACGTCGTGTCGAGCTGGTCGGCGATGAAGCCCTTCTGGTTGAAGCGCAACACGCCGGAAGCATCGCTGAAATGCAGCCCGTAGGCATTGTGGTCGATCTTCGCGCCGACCAGGTCGACGCTGCCGTCGAGCGTCAGCGTCTCGGTCTGCTTGATCGGCAGGTTGAGCTTGAATGCGACGTCGCCCTTGCCTCCGATCGCGATGTCCTTGATCTGTTCCTGGTAGCGCTTGCCGATCGGGGTCGCGCGCAGGAATGCGAGCAGGCTCGTCCCGCTGCCTTCGGCCTTCGCCGACAGGTCGAGAACGAGCGGACCGAAGTCCTCGATCGACGCGCTTGCCTCGCTGACCTTGTTGCCCATCGCCATGAGGGAATCCGCATCGACCCGCACGCCGTCGTTGACGAAGGTCGCAACTCCATCCAGGTGTTCGGCCGGCGGCCACTCCTCGTGGTAGTCGAGCGTGGTATCGGCAACGTGGGCCTCGGCGATGAAACGTCCACTGCGATCGTGGAACGGCCATTCGGCGAGGTCGCCGTGGATCGCCGCGCGACCTTCCACGATGCGACCGCCGACAAGCGCGCGGTCGAGCCACTGGATCGCCTTCGGCGACATCGAAGTGGTCGGCCAGAACAGCTTCGCCGCGACGACTTCGCCGTGCGTCACGACCGCATACAGGTCGACCTGCGGGCGCCGCCCGGCGGCGACGTCGATGCTGCCGCGCACTTCACCGCCGTAGCCTTCACCCTCGAACGCGAAATGGCCGGTTTCGATGCGCCAGCCATCGTCGACCCGGCGCGCGACCACGTCGCCGCCGAACGCGCCGAACAGGAACGGCCGGCGGAACACGCGCGGATAGTCGACGCGTACCGCCTTCTGCGGCAATTGCGCGAGCAGGGCTCCCGCATCACCGATCAGATCCAGATCGAGGTGTTCGACACCAGGAATGGTGTCGACACTCCCGATCTCGACACCGCGCACGCGTGCGTTCACGCGGTAGTCGTCGGCGCCGGTCCAGTCGACCTCGGCGTGTTCCATCGTTCCACGCGGGTGCGCAAGGTAGAGCCAGTGACGCAATCCGGCCGGCGCATCCGCGGCCAGCATGGCGAGACCGCCGAGCGGCTCGAGTTGCAGCGCGTCCGCGCCAGCGCGCCAGCGCGGATTGGCATCGTCACCGCGGCGTTCGATCGCCAACCGCGCGGGCGGATCGTTGTTCGTGACGAGATCGGCCACCTCCAGCGACCAGCCCCCCGCATCACGCATCCAGCGGGCAGCCAGCGCAAGCCGGTCGAATGCGACGCGCGGCTCGATCGCGAGCGCATCAGCGACAGCGATCGCATGATCGGCGGACAATTGCAAAGCGTGCGCGTCCAGGCGCATGCGCACATCCTCGACCTGTCCCTGCGCGAGCCGTGCCCACAACTGCAACGCGCCATGGCCACCCAGCACGCGGGCGCCACCAGGCGCCATGCCCTCGCCGACGCGCGCGAAGTCGACGTCGTGGCCTCCGAAGTAGATCTCGCCGGAACGCGAGGCCACATCGAGGTCGGCAACGAGCTCGAGCGGCGGCGATTCGCTGTCGGCGCGTCGCACGCGTCCCAGTACGCGCACGCCGTCGCCGCGATTGAGCACGCGCAACACCGGCGCGACGAACTGCGCGTGCAGGCCGCGCGCGGGATCTTCGACACCGAGCTTGAGTCGCGTGATCTCGACGGCCCCGAGCGCGCCCATCGAAAATGGCTCGTCGCTCTTGCCGGATGCGCCGAGGTCGAGATCGCGCAGTTTCCACTCGCCGTTATCGTGCACCAGCTTGAGTTCGACATCGGCGAGGCGGAATTCGCTGAAGGCGCGATTGCGCTGCGCGACCGCAAGCAGGTCGAACGCGAGTTCCGCATGCGGGATCGTCAATGTCGACGTCGGCGCGTCGCCGCCGATGCGCACGTCGTCGAGCGACAGCAACGGTCCGCCACCGAGCCAGCGCCCATCGAGCCGGCCGATCGTGACCGGGCGACCGAGCCGTTCCGACAGCCAGCGCTCGACGCGCTGCGGGTGCTGCGTCAGCCACGGCATCGCGAGCTGGGTCAGGCCGGCCAGCACGCCGAGCAGGATCACGCAGGTCGCCGCCGCCGCCAGCAACGCGAAGCGCAACCGGCGCAGGCATGCACGCCAGGTCGCGGTCACGCGTCCCCCGCGCGCCTACAGCAGCACGACATCGTACTGCTCCTGCGAGTAGTGCTCTTCGGGCTGGAAACGGATCGTCTTGCCGATGAACTCCTCGAGCTCAGCGACCGCGACCGATTCCTCCTCGAGGATGCGGTTCACGACTTTCGGCGCCGCCAGCACCAGCAGGTGCTGTGCGTCGAACTGGCGCACCGCGCGGGTGATCTCGCGGAAGATCTCGTAGGTGATCGTCTCCGCGGTCTTCATGCTGCCGCGGCCGGCGCAGGCGGGACACGGTTCGCACAACTGGCGCTCGAGGCTCTCGGTGGTGCGCTTGCGCGTCATCTCGACCAGGCCGAGCGGAGACATGTCGTAGACGGTCGCCTTCGCGTGGTCGCGCGCCATCGACTTCTGCAGCTGGCGCAGCACCTGGCGCTGGTGCTCCTCGTCGGTCATGTCGATGAAATCGATGATGATGATGCCGCCGAGGTTGCGCAGGCGCAGCTGCCGCGCGGCCGCCTGTGCGGCTTCGAGGTTGTTGCGGAACACCGTCTCCTCGAGGTTGCGCGTACCGAGGAAGCCGCCGGTGTTGACATCGATCGTGGTCATTGCCTCGGTCTGGTCGACGATGAGGTAGCCGCCGGATTTCAGCGGCACGTCCTTCTTGAGCGCGTTCTGGATCTCGTCCTCGACGCCATAGAGGTCGAAGATCGGCCGCTCGCCGGGGTAATGTTCCACCCGCTCGGCCAACTCGGGCATGAACTGCACGACGAAGCGTTGTGCACGCTCGAGCGTCTCGCGCGAATCGACCCTGACCTTCTCGATCGAAGGCCGCATGAGGTCGCGCAACGCGCGCAACGGCAGGTTGAGGTCTTCGTAGATGCGCTCGCCGACGCGCGCGCGCAGCGTGCCCTCGGTGATGTTCGCCCACAACTTGCCGAGATAGTCGATGTCCTCGGCCAGCGACTCGCGCGCCTGCCCTTCCGCATTCGTGCGCACGATGTAGCCCATCGAACGAGGCGCCGGCGTCACTCCCGGAGCCATCTGGGGCGGCATGGTGAGTTCGGTGAGAAGCTCCTTGAGGCGCGCGCGTTCGACTTCGTCCTCGATGCGCACCGACACGCCAAGCACCTTGCTGTATGGGAGCAGCACGAGATAGCGCGAGGGGATCGAGAGGTGCGTGGTCAGGCGCGCGCCCTTGCTGCCGATCGGATCCTTGACGACCTGGACGACGATTTCCTGGCCGTCGCGGATCAGCTCGTTGATCGGCGGCGTGGGCGTGGCGGCGGCCTCACCGTTCTCGCCGGTCAGCATCGCGTGCGGGCGCACGATGTCCGAGGCGTGCAGGAATGCGGCGCGGTCAAGTCCGATTTCGACGAAGGCCGCCTGCATGCCGGGCATGACCCGGCTCACCTTGCCCTTGTAGATGTTGCCGACGTAGCCGCGCCGGCTCGCGCGCTCGACGTGAACCTCCTGCAGCATCCCGTTTTCGACCAGGGCCACGCGCGTCTCGCGCGGGGTCACGTTGATCAGGATTTCTTCGGACATGTAAGGACTTGGAGGGAGAAATTGAAGCGACTTATAGCTTTACGGGCGCCCGCTTGTCGATTGCGCCGGTCGCATTCCGTTCAATGTTTGCAAACCAACCTTTCGGCGTGGCGTCAGCCGGCGTGCGCAGTCGCCCGCGCGCGCTTGCCGGGCCATGTAGACTGGTCGGCTCGAATCCCCGGAAACCGACGTTGCGGTACCGTATTGGCGACACCCTGATCGACCTCGATGCGCGCGAGATCCGCCGTGGCGACGCGCTCGTCGACGTAGAAGCCAAGGTATTCGACCTGATCGTCCTGCTGCTGACCCACCGCGACCGCGCGCTCGACAAGCGCGAACTGAACACCGCGCTGTGGGGCGACCGCCCGGTGACCGACGCCGCGCTCTCGCAGCAGTTGCGCAAGGCGCGCCGCGCGCTCGGCGACGACGGCGAGACGCAGCGCCTGATCCGCACCGTGCACGGCCGTGGCCTGCGCTGGGTCGGCGAACCGGTCGAAGCGGACGTTGCGGCACCCGTCCCCGCATCCCTGCCCGCACCCGAAACGGTCATTCCCGCGCCGGCGCGTCCGCGGCGTGCGCTGTTCGCACTGGCGGCAACCATCGCCCTGCTGCTGGCGGTCCTCGCCGGTTGGCGTCTGCTGCAGCCGTCGACTCCGGCACCACTGTCGTCGGGCACGCGCCTGGCGATCCTTCCGGTCGACGACCGCACCGGCGAAACGGCACTCGAATGGACCCGCAACGGCCTCATGGGCCTGATGGCCAGCCTGTCGGGCCAGGGCGGTGGTCTCGATGTCGTCCCTGCGGGGAATGTGCTTGCGGTCGATGCCGGCGCGCGCGCGCTCGATGCGGCCGGTGCGCAATCGCTGCGCTCGGCAGTCGGCGCCACCCATCTGCTGGCGACGCGCCTGCGCCGGATAGGGCCCGTCTACGAACTCGACCTGCGCCTGATCGCCGCCGGCGCCGCGGAACGGCACGAGACCCTGCACGGCAGTGCTCCCGCGCCGCTCGCCGTGGATGCGGTGGCGCAGACGCGCCGCTGGCTCGGCCTCGGCGCGCTTCCGGACGTGCACAATCGCGGCATCACCGATACGTTCCTCGCCGAGGCCTATGCACGTGGCCTCGATGCGCAGTTGCACGGCGATTCCACCGGCGCGCGCCGGTATTTCGAAATCTGCCTCGACCAGGACCCGGGCCTCGCCTGGGCGCGACTCGGCCTCGCGATCGCGCAAGGCGCGAGCGGCGACGCCGCAGCCAGCGCCGACAATGCGGGCAAGGCTGCCGCCGCCGCGCGCGAACAGGGCAACGAGGAGCTTTTGGTGGCGTCATTGCGCCAGCTCGGTTCGCTCGCATTCCGGCGCGGCGATCTCGACGAGGCGGCAGGCAGACTCGAAGCTGCGCTCGCGGACGTGTCCGACAGCCGGCCGCTCGTGCTGACGGAATTGCTCGTCGCACAGGCTTCGATCGAGGACGAGCGCGGGCATTTCCAGCGCTCGCGCGAGCAGTTCGAGCATGCGCTCGCGCTCGCGCGCGAATCCGGCAACCGGCGCGGCGAAGCGCTCGTGCTGGTCAACCTCGCCAGCCTCGACAACGGCGCCGGCGACGCGGTCGCTGCCGCGGCGATGCTGCGCGCGGGTCTCGATGCCGCGCGCGCCGCCGGCGACACCTCGATCGAAGGCAACACGCTCGCCAACCTCGGCGCCACCGAAGCGAACCAGGGGCACCTGCTCGACGCCGTCGACCTGCTCGAGCAGGCGCTGGTGATCGCACGCAAACGCAACGACCGCCAACTCGAAATGCTGACCACGCTGCAGCTGATCTGGACGCTCGCCCCGTTCGGTCGCGATGCGGAACTCGATGCCCTGACGCAGCAGGTCGCCAGTGCGGCCGATAGCGAACACAATGCCTGGTGGCGCGCGGAACTGGAGTGGGCGCTCGGCGCGATCGCACGACGGCGCGGCGATCACCCGGCCGCGCTCGCGCATTTCGAGCGCGCGCGCGGGCTCTACGGCGACGCCGGCATGACGCGCAATCTCGCGCCGGTGCTGGCCGACATCGTGGAAACCGCGGCTGCGAACGCGGATGCGCCACGCGCTCACGAGGCGGCGGCCGCATTTCGCGCGATCGCCACGGCCGACGCGCGCGCCTGGGCCGCCTGGTTGCCGCTCATCGACGCGCAGTTGCGACGCGTCGACGGCGATCGCGCGGGCGCGCTCGAAGACCTCGGCGCACGGCTCGACCGCGCACCCGACGCCATCGGTGCCGCGGCACAGGCGAGCCTGTTCCAGCTCGGGCGCTGGCAGGTCGAAAGCGGTCGATCCGAAGACCTGCTCGTGCGCGAGGCCTGGCGTCCCTGGCTGGACCACCCCGATGCGATCGGATTGCGCATCGCCGCGTTGCGCGCGAACGGCCGCGGTGCCGATGCGGACGCCGAACAGACGCGCCTCGAACGCCTGAGGCATTCCCCGCGACTCGACCTTGCACCCGCGACAGCGAGTCCGCCTTGAAGAAATCATGGCTGGTCGCGTGCACGTCATGAATCCGTCAAGACGCCGACGATGCGCCTGCGCTGCAATCGGTGCTTCCCCGCACAGGAGCCCACGCATGACCCCTCGCATCGCCCTTGCCGCGCTGTTCGCATTCGCCTGCGGCGGCGCCAATGCCGAGATCGTCACGATCCGCTACGACTTCACCGGCACGACCGCCAACCACGAACTGATGTGGGGCTATTTCGGCGGTGAACGCGGACCGACCACGGGGCAGATTCTTTCGACCACGCTGACGATCACCGACTACACCACCACCGGCACGCTGGACGCCGCGGATTTCTATTTCACGTTCGACGTGCCGACCGACTCGGCCACGCAGCACATCGGCCTGACCGGTACCGACCTCGGCTGGTCCGGACTCGGCAGCTTCAGTCATACCTTCACGTCGGATGCCTACAACGGACAGATTCGCGAGGGTCGCTTCGCTTCGGAGTTGTCCGGCGGCGGCGAGTTTGCCGGCGACAGCTATGTCGAATTCCTCGTCGATGCGGATCCGATCGATCCGATCTTCGCCGATGCCTTCGAGGAATTCTGAGGCACTCAGTTCGCGCCCAGGCGCCTCAGCAACAATGCGGTCTCATGCAGGGGCAGGCCCATCACCGCCGAGTGGCTGCCGCCGAGACGGCTGATGAACGCCGCGGCGCGCCCCTGGATCGCGTAGGCGCCGGCCTTGCCGAACGCTTCGCCGGTGGCGACGTAGGCCATGATGTCGGCGTCGGACAATGCAGCGAACTCGACGGTCGAGATGCTCAGCGCATGCTCTTCGCGCGAGGCACTGATGCACCAGACCGCGGACAGGACCTCGTGCGCGCGTCCCGACAGGCGTCGCAACATGGCCAGCGCATCCGTCGCGTCGGCCGGCTTGCCGAAAACGTCGTCGTCGAGGACGACTTCGGTGTCCGCACCGATCACGATCGCGCCGGGCACCGCGGCGACCTGCAGCAGGCCTGCGCCGGCCTTTTCGCGCGCGACGCGACTGACGTAGTCGGCCGGCGTCTCGCCCGGCTCGCGTCGTTCGGGGACGTCGACGTCGAGCACGTCGAAATCGAACCCGATCTGGCGCAGCAATTCACGCCGTCGGGGCGACTGCGAAGCAAGGAAAAGATGGAACGGCATCGACGATCCGGAGTATGCGGCGCGCGGCCGGCCCGGAGCGGACTATAGCGTCTGCGCGCGCGATGGCACGCGTCGGCGATGCGTCTGCGAATCAGCCGACGATGGTCTCGGGGCGATCGTCTTCGCGACGCCGATCGGCCTGCTGCAGGCTCTGGAACGCCTCGCGCTGCATGCGCTCGAGCGTCTTCACGAAGTCCGGAGAGCTGGCGTCGAGATGGTCGAGCCCGAGGCTCTTCAGGATGTCATAGCTCATTGAGTTCCCCCTGAGAAACCCGGTTGTACACGTCTGCAGGATTGGGAGCAGCAAGTTTCGTGCCCGAACGCGGGAGCGGATATTCGCGGCCGGCAGCTGAAGCGCCCTGGCCCCGGCTGACGTCCCTCGCGCGATTCTGACAATCGGTGCGGATGCCCGTCATCAATGGATCGCGAGGCGGCGTTCGGCCTTGCAATAGGTGCTGCGGCAGGTGCCGAGTCCGGGAATCGTCTTGGCGATGCAGGCATCGTCCGATCGCGCCGACAGCCAGGCACCGAGCAATGGCAACAGGCTGTTCAAGCCAGGAAACGAAGCGGTGCACAGGTGGACCAGGCGACTCATGGACGGCTCTCGGATTCGCGGATGCAGGGACCGAAGCAAGGGTTGGGCCAACTGGCGAAACGCGCGCGAAAGACGCCGCGTCCATCCTGACGATCGAACACAAGCAGTGCGCACGCACGCCCACGACCAAGCATGATCAAGCCATCCGAATTCCATCTGCGCGGCGGCCGCTCGGGAGTCCTGCTGATCCACGGCCTGACCGGCACGCCGACCGAGATGCGTTTCGTCGGCAACGGACTCCACCGCGCCGGCTTCAGCGTGCTCGGCATGCAGCTCGCCGGGCATTGCGGCGATGAAGCCGACCTGCTCGCGACCGGCTGGCGCGACTGGCAGTCGAGCGTCGCCGACGCCGCGACACGCCTGCGCGAGGAGGTGGACCACCTGTTCGTCGCCGGCCTTTCGATGGGCGCGATCCTCGCCCTGAAGCTCGCCATCGACCGCCCGCACGAGGTCGACGGCCTCGGCCTGTACGGCACCACGTTCTTCCACGATGGCTGGTCGACACCGCCGATCGGACGCCTCGCGTTCCTGCTGCCGCTGGTCACCTCGCTCGGCTTCGGCCGCAAGCGCGTGTCGGCGGAAGTCGAGCCCTATGGCATCAAGGACGAACGCATCCGCAACCGCATCGTCGGTGCGATGCTCGCGGGTGACAGCCAGGCCGGGGGCCTCGCCGGATTCCCGTGGCCGTCGCTGGCCGAGTTCCAGCGCCTGTCGCGCCATGTGCGCAATCGCATCGGTCGTGTGCGGGCGCCCTGCTTCGTCGCCCATTCATCGAACGACGACGTCGCGAGCCTGCGCAACGTGCGCATCGTCGAACGCGGCGTGCATGCGCGCGTCGAGACCCTGCTGCTCGACGACAGCTACCACATGGTCACCGTCGACCAGGAACGCGGCAAGCTGATCGAACATTCCGCCGCGTTCTTCAGGCGCATCGCCGAAGCGCGCGCCCCCGCGGCGCCGCTCGGCGCACGACTGGCGACTGCGGTCGACTGATGGCGACCGGCGCCGTCGCGACGGCATTCCGCAACCTGCTCGAGCCGCGCGCGCTCGTCGATCACTTCCTCGCGCATCCGCCCGAAGGTTTCGCCACGCTGCAAACGCGCTCGGGCACGCCCGCGTTCGTCGCACCGTTCGATCTGCTGACCACCGCGGACGCCGCGCTGCGCAAGCGCGTCAGCGCACTGCCGCTGTATCGCTGGTGGGGCCGCCTGCTGCGTCCGCGCACCTGCTTCGTCGGCACCACGGTGTCGGAATATGCGTTGTTCCCGTGTGCGGCCGACGGCTCGACGCTGGTGGACGAGTGGCTGGCCGATCACGCGCACCGCCATCCGTTCCTGATCATCAAGGACATCCCGCAGGATTCGCCCCTGCTCGACCAGGCCAGCAATGCGCAGGCACGCGCAGTCGCCGATGCCTGCGCGCGCGCGGGCTTCGTGTTGCTCGAGGGGCAGGCGCTCGCATGGGTGCCGATCGATTTCGAATCCAACGACGACTACCTTGCGCGTCTGTCGCCGGGCCGGCGCAAGGACATCCGGCGCAAGTTGCGCGCACGCGCCGGGCTCGAGATCGAGGAGATACCCACCGGCAGCGAAGTCTTCCGCGACGCCGGCGTGCGCGACGCGTTCCATGCGCTCTACCTCGAAGTCTATGCGCAGAGCGAAATCCACTTCGACCGCCTCAGCCGCGCCTTCTTCGATGCATTGCTGCAGGACGCGTCCAGCGGCGGTATCGTGTTCGTCTACCGCCATGCGGGCCGCATGATCGGCTGGAACCTCTGCTTCGTCGTCGGCGAGGCGCTGGTCGACAAGTACGTCGGCTTTTCCTATCCGGCCGCACGCGAGCAGAACCTGTATTTCGTCAGCTGGATGCACAATCTCGACTACGCGCGGCGACGCGACCTGTGCTGCTACGTCGCCGGCTGGACCGACCCGGAGATCAAGGCGTATCTCGGCGCGCGCTTCACGTTCACGCGCCATGCGGTGCGGCCGCGCAGCCGCGTGCTGCGCGCGGCCCTGCGCCGGCTCTCGGGCCATTTCGAAAGCGATCGCGCCTGGGCCGAGCAGGCGGCGGCGACCGACGGAGCACACCTTGGCCGCGCCGGTCGTCCTTGATTTCGACGGTTCGGTCGGCGCCCTGCCCGGCGCTGCCGTGCTCGAGCTGCGCGTCTGGCAGGAGGCGATCCGCTTCGGTTGTTCGCTGCGACGCCTGCGCGAGCTGGTCGCGTTCGTCGCGCCGCGCCTGCCTGCGGATCACGGTACCGTGTTCCTCGGCAGCGGCGACTACCACCATCTGAGCTGGCCGCTGATCGAACGTCGCGCCGCACACGCGCCGTTCGAGGTCATCGTGTTCGACAACCATCCCGACAACATGCGTTTCCCGTTCGGCGTGCACTGCGGTTCGTGGGTGCGCCGCGTCGCACTCCTGCCGTCGGTCGCACACGTGCACGTGCTCGGCATCTCGTCGGGCGACGTCTCGGCTGCGCACGCGTGGGAGAACTACCTCGCGCCGCTGCGCCGGCGCAAGCTGACCTACTGGACCGTCGGAGTCGACACGCGCTGGGCCGCGCGCCTCGGTCTCGCCGATGCGTTCCGCGCATTCGACACGCCGACCGATCTGCTCAAAGGGTTCATCGCGCAGCAACGCGGGCGGACCGGGCGAGTCTACCTGTCGATCGACAAGGACGTGTTGAGTCCCGAAGTCGCGCGCACGAACTGGGATCAGGGACGCTTGCTCGACAGCGACCTGCTCGGCGCGATCGACGCACTGCACGGCCGCCTGATCGGCAGCGACATCACCGGCGACGTCTCGGAGTACCGCTACGAAACCTGGTGGAAGCGCAGGCTGAGCGCGCTCGACGAGCAGCCGGCGATCGATCCTGCGCAACTCGCGGCGTGGCAGGCGCAGCAGCATGCACTGAACCTGCGTCTGCTCGAGCGCATCGAGGCCGCTGGCCGGCGTTGACGGTTCCACATCGCGTTCGCGAATGCCGGGAGCATTCGCGGACCCAGCATTCCGTCCATCCCTGGACATCACACCGGAATGTGCTCCTGCAATTCGACCCACAGGGATGTGGGGAGTGTCAGCGAATGCCGGGAGCATTCGCAGACCGACCCACAGGGATGTGGGGAGTGTCAGCGAATGCCGGGAGCATTCGCAGACCGACCCACAGGGATGT
>Ga0068853_100001650_pt1 | contig 16317 bp, 15 predicted proteins | sample KBSCornC32_FD_65655 | JGI IMG/M metagenome (GOLD analysis project Ga0068853, IMG submission 65655) | Corn rhizosphere microbial communities from Kellogg Biological Station, Michigan, USA - KBS Corn C3-2 | ecosystem: Host-associated > Plants > Roots > Rhizosphere > Soil ...
GCAGTACGCTTTTGAAGGTCATAAATTCAAAGGGGTAATTTTATAAAATAGGGATATGACTGAGCGTTTTTGGACAATAGGGATCCCTATCCGGGCGATAGCCCGAATCCATTAGGGAACCTATAAACTTTGGATAGATTATTTTGTCGTATACGGAGCCTTCTTCTGGTTGTCCCAGAGGACATACCGGAGGTATAGCTGAAGCGAACTGTTCCGCGCCTGGGTGATCTGCCCCGGCGCCACCTGGACATGGATGAACTGGCTCAGCGCCTGATTATAACGTATACCAAAGATGAAACGGCCCTGCGTATAGCTGGCGTCCAGCAGGGCGCGCAGTTCGGTTGTTTTTATTTTTTTATAAAGCGTGTCTCCTTTAAAGCTTTTCGAAGAGGCCGAGAGGCTATCCGGGATCCCGCCGGGGCCGATGTTTATCGTACGGTCCTGGAAAAGTCCGATACCGTTGCTCAGCCGCGACAACTGTATGCCGGCCCCCAGGTCCAGGCCGCGGAAGATATTATAATGCAGGCTCAGCGGCACGTTGAAATAGAACAGCTTCTTTATGAGGACCGAGCTCTGGCGCCGCACCGTCGGCGAAAGCGAGTCCAGCGGCGGCAGGCTGATCAGCAGGTTCTTCCCGGTATACTGCGGGGAGTTGAACTGTGCCTCCAGCTGTATGAAGAATTTCCTGTTGAAATGATACCGGACCATCGGCACAGGAATATAATCCCCCAGGGTCCCGCTGATGCCACCCGAGTTGTAGTGGGAGGCCTGCTGCCCGCCGATCGTAAAGAACTGGTTGAGGCCGATACCGACCGTCCAGCCGGATGTCCGTTGCTTTTTCTTCTCTTCCGCCGGTGGTTCTTTTTTCTTCCGGGCTGATGCTGAATCGTTCTTTTTTTCCGATGGTGCCGCGAGCTTTCCCGGTGCCGGCGGTGTCTCAATCTTTCCCGGTGCCGGCGCTGGGTTTGTCCCCGATCGGCTGGTATCGCCCACCGTTGTATTTTCTTCTTCGTTCAGAAACGCCTCCCTGCCTTTTGGTTTATGCCTTCTCCTCCGTGACCCGCCGGCTGTGACTTTTGACCGTGAGCCGCCGGCCGTGACTTTCGCCGGTATCCCACGGTTCGGCGGACTGACCATCCCGTGATCTGAGGGTATCGCGCGGCCGGCCGTCAAACTGCCATCCGGAGACCCGATATTCGCACCTGGCTCACCGCCGCTTCCGACCTTCTCACCGCTGCCGCCGCCTTTCTCACCACCGCCGCCCCTCTCACTGCCGGCGCGGACAACCCGATCCTCATCATCGTGCCGGACGCGGCTGCCGAACCGACCCGGGCAGTTGCAGACCCCGATAAGCAGCAGGAGCAGGAGGATCAGCAGGATCCAGCGTCGCCGGTCATTTCTCACCGGCATCTGCTCGTCCAGGAGCAGCTGCATCCCCTCCCAGGCGGCGTCTCCATCGGGGAGCGATACCTGCGACAGCCTTTCAGCCCATAGGTCAGTATGGTGGCGGTTGTCTCTCATGAGCTGGATTCCATAAGGTTAAAGATTAATTTCAGCTGACGCCTCGCGTCGCTGAGGTGCCACCTGCTCGTTCCCTCGCTGATACCCAGCATTGACGCGATCTCCCGGTGGGAACAACCGTCGATGCCATAGAGCGTGAAAACCAGCCGCGTCGTCAGGGGAAGCTTCCTGATCGTATGAAGCAGCTCGTCCCCGCTGAGCTTGGAAATGGCTTCGTTCTCGACACCCGGCTCCTCTTCCTCTCCCGGCAACATCTCCCTGTCAAGGATAAGACGCTGTCTCCGAAGGGAATCCAGGGCGGTATTGATCACGATCTTCCGCATCCAGGTATACAATGAGGCCTTGACAGGATCATACCGTCCCAGCTGCATAAAGATCTTCAGGAAGGCGTCATTCAGCACCTCCACGGCGTCCTCGTTGCCCCGGACGTAGCGGAGACAAAGGGTCATCATCGCAGGATAGTAGTGTTTGTACAGTGTTTCCTGCGACCTGCGGTCGTTTTTAAGACAACCCCGGATCGTTATTTGTATATCGTCTTCTGAAGAGAACAATGGCGCTGTGCACTTTAGCTTGCCTGAAATTCAGGAACATGTACGCCCGCACGAGAAGAAACGTTGGGTAACAACCGAAAAATAATTTTTAGTAGCTGCTCCTGAACGCGTGGATCAGCTGTTCCATCTGGCGGCGAACGGTCACGCCGCTGCCCGTGTAATTGTTGATAAGAATGGAAAATAGCAGGAGATGACCCTTCTTCGTGATCAGATAGCCGCTCAGCGCCACCACACCGGAAAGGCTTCCGGTCTTTGCAAAGATAAAGCCGCTGTCCTGACGGTAGTAAGAGGACAGGGTCCCGGTGCCGCCAGTGGGCAGGATACGCTTCATGCGGTCGAGCCCGAACTCGCGCTGAAATTTATCGAGCAGCCAGACAAAGTCCTGCGGCGTAAAGAGGTCGTTGCGGCTAAGCCCCGAGCCGTCCACCCAGTTGGGTCGCTGCGGCAGCCCACGGAGGTCGGTTTTCAATAATGTATCGATGATGCGCGAGTCGTTCATTTCTCCCAGCAGGGAGTCACTCACCATCAGCAGCGTCTGCTCGGCAAAAAAATTGTCGCTGTTGTACATCATCGGCCGGAACATGGAATCTACAGGGCGGGAATGCACCAGGCCCACTCTGGGCAGTTGCGCAAGCTGAGCACTGCTCATCGCGCCCGCCGGCGGATAGGAGCTCCAGCCTGAATTAGACACTTTCTTCACGGTCACCGGCCTTCCAACCGTATCCTTCAGCAGCAGCGCCGCCGAATTGACGCCCTCCGTGATAAAAGGAACGTCCAGCTCTCTCGTCCTGCCTTTTCCCTCGGTGATCTCGAAAGCATTGCTGGTCCAGTCGCGCTGTACGTGAAAGGCCTTTTTGCCGGTATCGGCGGAGAACCTCACCGGCCAGTTGATATCCGGTATGGAATAGACCGACTGCGAAACCGAATCCTGCACCCAGCGGATCAGGTTGCCATAAACTGGAAATGCACTCCTTTCGGGCATATAGTCGTCGTTGTAGTCGTCCCACGCCCAGCCCCTTCCCAGCGGCTTGTCCTGCCAGTTATACGTCGTGATATAAAGATTCCGCTTCGTCCCCTGCAGTGCGCGGATAACGGGCTGATCGGGGAAATCCGGATGCAGCAGGGTGGGGTCCCCCGTCGGATATATAAAGAGCGCGGTATCCGTCACCACATAACGCATACCTATCAGCGAATCCCCGAGGTATTTCATCCCCGCGTATAAGGAAAAGAGTTTGGTATTGCTCGCGGGCATAAAGTATTTGTCTCCCTGATAGTCGACCTTATAGGCCGCCGTGGCCGGGTCATAAAGACAAACCCCGACCTGCGCCGACCGCAGCCCCGGCTGCTTCAGCATCGAATCCAGCACCGCCGCCACACCGGACGGCAGGGACCGGCCCCCCGCAGGGACAGCCGCAGCAGAACCCGCTGACGCCGCGGAACCCGCCGAACGCGCCGGAGAACAGGACTGGAAAATATAAAAACCAAAGCAAACGGCCAGGGCCAACCGGGAATACAACCTCATGAGAGATATATTTTGAAGGAAAAAATAATCGATCACTACCCCCTCTCCTGCGCCCTCAGCCATCTCTCGGGGATCTCGTTGCTGCTCGCCAGCACATAGTCCCTGTACGAACAGGCGATGTATTTGCTGTCCGGAAGCTGCATCCACCACCGCTGGGTCTTCTTGCTCTGCAGAAAGGTCGTCTCCACCTCGGCAAAAGCCGTACGGTACTCGATAAAGAAGTCCCTGTCCGACAGTGCAGCCTCCCTGCGCCCCTTGCTCTTCCCGTCGATCAGATACCAGAGCATATGACTGATCTGTTTGGCGGTCAGCTGCCCCTGATCCCGTCCCTGCATATAGCCGTAGATGCCTACGGTATTCACGTTGGGGCTGAGCCCGGCATAACGCATAAGTATACAGGCTTCTTCGCCGTTGAACCCATTCGGCGAAAGCTGGTTCGCCGGGGCAAAGGAATGCGCCATGGCGGAAATGTCAAAACTAAAGAGGTGCGAGTTGCGGATGACCGGCTCCATTTCCTCGATATTGTCTTTTACACTGCCGAGGCGATAGCAGTCGAACCGCAGCTTGTCCATGGTCTCCAGCATATGCGGATGTACGTAATAGCTCTGAAAACCGATATGGTTGTAGTGGTGGATATAGTTGGGCTCCCCCGTCAGCATCTCCATCAGGAAATTCTCGCTGCGGTGCCGCGACTCGATGTCCAGGTCGATCAGCGCATCCACACAGGTCGCTTCGATGATATGTTTTTTGTCGGAATACGTGTAGTACTGGGCCAGAGTGAGGTCGTGCGAGCCTCCCAGGACCACGACGGTCTTGCCGATCCCCGTCAGCTCGCGCAGGACAGTCTTCAGCGCCGCATAAGTGTCGTTGAGGGTTGCCCCGCTGCGGATATTGCCTGCATCCGCCAGCCGGATATCCGGATGCCAGTAGTACAGCTGGTAGAACTGTTCCCGAATGGCGTCCGGTCCCCCGGGTTCCCTCCTGTCACGGCCGATCCCCCTTTCCTCCTCACAACCTACGAGTATCAGATCGGACTCATACAGGTCCGGAAAGGTCTCGTCATAGGCATCGATAAGCTTCCCGATCTGGCCGTCCTTATACCCCTGATCCTGAGAGATCGCGGCGAGACTTATCGGGTTGAGAAAATCGCTTATATGCAGATTCGGCGACATGAAATGGGTATTTTTGGGGCAAAACTAGGTATCTTTGCGAACATGGACCAATTGTTACAACAGATTGAGCAATACAAACAAGAAATATCTTCCATCGTCCCCGACGGCGCTGAAGCGCTTGAAGCATACCGCATTCGTTTTCTCGGCACAAAGGGCATCGTAAAAAGCCTTTTTGCTGAAATGAAGAACGTACCCGGCGACCAGAAAAAGGAGTTCGGTCAGGTCCTCAACGAATTCAAACAACTGGCCGAAGGCAAATACGAGGATTGGAAGAACAGTCTTGGCGGTACGGCAACCGGTAATTCAGCCGCTATCGACCTCAGTCTGCCCGGTGATGCCCTGCCCCTCGGTACGCACCACCCCATCACCCTCGTACGCGACCAGATCGTCCATATCTTTGGCCGGCTGGGCTTCTCCGTGGCGGAAGGCCCGGAGATCGAGGACGACTGGCACAATTTTACCGCCCTCAACCTGCCCGAGAACCATCCCGCCCGGGATATGCAGGACACATTCTATATCCACCAGAATCCGGACTGGCTGCTTCGCACCCACACGAGCAGCGTACAGGCCCGCACGATGGAGCGGCAGAAGCCCCCGATAAGGATCATCTGCCCGGGACGCGTATATCGCAACGAGACCATCAGCGCCCGCGCCCACTGCTTCTTCCACCAGACCGAAGGACTCTACGTCGACGAGAACGTCTCCTTCGCCGACCTGAAACAGACCCTCTATTTCTTTGTGCAGGAGCTGTTCGGGAAGGACGTCAGGATCCGTTTCAGACCCTCGTATTTCCCTTTTACCGAGCCCAGCGCGGAAATGGATATCAACTGCCGCATCTGCGGCGGCAGCGGCTGTGCCGTCTGTAAACACACGGGATGGGTAGAGATCCTCGGCAGCGGCATGGTCCATCCAAAAATGCTGGACAACTTCGGCATCGACAGCAATAAATACACCGGGTTTGCATTCGGGATGGGTATCGAACGCATCTGTCAGCTGAAATACCGCATCAACGACCTGCGCCTGTATTCGCAGAACGACGTCCGGTTCCTCAAACAGTTCACCGGCGCGGTATAGCCTCAACCGACTAGCTTATGATAAAGACAATCTGTGTTTGCGGAGCTGGTACCATGGGCAGCGGCATCGCCCAGGTAGCTGCAATGGCAGGGTATACTACCTTCCTTTACGACGTAGACGCAGCCATGGTGCAGAAGGCCAGGGAGGGCATTGAAAAAAATCTCACCCTGCTGAAGGAAAAGAATAAGCTTTCCTCCTCCGACCAGGCCGCCATTCACGGACGGATCTCTTACCACTCGGGCGACGCACTCGCCGGCTGCAGGGCAGACCTCGTGATCGAAGCCATCGTGGAAAAACCGGAAATAAAAGGAGCGCTGTTCATGCGGCTCGCAGCGATCAACGACAGCGGTACCATCTTCGCCAGCAACACGTCCTCCCTTTCACTGACCACCCTCGCTGAGACGATACCGTATCCCGAAAGGTTCGCCGGCCTCCACTTCTTCAACCCAGCCCCCCTGATGCGACTGGTTGAGGTGGTCCATACCCCGCTGACAAACGAAAAGACAAAAGAGACACTTATGGCCGTCGCCCGGCAAATGGGCAAGACACCCGTCAGTTGTAAGGACGCCCCCGGATTCATCGTCAATCACGTCGCAAGGCCCTACTATCTGGAGGCACTGCGCCTGGTGGAAGAAGGACTGGCGGACTTTACGACGATCGATCAGATCATGGAAGCTACGGGCTTCCGCATGGGCCCCTTCCGGCTGATGGACCTGATAGGCAACGACATCAATTATACAGTAAGCTGCCTGGTATACGAGGCCATGGGCCGGCCCGGGCGTCTGAAGCCTTCTCCTATCCAGGAGGCACAGGTGCAGCAGGGCGCGCTCGGAAGAAAGACAGGAAAAGGATATTATCGGTATGAACAATAATTCGAAAGGACTGGTATTGGTCACTGGCGGCACCGGATTCCTCGGCGCCTGGCTCATCAAAGAGCTGCTGGACAACGGATATGCCGTGCGCGCCACCCGCCGCAGCGACCACCTGCCCGTATTCATCCCTGCGGACGTCCGGACGAATGTGGAATGGGTGTCTACCGATATTCTCGACGTGGTCGGTCTCGAAACAGCAATGGAGGGTGTCGATGCGGTAATTCATTCCGCTGCAAAAGTGTCCTTCTCCGCCCGCGAACGGAAGCAGCTGTTCAAGACCAACGTGGAGGGCACCGCAGACGTCGTCAACGTGGCGCTGGAAAACGACATCAAACGCTTCATCTACATCAGCAGCGTCGCGGCACTCGGCCGCACCGGCAATGGCGAACACGTCACGGAAGAAAAGAAATGGACGGACAGCCGCTACAATACGAACTACGCCATCAGCAAGTTCAGGGGAGAGATGGAGGTATGGCGAGCCATCGGCGAAGGGCTTCCCGCAGTCATCGTCAACCCCAGCACGATGCTCGGCTATGGCGACTGGAATAACAGCAGCTGCCGGCTGTTTCGCACCGCATACGACGAATTCCCCTGGTATACGGAAGGGGTCAACGGATTCGTCGACGTGACCGACACTGCAAGAGCGATCGTCGGCCTGCTGGCCAGCGACGTCACCGCCGAACGATATATCCTCAACGGCGACAACTGGACCTTCCGGAAGGTATTCGATACGATGGCCGACGGATTCGGGAAAAAGCGTCCGCACCGCGAAGCCACCCCTTTTCTCGCAGCCCTCGCATGGCGTATGGCGGGACTGAAGAGCAGTTTTACCGGCCGGCCCTCCGTACTGACGCGGGAGAGCGCAAGAGTAGCCCGGAGCAAGACCTTTTTCGACAACGGCAAGATCCTCGGACAACTGCCCGGCTTTCAGTTCACCCCGCTGGAGGTTTCGATCAGGTCCGCCTGCGAGGCCTATCTGTCGGGATTAAAAAACAGGTGATTAAATGATTTAATTCGCTTTCAAATTCGCGCGGCAGTCACTAACTTACTGTCTCAAAACGATATCCATGAAATCGGGCATCACTCTTCTCTTCCTTCTGCTATCCACCGCCGTCTTTTCACAGGACAAGACCTTTACGATCGACGGCATCGTTACCGACGCCAAAACCGGCCTACCCCTCACAGGAGCTTCCGTATTCTGTCAGAACACCACGGTGGGTACGCTATCCAAAGAGAATGGTGGATTTCACCTCCGGCTGGCCAACGGCGGGTACGACCTGATCGTGTCGTATACCGGCTATGAAACGCAATCCCTCCGGATCGGCAAGGACCACCTGGACAGCGATACCATCCGGATCCAGCTGAAAGAGCAGGACAAAAGCCTCGAACAGGCCGTCGTCACCGGCAGCGCGGAGGTCGCAGACGGCTGGAACCAGTACGGCCAGTTCTTCCTCGACCATTTCATCGGGTCGACACCCAACGCCGCACGCTGTACCCTCGACAATAAAGAGGTCCTGAAATTCTATTTCTACAAAAAACGCAACAAGCTGCGCATAAAAGCTACCGCCGACCTGCAGATCACCAACAATGCCCTCGGATACAAGATCCACTATCAGCTGGATTCCTTTGTCCACGAATACAACACCAATGTCAGCACCTACTCGGGATATCCCCTGTTCGAGGAGATGCAGGGCAGCCCCGAACAGCAGGAGGCCTGGAAGGACAGCCGGTACAACGCGTATGTCGGTTCGCGCCTGCACTTCCTTCGTAGCTGGTATGACAGCACGCTGCAGACGGAAGGTTTTGTGCTGGAGGTCAGCGACAGCGTCAACAAAAAAATGAGACCGCTCGAAGACCCCTACGACGGAAAGATCTACTCGGTGGACAGTGGCGACGTACAGCTGGATATTTCCGGAAGGCTGCGGATCAGTTTTACCGGTCAGCTTCCCGATAAGAAATACCTGCAGGAGAATAAATTCCCCCTCACTACCAAAGTACAGATATCGGCTCTGGATATCCCCAACGGATTTGTGATCCAGGAGAACGGCTATTTCTATGACCAGTCGGATATAACGAATATGGGCTACTGGGCCTGGAAAAAACTGGCTGAACTGGTGCCATATGATTATAACCCGCCCCAATAAAAGGACGGTTACGCGGGAAGGAACCCGCGGCCGCGGTTACCCCATTACTTTCTTCCAGAGCTCGGGGATACGCTTGACCCAGACCAGCTCTCTCTTCTTCACCAGGGCGTCCTCGGCAGGAGTGCCAAAATAGGTTTTCCCTCCTTCCAGGGAGGCCGGTACACCGCTCTGCGCGTAAACAACGGCATTGTCGCCGATGGTAAGGGTCTTGCTCACACCCACCTGCCCCCAGAGAATGACGCCATTCCCGATCTCCACTGCACCAGCAATGCCGACCTGGGCGGCAAACAGGCAATTTTTACCGGTGACCGTGTCATGACCGATATGGATCATATTATCCATCTTGGTCCCCGCGCCGATACGGGTATCGTGGCTAACCCCCCTGTCGATAGTACAGCCCGCTCCGATCTCCACGTTGTCTTCGATCACCACGCGGCCGCAGCTGGCCATCTTCCTGTACCACACGGGCCGGTCCTTCTTTGTGTTGTAATAGAACGCGTCCGAACCGATGACGGTGCCGGCCTGAATGATCACATTGTCGCCGACGATACAGTGGTCGAGGATGGTGACCCCGGGGTGGATCATACAGTTCTTTCCGATCGTCACGTGATGACCGATAAAGACATTCGGATAGAGATAGGTACCCTCCCCGATGGTCGCACTGTCGCTGATCATCTTCGTCGCCGGCTCGAACGGCCGGAAATGACGCACGATCTTCAGATAGGCCTCGAAGGGCTGGTCCACTACCAGCAAAGCCTTACCCGGTGGTACTTCCACGGCCTTATTGATGATGATGAACGTGGCGGCGGAACGCAGACAGGTGTCATAATATTTGGGGTGATCGACGAATACAAGATCGCCTTCCTCCACTTTATGTATCTCGTTGATACCCGTAGCCTGACCATTTTTATTGCCGATAAGCTCAGCGCCAAGGAACTCACTGAACCACTGGATCGCTACAGGAGATGGAAATCGCATAGACAATATTTTCCGCGAAGTTACATTCCCGATGACCGCGAATCATCACCCTTTTCCACAGGCCAAAAAAAAATGTGAATAAAATTTGTTGGAAAATTTTTTTAGATAGAGAAAATTATTTTTAATATTGTGTAGGGAAATTTATTTCCCGGTACTTACTAACCCATCCATATATTGAAAGCCCGGTTTCGCACCGGGCTTTTTCTTTATAACAATCGGCTGAAACGTGCATGAATACTACGTTATATACAAACCCTTTCAGGTTCTCTCACAATTTACCTCCCAGGAAGGCAAAAAAACACTAAAGGATTTCTTCCCCGTACCGGCTGATGTCTATCCCGTCGGCCGGCTGGATTTCGACAGTGAAGGACTCCTGATCCTCACCAACGACACGACCCTCAACCACCGGCTACTGAACCCCCGGTTCGCTCACGACCGGGAATACTGGGTACAGGTCGAAGGAGCCATTACGGCCCCGGCCCTTCACCAGCTGGAGACGGGCGTGACGATCGCCATCGACGGCAGGAACTATCGGACCAAACCCTGTACCGCAACAGCGATGACCGCCGACCCACCGGTGCCGCAGCGCTTCCCGCCGATACGCTACCGGGCGCAGATACCAACGAGCTGGATCAAATTGATCCTGCACGAGGGCAAGAACAGGCAAGTACGTAAAATGACCGCCCAGACCGGTTTTCCGACGCTGAGACTGATCCGTTACCGGATAGAGGGCCTCACGGTCGGGGGACTGAACCCAGGAGAAATGCAGCTGCTGAAAAAGGCGGATATCTATTCGTTGCTGTTTGCCGAAAGGAATCACTAACTTTCCATCACAAATTCACCAATATGCTCAAATCGATGACCGGCTTCGGTCGTGCAGAACAGACAGTAGGAGACAAGACATTTCAGGTAGACATCAAGTCCCTCAATGGAAAACAGTTCGAGCTGCAATTAAAACTGCCCGCCTTTCTGAAGCCCTTCGAGTTCACTATCCGCAAGCTGCTCTCTGACAAACTGGGACGCGGGTCCCTGGACTGCACGATCAGCCTCAAGCAGACCGGCAACGCTAAACCGGTAAGCATCAATACCGACCTGGCCAAAGCCTACTACAGGGCGCTGGCGGACCTTTCCAACGAACTAAACCTCGATCCCTCCAATATCCTTTCCACCCTGGTAAAGCTGCCCGAAGTGATCACCCCCACCAGCGACACGCTGACGGACCAGGAGTGGCAGGAATTTGAAACGGTCATCCTCTCCGCTATCGACGACCTCAACGCCCACCGCCTCAACGAAGGCGCCTCCCTCGAAGAGGACCTGATCCTGCGGATCGACAATATCACCAAACACCAGGAAGAGGTCATCAAGCTGGAACCCCTGCGTCAGCAGAAGATCCGGGAAGGCCTGAAAAAACTGTTGGAAGAAAATGTCGGCAAAGAGAACTACGACCCCAACCGCCTCGAGCAGGAGCTGATCTACTACATCGAGAAAATAGATATCAGCGAAGAACAGGTCCGGCTAAAGAACCACTGCGACTATTTCAAGTCCATTCTTGACGGGCAGGACGAAGGCAAGGGCAAAAAACTATCCTTTATCCTCCAGGAGATCGGACGCGAGATCAATACGACCGGTTCAAAAGCATACGATTCCACCATCCAGCAGTGCGTGGTGCTGATGAAAGACGAGCTCGAAAAAGCAAAAGAACAGGTTTTGAATGTGTTATAGTGGGCCGGCTTATGAAATGAGAGAAATCCCTGAACCGCCACGGGCGGTTCGTCCAAAGGACAGACATTAGCGTTTTGCCGGAGATCCGCTAATTTTCTTGTTGTGGATCTCCGGCACATATTATTTTTGCACAAACGCGTCTCATTGAAAAATATCCTTTTATTTCTGGCGGCCGCAGGCTGCCTCTGCTGGTCCTCCTGTTCGATCCCATCCGGCGTCTTCGAAAAGAACGTCACCATCCCCGGGCAGCAATGGACAAGCAGTTTCAAACCGACCATCAATTTTGAGATCAGTCCCAATGATACCTCCGGTCTTTATAATGTGTACATTGTCTTACGCCATACCGACGCTTACAACTACAACAATATCTGGATCAGAGGGACGGTAAAGACACCGGGAGACACCGTCGGCAGAAGCGAACGCTACGACCTCTCCCTCGCCGACAACGAAAAAGGCTGGAAGGGTTCCGGAATGGACGACATCTTCGAGAACCGGATATGGATCCAGCAGCAGACCCGGTTCAACCGGTCTGGCACCTATTCCTATACCCTCGAACAGATCATGTGGGACGATCCCCTGAAGAACGTCCTGAACGTTGGTATCCGTATCGAGAAGGTCCCATAACAGGGTCCCGGCCGGAATCATCCCGGCCTCTATTCAAGACTTATGCTATTCAAAAAAAAACGACTGGCAGTCGCCACCACGGTCTACTGGATCCTTCTGGCCTATATCATTACCGGGCTGGCGTGGTGGTTCATCGCCCTCCAGACGACCAACCACCAGATGACCGAATACAGGTTGCGGCAACTGACCATGGACGACCCGCAATATGTGGCCAGGGCAGAAGCCATCCTCAGGGAACAGGACCGGAAGACGGCCGGGTACATCGGCGAAGGCAGCACCTTTCTGCTGCTTATTCTTCTCGGGGCCATCTTCGTCTACCGGGAAGTGCGGCGGCAGATACGCCTGCAGCTGCAGCAGCAGAACTTCATGATGGCCGTTACCCACGAGCTTAAAACACCCATTGCCGTTACCAAGCTGAATCTGGAAACCCTGCAGAAGCACCAACTGGACGAAGCGAGACAACAAAAAATGATCCAGTCGGCGCTGCAGGAGACTAACCGGCTGGATACCCTTGCCAATAACATTCTCGTCGCCTCCCAGCTGGAAGTAGGCGGGTATGTCCAGGCCAAAGAGCAGCTCGACCTCTCTGTCCTCGTCGGACACTCGGTGCACGACTACCGGATGCGGTTCCCCGAACGCCGGTGGGACGAACAGGTCGAACCTGGCATCAGCGTCGTCGGAGACAACATGCTCCTCCAGATGCTGGTCAACAATCTCGTCGAGAATGCCATCAAATATTCTCCCCGGGAAGGATTGATCACGGTCACGCTGGCCAAAAAAGGTCGTCATACGCAGCTGGCGGTAAAGGACGAAGGACAGGGGATACCCGATGAAGAAAAGAAAAAGATCTTTGCCAAATTCTACCGCGCCGGGGAGGAGACCACCCGGAGGACAAAAGGCACCGGACTCGGGCTCTACCTCTGCCGGAAAATAGCCGAAGACCACAAAGCGACTCTTAAAGTGACGGACAATTCGCCCGTTGGGAGTATTTTTACGGTAATATTTTAGCCATGAGCTCAAAAAAAACCATCTTACTGGTAGAGGACGAAGAGAACCTTCACGAAGCGCTCAAGCTGAATCTCGAGTTGGAAGGCTACGAGATCACTTCGGCATTCGACGGCACCCAGGCGCTGAAGGCTATCCAGACGGAATATTTTGACCTCATCATCCTGGACGTCATGCTGCCGGGAATAGACGGTATCAGCATCGCCGAGACCATCCGGGTCCAGAACAACGACGTGCCCATACTTATCCTCAGTGCGAAGAATGCCAGCGCCGACCGCGTCCTGGGCCTGAAAAAAGGAGCGGACGACTACCTCACCAAACCCTTCAACCTCGAAGAGCTGCTGCTCCGCATCCACAAGCTGATCGAGAAGAATAAAAAGATGCAGGAAAAAGATTCCTTCGGCGACGTCTATACTTTTGGAAGGAATACCATCGACTTCAAGGCGCAGGAGGCGACGACCAAGGACGGCGACCGCATCCAGCTGAGCAAGAAGGAGGCCATGCTCCTCAAGCTGCTCATCGAGAACAGGAACGAAGTGGTCACCCGGGAAAAGATCCTGCAGGCCGTCTGGGGATATAACGTCTATCCCACCACCCGTACCATCGATAACTTTGTGCTCAACTTCAGGAAATACTTCGAAGAGGACAGCCGGCATCCAAAATATTTTCACTCCGTAAGAGGGGTGGGGTATAAGTATACTGAATAGTGTTTGACTCGTCAGGCGAGCCTGTCTACCATCCATTCGGCCTGCCGCAGCAGCTGCTGCATATTGTACCTGTCATATGCGGGGGTATAAAGATTCATCTCGCACTCGCTGAGGATATTTTCCAGTGAAATGATGGCCGTCTCATCCCAGCCTCTTATCTGCAGGTGCCGGATGATGTTCTGCTTGTTGAGCTCGCTGGCCGGCAGGTTCAGCTTCCTTCCGATCGCCTTCCAGAGGGCTCTGTTCACCTCACGGTAAAAACCTTTCGGGTCGGTCTCTTCCAGCGAACGACGGGCGTCCTGCAGCGGATCGACAGCCGGAGCGGCGGGAACATAGCTGTTGCTGGCCATTCCTGGCGTCTCGGGAGCAGTCTCTTTAGCAAGCGTCTGCCGCTCGCGTTCGGCGGCCTGTGCGGCCTCCCAGGGCGCTATAGGAGCATTTCCGCGCGAGTTATTCATCGGCGCTTCCACCCTGACGGGCTCCGGCTTCTTCTCGGCATCGGGCTTCTTCTTCAGACGCTGATTCTGCCGCCAGAAATAGACCGCAACACCGGAAATAAGAAGTACGGCGAAGATCCATTCCAGATGAGCCTGGACAAATCTCCCCACCTGATCCGTCAGGGATGGCCGGGTAGCGATGACCGCGACGGCGCCGGACGCGGTAGAAGAATGGCTCTTCCTAACGGCAGGCGTCACCTGAATATCCTGGGGCTCGCCGCTGGCCGATCTATAGGTCTGGCTTGCCGGATCGAAATAAGAAAAACTCACCGCGGGTATAGTGTAGTGACCGGGATCCTTTGCCGTAAAAACATAGTCGAAGGACTTGGACCCGCTCATGGGAGCTACGGTCTTATTGACGTCTTCCTTTGCCGTTGGATCAAAGGATTCAAAGCCGGACGGCCAGTTGACCGTGGGGGCGGTAACCATCGGGAGATTCCCCCTGCCTTTTACGACAACGTGCAGGGTCATTTCGTCCTGTGCCGCAACGGTCTTGTTGCCCAGCGAGGTCACGACTGAAAAATCGCCGACGGCGCCGTTGAACGTGGCGGGCTTACTTTCCGGCAGAGGCTTGACCGCGATCGTCACCGGTTTGGTATCCAGCGTCACGTTCTCCTCCACTTCCGGACCATAGCTGTTGTCGTCCATCATCTGGTTGAGCATTTCCTGAATGCTACCACCGTGGTGCTCCTGATGTCCGGTGCCCCGGACAAAATGGACCGTATTCTCTACTTCCACCGGATCGAGGTCGATATTGCCTGCCTGTAATGGGATCAGCTGGGTCTTGCGGATTATGTGCACGGTATATGCCTTCCCGTTGAGTTTCTCCACGGACACGGGGTCCGAGCTTGGATCAACCATATCGTAGACGCTGAAACCATTGAGGGAAGGTCGTTTCGTGATGCGGGATTCGCTGCTGACCCGCGTATACAGTTTGTAGGTCGCGACGATCGGCTCGCCGACAAAACAGCTGTTCTTGTCTACCTGTACTTTGAGAAAGAGATTCTTGCGGATCTTGTCTTTTACGTTTTCGCCCGGCCGGAGTACGTAGTCGCGGTCGACGTCCCGGGGCTCTGCCGGGCCAAAGGGATCGGTACCAAAGGGCTGCATGTAAGGATTGCCGCCGCCGCCCGAATTACCGCCGCCCTGTCCCCCGGGATTGCCGCCGCCGGCGTGGACATTGACCGTTACCGAATTGGACCGCATCGGATGACCATCAACCGTGGCAGACGCGCCGCCGATGGTAAACTTACCGGTGCGGACAGGCTGCAGTACAAAAGAAAGCCCTTTGTACTGGGACATCGCGCCATTGACGATGCTCATGCCACTGGACTGTATCGGTCCCTGTACAACCTTGAAACCCGCGAAATTGGGGGGAGTCAGTTCGTCTATCTGCTTCGCATTCTCAACAACATATTCCAGCTGCAGGTAGTCCTTCTGTCCGACGTCCTGGCTGCTGACCACAGTGGTAAACTTTACCTGGCCGGACGCAAAGAGTCCGGGCAGTAAGGCTATCATAACAAACAGCGAAGAGCGTACAACTGTGGCGATAGTAGATGATTTAATTGGTCTTACCGGCTTCATATCTCGCTACACAAATATATAGCTTGAATATGTTAAATATCTCCCAATTGGGGCCGCAAAAGGATCTCTTCCACCGTAGCCTGCGGCGAGAGCCGGCTGGCCGCAAAGATCATCTCAGCCACGTCCGCTGCTTCCATTATGCGCTGAGGATCAATGCCGCTTCCCGCCCACGAGTCGGTATAGGCGGCGCCGGGATAGACCGCCGTCACCTTGACCCCGTGGGGCTTCATCTCTTCCCGGAGATTGGCGGAGAAACCCGCCAGCGCGAACTTGCTGATACTGTAGGCCCCACCGTTGGGATAGGCCTTCAGGCTGGCCACGGAGCACATATTGAAGACATGCCC
>Ga0068853_100001652_pt1 | contig 16312 bp, 17 predicted proteins | sample KBSCornC32_FD_65655 | JGI IMG/M metagenome (GOLD analysis project Ga0068853, IMG submission 65655) | Corn rhizosphere microbial communities from Kellogg Biological Station, Michigan, USA - KBS Corn C3-2 | ecosystem: Host-associated > Plants > Roots > Rhizosphere > Soil ...
TGTGCGGGTGGGGAGGGTGAGCCGGTACTTTCGCAGCGGGCTGGTGGTATTTCAGTTCGTGGTTTCCATTGTGCTGGTCGTCGGGACCTCGGTGGTGTATAGCCAGCTCCGTTATATCCGGAACAGGGACCTTGGGTTTGACAAGGCCAATCTGCTGTATGTCCGGATGAAAGGCCGGATGCAGTTCAAAAGTGACGCGGGGTTGGTGCCTGCGCTGAGAGAGTGCAGGCATATAACCGGATATACGCTGATCTCCGAGTTGCCGGTGAATGCGAGCATGTCGACCGTGTCGGTTCAATGGAAGGATGTAACGAAGAACGACATCCTTTTTAACCTGATGGGTGTGGACGAGCATTTCCTGTCTGTGTTCAAGATCGGGCTGGTGTCGGGCCGCAGCTTTTCTCCAGGGTTCGGGGCCGACACGATGAACTATATAGTGAATGAGAAGGCGCTGGCGGCGATGGGGATGGACCCGCAGTCTGCGCCGGGCCAGGAGATAAGTGTCTGGGGTAACCGGGGGATGATCGTGGGGGTCGTCAAAGACTTTAGCTTCAAGCCGGCGCAGTCAGTAGTTGATCCGTTGATCCTCCGGTATAACCCAGGCGTATATACGCAGTGGGCGAGGAATGTGGTGGTGGTGAGCACGGTACCCGGGGAAACAGCCGCGGCGATCGGCGATCTGCGGGTGGTGTGGAAGAAGTTGAACTCGGACTATTCGTTTGAATATGGATTTGTGGATCAGGCGCTCGAGAAGCTATACATATCCGAGCAGCGGCTGGGACTGCTGTTCAATATTTTCTCCGTGCTGGCGATATTTATATGCTGTCTGGGTCTCTGGGGGCTGGCGGCTTACACGGCCGAGCAGCGGACGAAAGAGATCGGCATCCGCAAAGTGCTGGGGGCGGGGGTGAGCGGTGTGGTGCTGATGCTGGCGGGTGGTTTTGTGCGGCTGGTGCTGATCGCGCTGGTAGTGGCCACGCCGATCGCCTGGTATTGTATGCACCGGTGGCTGCAGGATTTTGCGTATCGGGTGTCGGTTACCGCCGGATACTTTGTGGCGGCGGGTGCCATAGCGCTGGGGATCACGCTGGCGACGGTGAGCTGGCAGGCGGTGAAGGCGGCGGTGGCCAATCCCATAAAGAGTCTTCGGCAGGACTAGTGGTGTGCGAAGTCCGACGTATAGCGGCCGCGGATGCGTTCCATCGGCGGGTTGAAGTAGCCGTATTTGAGGTCGGGGAATTCGTCCTGCAGCAGTTCCATCAGCTGGCGGACACCCATGAACTCGCCGGTCTCGCCGGCGTTGATCTTGCCGAGGTACCAGTCAGGGTCGATGTTGAAGTTCCGCCACTGGATCATGGAGAGTTGGGTCTCGCGGATGAGGGTGCGCAGCGCTTCGTATTCTTCGATGCTGTCGGTCATGCCGGGGAAGACGAAATAGTTGATGCTGGACCAGCCGCCAAAGCTGCGGACGACCTTGAGGCTTTCCACGATGTCTTCGAAACGATAGTTGTTGGGCCGGTAGTAGGCCTCGTAGACATGGGCTCTTGCGGAGTTCATGCTGACGCGGATACTGTCGAGGCCGGCTTCACAGAGGGCACGGACGGCGGCGGGTTTGCTGCCGTTGGTATTGATGTTGATGCTGCCGCGGTCGGTGTGTTTGCGCATTTCGATGATGGCCTCGCGTATGGTCTCCCACATCAGCAGGGGTTCGCCTTCGCAGCCCTGACCAAAGCTGACGATTGGGAAGGGGGCCGACTGGAGGTGGGGAACGGTGAATTCGACGATCTCTTCCGGTAGAGGCTTGAAGGTGAGCCGGTCCTGGGTGGAGGGGATGGTCTCTTCCTGTGGCTGGAAGGAGATGCAGCCGATGCAGTTGGCGTTGCAGGCGGGGGAGGAGGGTATGGGACATTCCCAGCGGCCCATGAAATAGTTGCGGGCGGCGGGGCAGTGATAGGTGAGGCAGCAGTTCTCTGCGAGGTGTTTGACCAGGCGGTTCTGCGGGTATGCTTTCAGGATAGTGTCGACGCCCTGGTTGATGACGTCCCAGTCGTAGCCGGCGCAGTCCTGGCGGATGTCCTGTTCGATGCGAACGGCCGGGACGAAGAATTTGCCGTTGTGCCAGCCGGCGGCGGTGTAGCAGAACAGCGGGAGGGTGGGTGCGTCCGGGGTAGTCTCGTAGGCGGCGAGGTAGAGGCCGGTGTGGGCCGGTGGTATGAAGGCGGCGACGGCCCAGCCTTTTTCGCAGAGGCGCATTTCGCCGGTTAGGACGTCGATGCCGATGCCTCTTCTGCCGGGTAGTTCGTAGAGGGAGCCACCGTCGGGGAGTTCGATCCAGTCTTCTGTGGGTATGGGGAGGGCGTCCCAGCCGCTGCGGCCTGTGACGTATAAAGATGTGTCTTCGAAGATGTTCCCCTTACCGTCGGAGTAAAGGATATAAGGCGATTCCTTGAGCATCCGCAAAGGTAGGGAATTTACGGCGGTTTGCCGGGGGGAAAGGATGGTTCACGCGGGTGACGGGGGGGCACGCGGGTGACGGGGATGGCGGTTGCGTGGGGGAGATGGGGGCCACGGTTATTTCCCGAGGTAGAAGCGGCAGAACTGGTGGATGTCTTCCATTTGTCCGAATTCGAGGTTGTTGCGGAGGTCGAAGCTGAGGTCTTCTTTTTCGGAGGTGGAGATCCGGATGGTATCGTAGGAGGTTTCGACGTCGTTGACGTGGGACCAGAGGAGGAAGCGGCTTTCGGGGAGGCCGGGGATGGTGATGCCGGTATGGTGGAAGGAGAGGAGCTCTTCTGCGCGAAGGCGTCGTTCGCAGTAGAAAAGATAACAATAGGCGACGCAGAGGGAGTGGTGGACGATGGCGATGACGATATGGCCCTGCATGAGCATGATGGTGCCGATGCCGAGGAAGAAAATGATCTCGACGATGCGGAAGAAGAGGTTGACGCGGGGCATCTGGCGGAGGACGTCTTTACCGGCGAGGACGAGCAGGAAGATGTCGAGGGAGATGATCAGCTGGCACCAGAAGTAGAGGGTATGGGTCTCTTCGCCGCGGAAGTGGCTGATGGCGTGGGTCAGGATGAGGAGGCCGGCGGCGATGTGGAGCCATGCACCACTACGTTTGAGCCGTTCGAAAGAGGGGGCGACGACGGGTAGAGATATGGAGTCCATAAGAAGCAGTTTTTCCTAAGATACAACCGCGCCGGTTTTCCATAAAGCCCCTAAAAAATTTTAACAGATTGACTGGAGGATGATGCTGCGAGCTGTTCGCGGCAAAACATATTAAATTCTTCTTCATCTGCATCGTCTTCATCTTCATCGTCGACGACTTCTCTTTGGAGGAGGCGGTTGCTTTTGAAGTCGAGGGTGAGGAGGCCGTCCTTAAGGATGATGTTGTTGAAGTCCGACCAGCCGAAGCGGCGGGAGAAGAGGGTATTGATGACGATGCGGTCGAGGTCGAAGCCGATCTCGAGGGGGCGTTTGGTTTGGAATTCGAAGAAGGTGAGGACGATGAACAGCAGGCCTACCCAGGGGGCGGGGACGAGTCCGATCCAGCCAATGGCCGAGAGGAGCAGCCAGTAGCGGTAGCGGACCTGCTGTCCTTTGACGCGGTTTAGGATAAGGTTGGTAGTGAGTCCGGCCAGGAGGATGACGGAGACGGCCAGGGCAAGCCACGAAAGTGTGGGAGAGTCGCTGTGGAGCGAAGACAGGCCGTGGAAGGCGAAGGCCAGTGCTGAAAGAAGGCACAGGAGGACGCTGAGAAGGTCTGTGGTCCTTTCGTTGTTCTTTTTTAGAATGACAACGTATTTGTAGCGCATGGTGCCCATCAGGAATTGCTTGCTACCAGCAAATTACTCAATTTCCATAGAACGCGTGCGCCGACGTTGGCGTCCCATTCGGTGTCGCCGACGCCGATCTCGACGAGGTCGAAGCCGATGAATTTGCGGCCGCTCTGGATGATACGGCGGATGAGGTAGAAAATCTGTTCGGTCTCGAAGCCGCCTGGGACGGGGGTGCCGGTGTGCGGACATAGTTTGGGATCGAGGCCGTCGATGTCGAAGCTGATATAGACCTTCTCGGGGAGGTGGCTGACGATCTCTTCGGCGATCTGGCGCCAGCTCTGGCCTTCGTAGCCGCGCTCTTTTATGTCCTTGTCGAGGTAGGTGATGACCTGGTAGTTGCTGTTCTCGATGTATTCCCATTCAGAGTCGGAATAGTCGCGGACGCCGACCTGCACGAGTCTTTTCAGCTGGGGTATCTCCTGCAGCGCGTTGTACATGACGCTGGCGTGGCTGTATACAAAGCTCTCGTAGGATTTGCGGAGGTCGCAGTGGGCGTCGATCTGGAGGATGCCGAAGTCGCCGTGTTTTTCGGCGATGGCCTTGTAGAAGCCGAGGGGGGTGCTGTGGTCTCCGCCGAGGAGGCCGACGAGCTTGCCATTGTCGAGCAGGCTTTTGGTCTGCTCGTATACCCATCTGTTAAGGTTGGCGCTGCCTTCGTTGATCTCCTTGAGGGATTTGCACATGAAGCTGTTCTTCTCGAGGACTTCGCCCTTCGAGGTGAAGTTGATGTAGAGTTCGGCCTCTTTGCGGAGGTAGTCGCTCTTCATCAGTATCTTTTTATCCGGGGTCCGCATGTAGAGGCCCTGTTTCCAGGCGTTGTCGGTCTCGCTGTCGTGGAGGTCCACCTGCATGCTGGCGTGGAAGACGTGTTCGCAGCTGCGTGATGTCCCGGCGCCGTAGCTGACGGTAACTTCCCAGGGTATGGGCAAAATAACGAGCCGTGCGTCGTCTTCTGTGAAAGGTAAGCCGAAGATATTATTCCTGGGATTGCTTGGTCCGTTGGAGTCAAATTTCGATAGATCTGTCATTTCGTGGGAGTCTCCTCATTTTGGAACGGTGCGCAAGTTAGTGTAGTATGCACATATGACAAAATTGGGGGATAAATTCCTGGTAGATTGGGTGTTTGAACGCTGAAATTTTTATACTAACTAGTTAGTAAGTATATTTGCCGCCCCTTTAAGCCAGTTCGTGGGTTAAGCCGGGACAAATCTTGAGAGATACGAAAGAACATATTATTGAACTGGCGGACGAGCTGATCCGCAAAAGGGGGTTTAATGCCTTCAGTTATAGCGATATAGCTGGGCCTCTGGCCGTTCGGAATGCCGCGATCCACTACTATTTCCCTTCCAAGGGCGATCTGGGGGAGGCGGTTATCGATCTCGAACTGCAGAAGGTCGAAGCGTACCGGCGGGAGTCGGAGCATCTTGGCGGGGAGGAGCAGGTGAAATTGCTGGTGGGTATTTTCCGTCGTAATAATAAATTGAGGCTGATCTGTCTGATGGGCTCACTTACACCGGATTACGATACCTTTGAGGACCCGATGCGGCGGAAGGTGAAGGAGATGTGTATGGTTATCCTCGACTGGGTAACGGTTTCGCTGGATAAGGCGAGGGGGGAAGGGAAGCTGCAGTTCGAAGGTTCCGCGGGGGACAGGGCGCTGCTGGTGGTCTCGACCCTGTTGTCATCGTTGTTGCTTTCGAGGGTATTGGGCGCAAATATATTTGAACAAATGCTGGATCAGTTGTTGTGGGATATGCGGGCAGACTGGCAAGTAAAAGATATCAAATTATGAAGAAAGTAGTTGTTACAGGTATGGGTGCGGTGACGCCGCTGGGCAATGATCCGGTCTCCTTTTGGTCGCAACTGGTAGGTGGCACCAGCGGGGCGGGGCCGATCACGCATTTTGACGCCGCCGCCTTTAAGGTCAGGTTCGCCTGTGAGGTGAAGGGCTTCGATGCTACGGCGGTGCTGGACAGGAGCGAGATGAAGCGCACCGATCTGTTCACGCAGTACGCGCTGGTCGCGGCGGATCAGGCGATAAAAGATGCCGGTCTGGACTTTTCCAAAATGGATCCGTTCGATACCGGTGTGATCTGGGGATCGGGACAGGGCGGGATGGAGACTTTCGAGGAGCAGGTGAAGGAGTATGCAAATGGGGACGGCACCCCTCGTTTTAGCCCGTTCTTTGTGCCGAAGCTGATCGCGAATATGGCTTCGGGGATGATATCGATCAAGTATGGTTTGATGGGGATCAATTATACGACCGTTTCTGCCTGTTCGACTTCGAATACCGCATTTATGGACGCCCTCAACTATATACGGCTTGGGAAGGCGAAGGTGATCGTGGCGGGCGGATCCGAGGCGCCCGTTACTGCAGCGTCTGTGGGTGGATTTACGTCGATGAAGGCGATGTCGACGCGGAATGACGACCCGAAGCATGCTTCGAGGCCTTTTGACGTGGACAGGGATGGTTTTGTGATGGGTGAGGGAGCGGGGGCGCTGATCCTGGAAGAATACGAACACGCGAAGGCCCGCGGGGCGCGGATCTACGCAGAGTTTGCGGGTGCTGCGATGACGGCCGACGCCTATCATATGACCTCGACGCACCCGGAAGGGGCGGGGGCGTTACGGGCGATGCAGGATACGCTGAAGGACGCCGGTTTAAATAAAGAAGACGTGGACTACCTGAATGTGCATGCTACCTCGACGCCGGTAGGGGATATCAGCGAGGTGAAAGCGGTTGTGAAGCTGTTCGGGGATGCTCCGAAGAACCTGACGATCAGTGCGACCAAGTCCATGACGGGGCATTTGCTCGGCGCTGCGGGGGCTATCGAGGCGATTGCCTGTCTGATGGCCATTAAGGAAGGGGTGATACCGCCGACGATCAATACGGTGAATCTGGACCCGGCTATTCCGGCAGGGTTGAAGATATTGCTGGGAAGTGCGGAAAAGAAGGCGGTGAAGGTGGCGATGAGTAATACTTTTGGGTTTGGGGGGCATAATGGGATAGTATTGTTCAGGAAGGTATAGACGGATGCCGCTGGTGTAATAAAGGAGGACCGGACCACTGGTCCGGCGGCTGTAACCGGGTGAAACGAAGGTTACGAACGAGGCGGGCGAGGGACGAAGCCCGACGAAGTTCCAATATATTAGAGAATTTGCGAAGGCCGATAAGTTTTTTTTATCGGCCGCCCGCGCAAATCTATGGAGCGGGTTAGCGTTTTTGGCCTAACTTTGCTTCCTGTTATGAAAAAGCTCCAAATCGTCATATTAGTAGCCATTGCGATCTCGATAGCCGTGCTGATCAGTTTCATGACTGATCTGACCACGTACGAGACCATCGCTTCCGCGCGTCAGAAGAGTGGGAAGACGGTAACCATCATCGCACATCTGGATAATACAAAGCCGATCGAATACAATCCGGCGAAGGATCCCAACTATGTCAGTTTTCATATCAGCGATACCCTGGGCAACAAGGCGAAGGTGGTCTATCATTTCGAGAAGCCTTACGACCTGGAGAAGGCCGAGCGTATTACGCTGAAGGGGAAGATGTCGGGTGACGTTTTCGAGATATCCCGGAAGGACGGCATCCTGCTGAAGTGTCCTTCCAAGTATAAAGACGATCCCAAGGCCGCTGCACAGGCTCTGAGCCAAAATTAATATCCTAACATGGAATACGCTGGTGAACACCTCTTGCCCGGACACGTAGGGCATTTCTTTGCTTTACTGTCTTTTGCAGCCGCATTTGTAGCCACTATCTCTTATTTCAAGGCCACCAATGCCGCGTCGATCGAGGAGGAGAAGAGCTGGAGGAGAATGGCGAGGATCGCGTTCGGCATCGACGTTCTGGCGGCCTACGCCGTACTGGCCACCATTATCTACATCATCAGGGCGCGTCTTTTCGAGTATAATTTTGCGTGGGAGCATTCGAGCAAGGCGCTGTCCCCCCAGTACCTGCTGGCCTGTATCTGGGAGGCCCAGGAGGGCAGTTTCCTGTTGTGGAATCTCTGGGTTTGTATCCTTGGGCTGATCCTGATGCGGAAGGCCGGCAAGTGGGAGAACCCGGTGATGACTGTGATGAGCTTTACACAGCTGTGTATCGCGACGATGTTCATGGGGCTGTATATGTTCGGGAACAAGGTGGGCTTTAACCCCTTTATTCTTGTCCGGCAAACGGAGATGGGTATGCGGGCGCCGATATTCAGCCGGCCGGATTACCTGAGTTTCCCGCAGATGCAGGATGGTCAGGGGCTGAATGCTTTGTTGCAGAACTACTGGATGGTGATCCATCCGCCGATATTGTTCCTTGGTTTTTCGTCGACGGTGGTGCCTTTTGCCTATTCGATCGCCGGGTTGTGGAAGAAGCAGTTCGGGGACTGGACGCGCGTGGCGCTGCCCTGGACCCTTTTCTCCGCCTGTGTGCTAGGGACCGGTATCATGATGGGGGCGGCCTGGGCCTATGAGGCGCTGAGCTTTAGCGGTTACTGGAACTGGGACCCGGTGGAGAATGCGTCACTGGTGCCGTGGCTGGTACTGGTCGCCGGTCTGCATACCCAGGTAGTCTACAATGCGACGGGGCATTCGCTGAGGGCCACGCATTTCTTTTTTATTACGCAGTTCATGCTGGTGTTGTACGAGACCTTCCTTACCAGGAGCGGTATTCTCGGGGACCTGTCGGTGCACGCTTTTGTGGAGTCGGGGATGAATGTACAGCTGGCTCTGTTTGTGCTGGTGTTCCTGTTCCCGGCTTATGGGTTGTTTATCGCGAGATATAAGAAAATTCCGCATATTGTCAAGGAAGAGTCTACGGATAGCCGTGAGTTCTGGATGTTCATCGGGTCGCTGGTGCTGTTCCTTTCCGCGATGTTCATCATCATCTCTACGTCTCTTCCGATCTACAATCTGCTGACGAAAAAGAAGGTGAGCACGGGGGATGACCCGACCTTCGCGTACAACAGGATAGAGATATTTATCGCGATACTGCTGGGCATTTTTACGGCTTTTGCGCAATACCTGAAATACAAGGGTACGACGCGGGATCATTTTCTACGGAAGATCGGGCTGCCTACGGTGGTGGCGCTGGTCGTGTCGATCCTGATCAGCGTGTTCGGCGGTATCCACTACGACAGGTATGGCGCGGGTTTTCTGGCTGCGATACATCTGGGGATGTTTGCCGGCGTCTATGCGGTCGTCGCCAATGCGGCTTATATCTGGACCGGTTTTCATGGGAAGCTGAAGGCGGCTGGTTCGGCCGTGGCGCACGTGGGCTTTGGGTTGGTGCTGGTGGGCATTCTGCTTTCTTCGGCGAAGAAGCAGGTGCTGTCGATCAATACCACCGGGATCAATATCCCGTTTGCCCCCGAGACGAAGCAGGACCCGATGGAGAACCTGACGCTGCTGAAGGGTATGCGGACGGATATGGGCAAATACTGGGCGACCTATGTGCGGAACGACTCTATCGGCAACCGCGACCAGAATACCTATTATCAGGTGCATTTCGAGAAGAAGGATAGTTCGGAGCGGTTCGACCTGTATCCTTATTTTATCAAGAACACCAAGGGTATGGAGGGTGGCTCGCCGAATCCGGACAATAAGCACTACTGGAACAGGGATGTCTTCACGTATATCAATGCATACAGCCGGGATGATATAGCGGACACCGCGGCGTTCAGGCCGGCGGTGATGGCGCTGAAGGATACGGTGTTTTATTCGAAGGGTTTTGCGATACTGGACTCGATCGTGGTCAATCCGAACAACGGGAAATACCATTTTGGCCCTGGGGACACGGCGCTGATGGCGAAGGTGGTGGTGATATCGCAGGACAGTACGCGTCATGTGGCTTATCCGGTGTTCTATCTGAAGAATTCGATGCCGCAGTATCTGAACGATACCGTTTTTTCCCAGGACCTGGCTTTCCGTTTCAATCGCGTGGCGGCTGACCGGAAGATCGAGCTGGGGGTGAAGGAGTCTTCGAATATGGTGCCTTTTATCGCCCTGAAGGTGGTGGAGTTCCCTCAGATCAACGTGTTATGGATGGGAACCATTATCATGATCATTGGCTTCATTATGAGCATGGTATGGAGGATGAAGCAGGCGCGGCTGTCGAAGGTGAGATAGCTTTGTTAAAACTGGGTTACCTGGGGGTCATAGGGGGTATTAATTGGAAAGGTTTTGTTAATTTGTATACCGTCTATGCGCCCTTTTTTACGTAAATATTTGACTGTCATTGTGTTGTCGTGTTTGTGCGGTGGGGCGTACGCACAGATCGCGGACACGTCTGCTATTCCGGCGGATATTCCCCGTCCGGAGCTGGGTCCGAACGATACTATCCCGGTGCCTGCGAAAGCCTACAATGGGGAACTGGTGCCGGCCCACACGGAAGAATATACCTGGGTACATGCGCCGATGCCGCCGGCTATGCGTCGCCGGTATGAGGAGTGGACGAGGCTGCGTAATGCGGTCTATGTCTGTTATCCGTATGCGAGGAAGGCGGGGATCATCGTAAACGACATCAATTCGAAGCTGGCGTTGCTGAATAGTGAGGGGGAGCGGAAAGCGTATATCATGAGCCGGGAAAAGGAGTTGAAAAAAGAGTTTACGGCTCCGCTGGAGCAGTTGTCGATCTATCAGGGGAAGATACTGATGAAGCTGATCAACCGGCAGACTGGGAATAACTGTTACAATATCATCAAAGAATATAAGGGTGGGTTTACCGCCCGTTTTTATCAGACTGTGGCGTTCTTCTTCAGCAGCAGTCTCAAGCAGCCTTATGACCCGAAGGGGGATGATCAGGCGATAGAGGTGATCGTCCAGGAGGTGGAGAGGATGTATCATGGGTAAGGCCCCGGGGGAGCCCGCTTGTCGCGGGGCCCGGGGGTGTGTCCCGGCAGGGCTGGGATGGATGGTTTGCGAGCCGGCGGCGCCGGCGGTTTTTCATAGTATGTAGTATTTTTTGGCAGTGGATTTTGCTTCGGTATGGAGTGGGATCTCGCTGATCATTTGTTTGAGGTCGCGCTCGATGGTGAAGCAGATGGCTGTCATGGGGGTGTCGGTGGGTTTGTTTTCGAAGGGGTCCTGGAGATGGATGGCCATTTTTTCGATGAGGAAGAAAACGGCGGAGATCGCGATGACGACGGGTACGCTCATGAAGCCGAAGAAGTCGACGACGGCGAAGGGGAGGAGGAGGAAGAAGAAGAGCAGGGAGAAGTGGATATAGAGGCTGTAGGTAGCCGGGAATATGGTGTTCTTTATCCGCTCGCATTTGCCCATGGAGTCGCAGAGTTTGGAGAGGGTGCGGTCGAGCTCTACCTGCTGGTAGGTGTTGATGAGGCCGTTGTTGACGGCCTTTTGGAGGTCGTGGGCGTGGAGCTCGAGGATGGCCATCGGCGAGTTGTTGAAGTTTTTTATGAACTGGGTGTCGCCGCGGCTGACGAATTTTTCGATCCCGTAGTGGCCGTCCTGTCCGCGGAGGCTGCGGCTGAGGCTGTAGCACCAGGCGATCTGGCGACGGATGAAGCGGGAGCGAAGGGGGGTATGTTCTTCGTCGGACTGGACGAAGGTGTTGATCTGGCGGGCCAGCGAGCGGCTGTCGTTGACGATCGCGCCCCAGATGGTACGGGCCTCCCACCAGCGGTCATAGGCCTGGTTGGAACGGAAGGCCAGCAGCAGGGAGATGACGGTGCCCATTATCATGGGGATGGCGAGGGGAATGGCCAGGTGGGTAAAGTGGAAGACCTTGTAGAGCACGGCTACCCCGATGGTATAGGCGCTGACGAGGATGAGCTCGGTCTTTATCTTACCGATGATATATTTGAACGGGATATTTTTCTTTAACAGCATATCAGGCGGGCATTTTTGATTTGTACAATAAGGTGGTCAGTGTTCCAAACTCCGGCGTGTTCGGTCGTTCGACGTGTACGACCCGGGTGCTGCATTTGTAGAGGATGGGCAGCAGGGGTGTGGACTGGGGGAGGCGTTGCCGGTAGGGGTGGTCTTCCAGCAGGTAGATCGATCCGATGCTGCGGGATTCCATATAGTGCCGGAGGTAGAGGCGGGTGTTGCTCCACAGGAACTCGAAGGACAGCAGCTGCAGTCCGGGGGCGTATTTCCTGCGCAGCATTTCGAGGGCCTCGGTGAACTGGTCGGATACCATTTCATAGGGTTTGCGCTGCTGGATGAACAGGAGGTCGGCGATGCCGGTGGGCATGTGCAGCGTATGGACGACGTAGATATTGCAGGGTTGCCCCGCGTGTCTGCGGCATATCTCGTGTATGGGGTACAGTGACGCCAGGGTGAGATCGGTTGGTAGTAAGATGTTCTTCATTGTTTTTGGTTTTGGTGCAAGATGGGGCGCCGGGGTAAGAAAGGGGTAAGAGCGGGGTTGGAACCCGGTAAAAATGTGGTAAGAAAATGGAAAGAATGGGTCAGATCGGAAACTTTACGATGACCTCTGTGCCGAGGTTCTCTTTGGAGCTGATGGTTATGCTGCCTTTGTAGAGGCGGATGATATTCCGGGCGAGGGGAAGGCCGATGCCGTAGCCGAGTGTTTTTTTCGCGTTGGAGGCGCGGAAGAAGGGGTCGAAGACGTGTTTGATCTGGTTTTCGGGGATGCCGATGCCGTGGTCGGTGATGATGAATATGACATTACTGCTGCTGGCGGCGATGGCGAAGGTGACGGGTTTGTCGTCGGAATATTTGCAGGCGTTGAGGAGGATGTTGGATATCGCGAGTTCGAAGAGCTGGGCGTTGCCTTTGAGTGTGAACCTGTGGGGAGACTGGAGGCTTTTGTCGAGGCGGATATCGCTGTTTGGGTATACGTTGTGGGCTACGCCGAGGCTGTTGTAGACGAGCTCGTCCACGTCCACGGGTTCATAGACGAGGTTGCCGTGGAAGCTGGACTGGGCCAGTTCGAGCAGTCCGCGGGTGATGGACCGGAGCTTTTCCGCCTCCGACATGATCACGGACAGGGATGCCTGGTACTCTTCGGGTGAGCGTTGCCGGGTGAGGGCGAGGTCCGCCTCGCCGATGATGGCGGTAAGGGGAGTGTTGAGCTCGTGTGAGGCGTTGCTGACAAAATTGTTTTGGGTCTCGAAGGCCGTCTCGAGGCGGGAGAGCATGTCGTTGAAGGTTGTAGACAGGACGGAGACCTCGTCCCTGCCCTTTACGTCCAGCCGCTCGTGGAGGGAAGTGACGCTGATCGTGTTGACCCTTCTGGCGATGTTGCGGATGGGATAGAGCACCTGCCGTGAGAAGAGCAGGCCGATGCTGAGCAGGACGATCACGGAGACGATACCGCCGGTGGTGAGAATATTCTTCAGGTCGGCGAGGAAGTGCTGGGCGTAGCTGTGGACGGCGGTGATGATGATCAGGTATTCGCCCTGCGGGGCTTTGTGGATGATGCCGGCGTAGAATTGGAATTTATGGCGGCCGGAGGCCTTTCCTTTCTGCCGGACCTCGTCGAAGAAGGAGGGGCCGATCGTCTGGTAAAGCGGGGTGGTTCGAATGCGGTCGAGGGTATCGGTGCGGATGATGTATTCTTCTTCTTCGGGCAGGCGCTGGAGGTGTTCGCGGCGGAGGGTCTCGTAGACCTGCTGGTTCCGGTCGCTGGCGTCGAAATTGGCGCGGGAGGCGACGACGGCCCGTAGAGTGAGCCGGGTATAGAAGTCCTCGAAGGCCTTTTCGTTGGCGAAGTACCAGACGGCGGTGCTAAGCAGGATAATGACGGCGAGGCACAGCCCGGTGAACAGGAGGGTGATCTTGAGCTGGATCTTCATGCGGACTCCTCTTTTAAGATATATCCCATACCTACGACGGTGTGTATGACGCGCGGGACGCCGGGGTTTTCGAGCTTTTTGCGGAGGTAGTTGATATAGACATCTACGGTCTTTGTATTCAGCTGGAAGTCGTAACCCCAGACCTTTTCGAGGATGTCCATGCGGGAGAGCACCCTGCGGGGGTTGCGCATCAGGTATTCGAGGAGCCGGAATTCGGTGGCGGTCAGTTCGACGAGCTGGTCGTTGCTGCGGGCGTTCTTTTCGTCGAGGTTGAGGGTGATGCCCGCGAAGGTAATGATGGCGGGGCCTGTGCTGGATGAGGGGGTGTGGCGTCTTAGGAGCGAGCGGACGCGCGCGAGGAGTTCGGCTATCTTGAAGGGTTTGGTGAGGTAGTCGTCCGCGCCGGCGTCCAGTCCGCTGACGATATTGTCTGTTGAGCCGAGGGCGGTGAGCATTAGAACGGGGGTATTCAGGCCGGCTTTCCGCAGCTTGCGGGTGAGTTCGATACCGCTGGCGCCGGGTATCATGACGTCCATGACGACCAGTTCGTATTCGAAGCGCTGGATATGGTCCCAGGCCGACTCGCCGTCCATGGCAACGGAGGGTTCGTACCGCTGTTCCGTCAGCGCTTTTTGTATAACTGAGGCAACGGCCGGCTCGTCTTCCACGATGAGTATGCGTGCTAGAGGCTGCATATCTTTTCGATGAGACCGGTGGTGGAGAATCCGGAAACGATGGGATTGATCACGACGCGGCCGCCGGCGGCCATGACCTCTTTTGCACCGACGATCTGGTCGATGGTATAGTCGCCGCCTTTTACGAGGACGTCCGGCGCTACGTTCGTTATAAGATCCAGGGGAGTGTCTTCTTCGAAGAGGATGACGGCGTCGACCATCAGCAGGGAGGCGAGGACGGTGGCGCGGGCCTGTTCGTTGTTGATGGGTCGCTGGGGGCCTTTCAGGCGGCGTGTGGAGGCGTCGGAGTTGAGGCCTACGATGAGGATGTCGGCTTCGCGGGCGGCGTCGGAGAGGGAGGAGATATGACCCTGGTGCAGGATGTCGAAACAGCCGTTGGTGAAGGCTATTGTTTTGCTCAGGAGGCGCCAGCGTCTGAGTTGGTGCTGCAGGCCTGGGAGGTCATATATTTTTTGCGGAATTATTTGCGGTAGTTTCATCAGGAGTAATTGATTTTTTATTGGTCTGATGGGATCTCGCGGGGCTCGATCTCATATACGGGCTCGATTATGATGCGTTTCTTATTAATTCTTGGCAGCAGGATAAAGCTGACGGAGCCAAAGAGGATAAAGCTGAGGAACTGGCCGAACCAGAGGAGCCAGCCGAGGGCCTGGCCATAGGGTGTTTCGGGGATGCCGTAGAAGGCGACGGTTTGGGCGACGAGGAGGGCATAGGCGCCGATGCCGCCGGGGGAGATGATCATGCCGACGCTGCCCATGGCGAGTACGCTGAGGGCGTCGACGATGCCGAGATGGCTAGTGGCGCTGATGGCGAAGAAGCCGAACCAGGTGCTGAGGAGATAGAGGCCCCAGATGGCGATGCTGTAGAAGAAGAAGAGGGGTTTGTTCTTCAGGTCTTTTACGCTCGTCAGGCCGTGCCAGATGTTGACGATAATGTTTTTTATTTTCTGGGCGATGCTGACATGGCTGTAGCGGTTGAGGAGCCATTTGCCGATGAAGAAGAGGACGACGACGGCGGCGATCAGGACGAGTATCTTTATATAAGAGGTCTGGCCCTGGGCGTTGCGGAAGAGGCCTTCGAGTTTGCCGGCGGTCATCTGGTGGATGATGTCGAACTGGAAGATCAGCGTGAGGCCGAAGACGAGGGCGAGGCTGACGAGATCGAAGGCGCGTTCGGCCACGACGGTGCCGACGAGTTTGTCTGCGGGTACTTTTTCATAGCGGGCGATGACGGTACATTTTACGACTTCGCCGAGTCGGGCGCCGATGTTGACGAGGTAGCCGATCATCACGGCGAGGAAGCAGTTGAGTACGGAGGGTTTGTAGCCCATCGGTTCGATGAGCTGGCGCCAGCGGAGCGCGCGTATCCAGTGGCTGAGGAGGAGGAAGCCGAGCACGGGGATCAGGAGCCAGTAGTTGGCGCGGTGCAGGGCGTCTTCGAGGCGGGTACGGTCATCCCTGGTCATGCCTTTGAGGCTGAGCCACACAAAAAACGCTGCGAGAGCAGCGAAAAAGAGATATTGTAACAGGACCAGAATTTTTTTCTTCATAACAGGTACAAGTTACAGCTTATTTCCTTCTTTCGGAAAAACGATCCAGGGCTTGAAGGTCTTTGCTTCTTCGAAGTCCATGTGTGCGTAGGAGATGATGATGACGATGTCGCCCACTGCACCCTGCCTTGCAGCGGGGCCGTTGAGGCAGCAGGTACCGGAGCCGCGTTTGCCTTTTATAAGATAGGTTTCGATGCGGGATCCGTTGTTGACGTTGACCACCTGGACTTTTTCGTTTTCGATCATGTTGGCTTTGTCCATGAGGTCTTCGTCGAGGGTAAGGCTGCCGACGTAGTTGAGGTTGGCTTCGGTGATGGTGGCACGGTGGACTTTTGATTTAAGTACTTCGATGTCCATGGTTTTTTTTTGAGGGGACAAAGGTAGAATTTTTTAATGAACGAGCTCGTCGCCCAACTGACGTTGGGCTCCTCGCTCACGGGGTGCCCGACGGGG
>Ga0068853_100001656_pt1 | contig 16306 bp, 18 predicted proteins | sample KBSCornC32_FD_65655 | JGI IMG/M metagenome (GOLD analysis project Ga0068853, IMG submission 65655) | Corn rhizosphere microbial communities from Kellogg Biological Station, Michigan, USA - KBS Corn C3-2 | ecosystem: Host-associated > Plants > Roots > Rhizosphere > Soil ...
CGAATAGTCCGTCTTCAGTACAGCGTGCGCACTGGCCGGTCGTTGGCGCCATACGGCACCCAGCGGCAGGCGAAGGAAATGTAGCCGCCATATTGCGCGTCGACGGCAAGGAATTTCACCACCTTGCTATAACGCGCGCAGTGATCGACCGCGAGCTGACGGACATCCGTCTGCGCCGCCAGCGCATAGGCGATGATGCCGCCGGTGTCATTGCCCTGGAATGGCGGCACCCGGTCAGCCCGCGCCGGCGCGCACGCCAGCATCCCACACACGGCAACCAGGCTGGCGGCTCCAATCATTCGCATCGCAGACTCCATTTGGCTCGGGGCACCTTAAAGCGCATCGCTGGCCTTGGAAAGAACGGCCGGCGATTCGACACGGAGTTATTGGAAAGGTGTTGCCGCGTTGCACTTGACCTCGTCCGGGCTTCGCGGCACCGTCAGCCAGTTGGATCATCCGGCGGATTGCCCATGCGCGACCTCTCCACATCCTTGAAAAGACTCGGTCTTGGCGCCGCGCTCGGCGTGCTGTTCGGCCTGTTTGCCTTCGGCCAGGCGGCCCAGGCCGCCTATCCCTGGGAGCTGAATTTCTGGCTCTCGGGCCCCCGCTATGACGGGCGGGTAGCCGAATGTGAACGCGCGCTGGGCACCATCACCAGCCAGTTTCAGGAAAAAGAGAGCACGTTCTGGAATTCTTCCCTGCAGATCACCGCCTATGGCGCGATCCACGAGACCGCATTCCGGCCCTGGCTATCCGACAACATTCCGCGCCGCTACTGCAGCGCCGACGTCATGCTGAGCGACGGCAAGCGGCACACCGTGCATTATTCGATCATCGAGGACGGCGGTTTTGCCGGCTTCGGCCAAGGCGTCGAATGGTGCGTCACCGGGCTCGATCGCAACTGGGCCTATAATCCCGGCTGCAAGGCCGCCCGGCCCTGATCCTGAGGCCCGGTTTTTTCCCGTCTGACTTCGCTCGCCGCCTTCCCTTATTTTGTTCTTGAAATGTTCTCGTCGTCTGCTAGGCTCCTGTACGATCTGCGTATGGGGGGCGTCGCCATGTTTTATTTTCCAAGCACACTGATTTCGCGGTTTTTGATCTCGCTTGCCCTGCTCGCCCTTGCGGGGCTGACCGGCCTCGCCGGGGCGGCGTCGGCGCAGGATCGCCGGCAGAATGCATCCGGCGAGTTCGATTTCTACGTGCTGTCGCTGTCGTGGTCGCCCTCGTTCTGCGAGGAGGCGTCGGAACGCGGCAGCAGCGGGCGTTCGCAGGTCCAGTGCGGCGGCCGGCCGTTTTCCTTCGTGGTCCACGGCCTGTGGCCGCAATATGAGCACGGTTTTCCCAACTATTGCCAACGGCCGTCGCCGCGGCTCGATCGCAATATCATGTCCTCGATGCTGGATCTGATGCCGGCGCCCGGGCTGATCTTCAGCGAGTGGGACAAGCACGGCACCTGCTCGGGACTATCGGCGCGGGCCTATTTCGAGACCATCCGCAAGGCCCGCTCCGCGGTGAAAATTCCCGAAGAATATCTGGAATTGTCCGCGCCGAAGACAGTAGCGCCCGCCGATATCGAGGACGCCTTCATCAAGGTCAATCCCGGCTTGAGCGCTTCGGCAATCGCGGTGACCTGCGACAAGACGCGGCTCGGCGAAGTGCGGATCTGCATGAGCAAGGATCTGCAGTTCCGTGCCTGTGAGGAAATCGATCGCCGCGCCTGCCGCCGCGACCAGGTGATCATGCCGCCGATGCGCGGTGGGTAAGCGCCGCAGAAGGTGCCCCGGATGCTGCGCGCCGCGCTTGCGGCGCGGTGCGCTGCTGATCCGGGGTCACAGCCTTACGACTGTCCTGGGTCCCGGCTCTGCGGAGCAGCGCTAAAAGCGCTGCACCGCGTCCGGGACACGCAACTCAGAGCCTCTTTGCCCAATGGGCTGCCGTGGCGTACTGCTGGCGCCATGAACTATCGTCACGCCTTTCATGCCGGCGGCTTTGCCGACGTCATCAAGCACATCCTGCTGGTACGCATTCTGACCCATCTGCAGGACAAGCAGGCCGCATTTCGCGTCATCGACACCCATGCCGGCGCCGGGCTCTACGATCTCACCGGCGAGGAGGCAAACCGCGGCGGCGAGTGGCTCACGGGTATTGCGCGGATGATGCAGGCGCGGTTCTCGGAAAACACCGCGCCCCTGATAAAACCCTATCTTGATATCGTCAGGGCCTTCAACCCAGAGCGCGACCTCAAGGCCTATCCCGGATCGCCGCTGATTGCGCGCGCGCTGCTGCGGCCGCAGGATCGCCTGACCGCGTGCGAAGTCGAGCCGAAAGCGCGCAAGCGCCTGATCGACGCGCTGCGCCGCGATCCCCAGGCCCGCGTCGTCGACCTCGACGGCTGGGTGGCGTTGCCGGCCTTCGTGCCGCCGAAGGAGCGCCGCGGCCTGGTCCTGATCGATCCGCCTTACGAGCAGAAGGACGAGTTCGAACGGCTAGCTGCGGGTTTCGCCGAGGCCTTCGCGAAATGGCCGACCGGCAGCTACCTGCTGTGGTATCCGGTGAAAAGCCGGCGTGCCACCGACAGCCTTGCCCGGCATGTCACCGAGGCAGCCGGCGCCGCCACGCCTGCCGGCAAATGTCTGCGTCTGGAGTTCAGCGTCGCGCCGCAGACCGCAGGCGCCGCCCTCGCCTCGGCCGGTCTTTTGGTCGTCAATCCGCCGTGGACGCTGATGGGTGAACTCAGGGCAATCCTTCCCGAACTTGAAAAGCCGCTCGGCCAAGGCGGCGCCGGCCGGTTCAGGCTCGAGACGCCCAAACCTTAGCCAGGCGCCCGGCACCTGGGCGCCGCGAAAAGTCCGATTTGAGTCGTAGGCAATTTGCCGGGAACCGTATTATGCTTAAGGCATTAGGACCGGCTTTACGTTCCGCTCCCGCGAATGGTAGCGGCGGAGTGACAAGGCCTCGATATTTTAAAGACGGATCGGCGTTGACAGCCTAATCCGCACAAATGGCCAAGCTTTCCGGCAGCGAATTTCCGGTCGGGCCGATACGCTTTAAGGCGCGTAGCGGCGAAGCAATGCGGGGGAGGAGTTTCCCGATGGCCATGACTGGTACGGTCAAGTTCTTCAATGGAGAACGTGGCTATGGCTTCATCAAGCCCGATGACGGCGGCCGCGATGTGTTCGTGCACATCACCGCGGTGGAGCGGGCCGGGTTGAAGGACCTGACCGAAGGACAGCGCATCACATTCGAGGTCGAACCGGACAAGAAGGGTAAAGGCCCCAAGGCGGTCAACCTGGTGATTTCGTCTTAGATAGCGCCTGTCTTAAAAAAATCCCGGCCGCAAAGCGGCCGGGAGGTTGCGGTAGGATGTTTTCTTGTTGCTATCAGAAGTGATAGTTGACGCCGGCGCGCACCAATCCGAACCGGTAACCGTTCGACACGCCGGTGATGGTGAAGTTGTCGTTCGCGAGATCGACGTAGAGATATTCGATCTTGGCGCTCCAGTTCTGGGCGAAGCCGAATTCGGCGCCGACGCCCGCGGTCCAGCCGGCATTGGTATGGGATTCCGACAGGCCGAAGGTCTCGCCGCGCAATTCGCCGAACGCCAGACCGCCCGTGCCATAGAACAAGATGTTGCTGAACGCATAGCCGGCGCGGCCGCGCACCGTGCCGAACCACGGGTTTGAAAACTTCCAGGGCGCAAATGTATCGTCAGCGCCGGTCGCCTGGATGTCGCCCTCGACGCCGAACACCCACGGGCCGGTCTGCCAGTTGTAGCCGCCCTGGACGCCGCCCGAAAAACCCGATGGCTTGGTCGGATTGTGATCGACCGAGCCCCAGGCATAACCGAGATTGGCGCCCAGATAGGGGCCGGCCCAGCTATAGACATTGAGCGGCTGGTTGACGGTGTAGGGAGCGTGCGATCCATAGGGAAGGTCGGCCGCCTGCGCCGATGCCGTCCAACCCGCAGCGATCAACGCCACTGCGCCCAATCCGAGCCTGTTCATCTTACTCTCCCACGCGACTACCGCGACCGCCTGCCGCACGCCAAAACGCCTGGCGCAATGCGGGCCCGCACGGTTACGGAATTCCACTTTTTACCGATAAGATTTATCGAGACTTTTAAGTTAAAGGGTTGTTAAGGCCGGTTACCGGCCGTTTCTCATTCTTAAGAAAGTGTTACGAGGAACATCCGGCGCCTTGCGATCGCGCCGGACGGCGCGGCTTTCATTGCCGCGGCTGCGCTGGCGATGCGCGTTGGCAGCGCCTAAGTTCAGGCTGATGGATCAGGATTCTACCGATAACCCGAAGGCGTCCGGCCGGCAGACGGCGCGGCGTGGTTCTGAGCCGGTTCCGCCCCGAGCGGATTTGCCGCCGCAAGAGGCGAGCGCGGGGGATATCGATCCCGCCATGGCCGCCACCGACGAGGACGACGAGACGCTGCTGCCGGAGGTTCCCGAGGAGCCCGGCGAAGCGATTCCGGAAGGTCGGCTTGCGGTCGGCCACGCCACGATCGAACAGGCGGTGCGCCTCGCCCCGACCTCGCCCGGCGTCTATCGCATGCTGAACGCGGCAAACGACGTGCTCTATGTCGGCAAGGCCAAAAACGTCCGCAAGCGGCTCGCCTCTTACGCAAGAATCACGGCGGTCCAGCCGGCCCGCATCATGCGCATGATCGCTGCGACCGCCTCGCTTGAGATCATATCGACCTCGACCGAAACCGAGGCGCTTCTGCTCGAGGCCAACCTGATCAAGCAGTTGCGGCCGCGCTTCAACGTCCAACTGCGCGACGACAAGTCGTTTCCCTATATCCTGATCACCGGCGATCACTGGGCGCCGCAGATCCTCAAGCATCGCGGTGCGCAAACGCGGCCCGGCCGATATTTTGGTCCGTTTGCCTCCGCAGGCGCGGTCAATCGCACCATCACGGCGCTGCAGCGCGCCTTTTTGGTGCGCTCCTGCACCGACGCGTTCTTTGAAAGCCGCACGCGGCCCTGCCTGCTCTATCAAATCCGGCGCTGTTCGGGGCCGTGTACCGGCGAGATCGATTTTCCCGGCTATACCGAACTGGTGCGTGAGGCGAAGGACTTCCTTTCCGGCCGCAGCCATCTGGTCAAGCAACAGCTGGCGGGCGAAATGGAGAAGGCTTCCGCCGAGCTCGCGTTTGAGACCGCGGCGCTTTATCGCGACCGCCTCGCGGCGCTGTCGGCGATCCAGTCGCAGCAGGGCATCAATCCGCGCACCGTGGAGGAAGCCGACGTGTTCGCCATCCATCAGGAGGGCGGCTATTCCTGCGTCGAGGTATTCTTCTTTCGCACCGGCCAGAACTGGGGCAACCGCGCCTATTTTCCGCGCGCGGAGAAATCGTTCACCCCGGAAGAGGTGCTGGCCTCGTTCCTGGCGCAGTTCTACGACGACAAGCCGCCGCCGAAACTCATTCTGTTGTCGCACGGAATCGAGGAATGCGAACTCCTGGCCAACGCGCTTTCCATCAAGGCGGGCTTCAAGGTGGAAGTTTCCACGCCCCGGCGCGGCGAAAAGAAGGAACTGGTCGCGCACGCACTCATCAATGCGCGCGAGGCGCTCGGCCGCAAGCTGGCCGATACCGCGACGCAGGGCCGGCTGCTGCAGGGGCTCGTGGCCACGCTCGAGCTGCCGCGCCCGCCGAAGCGGATCGAGGTCTACGACAACAGCCATATCCAAGGCACCAACGCGGTGGGCGCCATGATCGTGGCGGGGCCGGACGGCTTCATCAAAAACCAGTATCGCAAATTCAACATCAGGTCCGAAGGCCTGACGCCGGGCGACGATTACGCGATGATGCGCGAGGTGCTGCAGCGGCGCTTCAAGCGGCTGCTTACGCCGGCGGCGGAGGGGGATGCCGCCAAACCCAGGGCGGACGACGATTCGTTTCCGCAATGGCCCGACCTCGTCATCATCGACGGCGGCCGCGGCCAGCTCAACGCGGTCAGGGAGATTTTCGAGAGCCTCGGGCTGACGCAGGTGTCGCTGCTGGCGGTCGCCAAGGGCTCGGACCGCGACGCCGGCCGCGAGACCCTGTTCATGCCGGACCGCGAGGCCATCAAGCTGGAGCCGCGCGACCCGGTGCTGTATTTTATTCAGCGGCTGCGCGACGAGGCGCATCGCTTCGTGATCGGCTCGCACCGCAAGCTGCGCAAAAAGGACATTCGCGAAGCGGGGTTGCAGGAAATCCCCGGCATCGGCCCGTCACGCAAACGTGCCTTGCTGCACCATTTCGGAACGTTGAAGGAGATCGAGCGGGCTTCGATCGCCGATCTCGGCAAGGTTCCCGGGGTCAGCGCGGAAAGCGCGCGCAAGATTTTCGAGTTTTTCCACGCGCAGCCGGGCTAAAGGCGGGTTTCGAGTCATATTGGCGGCATCTGCAAGGGATCATGTGCGCCGGGCGGTTGACCTTCATGCTTGAGCGGTATTGGTAAGGCGGATGAACATTGCGACCACACGAGGGGCGGCCAGGAACTCGCTGTCCCTCCCGAATATCCTGACTTATGCCAGAATCGCCGCCATCCCGGTGGTGGTCGGTTGCATCTACGCGCAGGCCATCATGGACGGCCCACTGTGGCTGCGGTGGGTGGCGCTGGCCGTGTTCATTGCCGCGGGAGTTACTGATTTTCTCGATGGCTACTATGCGCGAATCTGGGACCAGCAGTCGGCGTTCGGCCGGATGCTCGATCCGATCGCCGACAAGCTGTTGGTGGCATCCTGCCTGCTGATGCTGGCCGCGGACGGGATCATTCACGGCTGGACGCTGTGGGCCGCCATCGTGATCCTGTGCCGCGAAATCCTGGTGTCGGGGCTGCGGGAATATCTCGCCGCGTTGCGGGTCAGCGTTCCCGTGACCAAGCTTGCCAAATGGAAAACCACGGTCCAGCTGGTCGCGATCGGGTTCCTGCTTGCCGGCGAGGCCGGCGATCAGGTGATCCCGATCACCACCCAGATCGGCCTGCTGCTGCTGTGGATTTCGGCGATTGTCACGATCTACACCGGCTGGGACTATTTCCGCGCCGGCATTCATCACCTCATCAAGGAGGATGAGGCATGAAGGTCAAATACTTCGCCTGGGTGCGCGAACGGATCGGCAAAGCGGAGGAAACGGTCGAGCCGCCGCCGAGCGTCCGTACCGTGGACGATCTGATCGGCTGGCTGGCGGGACGCGGCGAAACCTATGCCCATGCCTTCGAGACGCCGCGGGTGATCCGTGCCGCGATCGACCACGCCCACGTCAAGCCTGATACTGTCATTGCCGGTGCCCGCGAGATTGCCTTTTTCCCGCCGATGACCGGCGGTTAAGTCGTTTGACATCGCGATGATCTCATGACCGCTGCCATGACCATCCGCATCCAAGAGGCCGATTTCGACATCGCGCAGGAGATATCTGCGCTCACCAAAGGACGCACCGACATCGGCGCCGTCGTGAGTTTCTCCGGCATTTGCCGGGGCACTGAGGGCAGCGAGACCATCGCGGCGTTGACGCTTGAACACTATCCTGAAATGGCCGAGGCCGAAATTGCGCGGCATGCGGAAGCCGCGATGTCGCGCTGGCCGTTGACCGGCCTGTCAGTCATTCATCGCGTCGGCCGCATCAAACCCGGGGAAAACATCGTGCTGGTGCTGACGGCATCCCAGCACCGGCAGGCGGCGTTTCAGGCGGCGGAGTTCTTGATGGATTATCTGAAGGCCAACGCGCCGTTCTGGAAGCGTGAGGAAAGCGCTGATAGAGCCAGCTGGGTCGAAGCCCACCATCAGGACGACGCTGCCGCCGCGCGCTGGACCAAATCCTGATGGCGAAGCGCGCCAAAGCTGCGGCCAAGCGCGGCCGCGCCGGTTCGACATTTCCCGAGGTCGCCTCCGGCGAATTAAAGACGCTGCTCGATTTCGTCCGCTATGCGGTGAGCCGCTTCGTCGAGGCAAACCTGGTGTTCGCCCACGGCACCACCGATCCCGTGGCCGAGGCCGCATTCCTGGTTTGCGAAGTATTGCATCTTCATCCCGACCAGTTCGAGACGTTCGCGACCGCGCGGGTCACGACGCCGGAGGCCAAAGCAATCCTCGAGGTGATTGCGCGCCGCGTCGCCACGCGAAAGCCAGCCGCCTATCTGGTCAACAAGATCTACATGCGCGGCCTGCCCTTCTATGTCGACGAGCGCGTGATCGTGCCGCGCTCCTTCATCGGCGAGTTGCTGGATTCCCATTTCGGCGGCCGAGGCGATGACGATGGCGGCGCGCTGATGTCAGATCCGGCGTCGGTGGAAAACGTGCTCGACCTCTGCACCGGCTCGGGCTGCCTTGCCGTTCTCGCGAGCCGGAGTTTTCCAAATGCACGCATCGATGCGGTGGACATCTCGAAGGACGCCCTCGATGTCGCCGCGCGCAATATTGCCAATTACGGCCTTGAACATCGTGTGACGTTGTATCGGGGCGATCTGTTCAACCCGCTCGGCCACAGGCGTTACGACCTGATTATTTCCAATCCGCCCTATGTCGACGCGAAGGGCATGGCCGAGCTGCCGCGAGAATGCCGCGCCGAGCCAAAACTCGCCTTCGACGGGGGCGCCGACGGGCTCGATATCATCCGCCGCATCCTGGACCAAGCCGGACAGCACCTGACGCCGCAGGGCGGGCTGTTGTGCGAGATCGGCCGCGGCCGCGAATGGCTCGACGCCGCATTTCCGCAATTGCCGCTGTTATGGCTCGATACCGAGGAGTCCGACGGCGAGGTATTCTGGATCGGCGCCGCCGATTTGTGAGCTGCGCGCCGCTAGCCTTTAGTCATATGACGGCTACCGGAAATAGCCGCATTGTCCGGCCGTAACCCATGATAATAAGGCCTTGCAGCAACCGAAATGGAAGCCCCGCGGGGCGATGTGATCGATGGCCGGCCCGACCGTTCCGGAGGAATTCCTGAAGGCCGAAAATGCCGGCCTGCGCATGCTGCTCGAACAGGCCGGCATCGATGCCAAGGCGCTGCTGGCGCAGGCCGGGATCGACGCTGAGCAGCGCGAGACCGCCGAGAGGCTGCAAAAGCTCATTCTGGAAGAACTGCACCACCGCATCAAGAACACGCTGGCGACGGTGAGCGCCATCGCCGCGCAGAGCCTGCGCACCGCCACCAGCATCGAGCACGGCCAGCACGCCATCGAAAGCAGGCTTCTGGCACTGGGCCGCGCCCACGATCTCTTGTTGCAGGCGCGATGGTCGAGCGCCGACCTTGCGCACATCGTCCATGGTGCGACCGAGCCCTATGACAGCGCGGGCGAGGGCAAGTTTTCGATTCAAGGCCCCGGTCTCAAAATTGTGTCCGGCGCGGTGATTGCATTGGCGATGACGCTCAACGAACTCTGCACCAATGCCACGAAATTCGGCGCGCTGTCGTGGCCCACGGGACGTATCGAGATCGCATGGACCATCGACGAGCAGAACCGGCGGCTGCATTTGACCTGGACCGAAAAAGGTGGCCCGGCGGTCCACCCGCCGACCCGCCAAAGCTTCGGAACCCGGCTGATCGAGACGCTTGGCAGGCAGTTGAACGGCAAGGTCGAAATGGCCTACGACCTCAACGGCTTCGTCTATGCGCTGGACGTCCCGCTGAACTCCCTCAAACCGCCCGATTGAACGCAAATATAACTGCCCGCCGGCGTTTCCGTCCCGCAACGAAGCTGATAGCTTCTCGGAAACATCGCCACGCCCCAAAACTTGAAGAGGCCCCCATGCTGGACAAGAGCCCACGCCCCGCCGCCGTCGCTGTCCCGAACGACCTTGCCGCCCACTGGATGCCGTTCACCGCGAACCGCGCCTTCAAGAAGGCGCCGCGGCTGCTCGCCGGCGCCAAGGACATGCATTATTTCACCGTCGACGGTCGCAAGATCATCGACGCCGCGTCGGGCATGTGGTGCACCAATGCCGGCCATGGCCGCAGCCAGATTTCCGCGGCGATCGCCAAGCAGGCCGAGACCCTGGATTATGCCCCGCCGTTTCAGTTCGGCATTCCACAGGCCTTTGAGCTCGCGAGCCGCATCGCCGATCTCGCGCCGGCCGGGCTCGATCACGTTTTCTTCTGCAACTCCGGATCGGAGGCTGCCGATACCGCGCTCAAGATCGCGCTGGCCTATCATCAGATCCAGGGTCAGGGCACCCGTACCCGCCTGATCGGCCGCGAGCGCGGCTATCACGGCGTCGGCTTCGGCGGCACGTCGGTGGGCGGTATCGTCGGCAACCGCAAGATGTTCGGCACCCTTCTGGCGGGCGTCGATCACCTCCCCCATACCTATGACCGCGAAAAACAGGCCTTCACCAAGGGCGAGCCGGAATACGGCGTCCATTTCGCCGACGAACTGGAGCGTTTGGTCAACCTGCACGGCGCCTCCACCATGGCCGCCGTCATCGTCGAACCGATGGCGGGGTCGACCGGCGTGCTGCCGGCGCCGAAGGGCTATCTCAAGCGGCTGCGCGAGATCACCCAGAAGCACGGCATCCTCCTGATTTTCGACGAGGTCATCACCGGCTATGGCAGGCTCGGTTATGCCTTCGCCGCGGAACGCTACGGCGTGCTGCCCGACATGATCACCTTCGCCAAGGGCATCACCAACGGCGCGGCCCCGATGGGCGGCGTGATCGTGCGCGACACCATCCACGACGCCTTCATGAGCGGGCCGGAGCACGTCGTGGAACTGACCCACGGCTATACCTATTCGGCGCATCCGCTGGCCTGCGCCGCGGGTCTGGCGACGCTCGATATCTATCGCGACGAAAAGCTGTTCGAGCGCGCGGGCAAGCTCGAGCCCAAATTCGCCGACGCCGTGATGTCGCTGAAAAGCGAGCCGAACGTGGCGGACATCCGCACCGTCGGCTTGACGGCCGGCATCGACCTCGCGCCGCGCCCGGACCTGCCGGGCAAGCGCGGCTTCGACGGGCTCAACAGCGCGTTCCACGACAACGATCTGATGCTGCGGGTCGCCGGCGATACGCTGGCGCTGACCCCGCCCTTGATCGTCAGCGAAGACCAGATCGGCGAGATCGTCGAAAAGGTCGCCAAGGTGATCCGCGCGGTGGCGTAGGATTTTTCTTAACTCTCCCCGTTCTTTACGGGCAAGCGCGGGGCGAGGGAGCAGAGGCGGAACATTCGAAACCACTCCACGTTCAACCACGGCAGGGACAATGGGTGTTCCCTGCGATGGAGGAATGGACATGCTCGCGCCATCGAGCGGCCTGCTGCGCGCCGGGCTGGCGCTCAAACTTAACCAGATCAAATTGGCGACGCGGTCGTATCTGCGCGATCGGACCAGCCAGGCGACCAATACCGTGGCATCCTATGCCGTCGCCGCCGGGCTGTTTGCAGCCGCGGGTATTTTTCTGATCGCCGCCTGCCTCGTCGGCATCGCCGCGCTGTTTCGCTGGATTGAAATCAATTACGGGCTGTTTCAGGCGTTCGGCGTCGCCGGCGCATTGTTGCTCGTGATCGCCGCCATCTGCGCGGCCGTGGCCGCCAGCAAGCTCAAGCCCCGGCAACCACATTTTCCGTCTCTCACCAGCCGTTGGCGCGTCGCGATCAAGGCCAATCCGGTCAAGTCGGGTCAGATCGCGGCAACGAGAGATACCGAAGCGGCGATATTGCCGGCCGTTTCGTCGCCGGCACCGCAGGCTGGCCACAGACGGCTGAACAGGAAATCTCGGCCGCGCGACGACAAAGCCTTGCCCGCCGGCCTGATCCTGATGGCGACATTACTGGGCTGGGCGGCCGTGAGACGACGACACCAGGCACGGACGGAAGCAAGCGTCCGGCCGCGGGCCCGCGCCAACTGACACTCTGCTTCCGATCGCGGGTCTCCCTGATCCTGATGGCGCAGCGCTATGTTCGGGCCAACACGCGCCGGAAATCTCAACGCCAACTTACCCACCGCAGGTTCCGGCCGTGCCGAAAGAACACTAGCTCCTCGAATCAACAATAATGCTAAGCTCGCAGCGCCGGGGGAAGCGCAACAGACTCGTGCGAACGGCCTTTCGCGCCTCTGTGAAGATTGGGGACCAAGGACTTTGAGGGCGTCGCGCGCAACATGATTCGCATTTCCACGATTTTCATCGCTATCTGCATGGTGCTGGTCGCAGCATCGCTCGGCCTGGTCCTGTATTCGGTGGCCGGCATCAGCGGATCGGAATCCGCGATCGTCGCGCTTACCGCGCTGACCTTCCTGATCCTCTACAACGCCGTCTCGATGCGGCTGCGCGATCGCACCGACGTCGGCGGCCAGATCGCGGATTTGTCGCGCGGCACCGCTGACCTCGCGCGCCAGGTCGCCGAATTCGGACGCCGGCTCGCGGTCGTCGAGGGCCGGGTGGTGTCGGTAAATTCAGCAAGCGCGGACCGCATCCACGCCGTGACCGGCGAGATCAACGAACTCGGCGTGCTGGTCAAGCAGCTCGCGGTCTCCGTCGCCGGCCATGACGACATGCTGTCATCGGGCGTGCTGGCCGCCGGCTCCGCGCCTGCAGGTAAGGCAGAACCTGGACGGCAGAACGAATTGCCGTTTTCGGCCGAAAACGCTGGCGTGGCGGCGGCCGCGGTAGCGCCGGCCACGATCAAGCAGGCGCCCGCGCCCTCCCGCAGTCCGGCGCAAATCCTCACCGCCCTGAAAAACGCGGTGGAGGAAAACCGCATCGATATCTATCTGCAGCCGATGGTGACCTTGCCGCAGCGCAAGGTCCGCTTCTACGAGGCGGTAACGCGATTGCGCGACGACAAGGATCAGGTGCTCGCCGCCGACGATTTCATTGCGGTGGCGGAAGCGGCCGGGCTGATCGGGCGGATCGATCACATGGTGATGCTGCGCTGCGTGCAGGTGCTGCGCCGGCTGATGGTGCGCAACAAGGACGTCGGGGTGTTCTGCAACGTCGCCGCGGCCACGCTCGCCAATCCCACCACCTTCGCGCAATGCCTGGATTTCCTCGAGGCCAACCGCGCGCTGGCGCCGTCATTCGTGCTCGAATTCAAGCAGGCGACGTTTCGCAATCTGGGCCCGGCCGAGACCGAACATCTCGCGGCTTTGGCGCAGCGCGGCTTCCGTTTCTCGGTCGATCACGTCACCGACCTCAGGATCGAGCCGCGCGAACTGGCCGACCGCGGCGTCCGCTTCATCAAGGTGCCCGCGGCGCTGCTGCTCGATCAAAGCCAGACCTCGGCGTCCGACATTCATCCATCCGACCTTTCGGATTTGCTCGGCCGCTTCGGCATCGACCTGATCGCCGAACGAATCGAAGGCGAGCGCGCGGTGGTCGATCTGCTCGATTACGACGTGCGGTTCGGGCAGGGATTTCTGTTTGCGCCACCGCGGCCGTTGCGGCCCGAGGGAGCCTCTGCTACCGCGGCCTCTCCGAACAAGGCGCAGGACACCTATGTCTCCGGCAAGACCGCTTCCCTCGATGGTCCGGCCATCGATCCTCCCAGGGCGAACGGCAATGCCGCGCTGGCGCGTCGCGCCGCCGGGCCGGGCTGACCGGCGCCCCATGCCATGACGACGCTCCAGTTTGCCGAGAAGCTGCGCGACCTCGTCGGCGGGGTGGATGTCGTGCTCAGCGATATCTGGGGCGTGGTTCACAACGGTCTCGTTGCGTTTCCCGAAGCCTGCGAAGCGCTCCGTAGCTTTCGCAAGCAGGGCGGCACCGTGATCCTGATTACCAACGCGCCGCGGCCGGCGGATTCGGTGCAGCGGCAATTGCGCAAGCTTGGGGTTGCGGACGAGACCTATGACGCCATCGTCAGCTCAGGCGACCTGACCCGGCATTTCGTCGCCGACCATCCCGGCCGCAAAATGTTCTGGATCGGACCGGAGCGCGACAGCTCGATCCACCGCGGCCTGGATCCGGTGCTGGCGCCGCTGGAACAGGCCGATTACATCGTCTGCACCGGCCTGTTCGATGACGAAATCGAATCCGCCGAAGACTATCGCGCGATGTTGATGCAGGCGCGTGAGCGCAAGCTGATGCTGGTCTGCGCCAATCCCGACATCGTTGTCGAACGCGGCGATCGGCTGATCTATTGCGCGGGCGCCATCGCCGAACTCTATCGCGAGCTCGGCGGCGACGTGATCTTTTACGGCAAGCCGCACCGGCCGATCTATGAGCGAGCCATGGCACTCGCCGCCGAGCGCCAAAGCCATGCGATCCAGCTCAACCGCGTTCTCGCGATCGGGGATTCGGTGCGGACGGATCTGGCGGGCGCCCACGGTTTCGGGATCGATTGCCTGTTCGTGACCCGCGGCATCCATGCCGAGGACTTCGAAGGCCTCGATCAGCTCGACCCCGCCTCGGTGAAGGAATTGTTCGGTCATCCGCCGCGGGCGCTGACGCGGGAATTGAGGTGGTAGTGCGCACGGAGAGACCACCCTCCGTGAGTCGTCCCGGCGAACGCCGGGACCCATACTCCCTGGCGTGTTTTAAGGCTATGGCAGACGCCTTCCGCAACAAGCGACGCCGGTGTTTATGGGTCCCGGCGTTCGCCGGGACGACGCCGAGGGCGTGTCAATCGCGCGGCCTCTCCCCGCAAGCGGGACGAGGTAAAGAAAATTACGCGCTCGCCATGTCCGGAAACACCGCCTCGATCTTGGTCTTCAGCGTCGCGGCGTTGAACGGCTTGACGATGTAGTTGTTCACGCCGGCCTTCTTGGCGGCGATCACGTTCTCGGTCTTGGATTCCGCGGTGATCATGATGAACGGGGTGGTGGCGAGATTGGGGTCGGCCCGTACCTCCCGGAGCAAGTCGTAGCCGGTCATCGGCTCCATGTTCCAGTCGGAGATTACCAAGCCGTACTTCTTGCCGCGCATTTTGTTCAGCGCCGCCGATCCGTCGCTGGCATCGTCGATATTCTCGAAGCCAAGCTGCTTCAGAAGATTTCTGATGATGCGGATCATGGTGTTGTAGTCATCCACGACCAGAACCGACATCGACAAATCAACTGCCATCTTGGATCTCCCGCAACCACATACTTGACGCCGCAAACCATCAACGGGCCTGCGCGAGGCCAAAACGCCCCGCAGCCGCACACCCAGCACTAACATCAGCCATTAAACAGCCCGTTAACCCGCTGCCGCCGCAAAACATACAGGGCAGCGGGCAAAGGCGCCGGTTTGGGCCCGGCTTGACTTCATTGGGCACCCCACGTCACGGTCCCCGCCCCACCCGACCCAAGTTGAAGAATCCTGAAGAATGACGCCTGGCTTTACCGTTATCCGCGATACCACGCCCGCCGCCGCGATCCCCAAGGGAGCGGTGGTGGCAATGGGTAATTTCGACGGCGTCCATCTCGGCCACCGCGCGGTTATTGCCGCGGCGCTGCAGATGGGGCGCGCGCATGGCCGGCCCGCGCTGGCGGTGACGTTCGAGCCGCACCCGCGCAGCTTTTTCAGCCCGAACTCGCCCCAGTTCCGGCTCACCGACGAGGCCGCAAAGCTGCGGCTGTTGGCCGGAACCGGGCTTGCGGGCGCGGTGGTGATGACCTTCGACAAGACCCGGGCCGGCACCACGGCGCAGGATTTCATTCACCATGACCTGATCGAGCGGCTCGCAGTAAGCGGCATCGCGGTCGGCTACGACTTTCATTTCGGCAAAGGCCGGGTCGGATCGCCGAGCCTCTTGGTCAGCGAAGCGCCGCGGCTTGGCATCGAGGTCGACGTGCAGGCTCACGTCGATGTCGAGGAGCGGCCGGTTTCCTCCAGCACGATCCGCATGGCGCTGGCGGAGGGGCAGATCGAGGACGCCACCGCGATGCTCGGCGGCCCGTGGTTCGTTTCCGGCCTGGTGATCCATGGCGAGAAACGCGGCCGCGATCTCGGCTATCCCACCGCCAATATCCGCCTCGACAAGAACTGCGGGCTCAAGCATGGCATCTATGCCGTGCGGGTCGGCCGCGGCGCCGAGCGTTACGATGGCGTCGCCAGCTTCGGCCGCCGCCCGACCTTCGACAATGGCGCGCCGCTTTTGGAAATCTTCCTGTTCGATTTCAACGGCGATCTCTATGGGACGGCACTCGATGTCGCCTTCATCGCCTTCATTCGCGAGGAATTGAAGTTCGACAGCGTGGAAGCGCTGGTGCGCCAGATGGACGACGACAGCGCCCGCGCCCGCGCGCGGCTAGACGCCGCCCCCGGGGTATTCCCGAAGCTCGGGAGGGTGGGGTCGTCATCCCTTCCGTGACGCCGGTATTTGCGGGGCGGCCTTTGCGATTTCCGCGGCTGGCTGCTATGGAAAGCGCCATGTTTGCGCGGCGCACCATCAGCATTA
>Ga0068853_100001658_pt1 | contig 16301 bp, 13 predicted proteins | sample KBSCornC32_FD_65655 | JGI IMG/M metagenome (GOLD analysis project Ga0068853, IMG submission 65655) | Corn rhizosphere microbial communities from Kellogg Biological Station, Michigan, USA - KBS Corn C3-2 | ecosystem: Host-associated > Plants > Roots > Rhizosphere > Soil ...
CGACAACGCGCCGTTCGCCGCCGTCGCCGACGAGGCGCGCCATTTCTACGCCGTGCAGTTCCACCCCGAAGTCGTTCACACGCCGGACGGCGCCAAGCTGATCGCGAACTTCGTGCACAAAATCGCCGGCCTCAAATCCGATTGGACGATGGCAGCGTACCGCCGGGAGATGATCGCCAAGATCAGGAAGCAAGTCGGCAAGGGCCGGGTCATCTGCGGGCTTTCAGGCGGCGTCGATAGCGCCGTCGCGGCCGTGCTCATTCACGAGGCAATCGGCGATCAGCTGACCTGCGTGTTCGTCGATCATGGCCTGATGCGGCTCGGCGAAGCGGACGAGGTTGTCGGCCTATTCCGCGATCACTACAACATTCCGCTCGTCCACGTTGACGCCTCCAACCGCTTTCTCGATGCGTTGACGGGCGTTTCGGAGCCCGAAGCCAAGCGCAAGGCGATCGGCAAGAATTTCATCGACGTCTTCGAGGCGGAAGCGAAGAAAATCGGCGGTGCTGAATTTCTCGCCCAGGGCACGCTCTATCCCGACGTCATCGAAAGCGTGTCGTTCACGGGCGGCCCATCGGTAACAATCAAGTCGCATCACAACGTCGGCGGCCTGCCCGAACGCATGAACATGAAACTGGTCGAGCCGTTGCGCGAACTTTTCAAGGACGAGGTTCGCGCCCTTGGTCGCGAGCTTGGTCTTCCCGAAGCCTTCGTCGGACGGCATCCGTTTCCCGGCCCTGGCCTTGCCATCCGAATCCCGGGTGAAATCACGCGCGAAAAGCTCGACGTGCTGCGCAAGGCCGACGCGATCTATCTCGACGAAATTCGCAAAGCCGGTCTCTACGACGCGATATGGCAGGCTTTTGCCGTGTTGCTTCCGGTGCGCACCGTCGGTGTGATGGGAGACGGCCGCACCTACGACAACGTGCTCGGTCTCCGCGCTGTCACGTCTGTCGACGGCATGACGGCGGACTTTTTCCACTTCGACATGGCCTTCCTCGGTCAGGTCGCGACCCGCATCATCAACGAGGTACGTGGCGTCAACCGCGTCGTCTACGACGTAACGTCGAAACCGCCGGGCACAATCGAGTGGGAATGAGCTGGATTTCCGCCACGCAAATGGGACGGGCGATTTTCAATCCAATATCATTATTCCATTTCTGAAATCTTCGCTTTGCCTTCAACGGCACGCAAGCCGAGCATATGGCAGATCGCGTAGATAAGATCGGCGCGGTTCAGCGTATAGAAATGAAATTCCGTGATGCCATGTTCCGCCAGATCCAAGACCTGCTCGGCGGCGATCGCCGCGGCAGCGAACCGGCGCGTCTGCTGATCGTCTTCCAAGCCCTCGAAGCGGCGAACGACCCAGTCGGGAATGCCCACGCAAGACTTGGCGGCGACGCGCGCAATTTCGCGGAAGTTATGAACGGGCAAAATTCCCGGCACGATCGGGATGGCGATGCCGCTTGCGCGTGCCCGATCTAGAAATCGGAAAAATACCGTGTTGTCGAAAAAGTACTGGGTGAGCGCGCTTGTGGCCCCCGCATCTATTTTTGCCTTCAACGCATCCAGATCGGCTTCGAAGGACAGCGACTCGGGGTGTTTTTCAGGGTGAGCCGCGACGGTGATTTCGAACGGGGCGATCGCCTTGATACCCGCGACGAGGTCTGCGGCATTGACGTAGCCGTCATGCGCGGGAACGAAGCGTTCGTCGGCTCCCGCTATTGGATCGCCGCGAAGAGCTACGATGCGTCGTACGCCAAGCTCCCAATACTTGCGGGCAACCTCGTCGATCTCGTTACGCGATGCCGAGACGCAGGTGAGATGGGCCGCGACGTCAAGCGAGGTCTCTTTTAGAATTCGTGCCACAGTCGCGTGAGTGCGCTCACGCGTTTCGCTGCCGGCGCCATAGGTGACCGAAACATTGGTTGGCCCGAGTGGCTCGAGCCGCCTTATCGAACGCCAAAGCGTATCTTGCATCGCAGGCGTCTTGGGCGGAAAGAACTCGAATGAAACCCGGATGTTTCCGTTGCCGGAGAAGCGGCTCGTGCGTTCTTCAGGCCATACTTGAATAAGATGATGGGGCTGCCGCCTGCGTTGTGTCTCAGCACTGTGCATCGCCCGATCCATCCTCGCTCTAATCTTCGAAGACCGTTTGGTCCCGAGGTCCAGTCAGGAAGTTGGGTCCGGCATGCCCTGTCCAGGCCGGAACGCCGATTGGCTTGACGGCACGATCGCCAAAGCTGCAGCTCAGTATGTTTCCAACCATCGCCTTAGCCGCCATGCAGTTTGAGAACGTGGCCCGCCAGATAGAGCGAGCCGCAAATGAGCACGCGTTTCGGACGGCTCGATGCCGTTCGAGATTGCAACAGCGCGTGCCGCACGCCGCTCGTCATCGCTGCCTTGAAGCCTTCGTTCGCAGCAATCTTCATCAACGACGAGGCAGAGAATGCGTTCGGCTCGCCAGGTATCGGGACGGTGTAAATACGGTCGACGAGCCCCTTGAATGGAGCAATGACGGCCTGCGCGTCCTTCGTCTCCATCATCCCCCAGATGAGGTGGACCGGGCCCGGCTGTTGCTGGCGCATTTCGGCCAGCGCGCGGGCAATTGCTTGAGCGCCGCCGGGGTTATGTCCCCCGTCCAGCCAGATCTCGCTTCCTTCGCGAACGTAATTGTAGAGCGCGCCTGGGGGCAGGCGTTCGAGCCGTGCGGGCCATACGGCCTGCGTCAGTCCGCGCTCGAGTGCCTCATTGGTCGACTCGCTCCCGAACATGATGTTCGCGGTGGCGATGGCTGCGCCAGCGTTATCAATCTGGTGTCGGCCGTGAAGACGCGGCAACGGAAGTTCGATCTGCTGCGCCGCCGTTTGAAAAATCAACTTCCCGCCGCGCTCGAACGCATCGAAGTCGCGCCTGAAGATATGCAACGGGGCACCAATCTTAGCGGCGCGGGCTTCGAGGACCTTTAGTGCTTCTGGTTCTTGGCGCCCTACAACGCAAGGAACTTCGGCCTTGAGAATGCCCGCCTTCTCGCCGGCGATCAACGCGAGCGTATCGCCGAGAAAAGCGACGTGATCGATGGAGATGGGCGTAATGGCGGTTGCCAGCGGCTTGTCCACGACGTTGGTGGCATCGAGCCGTCCCCCTAACCCCGTTTCGAGCAGCAGCAGATCGGCTGGAGTTTCCGCGAAAGCGAGAAACGCCGCGGCCGTGGTGATCTCGAACAAGGTGATGAGCTTGCCGCCATTGGCCGCTTCTGCACGGAGGAGGCAATCGGCGAGCCGATCTTCCGCGATCGGTGCGCTGCCTGAGGGGCCCGCTAAAACGATCCGCTCGTGGAATTTGACGAGGTGCGGCGAGGTATAGACGTGCACCCGCTTTCCGAGCGATTCCGCAATCGCTCGGAGAAACGCGATTTGTGAACCTTTCCCGTTTGTGCCGGCGATATGAACGACCGGCGGCAAACGGCGCTCGGGGTGACCGAGCGAGGCAAGCAGGCGCTTGATACGATCCAGCGACAGATCGATCGACTTCGGGTGCAACCCCTTTAGCCGCTCGAGAAGCAACGTGCTGGATAGATCAACGTCGTTATTTTCTTCAAATATTTTCAGATACATATTTGTACACGTTATCTTTGAGTTTACGTCCCTCTTCGAGAAGGGCCGAAATTTGCGATGACGTTTTTGATTTGAAGTCTTCGTCTTTGATGGACGGAATATTTATTTCCACATTCATGATCGCGCCTTCGAGCCCGGCGAACGCCTGTTGAGACGCAACACCGAGGTCGCTGAGCGCGTTGGAATTCGATTTGCCGATCAGCTTATGTGTGAGGTGCAATACGTCGCGACATTCTTTGGCTATTCCAAGCGGAGATTGGACAGCCTCTTTATAGCCGGACTGAATCGCCGCCGTTCTTGCCTTCTTGTCTTCGTCAGTTTCTTTCGGGAGTTTGAACGCGGCCATTACGCCATTGAATGCTTCTGTATCTAAATCTATTCGCCTCAATAGGCCGCCCGACAAGGTCACGGATTTTTCGAGGCATTCCGTCAGCGTGCTATCGAATTGTTCGTACTCTTTCCTGCCTATGCTCAATCGGCAAACCATTGAAACAAGGTCTGCGCCAAGGGCGCCGGAAAGGGCTGCAACGCTTCCGCCGCCGGGCGCGGGAGCATTCGATCCCAATACCCTGGAAAATTCCTCAATCGATAGTTTTACAAGCATTGGCAATCTCCCTACGTTTCGTTTGTTTTTCCGCTTCGCCTCTTTCTCGGCTCCGCGCAAACTATTTCGAGATATTAAATCATCGATTGCGTCGGTAATCAATCGATTAATTAGATTAGCGTCAGAGCTAAAACAATCCCTCGATTTGACCTTGGTCATTGAGATGTATTGAATTCGCAGACGGTACACTCGGCAATCCCGGCATTGTCATGATTTCGCCGGTGACCACGACAATGAATTCCGCGCCTGCCGACAGGCGTAATTCACGGATCGGCACGATGTGGCCGGTCGGTGCTCCGCGGTTATTCGGGTCGGTCGAGAAGGAGTACTGCGTTTTTGCCATGCACACGGGAAACTTGCCAAAGCCGCCCTTTTCCAACTCCTTGAAACGAGCTTCGATGGCGCCGTCGCACGCGATATCAGCGGCACGGTAAATTTTCGTCGCGATTGTTTTCACCTTATCGCGCAGGGTCATGTCTTCGGGATAAAGCGGATGGAATGCGGCTTTGCCGGCGTCGATCATCTGAACGAGATGCCGAGCGAGCGCTTCGGTGCCCTTACCGCCCTCTGCCCAATGCGTGCATAAAAACGCCTGCGAGCCCATGCTCTCGGCCGCTTTCACAACCTGCTGCACTTCTTCATCAGTGTCGGTGACGAATTTGTTGATTGCTACGACCACGGGCACGCCGAACTGGTTCAGGTTTTCGATGTGCCGCTTCAGGTTCTCGCAACCCTTGGCAACCGCCGCGACGTTTTCGGGCTTGAGATCGTCTTTGGCCACACCACCGTGCATCTTTAGCGCTCGTATCGTTGCGACAAGGACCGCTGCAGCCGGCGCCAAACCGGCTTTACGGCACTTGATGTCGAAGAATTTTTCTGCGCCAAGGTCGGCGCCGAAGCCTGCTTCCGTAACGACGATATCAGCGAGTTTGAGCCCGGTTTTTGTCGCCAGCACCGAGTTGCATCCGTGCGCGATGTTTGCGAATGGCCCGCCGTGGATGAACGCCGGATTGTTTTCAAGCGTCTGCACCAGGTTCGGCATCAGCGCGTCCCTGAGCAGTACGGTCATCGCCCCTTCGGCTTTGAGATCGCGCGCCCGCACCGGCGCCTTGTCACGCGTATAGCCAATGATGATGTTGCCCAGCCGCCGCTCGAGATCTTTGAGGTCCATGGACAGGCACAGTATCGCCATCACTTCCGACGCGACGGTGATGTCGAAGCCGTCTTCGCGCGGATAACCGTTCGACACGCCACCCATCGAGTTCACGATCGAGCGGAGGGCGCGATCGTTCATGTCGAGCACGCGCTTCCAGGTTACACGGCGGCTGTCGATGCCGAGCTTGTTACCCCAATAGATGTGATTGTCGATCAGCGCCGACAGCAGATTATGCGCCGATGTGATCGCGTGAAAATCGCCGGTGAAATGCAGGTTGATATCTTCCATCGGCACGACTTGGGCATATCCACCTCCCGCGGCTCCGCCCTTCATGCCGAAGCATGGGCCGAGCGAGGGCTCGCGAAGGCAGCAAATGGCCTTCTTGCCGATGCGATTGAGGCCGTCCGCCAAGCCGACGGTCGTCGTCGTTTTGCCTTCGCCCGCCGGCGTAGGGCTGATGGCGGTGACCAGAACAAGTTTGCCGTCAGGGCGCGATTTGAGTTGGTCGATGAAATGAAGATCGACCTTGGCCTTGTGCGGTCCGTATCGGAACAAATGGCTTTCCGCGATTCCGACTTTTTCAGCGACTTTCTCGATTGGCTGCATTTTGCCAGCACGCGCGATCTCGATGTCGCTTTTTATGGTCGTCACCATGTCTACAATCCTTATAATTCACAGGTCCAGCTCTTAGCCTTGAGGTTACAGTTTCTCTCTGACCGCGAAGACGAGAACAGTGGACATTCGAATGCGTAAGCGGATGCACCTTGCAGGCGTCAAGTCCCGCTATGGTCGTCAGGCGATCCGATCGACGGCAGGATCGCCTAACTCAAGCTTGTGATTTGCATGTTGCGCGGTTGGCAAAGTTGATTTTCTGCCAACGGAGGCCGGTCTAATCGTTTGACTGATGGGGACGGCAATTTTCAGTCAGAACAAATGAGACCGGCCCCGAACTCAAATGAACGTTTCGCTCCAGAAGATGAACCACCCCAGCCAGCAGAAGAAGATGCCACCGGCAAGCGCGAGATAAGGAGGAAGTATTTGCGATCAGAATCCCCAGAAGATCTGATATCCCACCAATATTGCGAGCGCGTTGCCAGCAAGCGCGAGATACGGGAGGATGCCTGCTCGGGTAGGAGTCAGTTCCGTCTCACCCGGCGGGATTAGATCAGACAGCATATGATCGGGAAACTTGCCGCCGTCGGTTACATAGTGCCTGTAAAGGAAGACCGGAACGGAGGCAAACGCGACCGCAAAGCCGAGAGGGATCACACCATTCCCCCACACGTTTGCACCGGCGCCGATGAAGAAGGCGTTCACAAACGACAGGCATCCCACGATAGCCAATATGAACGTCGGACAGCGATACGGCCGTTTCGAACGCGGATTGTCAATGCGATGAATCCATGCCGAGCTCATGTTGAGCATGTGAAATATCACGTAGTTCACGGCAGAAACGGCAAGCACGAACAGATAGTCAGACATGAGCAGAAGAAAGGCGTTAAAACCTAGGTCTACCCACATTGCGCGGGTGGGGACGCCGTGCTCGTTAAGGTGGTCCAAGAATTTCGGAAACCAGCCATCGTGGGCGCCCTGATAAAGGGTTCTGGCCGAGTCCGCCATGGCCGTCATTACCCCCAGGAGAAGGCTGAAGGTCAGCATCACAACCAGCAGGTCGGTCAAGAATGGGCCAGCTCCAATTAGGCCAGCAAACGCAGCACCTACACCTTCTCCACTCTGGATCCCCGGTGACATCATGCCTTGGGTCCCCAAGCCACCTTGGAATACGAAGGGTACGAGACTGTATACCACCAGACAGATCACGCCCGTCCAGATGACCGCCTTTGGCCCGCCATTTTCTGGATCGCGCATCTCGCTCATATAGCAGACTGCATTCTCGGCAGCGTATGCCGACCAGGCGGCCAGAAACAATCCTCCGATGAACAGCTTCCACCCTTCAAGGTTCCAGGCCCCGCTTAGTGGCACGAACGGCGAGAAGTTCTCCATTGAGACTTGGCCACCCATCAAAGGCAGGAAGCAGGCTAGTACCAAAGGAAGGAGTCCACCGAGTGCCAGCGCGATCTGAACGTATGCGGTTCTCAGGATTCCTGCATGTTGAATAGTCCAGATCACCAACATGATGACGGTGCCAAGAATGAATTGCATGTTGAGGCGGAGAGTCAGACCTGGCTTGAAGATGCCCAGATCGGCGAGTGTCAAATTCCAAGTGTTCAGGAAGTGATCCGGCGGGACGAAGATCAAAAGCAGGTAGCCTGCCCCCAAGCCAGAGCCGATAGCGAGGATCGGGCTGTACGCGATCCAGTTGCCCCAGACGGACATCGGCGCAATCACCTTGACGTGCCGGATCCAGGCGGTTGCCCCATAGTTCGCGGTTCCGCCGGATTTGTTTGGCATCATTGCCGCCATTTCGGCATAGGCAAACGCGGCTATCAACCCGATCGAGGCCGAGATCGTCCAAACCAGCGGTGAGATGGTTCCGGTGATCGCCGAAATCCCCCCCAGACTGAACATCACAAGCGCGCACGCACCTAGCGCTATGAAAACGACTTGCCACCAGCTTGCCGCTCGAACCATGTTTTGCTTATGCGATGATGATGCCATGCTGAGCGTGGTATCCGCAGTTTTAGTATCCATCTGAGTAACATCCCATGGTTGTCGGCCCTCCCCAGGTGCCGCGTAACGAAATTGAAACCGGCATCCATTTTTCTCGGTGGTTGACACCGTTGCTGTGATGGAGCCGGCTTCGACTTCCTTATTTTTTTGTCGAGATTTACGTGGAGCGTTACGCTCTAGCCTTCGAGCTCAAGGAGATGGTTTTCGAGGATCTGAGTTTTGTAATCCCAAGGACCGTTGATACCCTCGAGCTGCAAATACCATTCGGCGGTTTGCACGAGAACTTCCGCCGCGATGGTTCCACAAACCTGCCCCGCGAGAACATTGACGCCATACCGGGCGGCTTCGGCCTTCAGTAGATTGTAGATTCGATGCAAAGGCGTCTGCAGCGGATTGCTGACTTCGATCGACACGATCACGCAAGCCTTGCCCGTACGACGGTGAACGTTGGGAAGGCCGATCGTGCCCTGGATATTGGTGAAGCCGCCGGTCCTGCCGCGTATGTAGCTAGCGAGCTTCTTGGCAATCGATAAGTCGGTCGTATCAAGCACCACGTTGAAATAAGCGTCGTGCTGCTCCACTGCGCCGACGATCGTAGCGCCTGCTGTCGGATGCAACTTCGCCGGCCCAAGATCAGGAGCACGGCTCGGATCTTTAAGAACAGCGTCTCTCAGGCCTTCGTAGTTACCTTTACGGATGACCGTCAGGCCTTCGCGATCGGGACGGCGAGCGTTCTTGCCGGTGAAGTAAATCGGAACGCCATGCCGCTTGAAAATTTCTTTGCCGACTTCCTCGGCGAGTTCCACGCATTCTTCGATCGTGATGTCCTTGGCAGGATAGATCTCGAGGGTGTCGACGGCGCCGATACGAGGGTGGCGGCCGTGCTGCTTCTCCATATCGATCAGTTCATAGGCTTTGGCGGAAGCAGCGAGAAGTGCCTCCTTGACGGCTTGGGGCGTTCCCAAAAGTTCGGCCGGAAGACGATCGAAGTCGGGATCAGGCTCGTACCCAATCAGTTTGAGGCCGGGCTTGTCGCGGAATTGACCGATGATCTGCTCAATGACTTCCTTACGCGTGCCGTCGCTGAAATTGGGGTCAGATAGTACGTATTTCGCCATCTAGGCTTCCTCCTGCTTTTACGGTCCAATCGGCGACACCGGTGTCCGGCTAAGCCCCCGAAAACTCTCGTCTTTTTCTAATCGAAGTGCGACATAGTCACCTATGCTAGTGTCAGATTGACACGCGCAAAAATATAAATCAATCGATTAATTAGCATGGAAATTGGGTCTACCCATGCAGGCATGCGCCATCATCGCGGCGCACAAAAACTCAACTCCTTATAAGGCTTCAAATTTCTGTCACATGCGATGCTTCGTGCCGACGCTTGGCGGCAATGAAAAAAATTGTGGGACACGCGCAATGGTCGATCTGACGGTCTTTGCGAGGTGCAAAAACATCGGAGAAGATCGCGCGCATCGACTGTGCCGCGGGATGCACTTGACGCGAATTGGCGAACGTCTGTGCCGCCACTTGTGGACATTTGCGAGAGGCGTGTAGGCAACGAATTAACAAGGCCGGCGAGTAGCCGGGTCAAAATTGATATTGGAATTGTTGGCTTATCCAACTTTCCCAGCGGAGCAGCTGAAGGCAACCGCGCGAGCTGGGATTTTGAAGGGTGCAAGAAAAGCTGGATTTCTGCGCGGCAATTTATTTCCCTCGGATTGAAGAAGGAGCTGTTAGTATTGGTTTGAGGCTCCTTACGTGGCTCAGAATCGACCTGTAAGGCTACGTGCAATGGGCCCTCGAAGTAAGTGTTTCCGAAGACTGAAGACTGAATAATGCTCGGTGATCGGAATAATTATTCCGCACCGGGACGAACGCGGCAAATTCAAAGTGGCAATGGCACGCAAAGTAAAGAAAAAGCAGATCAGTTCACGGCCGGGCCGGCGGACCGCCAATACCTCTAGCCCAGGTCCCGGCGAGCTTGCCAGGATCGCGCTCGATCTTTTCGCCGAGCGCCATTTCGCAGCAGTGACCATCAAGGACATTGGGCGCGCTGCCAAAGTCAACAGCGCCATGATTTATTACTATTACAAAGACAAAGAAGAACTTTTTCGCGCGGCCATTGAAAGCGCTATCGACGAAGCATTTCTATTATTTGCCAACCATTGCAGCAGCGATGAGCACGCAAATGCTGCCGACGCGATCGCAAATTGGTTTGACGTCCACGTCAGCCTTCACAAGCAGCTTCGCAACGTCGTGAAGATCAGTCTGGACTGCAAAGGCGTCATCGGCGTTCGGGAAGCGAATGAACCGATACAGCGTTTTTACCGTCACGAGACCGCAATTCTTCAGCGCATCATTCGCGAGGGCATCGAGCAAGGCATATTCCGGACGGTCGATCCGGTCGCCGTCGCCACTATGATTTCGACGAGCCTGGACGGCATAATGGCGCGCTCATTTTTCCTGAAGGACTTCGACATGCTGAGAACTGTCGAGGAGTTCAAGCAGGCCCTGTGGTTGCATCTTGGCTACGATCGCTTGCACGCGAAGGATTTGCCGGCTCCCAGGATCGCCGTGAGCGGTCGCAAGCTCCCGCGCTGATCACGGGCCTTCGGAAGTACCACTGCGAGTATCTTCCATTCGCCCTGCCGCATCGCCCAGTTATGTCGGCTAAATCGCGCGGCACCAGATTCCGAGTTGCGATGACACGTTCCAAGCGCACCAGCCGCGTTACCGCACCGCGATCAATTGAACAGTGGTTATCTGATATCTCCTGGATATCCCGCAAAAACCGAAGAGCGTTACCCAACAACTACATGCAGAGCCGTGTGCATCGGTTAGCATTTTGAGTTCGTTGCGTTCTTTGGGATGGGGGTCTCGGAATGCACACGCGCCAGTATTTTATCACGGCCCTGACATTTGCAGCCTTGTCGCTGGCTCAGGTCCCCCAGGCGCAGGCCGACGAGTATGGCTTCTCGACATATGGGCTTGGCGGTTCGGCATTCGGCGCCGGCCAAACACCGCCACCTGGCACGTACATAACTTACATAACGGGTTTCTACGAGGGCAAGGTCAACACCGACATCACATTCGGCAACGTCACCGTGAATGCTGGCGCCCATGTCGATTTTTTCCAAATGGCGTTAAATGGGCTCTACGTCCCGGATCGAATGGTGCTTGGTGGTCGTCCGGGATTTTCCGTCACCATCCCTGTGGGGCACGTCGACTTGGATGCCAGCGTGACCGGTCCGCTGGGCAATACCTTCAACGATGAAACCTCGGGATGGGGTCTGGGCGATATCACGACCAGAGCGCAGCTTGGTTGGCAGGACGGCGACTTTGCCCATCTCGCATACGCCCAGGTGGTTGCACCAAGCGGTCGATACGCCGTCGGATTCGTCCCGATTATCGGTCTGAACCGCCCGGGGATCGATATCGGCTGGTCTTTCACTTGGACGGAGAAGACGTCGAAGCTGCAGTTCAACGGCACCACCGGCGTTACCTTCAATTTCGAAAATAATGCGACCGATTATGTGAGTGGAACTGATTTTCACGCCGAATGGGCTATCGGCCGCGAGATCTGCCAGGGGCTTATGATCGGAGTCGCGGGTTACAACTTCCGTCAGATGACCGGCGATACCGGTTCAGGTGCACGACTCGGCCCCCTCAAAGGCGAAGTCGATGCGATCGGACCGGCGCTCACCTATACGACCTTGATAGGCAAAACGCCGTTGGTTCTCAGCGCACGTCACTATCGCGAATACAACGTCGAGCGCCGCTGGGAGGGCAGCAACACCATTTTCTCGGGCACCGTGCGCTTCTGACCAGGGAATTCCTCGATCGTAGTGTCGAGACGAACGCTCAGTCAGCGAGCTTCCTCGCCGCTAACCTCGGCCTGCCAATAGATCAATTGATACCGCGCGACGACAAAGACCACCGTGACAGCGAGGACGGCGGCGGCGAAGATTTTCACGTGGCGATGCATCGCGCTTCTCCTGGCTAAAGAATGTCAAAGTCAGGGTGTCAGGTTATCTATGCAAGAGTTCGTCGAGAAACATGCTCAACGGCGTGTAGCGAACCTGCCATCGCCGGAAAACGCAGCAGGCTGTGAAGCCATCCAAAAGAGCCGAATATTGAAGTGCGCCATGTTCCGCGCCAGATTTTTGGGGAAGGGGTGTAGGACCGCGAACTAAGGTCCGACCTCATTGACCGAAATGGTGCTGCCGGAGGGGATTGAACTCTCGACCTCTCCCTTACCAAGGGAGTGCTCTACCACTGAGCTACGGCAGCCAGAATTAGCGCTTGCGACCCAAGAAAAAGCTCGCGCGCCGACAAGAACGACGCGCGGAAATGCTTTCAGTCGTGAGCGGGGCGGACACTGCCACAAGGCTTGACGGGCGGCAAGACGGAAAGCCAAGTTCAAACTGGACGGTCCAGGAGAGAAAACTCCGGGCCATGTCCGGAGCCTGTGTATAGCCGCATGACCAACAAGCCTCCGACGCAACCTTCTTCAAGGCCTCATTCCAAGCCGTCTCGTGCGGATCGGCTTGCAGACGCTTTGCGAGCCAATCTGAAGCGGCGCAAAGGCGCTGCGGAGGACCGCAGCAATGACGCCGCCCCTACCGGCCCCGCGCCAGAGCCCGATGAGCGTGATGACTAGCCCCCGCCCTGCAAAAGCCGCTTGCCGGCGTCATTGTTGAGCCGCTAATCAGCGCGTCTCGGGTGCAAGCCCGAATCATCAATCATCGCGGTTGCCCGGTTTCGATACGGAGAAGCTCGAATTTATGGATCGGATCAGGATCAACGGCGGTAGACCGCTCAACGGCTCGATTCCGATTTCCGGCGCCAAGAACGCCGCGTTACCGTTGCTGATCGCCAGCCTTTTGACGGAAGACCGGCTGACGTTGAAGAACGTCCCGAACCTCGCCGACGTCAACTTGCTTGCCCGCATATTGCGCAATCATGGCGTCGACCTCGCCGTCGACGGCAAGCGGCCGGGCCCCGCCAGTTACCTGGGGGAGACGTTTCATCTGACGGCGCGCGAAATCGTCGATACAACGGCGCCCTATGAAATGGTCTCGCGGATGCGCGCCAGCTTCTGGGTGCTTGGCCCACTCATCGCGCGCATGCGGCAGGCCAAGGTGTCGCTGCCCGGCGGCTGTGCCATCGGCACGCGGCCCGTAGACCTGCATCTGATGGGATTAAAGGCCCTCGGCGCCGAAATCGATATCGAAGGCGGCTACGTTCTCGCGCGCGCGCCGAAAGGCTTGCGTGGCGCCCGTATCGTATTTCCGAAAGTCTCGGTCGGCGCGACGCACAATGTGCTTCTGGCGGCGGCGCTTGCCAAAGGTGAGACGGTCATTGAGAACGCAGCGCGCGAACCTGAAATCGGCGACGTCGCCCTCTGTCTCAGCAAAATGGGCGCCAAAGTCGAAGGCATCGGCACGTCGGTGCTGCGCATTCAAGGCCGCGACCGGCTTGAAGGAACTGTCCATACCGTTCTCCCCGATCGCATCGAAACCGGAACTTTCGCGATGGCGGTGGCCGCGACCGGCGGCGACGTAACGCTTGAAGGCGCCCGTCTTGCGGACCTCAGGACGGCGCTCGACGCGCTGGCGGAAACCGGCACGGTCGTCGAAGAAACCAAGTCCGGCATCCGGGTCGCGCGCAACGGCGGCGGCATCGATCCCGTATCGGTCGAAACGCAGCCGTTCCCCGGCTTCCCAACCGACCTGCAGGCGCAACTGATGGCACTTCTCACGTTAGCTGCCGGCACCAGCGTCATCCGCGAAACGATTTTTGAAAACCGCTTCATGCACGTGCAGGAACTTGCCCGGCTCGGCGCCGACATTCAACTTCAGGGCGACACGGCGACGATCAGGGGCGTCAAGGCGCTCAAGGGCGCGCCGGTCATGGCGACAGATCTGCGAGCCTCGGTTTCCCTCGTCATCGCCGGGCTCGCGGGCGAAGGTGAGACGGTGATCAACCGCGTTTACCATCTCGATCGGGGCTTCGAGCAGCTAGAGCAGAAGTTGAGGCGCTGCGGTGCCGATATCGAACGCCTTTCGAGCGGTTGAAAGCTCAGATCAGGTTTCGAGTTGAACCGAGAAGGAATGTCACGCCCTGACTTCCCCTACCGTGACTCTCGTTATCCTGACTTCCGTTATCGCGCCGCCGAGCCCAGCCATGTTGCGCCGTATGGTGCGCTCTGCAACACTCAGTAAACTGCACGACTCATTACGAGAGCTGCGGGGAGACCTTCGACGCCGATGCCCGATCTGAAACTCATTGCGCTCGACGCGGAAGATCTCGGCGTCATCTCGGCGCATCTGCAAGATGCGGTTTTGCGCGTCGGCGACATGGTCTATCTACCAGACGAGAAACGCTTTGTTGCGCTGGCCAATCGTTTCGACTGGGCGAAAGCAAAGATGCCGCCGCAAACGTCGCGGAAGACATCATCAGATAGCTTTGAGCGTCATCGCGCCGGATTACGTTTTGAACGTGTTAACAGTGCAAAAGTGCAGGGCTTCGATTTTAAGGATAAGAAGGCGGCGTTAGCGCTTCTTGCAGTAACATTCGAGCCTGCATCATCGCAGAACGAGACGCCGGAAGGCGATGTCACGTTGACATTTTCGGGCGGGGCGGCCATTCGGCTGAGCGTCGAATGCATCGAGGCCGAGCTCAAAGACCTCGGGGCGGCCTGGACCGCGAAGCGGTCGCCGGAGCATCCCGAGGACGCAAGCTGAGACCGGTGCGGTTCCGGGCGCTTCGAGGACAATATACATTATGCCGATGCGGCTCAGCACCAACGATAGCAATTTCGAAAGCCAATTCGTGGCCCTGCTGGGGCAAAAGCGCGAAGTGTCGACGGATGTCGACGACACGGTTCGCGCCATCATTGCAGACGTCAGAACGCGCGGCGACGCGGGGCTCGCCGAGTTGACGCTCAAGTATGATCGCCTCGATCTTCAGCGCGCCGGTCCAGCCGTCACCGCGGCGGAAATCGAAGCTGCCTTTGCATCATGTTCGAAAGATACGCTCGACGCCCTTTATTTTGCCCGCGACCGGATTGCGGACCATCATAAGCGTCAGCTCCCTTCCGATGACCGCTACCGCGATGCCGCCGGCGTCGAACTCGGTCATCGGTGGACTGCAGTGGAGTCGGCTGGGCTTTATGTGCCCGGCGGTTTGGCGTCCTATCCAAGCTCGGTTTTGATGAATGCCGTCCCGGCCAAGGTCGCGGGCGTGCCGCGCATCGTCATGGTCGTGCCATCGCCGGGCGGAGAACTTAATCCGCTGGTCCTTGCGGCGGCCAAGATCTCGGGTGTCACAGAGATTTATCGCATCGGCGGCGCCCAGGCGATCGCGGCGCTGGCGTACGGCACCGAAACGATCCGGCCCGTCGTCAAGATCGTCGGACCCGGCAATGCTTACGTTGCGGCTGCCAAGCGCCAGGTCTTCGGTGTGGTTGGCATTGATTCAATCGCCGGCCCCTCGGAAGTGCTTGTGATCGCCGATAAGCACAACGACCCGGAATGGATCGCGACCGACCTTATTGCGCAGGCTGAGCACGATACTGCCGCGCAGTCGATCTTGATGACGGATGACGCGGGTTTCGCTACCGCCGTCGAGCAGGCTGTCGGACGTCAGCTTCAGATTTTACCGCGCGGAAATATCGCGGGACAGAGTTGGAACGCGTTCGGCGCCACGATCGTTTTGAAGTCGCTCGGCGAAGCCCCGGCGTTAGCAGACCGTATCGCGGCCGAGCACCTGGAAATCGCAACAGAGAATGCGGAAGATCTGGCCAAGCGCATTCGCAATGCGGGCGCAATTTTCATCGGACACGTGACTCCCGAGGTGATCGGGGACTATGTGTCCGGGTCCAATCACGTACTTCCCACGGCACGCAGCGCCCGATTCTCGTCGGGCCTCGGAGTTCTTGATTTCATGAAGCGAACCTCGATTTTGAAGCTTGATGCAGCGGCGCTCGCAGCCCTCGGACCTGCGGCGATGACGCTGGCACGCGCCGAGGGGCTGGAGGGACACCGCCGTTCCGTCGAAATCCGTCTGGCGAAGGCGGGCTGAGGGTTCATGGATCAGACAGTACCGACCACTGAGAAGACTCGCGATCGTTTGGCCGAGATTACGCTCGACACGAAGTCGCTTGGCCGCAGCAGCGCCAATGTCGAGCACGAGCGGGAAGTCGCCATTTTCGACATTCTCGATGGCAATGCTTTTTGCGTCGACGGTATGGATGCCGGCCCTTACAAGCTGCACCTCGCAATGGTCG
>Ga0068853_100001660_pt1 | contig 16297 bp, 12 predicted proteins | sample KBSCornC32_FD_65655 | JGI IMG/M metagenome (GOLD analysis project Ga0068853, IMG submission 65655) | Corn rhizosphere microbial communities from Kellogg Biological Station, Michigan, USA - KBS Corn C3-2 | ecosystem: Host-associated > Plants > Roots > Rhizosphere > Soil ...
GTCGCGAGACTGCTGTGCAAATGCGGATACAATACAAATAGCAATAACCAGCAGCGGAGCTGTGGCCCTAGGAAGAATTCTCATTATTTAACCTCTTGTTGTCTTTACGAAAAGCAGTTTTCAGAGTATAAACGAAAAACGCTTTCTTAAAAAGCTATCTCCTCAAAATCAAAATGACAGACGAAAAACTAATTCGCGGCATCGGCCGCTGGGATCTGGTTGCACTGATCATAAACTGCATCATAGGAGCAGGGATATTTGGTCTGCCGTCCAAAGTTTACGGGCTGATAGGTTCTTACAGCCTTCTGGCGTTTGTTGCCTGTGCCGGAATAATTGCTCTTATCGTACTGTGCCACGCCGAGGTTGCAAGCCGGTTCACATCCACGGGCGGACCATACCTTTATGCACGCGAGGCGTTCGGGCCTGTGGTCGCATTTGAGGTCGGCTGGCTGTATTGGATAGTTCGGACCGCAACGTTTGCTGCGAATTGCAACCTGTTCACAACTTACCTTGGCTTTTTTTGGCCGTCCGCAACAGACCCGACCATCAGGATCGCTGTGATCGGATCAGTAATTTTGGTGTTGACCACAGTTAACATTCTTGGCGTTCGGCAGTCAGCCAAAATGACGAATGCTTTTACTGTTGGAAAGCTCGTGCCTCTTTTGGTTTTCGCAATTGTCGGGCTATTTTTCCTTCACCCGGAGAATTTCACTTTTAATGCTGTACCGCAGTACTCGTCCTTTTCCAGCGCTGTATTGTTGCTGATCTATGCCTTTGTCGGATTTGAGGTTGCCGTTATTCCGGCAGGCGAAGTTAAAGACCCGCAACGGAACTTTCCGTTTGCACTGATCTTCTCACTTGTTATCGTCGCAATCATTTATATCGTCGTTCAGATAGTGAGTATTGGCACATTACCGGGCCTCGCGGCATCCGAAAAACCACTCGCTGATGCCGCAAGCAATTTTATTGGACCATTCGGAGCGGCATTTATTGCTCTCGGTGCTTTGATATCGATCATGGGCAATCTGAATGTAAGTCTCTTGGGCAGTTCGCGGATCTTATTTGCGATGGGCGAGCAAAACGAGGTGCCCAGGATCTTTGCAAAAACTCACGATACATTCAGAACGCCGGTAATTTCACTGGTTGTAAATGCCGTAATAATTTTTGTTTTGACAGTCCAGGCTTCTTTCTTGTCGGCTCTAGCTATAGCTACCATCACACGGCTGCTCGTTTATGCTACTACGTGTGCGTCACTGCCCGTTTTCCGAAGGAAAAGCGATGGTCCGCACGCAAAATTTCTTGCACCGTTCGGTGTGGCTGCAGCGGTTTTGTCACTGGTGCTGATCGTCTGGTTGATGACCAATGTTGATTTTACGAAGGAAGGCCTTCCGATAGTTATTGTGACTGCAGTCGGTTTGATCATTTACTACGCGAATTTGATCTACAGAAGGCAAACAGCCTTATGAAAAAGCACCCTCACCAAGGAAATTTTCTCGCAAGTAGCGAATAGTGTCGTTCAGCGTCTCCTGCGGATCGCGCGGCGCAAAACCGAGTACTTCCTCAGCTTTTGACGAATCGAAATACCAGAAATACTCCGCCTGTTCGACCTCTTTCGGGGCGACCGGCGACGCCTTCCCCCAATTCTTAAATACCGAGCTGATAATATTTGCGCCGGTCATCGCTAGCTGTTTCGGCATTCTTATCATCGGCGCGGCGATGCCAGAAAGCCGTTCAAGGCGTCCGAAAAATTCGGGAAACGTCATATTAGCGGCCCCAAGCAGATATTTTTCCTGATGCCTTCCCTTTTCGAGAGCGGTTATAAACGCGGCAGCCGCATCGCGGGCATCGACAAAATTCAACCCTCCGCCCGGCGTATAAGGTATTTTGCGTGCCAGAAAATCTAGCACGGGTTTTGTCGAACTTAAACGCTCGTCGTCCGGACCAAGAAGCAGCGAAGGATTCATTATCACAAGCCGTCGCCCCTCGCCGTCAAAATTTTCGAGCGCCGCGCGTTCCTGATAATATTTCGAAGCGTAATATGCCCAACGCGAAAATATCTCAACGGGCTGAGGAAATGTTTCATCAAAAACCTGGTGGTCCTCGCTGACCGCAACGGTTCCGCTTGAGGACGCGAGCACCATAGTCTTTACACCATTTTCTTTTGCAGCTTCGCAAATGAGGCGGGTGCCCTGAAGATGAATTTTATTCATCGCGATGGCATCATCGTTGTCGCGCGAAACCTTGCCCGCAAGATGAAAGATAGCCGAGACGTTTTTAACCGCGTTTGCAACATCGTCACGATTCGTGACCGAGCCTTCCGCAGGCTCTACGCCCGCCTCCTTCATCCACTCAGGAACGAACGACGCCATCACTCGCAGGTTCTTTTCACCGGCATCCAAAAATTGCCGGACAATATGTGTGCCCAAAAATCCGGTGCCACCGGTAATGAGGATCTTTTTTTCCGTTTTAGCTAATGCTTTTGTCTTTGCCATCTTCTATTATTGCCACGGAGATCACAGAGTACTTAGAGAGCAGATTTTTGTTTGCTTTTCTCCTTATCTCTGTGCGCTCTGTGGCTAATTCTTCCACGTCTTTCTGATCGGATGAGCCTCGGTATTAAACACAACCTTCTTAAAATCCAACGTATTCTCCGGTGCAAATAACAGATAAAAGTACTTCAATGTCTCGGCAAAAAGAAAACTGTGCATATAGTCGGTCTTCTCTTTCGTGACAACGCTCTTTAATCCCGCGTATGCGTCATCGGTTCTGCAATATTTCACAAAATCATCGAACATCGTTTTGCCCATCGCCAGATATTTTGGGTCTCTTGTGTAGTGATAAAGGTAATACGTCGATTCGACGATTTCCGGCCGCAGCGGGTAACCAGCATCGGTGACTTTCATCGTCGCATAATCGAGCTCTTCCGGTTCGATCCCATGAACCTGCCACATTTTAAACCCTGAATCCTGCAAACGTTTTGCCCTCTGCAGATCTCCTGACAGCGCCAAAATTGCCGGAAAAAATGCATCCAGGGCTCCGTAGGTTGTTGCGGTTCGCTTGCCGATGTTCATATCGACATGGCCGTACCAAAGCTCGCCGCGCCGCTCATCCGCCAGATATTTATTGATCGCTGAAATGCTCTCGCGCCACATCCGCCAGCAATCGGCGTCGTCAAAGAGGATCGCGCATTTCAAAAGGTATTCGTAATACGAATCGATCTCTGACCCGACGTAGCTGTCCGTGTTCGTCCACTTGCCCGTTTCGACGTTTATTGCGCGTCCGACAAGCCCAAGCGGCGAGCGGCGTTTGTATGTCTCGACCAACGCGCGTTTTGCCTTTTCATAAAATATCGGTTTGTTCGTCAATTTACTCAGTGTGCCGTATTCGATCAGCAGCGTTCCGGTTTCGGCAGGATTTGAAACCTCGCCTTTTACCGCGCCGGTTTTTAGATTTACAAACCGGTACGGCATTCCGGTCGGCGAATTAAAAACCGGCAACAGTCGCGTTCCCAGATCTTCGGCAAGATTCAGCAATCGCTTGTCATCTGTTATCTGATAACTCGAAAGCAGCCCGCCAAGAATGCGAATTGTTATCTCAAAATTTTGAACCGAAATGTCTTTGTCGAACGATAGATTTTTGACGATGTATTCGCGAGTCTTGTTGGCCTCGTCTTTGAAACCCATCAAATACATCGTGTCGAGCGAATCGACCGGCGTCATCAGCAGCGTCGTGCCGTACCAGTCGCGGCATGTTTTCGTGAGCGGCTTTAGGTCGTCATGCCCCCAGCAATATTTTTTATAGCCATTCCAGGCGTGAAGAAATTCGACTTTAACGCGAGCGGCTTCACTAGCCCGATTTATCGGTTCACGCCGCTGACCGAATGACAGTTGCGCTCCGATCAAGAATATGAAAAGGCACAGCGTTATTTTGCGAAATATCCACATATATTTGTTCTAAAAGAAAGGTGCGACGTAACCCCCGCAAACTAATTAATAATTACTAATTAAATAATTAGATAATTGTTTTTAGGAAAAACAATTGTTGCGCGCTGACAACGTCCTATTCATCTATAACCGGCTCCTGCTTCCGTGATTTTCGCCGCTCCGCTTTCCACATTTTACGTACGGCGGCGACGTCGAATTTATCGCGCTTGCCGTCGCGCATATTTTCGATCTCGTGCTGAACGCGTGCGGCGATCAGCCGATACGCCTCAGTGTTCGGCACGCCCTCGACCATTTTCGCTAGCTCGTCGTATTCGAGAAATCTTCCGACTTTGGCTCCGACCGCGGCTCCGATACTTGCTGTTTTCGGTATTATCGTTCCCTTTGGAAACGCCTCGTACGTGCCCCAAATATAGATCGGCAAAATGCCGATTTTCTGGTTTAGCGCGAGATAACCGATGATCGGTTTGAACTCAGCGATCTTTCCCGAAGTCTGCCGCCCGCCTTCGGGAAAGATCAACGCGTTGTAGCCCTCGTTCAAAATACGCGTAACATGCCGCAGCGATTGTCGCAGGCTGCCGGTTCGTTCGATCGGCACAAGCGTCGTGAAATTGTTCATGTACGCCCGCTTATATTTTGTGTCGAACCAGTAATCGGCCGCAGCGACGGCAACGGTCTGTTCAGCGACATCTTTGCCAAGTGCCTTTTTGACCAGACCAGTATCGATGTGCGAAGTGTGGTTTGGCGCAACGATAAAATTAGTGTGCTGCGGTACGTTCGCCTCGCCTTCGATCCGTGTGTCGAGAACGCTGTTGTAAAGCGTGTCCTGCGCGAGATCGACCACAGAGTTACCGACGCGGCGGATGATCGACGGCACATAAATTTCCTCGTCCTCTTTCTTTTCAATGACCTTCGGTTCGTCCGCGAGTTTTTTCGATTTGTCGAGACGCTGCACCGCCGTCAACAGCTCGCGAACCGTCTGCACCTCATTCAACGTGTCCGGCGAGATCACGCGTCCGCCTGCGTCTTCAACCGCAGCCTGCAGCTCGACAAACATCAGCGAATCGAAACCCAGGTCGGCAAGTTTGTCCTCAGTGGCGATCTCGGACAGCGGCCGGCTCGAAACCGTCGCGACGATCTTTCTGATCCAAAGCGTGTTGTCGTCGCCCTTCGATTCGACAGCGGCTTTTGTTTTGGATTTTGAACGCTCCTCCAAACCCTGAAGCATCGCGACGACCTCGGGTCGTTTTATCTTGCGCGTTGCTGTTCGCGGCAACTCAAATGGCGTAATGTGTAAAACTTTGACGCGTTTGAAAAATGGCAGTGACGCCGAAACCTCGCGAAAATTCTCCTCCACTTTTTTGTTCACCTCGGCACGCGCAAGCGCGATGTCGTGCTCGTAATCAGGCACGACAAGGGCCGAGATCTTTTCGCCGCCGTCTTCGTCCGGCAGGCCGACAACGCTTAGCTCTTTTATGAAACCGGATTTACCATAAAGGTCCTCTATCTCATCAGGGTAAATATTCTTGCCGTTCGAATCGATAATTACGTCCTTTGAACGGCCAACGATAAACAGATTTCCGTCTTCGTCCAACTTACCCAGATCGCCAGTCCGCAACCATCTGTCCTGCAGTACAGCTTCGGTCGCTTCTTCGTTGTTGTAATAGCCGAGCATCACATTCTGCCCCCGCGCCACAACCTCGCCGACTCCGTTTTCGTCTGGGTTGTCGATTCTGACCTCGACACCCGGAAGCGGCTTGCCCACACTGCCACGCAGCAATTTGTTGCCCGGTCGCGCAACCGTCAACACCGGCGAAGACTCGGTCAGGCCATACCCCTCGAGCACGGTAAAGCCAAGCCCATGCAGATCTTTCTGCACCTTTTCACTCAGCGCCGAGCCGCCCGAGATCAAATATCGCATCTTGCCGCCCATTCCCTGATGGATCGGGAAAAAGACGATCGGGCCCAGATTGAACGGCGTATTGTCGCGTAGCCAAGCGTTAAATTCGATCACGTTGTCTGCCAGGTCTGCGATCCAGTCGCCGCGTTCGCGCAAACGTGTTTTTATTCGCCGGTGCAGCATCTCCCACAGCGCCGGAACGCCGACCATTCCCGTCACGTGTCCATGTTCTATCGCTCGTGTCAGCTCTTCGCTCGACAGCTCGTCAAGATATGTGATCTGCGTTCCGTTCGAGAACGGCGTCAGAAAGCCGGCCGAAAATTCGAATGTATGGTGCATCGGCAGCACCGACAAAACCCCATCGGCGATGTCCATATCGAGCACCGACGAGAGCATCGAGATCATGTTGGTGAAATTTTTATGCGAGAGCATCACCGCCTTTGGCGTGCCGGTCGTACCCGAGGTGAAGATCAGTGACGCAACCGAATTTGAAAGCACTTTTCCAGGCAAAAGCGCGAGCCTTTTGGCCTCTTCGATCTCGCTCGGCATTTCGAACACTTCATCGAACGTCCATACGTTTATATCAATGCCGGTTTCTGCAAGTTTATCTTTCAGATCAGGATTTTCGGCCGCAAGTTTCTGACTCAAAACTATTGCCGATGCCTCGCCTGCCTTTGCAAAATTCGCTATTTCCGCCACCGAGCTTGCCGGATCAATAGGAATCGCCGTCGCTCCTGCTTTCAATATCCCAAAATACGTCATTCCCCATTCGGGCATGTTGTTTGAGAACAAAATGACGCGGTCGCCTTGTTTGACGCCATTGTGTGCTAAAAAGCCTGCGGCACGGAGCGTCAATTCGCGAACGTCCTCGAACGTGTACTGTTCCTTTCGCCCGTTGCGCTCGATCCGCATAGCGACACGTGTAGAAAACCGCTTGACCGACGTGTCGAAAAGATCGAGCAGATCTTTGTACGTATAGCTGCGTTTTTCCTGAATTTTTAGCTCTTCTTCAAGTGTCGGCAACACCCATTTTCGCATTCCCGGAAAATGGACATTGAGCCAGTAATCGTACCAATCCAACTTTTCCGGATACCATGGCAGCAGCGGTTTTTCCTTTTCCTTGATGACCGATATCAACGCCCGCACATTGTCCGACCGATAGAGATATTCGTTGTCGATCATGAACGGTTTGAACATCGCAAATGCATCCATCGTCTCCTGCGTCGTTCGTTCAAAACTCTCGACCGATTTTTGCAGGTCCGAGACGATATTACCGATGCGTCCGCCGCCCCAGCGTGGCGCGGTTTTATCGAGAAATTTATCTGCCTGCTTCGCCAATTTATTTAGCATCGGAGCCGATGTCAGTTCGTACGTTCGCTGCTTGACAGGCATTGCTTCGACCGCACCGGCAAGCTTGTTCACCAACTTATTTCCCGTCTCTTTTTCGTCAAAATGCTGGCGTTTGTACAGCCCGACCAAGCCAACGATCCGCTTCATATCGTTCGGGTTCGAATCGCCTGAGGATGCCTGAAAAACGAGCGGAGGGTTATCGTCAACGAGCGCGTTCATCGCCGCGCCGAGTATTACGCCCGATACCATATCGACCGGAATGATATCGAGCACAAGCTTTTCGTTTACAGGAATTATCGGCTGCCCTCGCAGCGCAATTAATATTAACGGCGCGGTCGTCGTAAAGCCTTCATTCCAACCGGGAAACGGATAACTCTGCGACGATTCGACAATCGACGGTCGAACGAGAATTTTTACAATATCGTCCTGTTGAGCGATGATCTGTTCGGCCAGCGATTTCGAATAAGTGTAGATATTCGTCCATCCCCAATATTCCGCACGTGCCGCGCCGAGTTCGGTCGTCCGCTCGCGGATCCACATTTTTCGTTCGCGAAAGATCGCCGATTTAAGCTCTGATTCTTCGTCCGGATCGCGGCCTTCTTCAATAAAACGCTCTCGAGCTGCTTCGCGAAATTTTGCGATCTGCACCGCATCGTCAGCCTCTTGTCTCGCTTGTTCCGACAGACGCGCGCAATCCTCGATCTCGCGGTTTACGTCAAAAACCGTTCCAACCAATTCATTCTTTCGCGGAAAATAACCGACGACAGGCTCGTTTTCCCAGATCGGCCCGCTGCGTTCACCAGCAACGAAACATGTCGAAACATGAACCAGCCGCGGCTTTTTCATCATCCGCGCCATCGTGATGATGTTGTTCGACCCGACGACATTCGTCCGCAGAGCGCTCTCAAGCGGCGGGTTGAACGTCACGTTCCCCGCGCCGTTGATGATAACGTCTGTGTCCTGCATTATTCGCCGGGCTTCAAGTTCGTCAAGACCAAGGAATTCGTTACCGACGTCGCCGTTCACCGGCACCACTTTCGCGCGAATAAAATCTTCAAACCCGTCGCCGTATTTTTCACGCAGCGGATCGAAGGGGTGTGAGGTAACAATCGTGTTCCAAAAACGCGTATTCGATTCATTCGCATCCCGTGCCCGCACCGTCGCATAAACCTTCTCGATATCAGGAAAATTATGCAGCAGCATCGACAACGTGACCTTCCCCACAAAGCCCGTCCCGCCGATGAAGAATATCGTCTTGCCTTTAAATATTTCTGTTGGTGATAATTTCATTACCTAACTTCGTCTTCTACAATAGCCTCGACTGGGCAGTAGCGAATCGCCTCGCGGACAGCTTCTAATTCCTCTTCAGTTTCCGGTTGCTTAAATACATAACTCATCCTAAGCCTCTCATCAAACTGTATATTATTCGGCGCTTCAACAAAACATGCTTCACAATCACAGCAAGTATATTGGTCGATCCAGAAACTGCCCTCAGGATTTAGTGGATGTTTCCTTGAAACGTTCATAAAACGTTAGAACTACCTTTTAATATTTTATAGCCCTGCCATTTACAGCGTTGTCGTTGTTCATCAAATAATCGAGTGGCGTCTTAACTTTTTTCCTATTCTTGGCTTTGACCTTTTTCAGAAGTTTCTTCAAATCTTCCAACGTCGGCGTTTTGTCCTTATTAAACTCGTACGGATAAACTCGTATTTTCCTAACTGTAATTCCTGACTCATTTCTTCTTTCTCTTTGGTTCAACAAATCCTATCTTTCGTTTTAGATATTTCGGATCGCGCATAATACTTTCCAACAAATCCGACACGACCTTAAATTTTTGACCATGGTAGCTGGTAATTTTCTCAAGCTCCTCGACACGATCAGCCAAGTCCTGATGCAATGCCAGCATTGCTCTCATTTTTACAAATGCCCGGACGACAACTATGCTTGCCTCAACAGCAGTTGGGCTGTTCAACACAGTCGCGAGCATCACGGCGCCGTGCTCGGTAAAGACGTAGGGACGGTACGTTGTACCACGGTGCTTCCTTGAACTCGTCACAAATTGTGATGAGTTCCTTAATTTCTCAACTTCGGCGTCGTCCAACTGAAAAACAAAATCTGCTGGAAACCGTTTCAGGTTTCTCTTGACTGCTTGGTTGAGAACTCTAGTTTCGACCTTATAAACCTCAGCCAAATCACTATCCAGCATCACTCGTTGACCACGAATGATGTAGATTTTCTCTTCGATTTTTTCAATTACGGCGATCGCCGCATTTTGTTCTGTCTTTGTGGGCATATTAACTGGGCACAATTTGTGACCTCAAAAACCAATTTGGCCCTTACTTACGCACGAGCTTCCACTTCTGACCACTGTCCACGGGCCACTGACCACTTAGTCCGTCACATTACACAACCCAATTATCGGTTGATGCAGCATCGTTATCTCGGCGTTTCTGCCCATATACGAACGCGCCATCGCGATTGCTTCTGTTAGATTGTCAGCACGTTCCCAGCCAAGCATTTCCGGGACGTGCGCGTTTTCAGCGCCGGCGACTATTACTTTGCCGACGTGCTGGCGGCCGTTTTCGCCCCAGTACCACATAAAGAACGGATGTGCTCCGTGATAGGCGTTGCCGCGTCGGTACATCTCGACGTACGCGGGGTTTGTTGCAAACTCACGCTCATATTTTTCTCTTAAATAAAACGCATCGCGCGATTCGGGCAGCAGCCTATGAAAAAACTCGATATACGAAGGGTGAAAATTATGGTCAAACTCATCGAAGCACGGATGCGTTATGATCATTACGCCGCCTTTTCTAAGCAGCGGTTTGTTGCGAAACATATTGAAGTGATACCCGAGCGCCATCACCTGCACCAACAACGGGTTCAGCGCCGAATAGACGTTGTACGGCGAGATGTCGGGTATACCCGTTATCATGATGTCGCACTGGCCTTTGACCGGGATCTCGTACTGCTGATAATTTTTCTCGAGAATTTTTTCGTGCACCGGCTCCGTCTTGCCCGCGTGGCACGCGACCAGTTCGTATTGCGCCGGAATAGCGTGCAGCATCTTGCGCCGAGCGGCCCGCGGCAGCTTCGAAAATGTGCGTTTCATCCCTTCCCATTTCAGCCGATCAGCGAACGAAAACTCATCCTCGTTCCGCGTCAATATGTCATAGCCCTCAGGAAACATCCGGTTGTTCAGCGCAGTCTCGATGTGAAAAACCTTGCAATGCTCATCCACTAATTTCCCGAGGCGAATGACTTTATGATTCAGCTCCGACGCAGGCGGGTCCATATACGAATGCGAATCGCGTATCGTCTGCGGCTCATGGTGGGCACGCAAACTTTCGTAATCGCACAATCCCACGGCGACCGACTTATGTCCGCCGTCCATCGGCACCAGGTTAATGTTGACATAGATGAGCAGATCGCTCTCGGCACACCGGCGGTTTATCCGCAGCGGTTCGTTGTGCCGCGTGTGGCCAAGCGTAATCAGACCTTCGTCGTCCTCGGCGTCGTGGTTATAAAAACGGTCCGGGTGATATTCGTTAAATATCGCGTTCCCGACCATCCGCCGCATTTCCCATTCGGTCATCTTGCGGTGCAGACTGTTCGCGATTATCAGGTGAACGTCATCCACGCCGTTTGCCCCACACATGTCCAGCACGACCTCAAGCATCGTCTGCCGCATGTCGGGCGTCGCCATTGGCGGCAGCGGCAGCGAAATATCGTCCATCGCTATCGTCACCTTCATTCCCGGCTCGAGCAGCGCATAAAGCGGCTCCATCTCAAGCGGATGATTGACCGCATACCGTATCGCCGCTTCGCGATTAGGCAAACCCTTAATGGGTGGATTCGGATAAATAACCCGCGTCCCAATCGGAATGTCCTCGAGAATAAAATCCTCACCATTCGGCATGATCCTCGGCGCCGAGTCTTTGTCAATATAGATAATTGATTCGTGTGTTTTGCGTCTCAATTGCAATGCCATATAAATGTCCGATCCGTTTCATCCGCGTTCATCCGCGGCCATTCTTATTTCAAATTCAAAATCGACCAATCATGCTGCAGCGCCGTTTGCTTCAGTCTAAAATCCGGATTCACCGCCACCGGATGCCCCACAATAGACAACATCGGCAGATCCGAAATGCTGTCCGAATAAGCGTAGCTTTCAGACAAATTTATCCGTTCGCGTTCGGCGTATTCGCGAATCCATTTTGCCTTTGTCGCCGATGCCATTACAGGCGGCAGCACCCGTCCCGTTGCGTAGCCGTTCACAAACTCAAGCCGGTTGGCGACGTAATCGTCAATTCCCAGATGATCCATCAGCCGCTGGATCGTAAAATCGAGCGCGCCGGTCAGTACGATCTGGCGCTGGCCTATCTTTTTGCCCTGTGCTATCAGCTCCGGCGTCCCATCAAAGATCGCCGGTTTCAGCACTTCTTCGAAAAGCTCGTCCGAAAAATATCGAAGACGGTCCTGCGAAAACCCTTCGTAGCTCTTAAAAAACACCTCGTTAAAAACGTTTCGCGAATACAGGTCGGTGATCCCGAAAAACGGCAATTTAGCTAGCGTGCCGACACTTTTTTTCGCCGTCTGCCACAGGCCCTGCTGCCGCCGGGCATAAAACCCAAGCGTGTGTACCAGGTTTGTGCTAACCAGCGTTCCTTCCAGATCGTAAAAAGCCGCCGCTCTGTCGTTTTTGTTCATACCGTCGATGTGTTAAATTTCTCTATGGGTTAACGCTTTCCGAATATATCAGAAAGCGGACGGCTTGGGTAATATTTGGCGGTGAAAATGAATAAAGTTTACATTTTAATTACAATTGTAATTACATTGTGTTTACTCTCTGCGTGCTCCTCAACCTCATCGACCGATTCTCTGCCAAAACCCACGCCGAGTTTACCGATTCCTGAAACTTTGGCGAAAGCCGACGCCCTCTACAGACAGCGCGAAGACGTTGCAAAGCTGCGCGAAGCCGTGAATCTCGTCGAGCAGATTCGTAACCCCGACGACCGCAACTTCGATGTCGAGGCCGCCTACGCCAAATACAACTGCTTTCTAGGCCGCGAAACCACCGACGAAAAAGAAAAGCAGAAAGCATTCGACGCTGGCGAAACGTCCGGCAAGATCGCTTCGCGGCTCGATCCAAACAAACCGGACGGCTATTTCTGGTTCGGAGCAAACCTCGGCGAGGAATCGAAAATGAGCCCCGTGACGGTAGGCGTCAAATCGGTGGACGATATCCGCGAGGCAATGAACAAAGTGATCGAGATTGACCCTGGCTTCCAGGGTGCCAGCGCCTACGACATCCTCGCTCAGGTCGAACTCAGCACCCGCACCCTTTTTGGCGGAAAGGCCGAAAAGGCGGTCGAATACCTCGAAAAAGCGATCTCGATAGAAAAAAACAACACCTATCTCTACCTGCATCTCGCGCAGGCTTACATCGCCGTCAAACAACCTGAAAAAGCCCGCGAACAGCTAAACCACGTCCTAACCATGAAGCCCGACCCGGACTACCTGCCCGAACACAAAACCGCCGTCGAAGAAGCTAAAAAGATGCTCGCGACAAAATTCTAATATGTCCGGCATTGATCTTTGAAAGACGCGGAATTCTCTTTCTGGCTAATAGCTGACGGCTGAAAGCTAACAGCTAACATTCCTATGAAAATCCGCATTCCACATTCGGCGATCCGCGATCAAAGTGTCCCATGCAGCAAAATCCGGAACAGAAATGTAAACCTAATAGATAGAGCGATTTACATTTTCCCGAAGACTGAAATAGTTTTTCGCAAAATCGTGGGACAAACAGGTTAAATATTAAAATAACATGATTTATTTGTCCCAATGCCCATGGGACAAGATGTCCAACAAACTTCAGTTTTTGTTGGCAATCAAATCTGCTTAAATTTACTATTTGAGATTTACCATTTACTATTTACTTCAAGTATGCGACGTGCTATTTTCCCCGGCTCATTCGACCCGTTGACAAACGGCCACTTAGACATAATAAAGCGAAGCCTGCCGCTTTTTGACGAGATAATCGTTTCCGTGCTGAACAATCCTGAAAAAGACCCGATGTTCACCGTCGAGGAACGCTGCGCGATGATCGAGCATATCTTGCCTTCGGTGACGAATGGGAACTGCAAGCTGATAGTCGCAAGTTTTTCGGGGCTCACGGCTGAATTTGCAAAGCGAAGCGGCGCGACTGCCATTGTCCGCGGCATTCGGGCCGTCAGCGATTACGAATATGAGCTGCGAATGGCTCTAATGAACCGCCGGCTCGAACCCGAGATCGAAACCGTTTTCCTGATGGCTGCTGAGGAATATTCGTATGTGTCCTCGAATCTGATGAAACAGGTTTTCCTGTTAGGCGGCCGCGTCGAAGGACTGATTCCCGAACTAGTCGAAGCCAAAATGCATGAAAAACTCGCCAAAACCAATGCCGGTTAGCATCCATCATGTTCAGATCACGATACCGAAAGGAGCCGAGGACGAAGCCCGCGCGTTCTATTGCGATCTGCTTGGTTTAGCCGAGCTAGAAAAACCGGAGAGCCTTAAATCCCGAGGCGGGTTTTGGCTCGCGGTCGGCGATAGGCAGGTACACGTCGGAACGGAAGACTTTCCTGACCGATACAAAACAAAGACACACATCGCGTATTTAGTTAAGGACCTTGACGAATGGCGGCAGAAACTGGAAAAAGCTGGCATTTCAATAATCGAAGGCATCCCGATCCCAAACTATCGGCGATTCGAATTTCGCGACCCGTTCGAAAATCGTGTAGAATTTCTTGAAGCATTATAAATTAATCTTATGAAAAATTTATTTAGAGAATCTGATCGCGTAGCCGGCATGCACACTTCATCGACGCTCAAGGCGGCGATGACGGCTGCAAATCTGCGGGCGCAGGGCGTCAACGTGATCGATTTGACCGTCGGCGAACCGGATTTTGACACGCCGCAGTTTATCAAGGATTTTGCTGTCGAGGGTTTGGAAAAAGGATTTACTAAATATACGCCGAGCTCGGGGTTGAAAAGCTTTCAGGAATCGATCGCGGAATTTTACCATGGTCAGTTCGGAGCGAGTTTTTCGCCCGGCGAAGTCATGGCAAGCTGCGGCGGCAAACAGGCTTTATTTAACGCTGCGTGTACGGTGTTAGATCCGGGCGACGAGGTCTTGATCCCGCAGCCTTACTGGGTGACGTTCCCTGAGATCGTAAATTTTTGCGAGGCAAAAAATATTTATATCGACACGGAAAATACGGGGTTTGCACTGACGGCGGATGCGGTTCGTGATTCGATAACCGACAAAACCAAGCTGCTGATCGTAAATTCTCCGAGCAATCCGTCGGGCAGTGTCATTCCACCGGACGAGATGCGACGGATCATCGAAACCTGCGTAGAACGGGAAGTTTTGGTGCTTACGGATGAGTGCTATCTGTTCTTTGTATATCCACCGTCCAAAGTGTTTTCGTCCGCCGCTCTGCCGGATGAACTGAGGAAAAATGTCTGCGTCGCGGGCAGCTTTTCAAAGACATACGCTATGACCGGCTGGCGTATCGGCTATACCATCGCCAACGAAGAATGGACTCGCGCAATGATAAAGCTGCAAAGCCATTCGGCAACTCACCCGACATCCTTTGTGCAATACGCCTGCGCGAAAGCGATGCAGCATCCAAAGGAATCTCTCGATGCCGTAGGCTCGATGCTTGCCGAGTACGAACGCCGCAGAAACTGGCTGATTCCTGCTCTGAATCAGATCGACGGTTTCAAATGCGCTATGCCCGAAGGAGCGTTTTATGCCTATGTCGATGTGCGCGAAATGCTCGGCGACAAGTTCAAAACTTCAGCCGACGTTGCCGACGAACTGCTGCAAAAAGCACATGTCGTAGTAACCGATGGCGGAGGCTTTGGCGGCGAAGGATTTTTGAGGTTCTCGTATGCAACGTCGATGGAGAACCTGCAAAATGCGGTAGAACAGATCGGGGGTTTGTTCGGCGTGAAAACGCCTGCTGCGGCGAGTCAGGAAGGCTAATCCCAACTTGCTTCGACGAATCCGCATTCCGCAATCGTCTAGTTTCCACCTGTCATCATCAAACCGATCTCTTCAGCCGAAACTGTTTTCGGATCGACCTCACCAACGATCCTGCCTTTTCGCATCACAAGCAGACGATCTGAAAGTGCGGTGACCTCTTCGAGCTCGGCGGAGACAAGCAGAACGGCGCTGCCTGCGTCACGAAGAGCGATCAGCTTGCGGTGAATAAACTCGATGGCACCGATATCGACGCCGCGAGTCGGCTGCGAAACCAGCAGCAGCTTTGGGTTCAATTCAAATTCCCTGCCGATAATGAGTTTTTGCTGATTGCCGCCCGACAGCGATTTTGCGGCGAGATGCGGAACCGGCGGACGCACATCAAAATTCTGGATGATCTCACTAACGCGTTTTTCGATCGCGGAATTGTCGAGAAAACCCGCAGCCGTGGCCACTGGCGGACGGTAATGAACACCGAGTATCGAATTTTCTGCAAGGTCAGAGTTCATCAGCAGCCCGCGTTTATGGCGGTCTTCGGGAATGTGGGCGATGCCGAGTTCTTTTAGTTCACGGGCCGTAAGATTGTTGACGCGTTTTCCTTCGAATTCGATGCTTCCGCCGGTCGCTTTGCACAGGCCCGCGAGAACCTCGATCAACTCGGTCTGGCCGTTACCCTCGATACCCGCGACGCCTACTATCTCGCCGGACTTTACATCAAACGAAACACCGTCTAAAACAACGCCATTTTTGTCCGTGACGCTTAGATCTTTGATATTCAGCACAACATTTTTTGGTTCGGCCGGTGTTTTTTCGACACGCAGCAATACGTCGCGGCCGACGATCATCCTGGCAAGGTCCTTGGCATTTGTTTCCGCGGTTTTGACGTTGCCGACGACCTTGCCGTCGCGCATAACGGTCACGTCGTCCGAGATCGCCAGCACTTCTTCGAGTTTGTGCGTGATAATAACGATGGTCTTACCCTGTGCCTTCATTCGGCGGAGAATTGCGAAAAACTCTTCGACCTCTTGCGGCGAAAGAACCGCCGTCGGCTCATCGAGAATAAGCAACTCG
>Ga0068853_100001663_pt1 | contig 16281 bp, 10 predicted proteins | sample KBSCornC32_FD_65655 | JGI IMG/M metagenome (GOLD analysis project Ga0068853, IMG submission 65655) | Corn rhizosphere microbial communities from Kellogg Biological Station, Michigan, USA - KBS Corn C3-2 | ecosystem: Host-associated > Plants > Roots > Rhizosphere > Soil ...
GGCCGTTTTGCTTGTCGCTGGGGGAGACGCGGCGGGGACCTCGGCAGCTTCGGGCGCAGCAAAATCGGTGCCACCCACAATGCTTGGTCAGAAAACTGGATGGGCCCGATTTTCCTTGTCGGTGGGGCGTCGCGGCTGTGGCCACGGCAGCTTGGGACGCAGAAATGATGCGGTGCGCGCACCGGAACGCGCGAAATGTCGGTTATTGGGCCGTCTCAAGCAGGCAATCGGCGGACGGCGATCGGCAATGCGTCATCATAAGTCCGGTTGCAATTCGTTGGCGTCGGCCGGAGGCTCAACGAATCGTCACAAGAAGATCGCCCGGCTGTGACGGATGCCCTGCATCAGCCGGCAGCCGCGGGCTTCGCGTTCGATCTGCATCGACTGTGGCCTTCCGGCGGCACGACGGAACAGACGGCTGAAGCGGCCCATCAGCTTCAGCCACCCGTCGCTGTCGACGCGCAGCCGTTCCAGAATCGGCGCCAGGTCGGCGGGAATCGCGCCGCGCTTGTCGGCACGTATCTGGCGACCGGTCCAATCGAGCAGATTCAAGTACTCGGCAAACGACATCGGCAGGCAACCTTTGTTCAACGCCCGATCGGCGGGAACCGGCTCGTTAAGAAATCTGTCGCTGCTGACCTGTGCAACCCCTTCAGGGTTGTGGGGTATTGGAAACTGTGACCCAGGGTAGCCCTCCTGCGTCGGGCAACCCTGGGCTGTGCTGTGTAACGCCTTCAGCGTATGAGTTCCGGCGCTGCGCGCGAGAGGAGGGGGTAGAAAGTACTAGAGACGACTTGGGCCACGTCCAATTGCAGGGACAGCGGCATCACAGCGCAGCGCGACCCCCCCCTGCCCCCCCCTTCCTAAGGGGGGGAGTAGTTGATGGCCAGCTTTGCGAGACACAGGGGAACAAAGAACAAAGTGCCATCCAAAATCAGCCGAGCGTCTGGGCAAGTTGGGCAGATATGAATCTGTCCACAACCCGGACCGCACTGGCACAGACGGGCATGTCACTCACCCATCTGACGGCGCGCGCAGTTTGAAAAATCTCCCTTTCAGGTCTCGGGAATCGCTTGACAGAGCATGGCGATATTGGCAAAGTAAGTGTACGTAAGAATAGATATGGGCGAGTCGTTGTTCGCTCGGTGAAAGAACGCAATTTCGCTGGCTGAAAGGCGACGCTTTGTCATGTCGTATCAATCGGCCTGCAAGGGTGGAGGGGGCGAGCCGGGATGGAGACGCGTTATCACCGCGCAGCGCAACCCCCCTCTGCCCCCCTTTCTAAGCGGGGGAGTGATTCCTTGCTTGCGCTTCGGGTAAGTATTCGGCGATGCGCTTCTCTGCGGATGGCAAAAAATTTGATGGCAAAAAAATCGCCTGGTGTCTGCGAACGCCGGGCGATCATTTTGCCCATAAACCCTTTGCCGGACCTGGTCGAAAACCGCGGCAGGGGTAAATCTGGAACCGAGGGCAAATCTGGAAGATTCCGGCGAAAATCGAGGTTTCCTGAGGGCAAATCATAGGGCAAATCTTAGAAGGTGAGGGCAAACGTGTTTCGAGCGCCTGGAACGCGGTTGATCCGTCAGCACTCATCTCGCGGAGCGAGAATGACTACTTTACGAGACCCGCTCCACGAAGGCGCGCGCATCAATGAAATTACTTGCACCCCTGGTCAAAAAGCCGCGGAAAGTGACGAGTTCGCTATTTATTAGCTGACTTGGAGCGTCCGTTATCCGTGGGATGGCCCAGCCAACTATGGGGACCTGTTCGTCTCGATGTGTGCACGAATCGGAATTCGCTGCGCTTCTATGGCAAAGCAGTCTGTGGCATTCGATATCGAGGTTCGCTTCGGTGCTCGATCGAGCGGATGTCGGAGAAGCCGGCCTACACTGAAAGACAGGTTGCAAACCTATCCCACGACGGCTTGAAACCGGGGTTCGGGGCAGTCGGGTCTGGGGGTTGCTTGGGGGCCGCGCGTTCGGGCTTCTGAGAAACCGGCCTACACTGAAAGACAGGTTACAAACCTATCACACGGCGGCGCGCATCAATGAAATTACTTGCGCCCCTGATCAAAAACCGCGGGAATTTGACGAATTACCTACCTCACCGAGGGGGCGATGCTCTCGTTTGCTCCGGTCGGAATCACATTGCAGTCTTTGACGAGATCGAAGTTCGGGTCCTGCTTCAGAAACTTCATGGTGTCGTCGACCGGGCCATGCAGCACGACGTAATGCCTGGGGGTGTTTTCCTGGCCGAGGTGCTGGCCAATGACCGGTTTAATGTCATGCTTGTGGGCCTCGTCTGCCACCAGATCGGCCGCGGTTTCGTCATCAACCAGAAGCTCGAGATGATCGACGCCGGATTTCACGAGATGCAATCGGGTTTTCATGATGACGCCTTTCATAAAGCGAACAAGTTGAGTTCGAGATCGCGATGGCAAGGGGCTTGCGCCGCCCGGCTATTGACTATCGCCCCTGCCGGGGCTGACGCGGCCCAGTGTCATCTGTTCGGGTTGGGGCTGCCGGGATGCAGCGGAGGTTTGCTCGACTGGGCGTCGGCCTCGTCTCGGAAGCGGCCGTTATAGCCCTCGGTCGGCGAATCCACGTTGGTCGGAGCGCCGGCGCCTCTCAAGGCGCCGCCACCGTCCGCCGCTGCATTGTTTGCACCGCCGATGATCGGAGCCGGGAAAACCGAGGGGGGCGCCGCAAGCGCGGCTGGCGGGGGCACGTTCGAATTGTTTCCCAGGCTCCGATTGCCTGAATCGTGGAAATCCCAGAGCCATCGGTCGTGACTGCTCATGCGGTCGCGGGACGACCGCGGAGCGGTGCCGGGCGACGTCGGCCCGGCGAGATTGAGACGATGGCGCCGCCTGTCAAGTTCTTGCGAGTTCGGGCCGTAATCGGAAATCTGCGGCGCGGCTGCCGTTCGAGCGCGGGGCCTCCCCCGGAATGCCTGGCGAGCCTGGAGCATTCCCCGCACCGTCGTCGTCTCATACGAGCCGCTTCCGTACGCCGCCGACGGATTGTAATTCTGGTAGGCGGGCTGCCGGTCTGCGGCCTGCGAGTCGAGAGCGAAAGTCGAGAAAGTCAGCGCGAGCAGGCTGGCGCCGCCGATTCGCAAACACGTTCCTTTTTGAGATGACATGATGAATTCTCCTCTTTGAAAACGTCGAGCCGCCTCTGCCGGCCGAGCGTGTGAGCCGTGCCATTCTGGTTGTCGGGCGGCCAATTGATTGCTTTTCGAGTGCTGTAAGGCACAACCATGCAGAGAGTGCAAATTACGGTCCAAAACCAAAACGCCGTACGTGACTCGGATTCGAGTAGGGTGTGTCAAGATCGCGCAAGCCGACGGTGCGTCAGCGCAAGCGGCTTGCGATACTCTTGACAGGCTACGATCGTCCAAGCAGATATTCCTGCGAGCGCAGACGCACCGTGGCTCACGCTTGCTCGACACACCCTACTGTCCAAACAGACCCGGACAGGTTAGAAACCTGTCCTACGAGGGGGCCGTGCGGCCCGCCAGCGATGTGACCGTGGCCAGCAGCTCGGCGGCGTCGATCGGTTTGGCAATGTGTGATTGAAATCCGGCCCGCAGCGCACGGACACGATCTTCCAAGCGGGCCATCGCCGTCAGCGCGGCAGCAGGTATCGTGGCGCCGGCATCACGAGGGAGTGACCGCACTCGTTGAATCAGGTCATAGCCATCCTGTTGTGGCATGCCAATGTCGCTGAGCAACACGTTGGGCCGGTCGCGCACGACGCTTTCCACTGCGGCGTCTGCCGAAGAGGCTTCGACCACGTCGGCGCCGCCATGTTTCAGGACACGTGCGATTAACTGGCGAGAATCGGGGTCGTCGTCGACAACCAGAATCTTAAGACCCGAAAGCACGGACGATTGTTCGACGAGAAGACTTTCAGCCGGCCGATCGGCTGCCAGCCTGGAATCTGAGTTGTGCCCGTTTTCGCGTGCGCTCAACGGAAGAATCAGGCGGAATGTGGCGCCGGTGTTCGGGCCGGCGCTCTCGGCGCGGATCGTTCCGCCGTGCATTTCCACCAGTTGCTTGACGATGGCCAGGCCCAACCCCAGGCCGGCATGCTGACGGTGGCTCGAACTGTCGGCCTGACGAAAGCGGTCGAAGACATACGGCAGGAATTCCGCAGAGATCCCCTGACCTGAATCGGTCACCACCAGCTCCACCTTCAGTCCGAATCGCGCCGCGCGGACCTGAATGCGACCGTGCTCGGGAGTGAATTTAATGGCATTCGAGAGGATGTTCCACACGATTTGCTGAAGTCTCGTGCCGTCGGCCATCAGCGAAGGCAAAGACGGGTCGTATTCGATCTCGATGGCGATTTCCTTGGCGTCGGCCGATGGACGGAGTGACACGAGGACCGACTCGATGATCGACCGCAAGTCGACGGGCCGGATATCCAAGTGCAGTTTGCCCGACATGATCCGGCTCATGTCGAGGAGATCCTCGATCAGCCTGGCCTGGGCGCGGCTGTTGCGTTCGATGATGTCCAGAGCTTCGTCCAGCTCCGCGGCGTCCAACTTGCCCGTTTTCAGCAATTGCGACCAGCCCAGAATGGCATTGAGTGGGGTGCGGATTTCGTGCGACACCGTGGCCAGGAATTCGTCCTTCATGCGATTGGCTCGCTCGGCTTCCGATCGGGCTGCCCGCTCTGAGGCAAGCAGCGCCTCACGCTCCTGATCGGCCTGGATTCTCTGGGTGATGTCGCGTGCAATCTTCGAAGCGCCGATGACATGGCCGTACTCGTCGCGGACCGGCGATATCGACAGCGACACGTGAATTTCGACCCCGTCGCGGCGGCGGCGGATCGTTTCGAAGTGATCGATTCTTTCTCCGTTGCGAATGCGACGGAGGATCTCCTGCATTTCATGTGGACGGCTGCTCGAAGCCAGCATCGAGATCGGCCGGCCGATCGCTTCATCGGCCGAATACCCGAACATCCTTTCGGCGCTCGAGTTCCAGCTCGTGATGATCCCTTCCAGGTTCTTCGAGACGATTGCGTCTTCCGAAGATTCAACCAGGGCCGCCAGGCGTGCGTTGACCTCGTTGGCCTTGCGCCGGTCGGTCACGTCGCGAAAGACGACGACGATGCCGTGCACGTTGCCGGCAGCGTCCTTAATCGGAGCCGCGCTGTCGTCGATCGCCCGCTCCGAGCCGTCACGGCCAATGAGCAGCGTGTGATTCGCCAGGTTGAGCGTCACACCTTCGTGCAAGACGCGGCCGAAGGGATTTTCGACCGGTTCCCGCGAGTGCTCGTCGATCAGGTTGAATATGTCATCAATGGGATGACCGTTGACCTCCGCCCCCGACCAGCCCGTCAGCGCCTCGGCCACGGGGTTCATCAGTTGCACGAGCCCCCGCTCGTCGGTCGTGATGACCCCTTCGTGGATATTGGCCAGGGTCACCTGCAATTGATCGCGGGCATCAGCCGGTCTCGGTTCCATCGGGCACCCGCCCTTGGCAGGGCAATTCTGGCGTGACAACACGGGTTACGGCTCGAATCAAGACGCCAGCGAGACCACTGCCCAGACGCCTTTGGCAACCACCAGAATGATCTGCAGAATCGAGATTTTGGAAATGTAATCGCGCATCGCACACCTGATTGAAGAAATTTGAAGTTGCGTTATTGGCCGAGGGTGTGCATTGCAAACAAGATGCCAACTCGCCCCGGTGCGACGCCGATTCGGCGGTGGATGTGAAATCGCCAGAATCCAGATTCAGACAGCCATGCCAATGCGGATCACTGATGAATTCCCCCACGGCCAGACGTCCTCATCGGTTTGTTCAGACGTAATCCCTGCCCGATTGGTCGTTTGACGACCAGGCATGGCCATCGAAAATGCCGACGGGCCCATGCGCACTGGACGCCAAGACCGCCGTAAGCTCCGCGTTATCGCAAATGTGCGTCGCGACTCTTTGGCACGCAGGTTGCATTCAAAATGAATGACTGCGAGCAAATTCAGAGACGGGCCAGCCACAGGGCCGCTTACATTCCCGCGTCAAGAATCTTCAGGAGCGCTTTCCATGGTCAGCGAACAGGCACTGCACGGGCGTTGGAACGACATCAAAGGCAAGCTGCGCGAGAAATGGGGACAGCTCACGAATGACGATCTGGAGCGATTTTCTGGAAACGTCGACAAACTTGCGGGATTGATCGAACGCAAGACGGGTGCCGCTCGCTCTGCCGTCGAAGACTACCTCGAACAGATCACCGAAGACGGAGCATCAGTCGTCGAGCGCGTCGCCGAACGCGTGCGGCAAGGCGTCGGACAGGCCGTCGAATCGGTGCAGGAGTCGTCGGAAGAAGCCCTGGATTACGCGCGGGAGCGCTATGACGATGCCCAGGAAATGGTGCGACAACGTCCTTCCGAATCGGTCCTCGTGACGTTCGGGGTCGGTGTGGTCGCCGGTCTGCTCGTCGGTCTGTTGCTCCGCAGGAGATGATCGAATGCCGCTTCAAGTGCCGCTTCAAGTGGAAGACATCCAACGGGAAATGCAGCAGGTCCGGGCCAATCTGAGCTGCGATGTGCGCAGTCTGGCTCAGCGGGCCAGAGACACGACCGACTGGCGATTTTACGTCCGTCATTATCCCTGGGCCTGCCTGGGCGCCGTGGCCGCAACAGGCTTTCTGCTCGTGCCGCGGAAGAAGCAGGTGACGATCAGTGGTCTCGCGCATGTCGCGAAGGACGGCGATCGGGTGCAGGTCAAGGCCGACCGGGGGGTCGGGGTTACTGCGGCGATCACCAGCATGGTCATTCGCTTCGCGGCCAATGCGCTGATGCGACGCGGGATGGACCTTTTGAGCCGCAGAGCGACCGCAGAGACGTATGCGAATACGAACGGACCAAATCACCCGGCCGCCGATGCCCCTCGACAACCACCACATTCCAACGGGGACTGAAGCCGTGGCAAACCGCATCTCCCAGATTCATGATGAAGAAATGAACGAACCGCTCAATGGAACAAAACGGCAAGGTCGGACCGCGATGGGAAATCTGGCCTGGGTTTTCCGAGACCTCGTGGCGCTTGTTGAATTGCAGGGTCTGCTCATCGTGGCAGACGCCGGGGCTGAATTCCGCAAGATGCGGAATGGCCTGGTGCTGTTTGCGTTGTTGGCCGTGCTGGGGGCCAGTTGTTTGCCGATCGGGCTGGCAGGCCTCGCGCTCGTTCTCGCGGAAGCAACCAGTTTGACGGCCGGGCAGTCGCTACTCTGCGTGGCAGCCTGCGGACTGATTGTGGCCGGTGTGGGAGCCTGTGCGGCGATCCGGGCCGTGAAGCCCGGGCCGGACTGCCTGCGACGATCTCGCGCCGAATGGAGATGCAATGTCGACTGGTTGAAGGAAACTCTGCATAACCTGGGGCATGCTCGAAAGGAGGGCACCAGCCATGAACCGCGTCCATGAAAAGAAGCATCCTGCGGAAAGGCGTCCTTCGCCGGCGGAGCACGGCGCGAGGCGCGAACTGAATCCCATCCAGGACTGCACGGAGTATGTCCGTGAATATGCGCGGCAGCGCCCGCAGTCGGTCGCACTGGCGTGCCTGGGCGTGGGTTTCATTCTGGGATGGAAGCTGAAGCTCTGGTAAGGAGCCTCACTCAACTTGTCGACTGCGGTTCAACTTCGCAGACCGTGCCTGTGCCGCTGCGGACCAGTTCGGCGAACACGCCCCCCTTCTCGACGAGCTCTTCGTACGTGCCGGTCTCGACGATGCGTCCGTCATCGAAGACGAGGATCCGGTCGGTGTGAAGCAGCGTGGACAGCCGATGAGCCACCAGGATGACGGTCTGACTGCCGCGTTCCGATGCCAGCCACTGCTGAATTCGCCCTTCGCTGATCGTGTCCAGAGCGCTCGTCGCCTCGTCGAGAATCAGGATCGGCGGACGTTTGAGGATGACGCGGGCCAGCGCCAGCCGCTGCCTCTGTCCCCCCGACAGGTTCTGGCCGCGTTCGGTGATGAGCGCACCAAAGCCTTCGGGAGTCTCCATGATTTCCTGATCGAGACAGGCGATCTGGGCGGCCTGGCGAATTTCATCCAGGGAAGCCCCGTCTCGCTCGTAAGAGATGTTTTCGCTCACTGTGCTGGAAAACACGAATGGCGACTGTCCGACATATCCCAACACGCGCGCGAACGTTTCGCACGGCAATGATTCCAGAGGGACGCCGCCCAGTTCGGCCTGACCATCACTGGCGTGAACAAGCCGCATCAGGGCCCGCAGAAACGTGCTCTTTCCGCAGCCCGATTTACCCGCAATGCCCACAATCTCGCCGCGTTTGATTTCGAGCGAGATGCCCTCGATCGCGCGCCGCCGGCCGCCGCGCGGCAAGGGATAATCGACGGCCAGGTTCGCGACGCGGATGACGGGCTGGCCGTTCGCCAGATCGGGTTCGCCCCCGGCGACGATGCGATAGCACGGATCGAGAGGTTCGTGCAGCATCTTGAGCAGTTCGTCGACCAGCAGGCTGGTCTCATGCCCTTCGTCGATCATGCGGTGCACTTCCGCCAGCGGCGACATGACGCTGCTGAACAGCATTGAAAACGTGAGTATGTCGCCGACGGTGGCGCGGCCCTTCGTCGCCAGGTACACCGTGATGCCCAGCACCAGCACGTGAAAGAGTCCTTCGATCAGCGATTTGGTGGCACCGTACAACGACATTACGAAGTGGTGCCGCAGCTCCTTGCGCCGCAACATCTCGGCGGCACGCGTCACGCGGGCCGTTTCCTGGCGATGCTTGTTGGCGGCGCGGATATAATCGATGCCCCCCAACTGCTCGACGACTGTGCCGTCCATTTCCTCGCGGCAGCGCAACAGCGCCACCCGCACCCCTTTCTGCGACATCAATTGCCGCAACGTGATGTACGTCGAAAGGGGAATGACGGTGATGGTGACCAGTCCCAGCCAGGGTTGTTTGGCGAATACGGCCAGCGCCGCGAGAGTGCCCGTGAGCAGCGCGGGCAGGAAATCAAGGAACCCGATCCGCAGGAATCGCACGCTGCCGGTGACGTTACGCATCATGCGGCCGTGGAGCGTTCCGATTTTTTCCTGCGAAAAGCTGGCGCGGTCGGTCATCAGCGCGTGGGAGACCAGACGCACCAGCAAATGCTTTTCCAGTCGCGTGCACGTGTCGTCCACCAGATACCGGCGTCCGACCTGCAGGACCTCCTTTAATAGATAGGCCGCGGCGATCAGCACCAGCCAGCGAAAGACGGTTTCGAACAGCGTCGCAGCGCCTGGTTCGCCGCGTTCCACCGCCGATTGCCGCACCGAGTCGACCAGCCGGCCTAACAACAGTGGAATCGCCGTATTCGATGCCCCGGCGATGGCCATTAGCAAGACGGCCGAGCCCAGTGTCCAGCGCGGCCGTCGTGGAATCAATTTCCACAGGTCCCGCGCCTTCCGCATGATGTGCCGTAACTCGCTCGTCAGATTAATCTTCGAAGTCTGCATCCAGTCCTGCGTGGCTCTACCGTAATACTGACGATCTTCACGTAACGATCTTCAGGGCGCGCGAAGATTCTCAAGAAAGCGTCCGGCCAGAGGCCGGACCTGGATTTGAAATGCTCCCTCTGCCCCCGCAACCAAATCCGTTTGCAGAAATGCAATTACCGTTCCGGGTCACAGGGACCGGCCCCGCGCCGCCTGTTGCCGAAAAATGAGCTGGTCGAGCGGCAACCAGCCTGCGCTGCAAATGACCAGAAACTTTGGCCCGATATTCACAAAACTTTGTGGGATCAAAGGGATTGCGGCAAACGTCGAGTCGGTGACGCCTGCGGCGCCTGGCAGCGCTTGGCATATCTTTTGCTTTTCGCTGGCCCGGTAAATCTGACCGGTAACGGCTGGCCCCGGAAGAGTTGACGCAAGAACATGCCGGCCGGTCACCAACCGTTCGCTCCGACATGCCCAAGGAAGGTGGAATGCCGCCGACTCCGAACACGCTCCCCATTGACCCGCCGTTGCGCGGAGAATCGTTCAGCGTCGAACATCTGTCGGCCCACGCCGAACTGATTGCGGCCGCGCACCGCATCGCCGAACATCGGCAGGACGACCGCCGGTTCATCGAACGGTTCGAGAACAATCAGCAATTTATCGCCGCAGCGTATCAGACGATCGCGAAAGCCGTGCGCGACGGCGAGACCATCTCATCGGCGGCGGAATGGGTCATCGACAATTATCACATCGTCGAAGAGCAATTGCGGGAAATCCGTGAAGACCTGCCGAAACGCTTTTACGACGAATTGCCCAAGCTGGCGCACGGAGACTGGGCGGGATTTCCCCGAGTCTACGAGCTGGCGCATCACCTGGTCGTGCATACCGACAGCAACCTCAATCTGGAGTTGATCGCCAGTTTCGTCGAGGCGTACCAGCGCACGGCCCACCTGACCAGCGGCGAGATCTGGGCCATCCCCATCATGCTGCGGCTGGTCCTGGTCGAGAACCTCAGGCGTCTTTGCGCTCACGTGCTTGCCGGCCGCGAGCTGCGGATCGAGGCGGCAGGCATGTGCCGGATGTGGCTGGCCGATCATTCGCGCGCCGTGCTGGCGTCGGCGCCGACGGAGTCCCCCGCACTGATGGTCCATCTGCTCGATTGCTTGCGCGAAACCAACCCCGAACACGCGGGGATCGTCGTCTCCGAGGTGGCGCAGAAATTCGGCCAGCCTTCCGACGCGGTCGATGAGCTGGTGCGCCACGAACGGCAACGGCAGGCCGCCGACCAGGTTTCGGTGGGCAACATCATCACCAGCATGCAGTTATTGAGCGGGTTGGACTGGAAGGAATTCTTCGAACGGGTCAGCCAGGTCGAACAGATCCTGCGGCAAGACCCCGCGCAGGTCTATGCGGCCATGGATTTCAGCACGCGCGATCACTATCGCCATGAAATCGAGTCGCTTTCCAAACGCAGCCGGTTCCTGGAAACGCAGGTCGCCGCCGCGGTGATCGAGCTGGCGAACACGGCCGATCGCCGCGAAGAATCCGACCTCAGGCGCCGGCACGTCGGCTTTTTTCTGATCGGCGAGGGCCGGCCCGAGCTGGAAGCCCGCCTGGGCTATCGTCCGCCCTTTCGCGTCAAGGTGATGCGACTCGTGCGGCGTCATCCGGAACTCTTCTATCTGGGGACGATCTGGCTGGGAACATTGGCGGGGGCGGTCGCGATCGCGGCAATTGTTCGGGAGTACGGCGGCAGCGCCGCGGGCATGTGGCTGGCTGGGCTGTTGGCCCTCGCTCCCGCCAGCGAATTGGCCGTTGCGCTGGTCAATTTTGCCGTCACGCATTTGCTCAGGCCCCAGGCTCTGCCGAAGCTGGAGCTCGTCGATCGAATCCCGCCGCGGCTCAAGACGCTGGTCGTGATGCCCATGCTGCTCACCAGCAAGAACTCTCTGCGCAATCAACTGGAGCGATTGGAAATCCATTACCTGGCAAACTCCGAACCGGGTTTGCAGTTCGCATTGCTCAGCGATTTTGCCGATGCGTCCCAGGAACACCTGTCTTCCGACGGCCCCCTGCTGGAGGCGGCGCAGGCCGGAATCGAGGCTTTGAATCTGCGGCACGGCGATTCCGAGGGGACAAAGTTCTTTCTGCTGCATCGGCCGCGCCGATGGAACGCCATGCAGCAACGCTGGATGGGATGGGAGCGCAAACGGGGCAAGCTCCTGGAGCTGAATCGCCTGCTGCGCGGCGCACGCGACACGTCGTATCTCGACGCAGACAATCTGATCGAGCACCTCGCCGAGATCCGCTACGTCATCACCCTCGACGCCGATACCAAGTTGCCACATGGAACCGCAAAACGCCTCATCGGCACGCTGGCCCATCCGCTCAATCGGCCACATTTCGATAAGGCCCGCGGCATCGTGACGCACGGGTACGGCATTCTGCAACCGCGCGTGAGCGTCAGTCTGTCGAGCGCGGGGCGTTCGCTGTTTTCACGGTTGTGTGCGAACAGCCCCGGCCTGGATCCTTATTGCACGGCCGTCTCCGACGTGTATCAGGACCTGTTCGGCGAAGGCAGCTATACGGGCAAGGGAATCTACGACGTGGGCGCGTTTGCGGCCGCCGTCGAAGATACTTTTCCCGAGAACCACATCCTCAGCCACGATCTGATCGAGGGCTGTTTTGCACGCGTCGGGCTCGTCACCGATCTCGAGTTGTTCGATGAATTTCCGATGCGGTACGATGCCGACGTGCACCGGCACCACCGCTGGGTGCGAGGAGACTGGCAGCTTTTGCCCTGGCTCTTGCCGACCGTGCCCACTCCGACCGGCCGGCGGCCGAACCCATTGAGTCTGTTGTCTCGCTGGAAAATCGTCGACAATTTGCGCCGCAGTCTTGTCGCGCCCGCCGTGCTGGCCGGTCTCGTGCTGGCGTGGCTGCTCGAGCCGGCGTTGGCCGCCACGGCAACGATTCTGGTGTTGATCGTTCTCGCGGCGCCGCTGGTCGTCCAGTCGCTGGGCTTGCTCGCCTCGTGGCCCAGCGACGTTGACTGGAAAACGCACCTGCGCGACGTCTTCCGGGACCTGGCGAGGACGGCCGGGCAATGTTCGCTGCTGGTGATTTTTCTGCCCTACCGCGCGTGGTCGATGGCCGATGCGATCGGCCGGACGTTGTTTCGGCTGCTGGTCTCGCGCCGCCGGCTTCTCGAATGGGAGACGGCTGACGCGGCGGAAGGGCGGCTCAAATCCGACCGCTGGTCGTCGCTGCGGGAAATGGGCTGGGTCTTGCCGTTCGCTGTGGTACTGCTGGTGCTGCTGCCCGCCGCAAGTTATGCCGCGGCGGTCCCACTGGTGATCGCCTGGCTGCTCTCCCCCGCCATCGGGCATTGGATCAATCGTCCGCTGACGATCGAGGAAGGCGAGTTGAGCGACGCCGACCGGCGCTTGCTGCGTGGCATCGCGCGCCGCACGTGGGCCTTCTTCGAAGAGTTCGTCGTCGCCGATGACAATTGGCTGCCACCCGACAATTTTCAGGAACATCCCCGCGACAAAATCGCCCACCGCGTGTCGCCGACAAATATGGGGCTGTACATCACTTCGGCCATCGCAGCCCGCGATTTCGGTTACTGCGGAGTCCTCGATCTGGTCGAAATGCTCGAGCGTAATCTCGCAACGCTGGAACGGCTCGATCGTTTTCATGGACACTTCCTCAACTGGTACGACACCCAGACGCTGGAACCGTTGCCTCCCCGTTATGCGTCGACCGCCGACAGCGGCAATCTGGCGGCAGCGCTTTTGGCTTCGTCTGCCGGCGTTGCTGACGTCGCCCGCGGACCGCTATTGGCCGCGCACCTGACCGACGGCATCCAGGATGCCGTCGCGATGGCCGAAGAATCTCTGGCCAGGATTCAACCGCGCGGCGCGCGGCTGGGAGGAGACAGTCTCACGGCATTCGAGAAATCGCTCGACAAATTACAGCAGGCAACCCAATTCATTTCAGCCGACCAGTCGATTCCTGCAAATTTGGTCGCCTGGGCCCGGTTCGTCGAAAGCGTGAAACTTCTCGCGCCCGAAATCAAATCGAATTTCGAGAAACTCCGGGCGGCGATCGGGATCCGCATGAGTGACCTCTCGAAAAAAGTCGGGCTGCTGTCCACACAGTTGGCGGGCCTGGAACGCGACACGGCCGAATTTCTGCCGTGGTTGAGCCTCGCAGCCGAGATTCAGGGGCGGCTGGACGGGTATCGCGGCTCCCCGCCCGCAACGCGCGCCGGCTGCGACGAGTTGTGGCGAGAGCTCACGAAGACATTGAGCATCGACAGGCTCGCCCGATACGAGGAATGGGGCCCGCCGCTCGTCGGTTCAATTCGCGACACATTGCTCGCGGCGAATGGATCGGGCGAGGTCGCCGCTTTAATCGACGAGCTGGCAAACTCGCTCGCTGCGTCTGCCGGCCAGGCCGGGCGATGCGGGCAACGTCTCGATCGGGTGGGTCAGCGGTATTCCCAAATGACGATGGAGATGGATTTCACGCTGACCTACAACCCGCAACGCCTGCTGTTTTCGGTCGGATATAATCTGGAAGACTCGCGACCCGATCGGGCGCATTACGATCTGCTCGCTTCGGAGTCGCGGCTGGCCAGCCTGGTGGCCATTTCGAAAGGGGACGTCGATCACCGGCAATGGTTCCAGCTCGGGCGGATGCTCACCGAAACCGATGGCGCGAAATGCCTGCTGTCGTGGGGGGGGACGATGTTCGAGTTTCTCATGCCCACCCTGTTTGCACGCGATGTGCCCGACTCGCTGCTCGACCAGAGCTGTCGCGCGGCCGTCAATCGTCAGATGGCGTACGGCCGGCAACGCCGGGTGCCCTGGGGGATCTCCGAATCGGCCTTCAGCGCTCAGGCCATGAACTCGGATTATCACTACCAGTCTTTCGGCGTCCCCGGGTTGGGCCTCAAGCGCGGCCTGGCCAAGGACCTCGTGATTTCCCCGTATTCGACGGCGCTGGCAACGATGATTGACCCGCGGGCGGCGGCGAAAAATTTTCGGTCCCTGGCCGACGACGGCGCCTCGGGCGAGCTGGGTTACTACGAGGCGGTCGACTACACGCCCACGCGCGTACCCGACGGCCGGCGCTGCGTCGTGGTCTATGCCTACATGGCCCATCACCACGGCATGACGCTGGCGGCGCTGGCCAATTGCCTGTTGAATCACGTCTTACAGCGGCGCTTCCAGAATTTGCCGCTGCTGCGTTCGACCGAGCTTTTGCTGCAGGAAAAAGTGCCGGTCTCGGTCCTGCATTTTCAGCCGCAGGCCGACGAGGCCACTCCCGCCCCGCCAGTGCACGTGCCGCTCGAGCCCGTCAGCCGCAGGATCACGACGGCCCTGACCGCCGCTCCGCATACGCACCTCTTGTCGAACGGCGAATACACTGTGATGCTGACGAATTCGGGCGGAGGTTACAGCACCTGCCGCGGCCTGGCCATTTCCAGATGGCGCTCGGACATTACGCGAGACAACTGGGGCCAGTTCATTTATCTCCGCGACGCCGCGACGGGGCGGTTGTGGTCGGCTGGCTACCAGCCGGTGGCAGCGAATCCCGACGATTATGAAGTCACCTTTTCGATGGACAAGGCCGAAATCCGGAGGCTGGATGGATCGATTGAAACGCACCTGGAAGTGAACGTCTCCCCCGAAAACAACTCGGAAATACGCCAGGTGACATTGAGGAACCACGGCTCAGAGCCGGCCGTGATCGAGCTCACGAGCTACGTCGAAATCGCCCTCGCGTCCGCATCGGCCGATCTGTCGCACCCGGCGTTCAGCAAGCTGTTTGTCGAGACCGAATACGTCCCCGAGCACCGGGCCATCCTCGCGCGCCGCCGGCCGCGCGATGCTGCGCAGCAGTCGTTGTGGGCGGTGCACGTCGTCGCCATGCCGGCAATGGACGCGCCCGAAGTAGAATTCGAGACCGACCGTGCGCTGTTCCTGGGGCGCGGCAGGGGCCCGGCCAATCCGGCCGCCCTCGACACAGGCGCCCGATTATCCGGAACGACCGGCGCCGTGCTGGATCCCATTTTCAGCCTGCGGCATAAACTTCAGATTGCGCCCGGCGAATCGGCGGCGATCGCGTTCATCACGGCATTCGCCGATACCCGCGACCAGGCAGTATCGTTGGCCGACCAGCATCATGATCCGCGCGTCATCCAGCGAACATTCGAGCTGGCCTGGGCCAACAGCCGCGTCGAGCTCGCGCGCCTCAAGGGTTCGCCCGCCAGCGTGCAAGTCTATCAGCGGTTGGCGTCGGCCGTGATGTTTTCCGATGCCGCCTGGCGGGCGCCGTCGGACGTCTTGAAATCGAACCGCCTGGGCCAGTCGTCGCTGTGGCGGCACGGTGTCTCGGGCGATGACCCGATCCTGCTTTTGCGCGTCTCCGAGCCCGATCAAAAGGGGCTGGTGCGCGAGCTGCTGTTTGCGCATGAGTTCTGGCGCACGCACGGGTTCAAAGTCGACCTGGTCGTGCTCAACGATCATCCAAGCGGCTATTTCGATGCCTTTCACGAACAGCTCAAGGAGCTCATTCAGTCGACGATTTCATTTCCGCTCAACCAATCGGGGGGCGTCTACCTGTTGCGCGGCGCCCATCTCGCTGTCGAAGACCGCGTGCTCCTGCAGGCGGCGGCCTCGGTTTGTTTTGCGGGCCAGGACGGTTCGCTCGTGCGACAGATCGAAGCCGCGACCGCCCGCCGCGCTGCCCCGAAGCCCGAACGCAGCCCCTGGCGCACCAAGGCCCGTTTGCAGCCGGGGCGGCTGCCGTCGCC
>Ga0068853_100001664_pt1 | contig 16280 bp, 14 predicted proteins | sample KBSCornC32_FD_65655 | JGI IMG/M metagenome (GOLD analysis project Ga0068853, IMG submission 65655) | Corn rhizosphere microbial communities from Kellogg Biological Station, Michigan, USA - KBS Corn C3-2 | ecosystem: Host-associated > Plants > Roots > Rhizosphere > Soil ...
TGGACCGGACCTACAGCGCGCTGGGCACGTACGTGGCCGGGCGGGAGATCGGCGTGCCGGGACCCATCCGGGAGACCTATCTGGTCACCGCCGGCGACGAGTCCGCGCATCGCACCGAGGTCGGCTGGCCCGTCTTCACCATCACCGATTAGGAGCACACCATGGGTAGCACTGTCTTCGCGGTCACCTTCGACTGCGTCAACGCCGCCGAGCTGGCCGGATTCTGGGCCCGGGTGACCGACCGCGAGGTCGACGCCGACGGCTCGGCCGCCTTCGCGTCGGTCGGCCTCGCCGCCGAGCGGCCAGGCCTGCCGCGGATGATGTTCTTCGCGGTGCCGGAGGGCAAGTCGGCCAAGAACCGAGTGCACCTCGACCTGGTCGCCGCCGACCTGGCGGCCGAGGTGGCGCGCCTGGTGTCGTTCGGCGCCACCAAGGGCGCGGAGTTCGAGGAGGGCGGCGCGCGCTGGATCACCCTGGCCGATCCCGAGGGCAACGAGTTCGATCTCGTCGCGGCCTGACCGGGCGTGGCCGGCCAGCATGACGCGGGTCACGCAACGCCGTCGTGACGGCCGGGAACACCTGGTCATGACGACCAAGAAGCTGACTCTGGCCCTGGCCGCGACGGCCGCGATCGGTGCGCTCGCCGTGGGCGGGGCGGTGGCCTTCGCCGCCGCGCCGGGCACCGCGACCAGCACCGCCACCCAGGCCACCCAGGCCGCCACCGGCGACGCGAAGATCATGCTGGAATGCCTGGCCGCCAACGAGGTGGGCAACCGTGGCGCCTGGCGCCCCGGCGCTCGGCTGAACACCGACGCCACGCACGGGTTCCTGGTGATCCGCACCGACAAGAACGCGGCCGTGTGCGTGGTGGAGAACGGCCACGGCACCGGCCTGATGGGCGGCGTGATCGACAACCACGACTACGGCAAGCTCACCGCCCAGCGGCCGTTCGACTACCTCACGTCCATGAACTACCCGAACCAGTCCGTCCACTTCGGAATCTCCACTTCGGACGTCACCGGCGTGTCGCTGGTCGGCCCGGACGGCAAGTCCGCCGCCGCCACGGTCAAGGACGGCACCTTCGCCGTGCTGGCCAAGGCCGGCGAGAACAGCAACGAGCCCACGACCAACCACATCCGAGCGACCCTCGCCAACGGTCAGACGGTCGACGGCCCGTTGCGCGGCTAGGATGGGAGCCGGCCGTGCCGCGGGTCCGCGGTGCGGCCGGTGGTCTCGTCTCGAAGAGGCACGCAACGCCGTCGGGGCGACCGGGAACTAGCCCGGTGTGACGATGGCTGGAGAGCACGTGCGGCTGGTCGATCCGCCCGAATGGGACGATCTGCCGCCGAGCGACGACCAGACGCTGTGGGAGCAGGCGGCGCGCGGCGACAAGGCGGCGTTCGGCGAGCTGTACCGGCGGCATGCCGAGGCGGTGTGGAACTACGCCTACCGGCTGACCGGGTCCTGGGCCACCGCCGAGGACCTGACGTCCAACACCTTTCTCGCCGCCTGGCGCAAGCTGGGCGAGATGACGCTGGTCAACGCCAGCGCCCGGCCGTGGCTGTACACCGTGGCCAGCAATCTGGCCCGTCACGAGTACCGGCGGGCCGGTAGGTTCTCCCGGGTGCTGTCGCGGGTGCCGCTCAACGACACCACCCGTGACCACGCCGAGGACGTCGCCGCCCAGATCGACGCCGACCGGCGGTTGAAGACCGTGTTGGACGCCGTGGCGAAACTGCCCAAGGGGGAACGACAGGCCGTGGAGCTGTGCCTGCTCGGCGAGCTGCCTACCGCCGAGGCCGCCGAGGTGTTGGGCATCGCCGAGGTCAGCGTGCGGGCGCGGGTCTCTCGCGCGCGCAGCCGGCTGCGTGGTCTGCTCGGCGGCATGGGCCTGGAGGAGGGGCGATGAACGACATCCCGGAGCGGCGGGAGATGCCCGAGGCCCTGCGTGAGCGGCTGTGGGCCGAGGACATCGAGCCCCAGCTCGCGCCCCGGCACCGGATGCGCGCGCCACTGGCCGTCGCCGCCTCCGTCGTGGTCTTGGCCGTGCTGGTGGCCATCGGTCTCACGCAGCTGCGCGGCAACGACACCAACGTCGCCTCCGGCCAGTCCCAGCTGGTCAAGGAGTGCGTCCGCAGCACCCCCAACATGCCCGACCCCACCAGTTGGCGCGCCGGGGCCCGCTACGACCTCAATTCCCAGCTCGGCTTCCTGGTGATCCGCAACAGCCGGACCGCCGCGGCGTGCGTCATCGAGAACGGCAAGGGCACCGGCGTCATCGGCGGTCCCCCCGACTCCACCGACCGGTACGCCCAGCTCACCCCCGAGCGGCCGTTCGACTACCTGACGTCGATGAACTACCCCAAGGAGTCCGTGCACTTCGGTATCGCCACCGGCGACGTGATCGGCCTGTCGCTGGTCGGCCCGGACAACTCCGTGTCGCCCGGCGTCGTCGCCGACGGGACCTTCATCGTCCGCGACACCATCGGCGAGAACAGCGGCCAGCCCACCACCAACTACGTGCGAGCCACCCTGGCCAACGGCAAGACCGTGCAGGGTCCGTTGCGGAAGTAGCTACGCCGTCGCCTTGATGGCGTAGATCGTCGGCACCCGGGGTTCGACACCGTTGCCCTGCCACCAGCCGTAGTCGGTCCGCACCATCCACGGCCAGCGCGGGAACGGCAGCAGGTCCGGTTCTCGGAGGAGGTCGATCCGCAGGCCGGCCCCGGCCAGCGCGGTGACGACCTCGCCCAGGCTGTGTGGCCACTCGTAGTGCAGGGTGTCGCCGGCCAACGCGGGACCGTCGGTGTACGTGTGGGTGCTGTCGCGCTCGACCGGCCCGCGGCCCTCCAAGTAGTCGTGGCGGACGGTGAGATCCACCGGGTCGCCGGAGCGCGGCATCAGGCCGAAAGCGTTGAGCAGTGGGTGGAACTCGACCAGGTAGAGGAAGCCACCCGGCTTCAGCAGGCCGGCCACCACCTCGGCCCAACGGGTGAGGTCGGGCAGGTAGCACAGCGAGCCCTTGCCGGTGTAGACGACGTCGAACCGCTGCCGGCCGAGTACCTCGACGGAGTCGTAGACATCGGCCCGCACGTAGGAGATGTCGAAGTTCTCCCGCGCGGCAGCCGCCCCGGCCTGCTCCACGGCGCGGGCCGAGAAGTCGAGGCCGACAAGGCGTGCGCCGGCCGTGGCCAGCCCCATGGTCTCCACGCCGAGGTGGCACTGCAGATGAGCGACGTCCTTGCCGGTCAGTGAGCCCAGGTCGGTCCACTCGAACGGCAGGATCCACTCCCGGGGATCGCGCCGGCCGATGGCGTAGAAGTCGCTCTCGACGTGCACCGGGGTGCGGGCGTCCCAGTTGCGCTCGTTGAGCGTCAGCAGGTGCCGGATCTCGGGGTCGAAGTCCACTTTCGTATGCATACCAGCAACGCCGCCGGCGAGCCCGGCATTCGGTGACCCAGCCGTCGCGACGAGCAGGTGACGGCTGCTGAGCACCCGGCCGGAGGTCGGCCCTGGTGGCCCGCTGGGGCCGGCCTCGAGCGATCCTCGACTGATCCTTGAGTCGGAAAATACCGCCCTGAGCTGGGAAAACGCGGGAATACCCAACGTAGTCGGGTGATGGGACGTCTGCTGCCGTTGACGCGTTCCGGACGGACTGCCACACTGTGATCACTATGGTTTACTGACTTCGCACCCAGCCCGCGACCGCGGCCCGCGACCTCACCTGAGCGTGCGGCGCAGACGGCCCGGCGGGCTCTCCGCATCCCCCAGCTCCTTCTGCGGTAGGTGTCGCATGTCAAACATTCCCTTTCTGCATGCCCGCGACCTGGTCAAGGCCTACGGCGACCGGCGCGTCCTGGACGGTGTCAGCCTGACGGCGTCGCCGGGCCAGCGGCTCGGCCTGGTCGGCGACAACGGCGTGGGCAAGTCCACGCTGCTCCGCCTGCTGGCCGGCGACGAGGAGCCGGACGCCGGCACCGTCAGCCGGCCGCCGGACTGCGGATTCCTGTTGCAGGAGCTGCCTTTCGGCCCGGACAGCACGGTGCGGCACGTCCTCGACGACGCGCTGGCCGAGATCCGTGCGGCCCGGCAACGGCTGGACGACCTCGGCCGGAAGATGGCCGACGACCCGGACAACGCCGAGCTGCTGGCCGAGTACGGTGACGTGCTGGAATGGGCCCAGGACCACGACCTGTGGGACGCGGACCGCCGGGCGGAGCTGGTGCTGACCGGGCTCGGACTGTCCGATGTGGACCCGAACCGGCGGCTGTCGGCCTTCTCCGGCGGCCAGCGGTCCCGGCTGGGCCTGGCGGCGCTGCTGATCCGCCAGCCGCGGGCGATGCTGCTGGACGAGCCGACCAACCACCTCGACGACGAGGCGGTGACGTTCCTGGAGCAGCAGCTGAGCCGGCTGCCGGGCACCGTCGTGGTGGCCTCGCACGACCGCGTCTTCCTGGACGCGGTGTGCACGGACATCCTCGACCTGGACCCGGCCCGCGGCGGGGTGACCCGCTTCGGCGGCGCCTACAGCGACTACCTGGCGGCCAAGCGGTCCGAGCGGGCCCGCTGGGAGCAGCAGTACGTCGAGGAGCAGCAGGAGCTGGCCGAGCTCAAGGAGTCGGTCAACGTCACCGCGCACCAGGTGAACCACCACCGGGTGATCAAGGACAACAACAAGGTCGGCTACGACCGGCACGGCGGGCGGGTGCAGAAGCAGATCTCCCGCCGGGTCCGCAACGCCCAGCAGCGGCTGGACGAGCTGACCAGGACGCAGGTGCAGCGCCCGCCGCTGCCGCTGCGGTTCAAGGCCGACCTGACCGGCAAGCCGGTGCAGGACCAGCTGGCCGTGTCGCTGCGGCACGTGCAGCTGCCGGGCCGGTTGCAGCTGGACCAGCTGGACGTCACGACCTCGGCCCGGCTGATGGTGCAGGGCGGCAACGGGGCCGGCAAGTCCACGCTGCTGAAGGTGTTGGCCGGCAAGCTGACGCCGGAGAGCGGTGTGGTGCACCGGGCTCGCGGCGTGCGGGTCGGCCTGCTGGAGCAGGACGTCACGTTCGCCGACCTGGCGAAGTCGCCGCGACAGATCTACGCCGCGGCGGCCGGGCCGGGCGCGGTGGCGTTGTCCCAGTTGGGTTTGCTGGCCGGGCGTGACCTGGACCGGCCGGTGGGGCAGCTGTCGATCGGGCAGCGGCGGCGGCTGGCGCTGGCGGTGCTGATCGCCCGCCCGCCGGAGGTGCTGCTGCTGGACGAGCCGACCAACCACCTGTCCCTCGCCCTGGCCGAGGAACTGGAGCAGGCCCTGCGCAGCGCGCCGGGCGCGGTGGTCATCGCGTCGCACGACCGGTGGCTGCGCAAGACCTGGGAGGGCGCCGAACTGGTGCTCGCCGACGGCAAGGTCGCATGACGACCTGAGTTACGAGGAGAAGGAGGGCCGAGCAGTGTTCACGCATCCGCGGCCACGTCCGACCGTCCACATCGAACTCAGGAGGCCCGTATGTCAGCTCAGCTCACCATTCGCAACGTCAGCAAGGCTTTCGCGCACCGCCGTGTCCTCGACAACGTCTCCGCGACGGTTCGTCCGGGTGAGCGGGTCGGTGTCGTGGGCGACAACGGTTCCGGCAAGTCCACGCTGCTACGGCTGATCGCCGGCCAGGAGCGGCCGGACGACGGCGAGATCATCGTCGAGGCGCCGGGCGGTGTCGGGCACCTCGGTCAGGTGCTCGACCTGTCGCCGACGGCCACCGTCGGGGACGCGATCGACGCCGCGCTGGCCGAGATCCGTTCCCTGCAAAGGCAGATCGCCGACGCCGAGCAGACTCTCGGCGACGCCGACGAGGCCGGCCTCGCGGCGTACGGGGAACTGCTGACGGCGCTGGAACTTCGCGACGGCTACCGGGCCGACTCGAAGGTCGCGGCGGCGATGTCCGCGCTGGGCATCGGCCATCTCGACCGGGACCGTCCACTCGGGACGATCTCCGGCGGGCAGCAGGCCCGGCTGGCGCTGGCCGGCGTGCTGTCGGCCGAGCCGGAGCTGCTGCTGCTCGACGAGCCGACCAACCATCTCGACGCGCAGGCGCTGAGCTGGCTGGAGGACCGGCTGTTGGCCCACCGCGGCACGCTCGTCGTGGTCACGCACGACCGGCTGCTGCTGGAGCGGGTGGCCACCGCGATCATCGAGGTGGACGGCGACCGCCGGGCGATCACCCGCTACGGCAACGGATACGCCGGCTACCTCGACGAGAAGCGGGCCGCCCGGCAGCGCTGGGAGCAGCGGTACGCGGAGTGGGTCGGCGAGATCGACCACTGGGAGTCGTGGGGCGCGACCACGGCCTACCGGGTCGCCCCGGGCCGGCCGATCAAGGACCACAACAAGTGCAAGTACAACGGGGACGGCCAGCGGGTGATGGCCAGCATCACCACCCGGGTGCGCAGTGCGGCCGAGCGGCTCGACCGGCTGCGGGCCGATCCGGTGCCGCGGCCGCCGGATCCGTTGCGGCTCAACGCCCCGCTGTCCGGCGGCGTCGCCGACGGCCCGGTGATCGAGCTGTCCGACGTCACGGTGGCCGGCCGGCTCAAGGTCGATCACCTGACGATCGAGGCCGGCGAGCGCCTGTTCGTCTCCGGGCCGAACGGGGCGGGCAAGTCCACGCTGCTCGCGGTGCTGGCCGGCTCGCTGCGACCGGATGCCGGCACGGTCACGCGCAACGGCCGGATCGGTTACCTGCCGCAGGAGAACACGGTCCGGCACCCGGAGCGCAGTGTGCTGGCCACGTTCGCGCAGGGCCTGGTCGGCACGGCCGACGAGCACGTCGAGCGGCTGCTGTCGCTGGGTCTGTTCGCCGAGTCCGACCTGCGCACGCCGGTGGGTTCGCTGTCCATCGGGCAGCAGCGTCGGCTGGCGCTGGCCCGGCTGCTGGTGCGCGAGGTCGACGTGCTGCTGCTGGACGAGCCGACCAACCACCTGTCGCTGACGCTGGTGGAGGAGATGGAGGCCGCGCTGGCCGACTACTCCGGCGCGGTGGTGGTCGTCTCGCACGACCGGCTGCTGCGCAACCGGTGGCGGGGCGAGGAGCTGCCCCTGTGCGACGGCCGGCCGCTCGCACTGCGGGTGGCTGCCTGAAATGGGGTCGAATGGCGCTCGAAACGGTGACGAGCGCCCTTCGGCTGCCCGGATGGTGGGGCGACCATGGCCGGTGTGAGCGGCACTTTCTCGACATACCAAGGCAAACTGCTGCGGGACGCGGCGGCGGGTCACCCGCCGCCGGGCCCGTGCGACGGCACCGAGTTGGAGGGCGCCGCCGCGAAGGTGCTCGCGCCGGGGCCGTTCGGCTACGTGGCCGGCGGCGCCGGCAGCGGGGACACGCTGCGGGCCAACCGCGCGGCGTTCGCCCGCTACCGGCTGGTGCCACGGATGTTGCGCAAGGCCCAGCCGACCTTGAGGACCTCCTTGCTGGGCAAGGAGATGGCCACGCCGGTCCTGCTGGCGCCGATCGGCGTGCAGTCCATCGTGCATCCCGAGGGCGAGCTGGCGGTGGCCCGCGCGGCGGCCGAGATCGGCGTGACGATGATCGTCGCCTCGCCCGCCTCGTACAGCCTGGAGGAGGTCGCGGCGGCCAATGGCGACGGCGACCGGTGGTACCAGCTCTATCAGCCGGACGACCCTGAGGTGTGCCTGAGCATCCTCGACCGGGCCGAGCGGGCCGGCTTCTCGGCGCTGGTCGTCACGGTCGACACGCCCCGCTTCGGCTGGCGGCCCAGCGATCTCGACCAGGGCTTCGCGCCCGCGCTCCAGGGCATCGGCGCGGCCACCGCCTTCAGCGACCCCGTGTTCCGCGCCCGGCTGGCCCAGCCGCCCGAGCAGGACCTCGACGCGGCCGTACGCCGGTGGCAGCAGATGTTCACCGGCACCGGCAGCAGCTGGGATGAGCTGGCCTTTCTCCGGCAGAACTGGGCCGGCCCGCTGCTGGTCAAGGGCATCCTGCACGCCGACGACGCACGGGCGGCGCGCGACGCCGGGGCCGACGGTGTGGTCGTCTCGAACCACGGTGGCCGGCAGATCGATGGTGCCCTCGCCACCCTGGACGCCCTACCGGCCGTCGCCAAGGCCGTCGGCAACGAGCTGACGGTGCTGCTGGACTCCGGCATTCGTACCGGTTCGGACGTGCTGAAGGCGCTCGCGCTGGGCGCCGACGCGGTTGCCGTCGGACGACCGTATCTGTACGGACTTGCACTGAACGGACAGTCCGGCGTCGGTCACGTCATCCGATCGGTGCTGGCCGACGCAGAAGTCACGCTCGGCCTGCTCGGCGCGGAAACTGTCCGTGACCTGGGCGAACACCACCTCCACAAGATCGGCGGGTGATCGCGAACAGAAAAAAACCGACCGCCCGCCCCGGTTTGGGATTGAAACCGGGCGGTCGGTTTTGTAGTCTTCGGAGGTCGGTCGAACGGGGTCGCCGGGGGGCGGCAGCGCGATCGACGACGGGAGGACCGGATCATGGACGTCGAAGTCTTGGGACCGTTAGCCGCACGACTGGGCGGCAAGCCGGTGACGCCGACCGCGGCCAAGCCGCGCAAGGTGTTCGCGATGCTCGCGGTGCACGCCAACGAGGTGGTGCCGAACGCGTCGCTGTTCGAGGAGCTCTGGGGCCCGGACATGCCCCGCAGCGCCAACACGACCCTGCAGACCTACATCCTGCACCTGCGCACCCTGATCGGGGCCGCGGTGGCGCAGGACCCCGACGCCCCGGTCCGCGACCCGAAGCGGATCCTGGTCACCCAGCCCGGCGGCTACCTGCTCGACACCGCGGGGGGCGCGGTCGACGTGCAGCAGTTCGAGCGGCTGGCCGAGGCCGGGCACCGGGCCCGCGAGGCCGGCGAGTGGCACGAGGCGTCCGCCCGGTTCCGCGCCGCGCTGTCGGTGTGGCGCGGCAGCGCGCTGGCCGACGTGCAGGTCGGCGCCATGCTCGAGGTGGACATGCACCGCCTCGAGGAGGCCCGGCTCAACGTGCTCGACCGGCGCATCGACGCCGACCTCCGCCTCGGCCGGCACCACGAGCTGCTGTCCGAGCTGACCGCCCTGGTCGCGCGCAACCGCACCCACGAGGGGCTCTACGCGCACCTGATGCTGGCCCTCTACCGCTCGGGCCGGCGCGGCGAGGCGATCGACTGCTACCGGCGGCTGCGCACCTGCCTGGTCGACGAACTCGGCCTGGAGCCCTCGCCCGCGCTGCACCAGTTGCAGCGCATGATCCTCACCACCGACCCGCGACTGTCCCTTTCGGACAACAACGGGATCAGGCTGGAAAACGTCGGCTGACACACAACTACATGAACCGCATGGAGACGGACAGACGGTGGTCAGGCAGCAGAGAGCCGAACTGACGCGGGCGAGGCTGGTCGCCTCGGCGGCGGAGTTGTTCGACCGCAACGGTTTCATCGGCACCAACATCGACGACATCAGCCGTGCGGCCGGCGTGACCAAGGGGGCGCTGTACTTCCACTTCCCGGCCAAGAGCGACATCGTCGCCGCGGTGCAGGAGCCCGGCCGGGACCTGCTGCGGCGGGCGGCGACGGCCTCGGCCGGCGCGGCCTCGGGGGTGCAGGCGATGATCGACCTCAGTCAGCTGGTCGCCGGGTGGTTACGCGACGAGGCCGCGGTCCGGGCCAGTTTCCGGATGGCTCGGGAGTGCGCCGAGCAGGGCCGGCCGTTCATCGACTTCTTCCTGGAATGGCAGCACATCCTGCACCGGCTGGCCAGCCGGGCGGCCGCGGCCGGGGAGCTGGCCGAGGGGGTGGCCGTCGACGGCGCGGTCACGGTCGTGCTGGCGCTGTGCATGGGGATCGAGATGTTGTGGGCGTCGGCCATGTCCCGGGACAAGGTGGCCAAGACGCTGGCCGAGTCGTGGGCGATGATCCTGCCCGGGCTGACCGGCCGCCCGGTGCTCGCGGGGCTGGACCTCACCGGGTCCGCCGCCCGCATCGCCCCGCCGGAGTGAATTCCGGCCCGCAGACTGAGAAACCGGCTGGAGACACCGCGATCCGGTGTCCCCAGCCGGTTTCTCGTGCGGGGGTGGGGGTACTTCAGTTGAGCGTCACGTCCGGCGGCAGCGTGCCCTCCGGCGTGAACTTGGCCAGCCGGCGGGGCGGCACCATACCGGGCAGCAGCAGCCGCCACATGATGGTCACGCGATCGGTCACGTCCTCCCGGCCGGTGAGCACCTCGGACGAGATCTGCACGCCGGTGAACGAGGCGATGACCAGGTGCGCGGCGTCGTCCGGGTCCACTTCGGAGCGCAGGTCGCCCTTGGCCGCGGCCTTCTCCAGGCAGGACCGCACGACGCTGATCCACTGCTGGTAGGAGTCCGGCTTCGGGTCGGTGAACGTGCCCTGCTCGATGACCAGCCGGATGCTGGCCCGCACCCGCACGTCGTGCTGCAGGCTGCGGGCCATGTTGTGGGTCAGGTCGATCACCGTCTGCACGCCGATGTCCTTGGCCCCGGCCAGCGGTTCCCACACCTCGAACTGCTCCGCGACGATGGCGTGGGCGATCTTCTCCTTGGACGAGAAGTGGAAGTACATCGCCCCCTTGGTCACGTTCGCGACGGCGATGATGTCCGACAGCGTCGCACCCGCGTAGCCGCGGTCGTCGAAGACGGCAGCGGCGGCGTCCAAGATGGCGGCCCGGGTCCGTTCTGCCCGCTCCTGTAGAGCCAACGCAGTACTCTCCTTGCTATCCAGTGGCGGTCGTCTCGCCGCATCACGGAAAATCCTACCCCCGCACCGTGACTCTTGCGTGCAAAAACAAACCGGGCGACTAGTATGGTTCTCATCGGTGCGGCTGGGGGCCGCATCGGGGGGACGTTCACTCAATCGGAGGGTTTCCGATGACTGCCATGATCAGGACGAACGCGGCCGAAATCCGTGAGTTCGACTCATCGTTCCAGGTGAGGGGGGTTCGGGAGGGCCAGACTTTCCCGGCATCGGTGGGCAGTGATGCACGAGTGCTGTTCGACCGGACGGTGCCGAGGAGCCTGGTCCACCGGGCCGCCGTTTCGGAGGTGTTTCTGACCGACTTGTGCGTGACCGGTGAGAACACCTTCCAGGTCGGGGCCCAGTGGCCCCGTGCGCACAGCTTCTACTCGCTGACCACCGTGCCCCGGCACGATCCGATGCTGTTCGCCGAGAGCCTTCGGCAGGCCACGCTGGTGCTCGCGCACCAGGTGTTCGACGTGCCGATGGACTGGAAGTTCCTGTCGCACGAGAAGAGCTACCAGATCTCGGAGGGTGCTCTGGTGCTCGGCGACCGTCCCGCGGACATCCTGTTCGCGGTCACGGCGCGGGAGGTCAAGCGCCGTGGCGGCACCGTCAGCGGCATGATCACCGACTTCGACTGCTACCGGGACGGGGAGCGTGTCGGCTCCGCCTCGGTGCGCTGGAGCTGTGTGTCGCCCGCGGCCTATCGGCGGGTACGGGGCGGTCGGGACGTGCCGCCGCCGGTGACCGGAGTGCTGCCGGCGGCGGTCACGCCGCAGTCGGTCGGCCGGCTCAGCGAGCGCGACGTCGTGCTGTCCGCGGGGGCGGACGGGCACAGCTGGCAGGTCCGCGTCGACCGTGACCATCCGGTGCTTTTCGACCACCCCGTCGACCACGTCCCGGGTATGGTCCTGATGGAGGCCGGCCGGCAGGCCGCCAAGCTGGTGCACGGCCGGGCCGACCTGCTACCCGTTGGTTGCCGGTTCGCGTTCGAGCGCTACGTCGAACTGGACACGCCGGTCGTGGTCACGGCGCTGCCCGTGCGGTCCGAGGTGCCCGGTGCGCTGGGCGTCGAGGCGATCTTCGACCAGGACGGTCGGCGGGTCGCCCGCGGCCACCTGGACATGCTGGTCCGCGGCTGACCGCCACGGGGGGCGTCGACAGTGGACAACACAGTTCTGGGGGGACTGGCAATGCACAGGGAATGGGACCGCCGAAGAGGGGCCGGCGCGGTCCTGGTCACCGGGGCCACCGGCTTCGTCGGCTCGACGATGATGGCCGATCTGCTGGCCGGACCGCGGGAGCGCCGACCCGAGGTCCGCGTGCTGACCCGCAGCGGCGTGCCGCACTGGATGAGCGAGGCCGGTGTGGTCGAGGTCCGCGGCGACCTGGTGGAGCCGTCCACCATGCGCGGGGCCTGCGACGGCGTCACCACCGTGCTGCACCTGGGATCGCAGATCGGCGGCAGCGCCGACCTCTGCGACGCCGTGAACCGGGACGGCACCCGGGTCCTGTTGGAAGAGGCGACCCGGGCCGGCGTCAACCGGTTCGTCTACCTGAGTACGACATCCGTTTACGGCAGCGGTGTGCACCGCGGCAGTGGCGAGTCGTTGCTGGCACCCGCGCCGGCATCGGCCACCAGCGCCAGCAAGCTCGCCGCCGAGCGTGCTGTCCGGTCGTTCGGCGGGGTGGTGCTGCGCCCGCACCTGGTCTACGGGGCCGGGGACATCTGGTTCGTGCCGACGTTGTTGCGGCTGTTGGAGAAGATCCCGGCGCTGATCGACCTCGGGGTCGCCCGCACCTCGGTCGTCGCCGTGACCGACCTGGCCCGGGTGATCGCCGCCCTGGCCCGGATGGCCTGGGGCCGCGCTCCCGGCGCCGTGTTCCACGTCAGCGACCCGCGGCCGGTGCGGATGCGCGAGCTGATCGGGCTGCTGTGCGCCCGGCTCGGGCATGCCATGCCGGAGGAGAGCCTGCCGGCCCGCGCGCATCGGGAGCTGACCCGGCAGCAGTTGCCCTCGATGACCGACCACCAGTTCGAACTGCTGGCGTACGACCATTTCTACGACAGTGAGCGGATCTGGCGGCACACCGGGGTGCGGCCGGGGCCGGGCGTGCGGGAGCGGATCGACGCCCCCGTCGCGCAGTGGTACCGGGAGCGCGTAGCCGCTTAGGTTTGTGGTGCGGGAGGCCCGTCGGCACGCTGCCGGCGGGCCTCTTTTTGTCCTTTGTGGACGTAGTCACTTCGGGCCAGGCGCTCGTCCCCGCGAGGGAGTGTCCCCGGTCGCCCTCCCCCTCGGCGCGTAACGGGGCGACCGGTTTGTTTTGGGTCGTGGCACCGATGTGCCGACCCGGCGTGGAAAGCAGAATTCTCGGTGTTCGGCTTTCTCGTCGAGGGGACGTCATGAGCAACTCCGATCGCGCCGACCTGTTGGCCCGCATGATGCTCTCCCGCGAGTGCGACCGCAGGTCGGGCCTGACCCTGCGGCAGGGCAACGCCTGGTTCGCCATCTCGTCGGCCGGCCACGAGGCGTTCGCCGCGCTCGGCGACGTACTGACCGGGGCCGACCACGTCTTCCCGCACTACCGCGACCGCGCCATCGCGATGGCCCGCGGCATGACGGTCGAGGACGTCGCCCGTGACCTGATGGGCAAGGCCGACTCCCACTCCGGCGGCCGCTCGATGACCTCCCACTTCAGCCATCGCCCCGGCAACGTCGTGTCGGTCGCCAGCCCGACCGCCAGCCAGTGCCTGCCCGCCGCCGGCGCGGCGTGGGCGGCCAAGCTGCGCGGCGACGGCAGCGCGGTGCTGTGCTCGCTCGGCGAGGCGTCGAGCCGTCAGGGCGAGTTCTTCGAGGCGCTGGCCTTCGCTGTGCAGAACGCGCTGCCGCTGGTGTTTCTCATCGCCGACAACGGATACGGCATCAGCACGCCCACCCGTGACATGAACCCCCGGTCCCTGGGTCTGCTGCCGGCGGACCGGCTTTCGGTCGTCGACGGCTCGGACCCCGACGCCGTTCGGGCCGCCGGCCAGAACGCCTTCGACCGGGCGCGCAACGGGTTCGGGCCGGTGGTGCTGTGGTGCGAGCTGGACCGGCTCGAGTCGCACAGCTCATCCGACGACCACAAGCTGTACCGGCCGGAGGCCGAGCTGGCGTCGCTGCGGGACCCGATCTCTCGTTACGCAGCAAGCCTTATCGCCGACTGCGTGGTCACTCAGGAGTGGGTGGACGCCCGGCGTTCTGAGATCGCCGACGAGGTGGAGCAGACGTTCACCCGGGTCGCTTCGGAACCGGCCGCGGACGTGAAGTCGGTCAGCGAGCACCTGTTCGGGAGTTCGTCTGTATCGCTACCGGCACCGCAGGTGTCCGGCGGGACGATGGTCGCGGCGGTCAACAGCGCACTGCGCGCCGGGCTCGACCGCTACCCGGAGATGATCGTCTTCGGTGAGGACGTGGCCGACCCCAAGGGCGGCGTTTTCGGCTTCACCAAGGGACTCGACCGCTCGCGTGTGATCAACTCGCCGCTGGCCGAGGCCACCATCGTCGGCGCCGCGGTCGGTCTGGCCGCCGCCGGCATGCGGCCGGTGGTCGAGCTCCAGTTCGTCGACTTCGTCGGGCCGGCGTGGAACCAGATCACCGGGCAGCTGACCACGCTGCGCTGGCGGTCGCTGTCCGACTGGACCTGCCCGGTCGTGATGTACGCGCCGTGGGGCGCCTACCTGCCCGGCGGCGGCATCTGGCACAGCCAGAGCAACGAGAGCCTGTTCACCCACCTGCCCGGGCTGCGGGTCGTCGTGCCGTCCACGCCGGAGGACACGGAAGCGGCATTCACTGCCGCGTTCGCCGGCGAGGACCCGACGCTGATCCTGTTGCCCAAGCACCTGATGCGGCGTCGTTGCGAGCCCGCTGCCAGCTCTGGTGTCGGGGCCAGGATCGTCCGTCCCGGGTCCGAGGTGACGATTGTGACCTGGGGCAACGGGGTCGAGCTGGCCGTCGAGGCGGCCGACCGGCTGGAGGTCTCGCCCGAGATCATCGACCTGCGCTGGCTGGTCCCGTGGGACCGGGAGACCGTGGCCGCGTCGCTGCGGCGCACCGGGCGGCTGGTCGTCGTGCAGGAGGACGGCCGGACCAGCAGCTTCGGCGCGACCGTGATCGCCGAGCTGGCCGGCGCCGACGACGACTTCTACTCGCTGCTCGCGCCGCCCCGGCTGGTGGCCAAGGACGACGTGCACATCCCCTTCCATCCCGACCTCGAACGCGCCGTCCTGCCCGGCGTGGACGACGTCGTCGCCGCGGTCCGCTCGGTCCTGATCTGAAAGGCGTCCACACACATGACCAGGTTGGCCGTGCCGCAACTGGGCGAGGGCATCGTCGAGGTCCGCATCCTCAGCCTGCGCAAGCAGCCGGGGGAGCGGGTGGCCAAGGACGAGGTCGTCTACGAGATGGAGCACGACAAGGCGGCGGTGGAGATCGAGTCGCCGGCCGACGGCGTGCTGACCCGCTGGCTGGTGGCCGAGGGCGACACCGTGCCGATCGGCGCGGTGGTCGCGGAGATCTCGGCCGCTGAGGTTGCTGCTGTCGCCAAGGTTCGCGTTCCTCCTCGAACCCGGCTGATGGCCCGTCGTGCCGGCCTCGCCGACGAGCAGCTGCCGTTCATTCCCGCTGCCGGCTCCGTTCTACTGCCCGAGGACGTCCAGCGGTACCTGGAATCCCAGCGCTCGCAGGAACTCAGCACCCGTCAGCAGCAGCTGAACACCGCCATGCGCGCGGCGGCCGACAAGATCGTGCCGGCGGTTGTCGCCATGCCGCTGGACGCCGAGGCGCTGGACCAGGTCACCGCCAGCCTCGGTGCGGAGACGGCGTTCCAGGGCTTCGCCCTGCTGGCCGCCCGGACCGCCATGGCGCACAAGGGGTTTCGTTCGCGGCACACCGCCGACAACAAGGTGCAGGTGCACGACCGGGTCGACCTCGGCATCGCCGTGGCCACCGACTCCGATGACCTGACGGTCGCTGTCGTGCGCGCCGCCGACCAACTGTCCGAAGAGGACTTTCACGCGCAGTACGTGCAGTCGGTGGAGCGGGCCCGTGATGGCCAGTCGCAGGCCGACGGCACGGTGTCGCTGATCCTGTCCCACCTCGGCGAGGAGTCGGCGACCTTTGCCGTGCCGGTGGTCGTGCCACCGGCCATGGCCACACTGTTCCTCGGCTCGATCGACCGGGGCAGCCGACAGATGGTGCTGACCTTCGACCACAGCCTGATCAACGGCCGCGAGGCCGCCGCCTTCCTGGCCGCGATCCGCGACGCCGCAACGGTTTCTCCGGTCTCAGCGGATCCCGTCGACCTGACTTCGATTCTGGCCGTTACCGAATCCGTGCTGGGACAGGCCATTGACCCCGATCGACCGTTGGGCGAGCAGGGCATGGACTCCGCCGCCGCGGTGCGTCTGGTCCGCGAGCTTGGCGTGCCGCTGGCCACCGTCTGGCGGCACCCTCGGCTGCGCGACCTGGCCGCCCACGTGAATG
>Ga0068853_100001665_pt1 | contig 16258 bp, 13 predicted proteins | sample KBSCornC32_FD_65655 | JGI IMG/M metagenome (GOLD analysis project Ga0068853, IMG submission 65655) | Corn rhizosphere microbial communities from Kellogg Biological Station, Michigan, USA - KBS Corn C3-2 | ecosystem: Host-associated > Plants > Roots > Rhizosphere > Soil ...
CACCGCGTCGAAATTGTACAATGGCTCGCCCATGCCCATCATCACCACGTTGGTGACGAGCCGGCTGCCGGTCGGGGTATCGCGATCGGCCCAGCCATTAAGGCGATCGCGCGCCACCATGATCTGGCCGACGATCTCGCCTGACGTCAGATTGCGCACCAGCCGTTGCGTGCCGGTGTGACAGAACGAGCAATTCAGCGTGCAGCCGACCTGCGAGGAAACGCACAGCGTGCCGCGGTCGGTTTCCGGAATATAGACGCACTCGACCTCATGCGCCTTCTCGTTGGCATCGCCGCTCGGCAATCGCAATAGCCACTTGCGGGTGCCGTCGCTGGAAACCTGCTCCGCGGCCACCTCGGGACGCGCAACGGTGAAATGCGCATCGAGTTCGGTGCGCATTTCCCTGGAAATGCTGGTCATCTCGTCGAAATTCCTGGCGCCGCGGACATAGATCCAGTGCCACAGCTGCTGCACGCGCATCTTGCGCTGCGCCTCGGCCACGCCGATGGCCCCTAACCGTTCCGCGATCTCCGCGCGCGACAGTCCGACCAGCGAGGGCTTTGCCGGCGGCACATAGGTTTCCAGCGCGATCTTTTCCAAGGGCGCGCTTGCACTGGAAACGGCCTCTGTCGAACGGGTCATGGTCTCAGTCATGGAATATCAAATAGGCTCTTCAGGCCCCTCTGGATAGGCGTTTAACTGCGGTGCTGCAACAACAGCAGTGCGCCCCCTCTCCCACCCAACTCGGGTCTACCCGAGTTGGGCATTTTAAGCTGTCGAAGTCGGATATATCCGACTTCGATGGGAGAGGGTTGGGGTGAGGGGTTACGGTCTATCGTCAGGCTCCAACCCCTCACCCGGATTGCACCGGACGATGCTTCGCATCGCCGAGGCAATCCGACCTCTCCCTACGGGAGAGGTGAACTAAATTTGCCGCAAGATCGAATTCTAGCGCTTGCAATCCTGCGCCAGTTTGTCGAGCGCTTGCGAAAGTCCCTTCAGCGAGAAGGTGTCCGTGGTCTCGGTGCCCTTGGCCGACATGCCCTTGACCACCACGTCCGAAGCCTTGCGCATGGCGTCGACCATCCGCTCTTCCTCGGCGGCGTTCTTGATCCAGAGACCATCGCCCTGGGTGTACATTGCGTAAGAAGCGCCACCGACCTCCAGCGTCGATTCCGAGCCGGGCTTCAGCGTGTAGCCTATCATGACGGAAACTTCGTTGGTGACTTTCTCCGCCGGACGGGTGGAGACGAATGCGTAGGCCGGGTCGCGCGGACGATTCGGCGGATTGGTTTTCGACGACGAAGGTTTTGCCAGCGCGAAGCACACCTTCTTGCCGTTCGGGGTTGCGGTGTAGGCTCCCCAGGTGCCGAACTGGCCGATCAACGTCGGCTCGGCAGTCCCCGCGGCCGCAGCGGCGGGCTTGTTTGCGGGCTTTGCATGTGTGGGTGCAGGTGTGGGTGCGGGTGCAGGCGCTGGGTTGACCGCGCCTTTCGAGGCCTTTGGCGACGCGTTCTGCGCCTGCGCGAGGTCTGATACCCCGCACACCAGCACACTCACCACCAGCGCTGTCAGCATTCGCCGCACGGACATGACCAAGTCTGGTTCCCTCATTATTGTGACTGGAAGATGGCCCGACATCCGCTGTCGCAGGGCCGATGGATAGCCGGGAAATGTCTTTTTGGGAAGGCGGTTAGGCTACATCCAAAACCGTCAGGTCCAGAACCCTGTCGCGCGCTTGCCGCGCCGTTCATCCCTGGCCCTTCGAGCGCGCTGCCCGCTGTTTCTCCCACTGCGCGTCGGTCCATTGCAGCAGATCCTCGGCGCCGGAACTGCGCAAATGCGCGCCGCCGTCCTGCACCACCATCTCGCCATTGATGTAGCCGGCCCGATCTGAAATCAGGAAACTTGCGAGATCGGCAAGCTCGCCATGTTCGCCGACGCGGCCGAGCGGATTTTTTGAAGCCCAGCCCTCGTCGCGACCCTCGGGACGAAGCTGGCCCGATGCGCCCGCGGTCGGAAACGCGCCCGGCGCAATCGCGACCGTGCGGATGCCCCTGGGTCCCCACTCCACCGCGAGGCTCCTGGTCATCGCCAGAATGGCGGACTTGGCCATCGCAGAGGGCACCGTGAAGGCGCGGCCGGTAATGGTCGAGGTCGAGAGGATGCTCAGCACCACGCCCTTGTGTCCAGCTTCGATCCAGCGCTTGCCGGCCGCCAGCGTGCAATACATTGCGCCGTGCAGCGTCGGCGCGAGAATGGCGTCGGCGGCGCGAAACGACAAGTGCTCGCTCTGCGCGATGAAGGTCGCGGCGGCATTGTTGACCAGAACATCCAGCGGCGCATCGCGCCAGATCGCCTCCATCATGGCATCGACTGCAGCGCCATCGCGAACGTCGCACCTGATCGCGCCGACCTTGCCGCCGGGATCGCCGCGCATCTGCGCCGCGGTCGCCTCCAGCAATTCGAGCCGCCGGCCGCAGATGATCAGTTCGGCGCCAAGCTCGACGAAGCGGCGCCCCATCGCGGCACCGAGCCCGGAGCCGCCGCCGGTGACCAGTATCCGCTTTCCCTTGAGCAGGCCTTTTTCAAACATCGTTCAAACCTTTCAACTGTACCCGGCCTCATCCTGAGGAGCAGCGTCTTCGCCGCGTCTCGAAGGATGGGGGGCCCCATGGTTCGAGACGGCGCAAGAGCGCCTCCTCACCATGAGGAAGTAGACCGAATCAGATTGTAGCCCGGCTTCAAATCCGGCATGAAGCGTCCAGCGCTAGTTGTGCGTCCGAAACTCAGGTGTGTCCATGAAAGCCATTCTCTGCTCGCAATATTGCGGCCCCGACGATCTCGTGCTGACCGAGGTGCCCGACCCCGTGGCCGAGCCCGGCCAGGCCGTGATCGCGATCAAATCCGCGGCGCTGAATTTCTTCGATCTGTTGATGATCCAGGGCAAGTACCAGATCAAGCCGCCGTTTCCGTTTTCGCCGGCGGCGGAAGTCGCGGGCGTGATCGAAAGCGTCGGTGCGGGGGTCACCGACCTGGAGGTCGGAGATCGCGTGGTGGCGTCCTGCGGCCACAACGGCGCGCGCGAAAGGATCGCGCTGCCGGCGAATTCCATCGTCAAAATTCCCGACAATCTGGATTTCGATCGCGCCGCCGGCATCATCATCATCTACGGCACCGCACTGCATGCGCTGGAAGATCGCGCCAGCCTCAAGCCCGGCGAGACCATGGCGGTGTTAGGCGCCGCCGGCGGCACGGGTCTGGCGGCATGCGAACTCGGCAAGCTGATGGGCCTGAAGGTGATCGCCTGCGCGTCATCGGACGAAAAACTTGAATTCGCCAAACAGCACGGCGCCGAGCTCGGCCTGAACTACGCCAAGGAAGATCTCAAGGACGGCTTGCGGCGGCTCACCGGCGGCAAGGGAGCCGATATTATTTTTGACCCGGTCGGCGGCAGCTATGCCGAGGCCGCGCTGCGTTCGATCGCATGGGAAGGCCGCTTCCTGGTGATCGGATTCGCCGCCGGCGAGATTCCGAAGATGCCGCTCAATTTGGCGCTGTTGAAGGGCTGCGATATCCGCGGCGTATTCTGGGGCGCCTGGGCGCGGCTCAATCCGGAGAAGAACCGTGCCAACCTGGAAAAGCTCGTGAAGTGGACCGCGGAAGGCAAGATCTCATCGCATGTCGACCGCACTTTTCCGCTGGCGCAAACCGCCGACGCCCTCAAGGTGCTCGCGGGCCGCAAGGCGATGGGCAAGGTGATCCTGCATCCGTGAATTTGACGTAAGTTCAATCGTCGGGCGTAGTCAAAAGCGCCATCGGTCCGCACAACGTGGCCCGGTAACAAGCTCCGCTCGTCTCGGCACACGTTGATCGATCTTTGCGAAACTTCTTGCACCTGGATAATTGCCGACGCTCACGCCAACGCCCCTCGCGCTGAGCATCAAAAATACCGGTGCGCTCCGCAACTGCGCCTCAATGAAACCCAAATATCTCCCGATTCGCGCCCGCCCCGGTCGTTTTTTGGGCTGATTCAGACCGCGAGCTAAGCCCTTCAGTAGCGGGGCGCTTCTGGACAATAAAAATAATAAAAAACTGATTTCGAGGGATGCCCCATCGTTGCGTCAAAGTAACTGGGAGAGCATCACCATGGTGGACCACACTCCACGCTATCGATCGTACGATCCAGACATCGATCCTTGTGACGAAAACCTGACCGATCGTCGAGTAACACCATACAAGTTTGGACAATCAGCCCGAACAGATTATCCGGAAGATTCCGTCCCACTGTTTCTTTCCGATTACGACGGTGAACCGGATCCGAGCGAATACATCACTCCCGTGACTCCCGCGTGGAAAGACCGAAGACCTTCCGTCTTGTCACCAATCGTGGCGGGCGTTGTGGCGACTGCCGCCATAGCAATTCTCGTCGCGCTGTTTTCTTCGGATGCTACACGCGACATCATTGCCAAGGCCAAAGCTTCAAGTGCCGCCGTTCTTTCGGCTGCGTCCGCAACGGTGCAGCCGAATCCCGCGCAACTGACGGCACGTGACATACAATTGAAGGATCCCGCTCAATTGAAGGATCCCACTCGGCCATCGGCGCCGGCAAATCAGACGCCTGGCGTTCGAAGCGTCACAGCGGTCATTGTAACGCCGACGCGTGAGGAGATCACGACGGCCTACCAAAGCGCGCTGCAGAGCGCTCCTGCGGCCGCAGCGCCGGTCGCTGCCGTGCGGGTCGCTTCTGCAGTGCCCGTCGCGGCAGCGCCGGTTGTCGCTCCGCCGGTCGCAGATCCGTCGGCAAGAAAACTCGATGGCGACGAACTCGCGACGCTCTTCAACCGGGCCAAAGGCCTGCTTGCGGCAGGTGACATTCCATCCGCCCGGCTGTTGCTCGAACGTGCGGCGGATGCGCAAGAGCCCAGCGCAGCGCTGATGCTGGCGCGGACCTACGATCCCGAGGTGCTGGGAACGCAGGATGCCCGCAACATCATTCCCGATCCCGCCATGGCGCGCGCCTGGTACCAGAAGGCTGCCCAGTTTGGCTCAGCAGACGCGCGGCGTCGGCTCGCTGAAATGCAGAACTAATTTCAAGAGGGGACAAAATGCGACACTTACTTCGATTGGCACTTGTTGCCACAATGATGGCTTGCGGCTTCACGGCCCGGGCTGAACAGACCGAGTATGACCCGGCCAAGGTCAGCGAAAGTCTCAAGGCCATCTTTCAGTTCGGCTCGGTAGCCACCAAGCAGGCTCTGAACGCCAACACGGTGACGCTGATATCCGGCACCATCGGCGGAACCTACGTTCAATTCGGCGCGGACCTCGCTTCCGTACTGGACGACGGCAACAAGCTGCGCGTGCTTCCGATCGTCGGACGCGGCTCGGTGCAGAGCGTCGCCGACATTCTGTTCCTGCAAGGCGTCGATCTGGGAATCGTCCGCGCCGACACGCTCGACTATCTCGAAAGGAAGGGATTTGCGAAGGACATCAAAAAGCAATTCACCTATGTGACCAAGCTCTACAATGAAGAGATGCACGTCATCGCGCCGAAATCGATCCACAATTTGAAGGAGCTGGACGGCAAGACCGTCAGCGTTGACCTTCCCAATGGTGGCACCTTCGTCACCGCGCTGACGGTGTTCGAGCGGCTCGGCCTCAAGCCGAAGGTGGTCTATATCGAGCAGCGCATCGCGCTGGAGAAGATGAGGAACGGTGAAATCGACGCCGTGATCGTTACCGGGGGCAAGCCGTATAAGTCCGTGAGCAGTTTCAAGGACGATCGGTTTCATTTGGTGACGGTCGACTACGCGAAACCGCTGCAGGCCGACTATCTGCCAGCGACTTTGAGCTCGAAGGACTATCCGAACCTGATTGGGGATGGCGAGAAGGTAGACACCATTGCGGTGCCGGCGGTGCTCGCGGCCTATAATTGGGCCCCCAACACCGACCGGTACCGAAAGCTCGCTCTGTTCGTGGACGCCTTCTTCGCGAAGTTTCCGACCTTCCAGAACCCGCCGTTCCATCCGAAATGGAAAGAGGTTTCGTTGTCAGCGCCGCTCGCTGACTGGAACCGCTTCCCCGCCGCAAAACAGTGGCTTGATCAGCACGGGATCCAACCGGTCGCCCGCGACAGGTTCGAGGATTTCCTGAAGCAGAGTCCGGCTGGGGCGAAAGTGCAGTCGGAATCCGAGAAGGAAGCGCTGTTCAAGCAATTCCAGGCGTGGGAGGCCGAGAAGAACGCCAGGGCGCAAGCGCAAGTCCGCCCCGAGAAGTCCGAAAAGAAGGAACGCTAGGGCGATCCCGCGGGGGAAGACAGAGGCAGGCTTAGCCCTCCTTATCGATCCCCCGCTTCAACGCGGCGCGGGCGGCTTCGCGATGCTCCGGCGTGATGTGGGTCGCGACCATCCGGATCGCAGTGGCGAGCACCGCGGCGTCATCGGTGAAGCCGAGCACCGGCAGCATGTCAGGAATGAAATCGAACGGCAGGATGAAATAGGCGATGGCCCCTAGCAGCGCCACCTGCACGTGGCGCGGCGTCTGCTTGTCGAACGCGCAGTAATAGGCGGCGAGCAAATCCTCGGCGAACGGAAGTTTTGCAATCACCCGCTTAAGCTTGATCCAGAACCGCCGGCGCACGCTTTCGCGGTCTTTTGCCAGCCGGTCGGCCGGCTCAAAACCCACGGTGTGTTCGGATACCATCGCCTCGGGCTCCCTGAAGCTTGCGCGGCGGATCGCCGCCGCGGGACGCGCTTTAAGCTGGGGATGTTGTGCCCCCGCCGCAAGATTGTGCAAGACCGCATCAGGCCACGCCGAGCTGCCTGGCGATCGCGTTCATTGCCTTTGCAAGTTCGATGTCGAGCGCGGTGACGCCACCGGCGTCATGGGTTGCCAGAACCACTTCCACCGTCTTGTAAACGTTGCGCCATTCCGGGTGATGATCGCTCTTTTCAGCCACTAACGCCGCGCGCGACATGAACCCGAAGGCTTCGTTGAAATCCTTGAAGGTGAAGGTCCGTGCAATCGCCTCGCGGCCCGGCGTCTCGGCCCACCCCGGCAACTGCTTCAGGGCCGATTTTCGCGCCTCCGCCGACAACCGTTCCGCCATGATCGCCTCCCGTTTTACTGGCACCTTATCCTAACACCGACCGGCACGTCCGGGATCCCCCGCCACAATAAGGCGGCAAAGCCGGTCCAAAGCCGATTAGTGTGGTGGTTCAGAAGTTCTCTTCACCATTGCTGCGAGTCTATCAAGAGAACTTCTGAACCAAAACCACACTAGAATCATAGGTTTCTAGTGTCCTTTCGAATCCGAAGTTCGCGAGAGAAGCGCGGCAAGGTGTGGCGAACTTCGGATTCGGGACACTAGTAACCATGCCACGGATGGAACTCCGCGCCGGCAGCAAAATTTGCTACAATGCCGGTCTGACTATTTTGGCCATACGAAATTGGACCTGAAGCGATTGTTTGCCAGATCGATGACGGATGGGCCCGACCTTGTCGGGCCGCCGGTGCCGCCGTCGCCGCGATCGGCGAAGCGAAAGATGATGTTCATCACGCTGGCGGGAATTCTCGCGATCGCCGGCGCGCTCGTGGGCACTTACTACTTTGCGATGCGGCCGGTGACGTTACGGATTGCGGTCGGTCCCGCCAACAGCGATGACGTCAGGGTGGTCCAGGCCCTGACGCAAGCCTTTGCCCATACGCGTGGCCTTGTCCGTTTGCGTCCGATGCAGACCGATGGCGCCACCGCGAGCGCCCAGGCGCTCGCCGAGGGCAAGGCCGACCTCGCCATCATCCGCGGCGATCTCGAAGTGCCGAAAAACGCCCAGGCCGTGGCGACGCTGCGCAAGAACGTCGCGGTGCTGTGGGTGCCGCCGCCTGCCAGGACCAAGGGCAAGAAAGCCGGTCCGAAGCTCACCAAAATTGCGCAACTGGCCGGACACCGCATCGGCGTGGTCGGCCGCACCCAGGCCAATGTCAATTTGCTCAAGGTGATCCTGCAGCAATATGGCATCGATCCGAGCAAACTCGAGATCGTTCAGTTTCCGGCGGCCGAAGCCGCGGACTCCATCCGCAACCAGAAGGCGGACGCCTATCTCGCCGCTGGACCGGTCAACAGCAAGATCACCGCGGATGCGATCGCAGCATCGACGCGCGATGGCGGTACGCCGACCTTCCTCGCCATCGATTCGGCCGAGGCGATTGCGCAAAACCACCCGATGTACGAGGCGTCGGAAATTCCCGCCGGCGCCTTCGGCGGTGCGCCCGCCAAACCCGACGATGAGGTGAAGACGATCAGCTTCGCCCACCACATCGTTGCGCGCAAAGGCCTGTCGGACTCGACAGTGGCCGCCTTCACCCGGCAGTTGTTTGCGATCCGGCAGGCGGTGATGACGGAATTCCCGCTGGCTGCGAAAATCGAGACCCCGGATACCGACAAGGACGCCGCGATCCCGGTGCATCCGGGTGCCGCGGCCTTTGTCGACGGCGAGGAAAAAACCTTTCTCGACCGCTACAGCGATTACATCTGGTGGGGGCTGATGGCGCTGTCCGCCATGGGTTCCGCCGGCGCGTGGTTCGCGGGCTATCTGAAGAAGGATGAGCGCGGCAACAACTCATCGCTGCGCGAACGTTTGCTGGAAATGATCGCGGCGGCGCGCCGCAGCGATTCCGCCGAGGAGCTCGACCAGATGCAGGCCGAGGCGGACCAAATCCTGCGCGACACGCTGAACTGCTTCGAGCACGGCGCGATCGAGGAAGGGGCGTTGACCGCCTTCAATATCGCGCTCGAGCAATTCCACAATGCGGTGGCCGACCGCAGGGCGTTGCTGATCAGCATGCCGCAAAATCTGCAAAGAGCCGGCGCGCAGTTCCGCGCCACCGGCACGTTGTAGGCCGCCATCGCTGTAATCTTGCCGTCACATAATCTTCCTAGGTCTGTCAGAGCTTTCAGCGCATCCTGTTGACCGATCAGGGAGGCTTGCATGACGATCAAAATTCCCCTTTCTCGCCGCCGTTTTCTTTCCACCGTCGCCGCGAGCGGCGCCGGCGCACTCGGCGCCGTTGCGACGCCCTATCTCAGCCGCGCCGCCGACCGGCCGCAGATTACCCATGGGGTGCAATCCGGCGATGTCGGCGCCGACGGCGGCGTGGTGTGGGCGCGCGCCGACCGGCCGTCGCAAATGATGGTCGAGGTTGCCACCTCAGATTCATTCACCAATGCCCGGGTTTTGCCGCCGATCGCGGCGCTGCCCGAGAGCGATTTCACCGCGAAAATGCTGCTGGAAAATCTCCCGAGCGGTCAGGACATTTTTTATCGCGTCCGATTCCGCGACCTCGCGCATATCGACATTTCAAGCGAGCCGGCCGTCGGCCGCTTTCGCACCGCGCCAGCCGACCGGCGCGATGTCAGCTTCGTCTGGGGCGGCGATGTCGCCGGACAAGGCTGGGGCATCAATCCCGACGACGGCGGCATGTTCACCTTCGCCACCATGACCAGGCACAGGCCGGATTTCCTGCTGCATTCCGGCGATACCATCTATGCCGACGGCATCATTGCCGCCGAGGTGAAGCTCGCCGACGGCAAGGCCTGGAGGAACGTCACGATCCCGGAAAAGGCCAAGGTCGCCGAGACGCTCGACGAATTCCGCGCCGCGCATAAGTACAATTTCCTCGACGACAATGTGCGCGCCTTCAATGCCGAGGTGCCGATCTTCGTGCAGTGGGACGACCACGAAGTCACCAACAACTGGTCGGCGTCGAAACAGCTTCCCGCCGCCTACAAGGAGCGCGACATCCATTTGCTCGCCGCGCGTGCGGCCCGCGCGTTCCACGAGATGTATCCGATGCGCGAAAGCATCATCGAGCCGGGGCGGGTCTATCGCACCCTGAGCTATGGCCCGCATCTCGACGTCTTCATGCTGGATGAGCGCAGCTATCGCGGCCCCAATGGTCCCAACCTGCAAACCGCTTACGGTCCCGACAGCTACTTTCTCGGGCCCGATCAGCTGTCATGGTTGAAGCGCGCCTTGCTGAACTCGCGCGCCACCTGGAAGGTGATCGCCTCCGACATGCCGCTCAGCCTGATCGTTTATGACGACGCGACGAATAAAAAAGGTTCGGAAGCCTTCGCGCAAGGCGACGGCCCGCCGCGCGGCCGCGAACTCGAAATCGCCGATCTGTTGCGCTTCATCAAGACCTCAGGCGTCGCCAACACCGTGTGGCTGACGGCGGATGTGCACTACGCCGCCGCGCATTGCTACAATCCCGACAAGGCGCAATTTCAGGATTTCGAGCCGTTCTGGGAATTCGTCTCCGGGCCGCTGCATGCCGGGACTTTTGGGCCGAACGAACTCGACAACACGTTTGGGCCCGAGGTGAAATTCATCAAGGCGCCGGGTGCGGACAAGCAGAACCTGCCGCCATCAGCCGGAATGCAGTTCTTCGGTCACGTCGAGATCGACGGCGCAACCGGACAGATGACGGTGACCTTGCGGGATCGCGCCGACGTGGCGCTGTGGTCGATCACGCTCGATCCAAAAATGGGGTAGCAAGGCGGCATCTCAACAATGCTTGCAGCGCGTCGGCCGAGTAGGGCTTGGGGCAGCCTCGGATTGTCCGAGACCGGTTCCGATTGCGAAACCATCACGTCGTTGTTCCCTTAGTCTGTGCACTTGTGCACATAACAATCTGATATGTTCCGTTATTGTCGGTACTCGCTGGCAGGGGGCATGAGGGGATGATGGCGAACGAAAATCCTCCGGAGCAACGGCCGTTCAACAATCTGTTGCGGCGGCTCAGCGCCAGCGATTTTGCGTTGATCGCGCCACATCTCGCGCCGGAAGAGGCGAAGGCCGGCGAGCTGCTGTATAATCCCGGCGACCACGTCGATACCGTCCACTTTCCGTGCGGACCGAGTCTGGCGTCCTTTCTGGTACCCAGCGAGGACGGCCGCGACGTCGAAACCATTCTGGTCGGCCGCGAAGGCGCCGTCGGCGGTATCGTCAGCCAGGGACATCTGCCGGCCTATACCCGCATCATGGTCAAGTTTGGCGGGCCGTTCGCGCGCCTGCCGATTGGAAAGCTGGAGGCGGCGAAAGCCAGGTCGGCCACGTTGCGCAACGTGTTCGCGCGTTATGCCGACTGCTTGCTGGCCCAGATATTACAGTCGACGGCCTGCAATGCGATCCATTCGATCGAACAGCGCACCGCCAAATGGATCCTCTCGGCGATGGAACGCACCAACGGCGACAACATCGTGCCGCTTACCCATGAGCAGCTGGCGGCCCTGCTGGGGGTCGGCCGCAGCTATACCAGCCGCGTGATGCAGACGTTCAAGGCGGAAGGCGTCCTGGAGACCCGCCGTGGTTCGATCCTGATTCGCAACCGCGAGGCGCTGCGGATCCGGGCCTGCTTGTGCAACGAATCCGTCAAAAACCACTTCGAGGAAGTGCTGCGCGGGGTGTATCCCACTGAGGAGGCCCACTGCGGCTGAAGCCGGCCCGGCTGGGAGCGAAATCAGCTAACCAAACCGCAAACAACGCATTGTTTTCCGGCGATTTCTGACTATATTGCGTCGCAACGCGTAAGGTTTGCCCGGTCCTTTTGGCCGGGCTTCCTTTTTGGGCGCGATGCGCCCGCAAATTCCAGGTTTTGAGCGTGATCCGGAAAAGTGGGTCCCGGTTTTCCGGCGAGATCGTGCTCCAGCCATTGCCCGATTCAGAAGAAGAGCTATGAAACTTCGCAACGTCGCCATCATCGCCCACGTCGACCACGGCAAGACCACGCTGGTCGATCGCCTGCTGCAGCAATCCGGCACCTATCGCGACAACCAGCGCGTGGTCGAGCGTGCGATGGATTCCAACGATCTGGAGCGCGAGCGCGGCATCACCATTCTCGCCAAGGCGGCGTCGGTGCAGTGGAAGGATACCCGCATCAACATCGTCGATACGCCGGGCCACGCCGATTTCGGCGGCGAGGTCGAGCGCATCCTCAACATGGTGGACGGCGCGCTGGTGCTGGTGGACGCCGCCGAGGGCCCGCTGCCGCAAACCAAGTTCGTGGTGTCGAAGGCGCTCAAGGTCGGGCTGAAGCCGATCGTCGTCATCAACAAGGTCGACCGTCCCGACGCCCGGCCGACCGAAGTCATCAACGAAGTGTTCGATCTGTTCGCGGCGCTCGACGCGAGCGAAGAGCAGCTCGATTTTCCGATTCTTTATGGTTCGGCCAAGCAGGGCTGGATGGCGGAAAGCCCCGACGGTCCCAAGGACGCCGGCATGCAGCCGCTGTTCGACCTGATCCTGCGCCATGTCGCGCCGCCGACCGTCGAAGACGGCCCGTTCCGCATGATCGGCACCATTCTGGAAGCCAATCCCTATCTCGGCCGCATCATCACCGGCCGCATCACCTCCGGCACCATCAAGCCCAACCAGGCCGTGAAAGTGCTCGGCGGCGATGGCAAGCTGATCGAAAACGGGCGCATCACCAAAATCATCGCGTTCCGCGGCATCGAGCGCACGCCGCTCGATGAAGCCGAAGCCGGCGACATCGTCGCCATCGCCGGGCTCACCAAGGGCACCGTGGCTGATACCTTCTGCGACCCCTCGATCGACATTCCGCTGAAGGCGCAGCCGATCGATCCGCCGACGGTGTCGATGTCCTTCATCGTCAACAATTCACCGCTCGCCGGCACCGAAGGCGACAAGGTGACCAGCCGCATGATCCGCGACCGGCTGCTGCGCGAGGCCGAAGGCAATGTCGCGCTGCGCGTGACCGAAGCCGCCGACAAGGATTCCATGGAAGTGTCGGGCCGCGGCGAATTGCAGCTCGCGATCCTGATCGAGACCATGCGCCGCGAAGGCTTTGAGCTGTCGGTGTCGCGTCCGCGCGTGGTGCTGAAAAAGGACGAAGCGACCGGCGAGTGGCAGGAGCCGATCGAGGAGGTCGTGATCGACGTCGACGAGGAGCATTCCGGCGTCGTCGTGCAGAAGATGAGCGAACGCCGGGCCGAGATGATCGAGATGCGCCCCTCCGGCGGCCACCGGCTGCGGCTGGTGTTTTATGCGCCGACGCGCGGCCTGATCGGCTATCAGGGCGAACTGCTCACCGACACCCGCGGCACCGCCATCATGAACCGCCTGTTCCACAATTACGCGCCCTACAAGGGCGACATCCAGGGCCGCCGCAACGGCGTGTTGATCTCCAACGATCAGGGCGAGGCCGTGGCCTACGCGATGTTCAAGCTGGAGGATCGCGGCCCGATGATGATCACGCCCGGCTGCAAGGTCTACAAGGGCATGATCGTCGGCGAGCACACCCGCGACAATGACCTCGAGATCAACATCCTCAAGGGCAAGCAGCTCACCAACATCCGCACCACCTCGAAGGACGAAGCGGTGCGCCTGACACCACCGATCCAGATGACGCTGGAAAAGGCGCTGGCCTATATCGAGGACGACGAACTGGTCGAGGTGACCCCGAAGTCGATCCGGCTGCGCAAGAAATTCCTCGACGCCAACGACCGCAAGCGCGCGGAAAAGGCCAAGGAAGCGGTGGCATGAGCGGGCGAATGGCGAATCGGGAGTAGCGAATAGATGAAGGCGTCTTACCTATTCGCTATCCGCCACTCGCCATTCGCGCGCTAACCCATGTCCCTCCCCTCCGAAGTCGATGTCGCCATCATCGGTGCAGGCGCCGCAGGCCTCGGCGCGGCGCGGGCGCTGCAAAACTCCGGGCTCTCGGTCATCGTGCTGGAAGCGCGCGACCGCGTCGGCGGACGCGGCCATACCATCCAGGCTGCGCCGGATATCACCTTCGACGTCGGCTGCGGCTGGCTGCATTCGGCCGACCAGAATTCCTTCGTCAAAATTGCCGGGCAATTGAATTTCGAAGTCGACAAAACTCGCCCACCGTGGCGCGAGCAAGCCGTTCATAAGGCATTCCCGCCGCCGCTTCGGATGGAATTCATCGCCGCGCTCGACGCCTTCTACGATCGCGCCGAGGAAGCCGCAAAAGAGGCCCGGCGAAGCGGCCGCGACAGCGCCGCCAATCTCTATCTCGAGCCCGGCAACCGCTGGAATCCGATGATCGATGCAATCTCGACCTATATCAACGGCTGCGAGCTGGACCGGGTCTCGATCCTCGACATGGATGCCTACGAGGACACCGAAATAAATTGGCGGGTGCGGCGCGGCTACGGCGCGCTGATGGCCGCCTATGGTGCATCGTGTCCGCTGGCGCTGAACACGCAGGTCACCTTGATCGACCATTCCGGAAAGCGCGTCCGCATCGAGACCTCGCAGGGCCGGCTTTCCGCCGACAAGGTGATCGTCACCGTGCCGACCAATCTGCTCGCCATCGAGGCGATCCGGTTTCACCCTGCGCTGCCGGACAAGGTCGACGCCGCGCGCGGCCTGCCGCTCGGCCTTGCCGACAAGGTCGTGCTGGCGCTGGATGAACCGGAGGCGCTGCCAAAGGACGGCAGCCTGCGCGGCGCCACCATGCGCACCGAAATGGGCACCTATCATTTGCGCCCGTTCGGGCAAGCATGCATCGAAGGCTATTTCGGCGGAAGCTTTGCGCAGGCGCTGGAAGATGCCGGCGACGGCGCGCTCGCCGCGCAAAGCATTGACGAGATCGCGGGCTTCCTCGGCAATGACTATCGCCGCAAACTAAAACCGCTGGCGCAATCGCGCTGGGCCCACGACCCGTTCGCCCGCGGCTCCTACTCGCACGCCCTGCCCGGCCACGCGGGGAAGCGCACCGTGCTGGCAACGCCCGTCGATGGGCGTTTGTTCTTCGCCGGGGAAGCCACCTCGCCGAATTTCTTCTCCACCGCGCACGGGGCGCGGGATAGCGGCGAAAGGGCGGCGGGGGAGGTGGTGAGGACGCGTGCAAAGAACTAACGGCCAATGCCGTCATTGCGAGGAGCAAAGCGACGAAGCAATCCAATCTTCCATTGTGGCCCTATGGATTGCTTCGCTTCGCTCGCAATGACGGCCCCCTATTCGATCACCCTCTCCCTCAACTCCGCATCCGGAACAAAGCATTCTTCATACTTCCCGAAAATCCGATACCGGTTCCGCGCGACGAGATTGTAAGTCGCGTCGCGGAGCGGTTTCGGCACCAGGCGCAACACGCGGACCCATCGCCAGCCCGGCAGATGCGACAGCACCGTCAGCGCGGCGTCGGATTTGACGAAAACCTCGCCGCCATGGACGACCGCATTGGTGTCGGGATCGTCAGGGTTGATGCCGAACGCCCGCGCCAGCCGCGCGCCGTAACCGGACTGGATCGCGGTAAAGCGAAAACGCCGCTCGCTGTCGCGCGCCGCAACAAAACGGACCCAGCGCGAGCAGAACACGCAGACGCCGTCGTAGAGGATCACGTCATCGTCGGGCCAAAGGCTGGTCACACGCCTGTTCCCTCCCAAACGCTACCTGTTATCCAGCGTCAGCAGCGCCACCAGCATCAAGACGATCGCCGGTCCGGTCTTGACCAGCGCGCCCAAGGGCTCGATCCACAGCTCCGGCGTCAGGATCGCCGCGCCCACCATGTAGCCGAGCGATACCACGATGCCGGCGATCAATCCGGCCGCACAGGTGCGCCGGAACGCGATCAGAGCGCCGATCGCCATGTCCATCAGGCTGGTGCCAATGGTGAGCGGTGCGACCAGCGCTGGCGGAAAACCATGCAAGGACAGGATCGCTGCAGCAGCGTCATAGGAAATCACCAGCGCGATAAATCCCGATGCGACCCAGAACACCACGAGACTGGCGATCACAAGCGCCTTCATCAAAAACAGGCGCGCGAACCATTTGTCCTGGATGGTGGCGGAGCGCGCTCCCACCGCCTGAGGAAGCGTTTTCGGCGCGATGCCGGTGACGGCCATCCACGCGCGCGGATCGCCGGTGACGCCGCGCCGCAATTCAGCGATCGCGGTGGTTCGCATCGGCGGCATCCAGCCGAGCCGGCTTGCGAGATCGCCGAGTCTTGCGCCGAGATCGAGCATGAAGGCTGGCAACGTGATGCGCGGAATGTCAGCGGTGCCGAAGCGCGAGCGGAATTGTTCGATCACGCCGCCAAGCGTGACCGGCTGCGGCTGCATCAGATCCCAGGCCACGGCGTCTGCGGTTTTGTCACCGGCATCGCGGCCGGCGAGCCAGGCGATCGTCGCCGCGATATCCTCGACATCGACCGGCTGGAACGGCGTCGCGGATTCCGCCGCGGGAAGTTGAACCGGAAGCGTCGCCAG
>Ga0068853_100001666_pt1 | contig 16252 bp, 12 predicted proteins | sample KBSCornC32_FD_65655 | JGI IMG/M metagenome (GOLD analysis project Ga0068853, IMG submission 65655) | Corn rhizosphere microbial communities from Kellogg Biological Station, Michigan, USA - KBS Corn C3-2 | ecosystem: Host-associated > Plants > Roots > Rhizosphere > Soil ...
AAGGTCTGGTGGCCATGATCTTCAAATTTTGCGACGACAACCAACTCCCCCTCCTCGACCTGAAGGACTTCATAAAAGTGCTGCAATACGTAGGCAACGAGGGCAAGGCAGAGATCGAAAAATCCTACGGCAAAGTCTCCACCACCTCCACGGGAACCATCCTCCGGAAGGTCATCGAACTCCAGCAACAGGGCGCAGACGTCTTCTTCGGCGAAAAAAGTTTTGAGGTCGCCGACCTGATGCGTATAGCCGATGACGGCAGGGGCATGATCAGCATCCTCCGGGTCACCGACCTCCAGAACAGACCGAAATTATTCTCGACCTTCATGCTCCAGCTGCTGGCCGAACTCTATGCCACCTGCCCGGAAGAAGGCGACCTCGACAAACCCAAACTGGTCCTGTTCATCGACGAGGCCCACCTCGTATTCCAGGAAGCCAGCGACGCACTGCTCCAGCAAATAGAGACCATCATCAAGCTGATCCGGAGCAAGGGCGTCGGCGTCTTCTTCTGCACCCAGAACCCATCGGATATTCCAGCCGGAGTGCTCGCCCAGCTGGGCCTGAAAGTACAGCACGCCCTCCGCGCCTTTACCGCCGCAGACCGGAAAGACATCAAACAGGCGGCAGAGAACTATCCGACCAGCAGTTTTTATAAAACAGAAGACCTTCTCACGAAACTGGGCATCGGCGAGGCCCTCATCACCTCCCTCAACGAAAAAGGCATCCCCACGCCACTCGTACACTGCCTCCTCTGCTCCCCCCGCAGCCGGATGGACATCCTCACCCCGGCCGAACTCGACGGCGCCATAGCCAAAAGCAAACTGACCGCCAAATACAACACCCCCGTCGACTCCGAAAGCGCCTACGAGATCCTCACCGCGAAACTGGCCGAAGCCGCAGCCAAAAACAGCGACACCGGCGGCGCCGGCGGACAAACACCCTCCAAAAAACAAGAAAGATCCACACTCGAAAAAATTCTCGACAGCCCCGCCGCCCGCCAGGCCGAACGCACAGCCGCCGGCATCATCACGCGCAGCCTCCTCGGCGCCCTGGGCCTCGGCGGCAAAAGTAAAAGATCCTGGTTCTGACCCAATCGCCGCAGACGCTGCTAACTCCTCCGCGATGAGGCCGAATCCTTCCGCGGCGAAGCCGAACCCTTCCGCGCCGCCAGACAATTATCACAAATCCCGCAATCCCCCGCATCCTTATCCCCAAAATAGCGAGCCAGATACCGGCTCCTGCACTCTCCCGCGCCAAGCCCCAGATACCGGATCATCGCCCGGATCCGCGTCGCATATACTTCCTTCTTCTCCCTGTAGCTGACCGGATCGATATACAACTCCTCCGTCGCCACCCGGTCCCTGAAGAAATACAGCTGAGGCGACTCTTTCAGCGGCGTATAGTCGATGATGCGGAAAGCATTCAACTGCTCCAGCTGAGCCGCCAGCTGAGCCTGCGAAATATGCAGCTGCCACGCCACCTGCCGCTCGCGTATCGCCACCGACTGGTCAAAAATACCTTCATAGCCCCGCAACAAACCATGTATCAGCGGCTCCAGTTCCGGATGGTCCCGCTCAAAATCATAAAGCGTCTCCTTCCCCACGCAAAAACGGGCCCTGGCGGGCAGGAATACCTGCTGCTGCCAGCTGAAGATCCCCTCCTGTTCCAACACCTTCAGCACATTCACCACGGCGCTCATCTCCAGCCCAAACCGCGCGGCAAAACCCGTCAGATCAAAATCATAATAATTGCCCTCGCCCGAACCCGCAGGCAGCTGCAAATAATTCATCAGATGCTGATAGACCGGCCGGATCTTGTCCAGCGTCGGAAAACGCGCATCCGGCATAGACTCCAGCCGCACCGCCTCCCCGTTTTCGGCCAGCAGCACCGCATAGGCCTTCTGGCCATCCCTGCCCGCACGACCCGACTCCTGATAATAGTTCTCCACAGACTCGGGAACGTCCGCATGGATCACTGCCCGGACACCAGCCTTGTCGATCCCCATGCCAAAAGCATTTGTACTAACGATGACCCTTACCCTGTCTTTCAGCCAGTCCTCCTGTCTGGTCACCCGCTCGTCCTGCGAAAGCCCGGCATGATAGGCGACCGCCGGAATACCCTGCCGCACCAACCCCTCGCTGATATCCCGCGTCGACCGGCGCGTCCTGCAGTAGACGATGGCGCTGCCCGCCACTTTGGATAGTATTTCCGCCATCTTCTGCAGCTTGTTGCCCACGGAAAAAACGCTGTAGGAAAGATTCGGCCGCGTAAAAGGCAGACGAAACACGGCCGGCGCCCGCATCTCCAGCTTGTCCGCAATATCTTCCAGGACCGCGGGGGTCGCAGACGCAGTCAGACCGAGCATGGGCACCTCCGGCAAGGCTTCCCTCAATGCCGCAATTCGCAGATAGGTAGGCCGGAAATCATACCCCCACTGGCTGACGCAGTGCGCCTCGTCGATGGCGATAAGGCTGACATTCAAAGAATGCAGATAGTCGGAAAAAAGACCCGTCTCGAGCCTTTCCGGGGAGACATAGAGGAATTTGCAGTTGCTGTTGCCCGCCAGCTGGAGTGTCGCTGCCACCTCTTTACGGCTCATCCCGCTGTGGAGGGAAAAGGCGGTGATCCCCTTTTTGCGAAGCCCGTCCGTCTGGTCTTTCATCAGCGCAACCAGCGGACTGACCACCAGACAGAGACCCGGAAGCGCCATCGCCGGCACCTGGAAGCACAGGGACTTACCCCCACCGGTCGGCAGAAGGGCAAGCGTGTCCTTACCGGCCAGCACAGACCGGATGATCTCTTCCTGGCGCGGCCTGAAACCGTCATAGTGCCAGTACTGACGCAAAAGCGCCGGCAGATCGGGTGTATTGGGATTTGTCATGTTAATCCAGCTTCTTCACATAAAGGCGCAGCGAATTGACCGCCAGGACCACATCGCTGAACCCCATCACCAACGCCGCCAGCGCCGGCGTCAGCAGCCCCGTAGCCGCCACCGGAATGGCAACGACGTTGTAGGAAAAAGCCCAGAAAAGATTGCCCCTGATCGTCGAAAAGGTATGCTTCCCCAGCCCGAGTGCAGCCGGCAGCTGCTGCAGACCGTTGCCCATCAGCACGACGTCGGCAGTCTGTACGGCCAGCTGCGAAGCATCGCTCATCGATATGCCGACAGTGGCGCGGGCCAGCGCCGGAGCATCGTTGATGCCATCGCCAACCATCGCAGTAGGCATCTCCCCAGTCAGCCGGGTCACCTGCCGCAGCTTGTCCTCCGGACTCTGTTCCGCCAGCACTTCCTGTATTCCCAGCGCCCCGGCAACGTCCTGACAGGTTTGCCGCCTGTCCCCGCTGAGCAGAACGGTATGGATCCCCCTCCCGTGCAGCCAGGACACGATACCAGCAGCCTCCGGACGCAGCTGGTCCCGGACGTCTACCCAACCCAGAAGACGGTCGTTGCAGACGATATAGACATTATGCGCATCATCGGAGGTCAACCCCGCCGCAACCTTATACGAACCGGCCCAGTAGATATCCCCCTCCTTCGTCTCGCCCCGCATACCGAGGCCCTTTACTTCCTCGACCTTATGCCAGCGAAAAACACTGCCCGGTGAAGCCTTCCACTCCCGGGTGATGCTCCTGGCGATAGGGTGGCTGGAATATTTTTCAAGGGAGAACGCTATCGCAGTCAACTGCTCCGGAGAGATCCCCGCATCCGGATACACCTGCCACTGACCGACGGCAAACTCCCCGGTCGTCAGGGTGCCCGTCTTGTCGAATACCACCTGTCGGATACCCGAAAAAGCCTCCAGATGGCTGGCATTGCGGAACAGAATGCCCTTCCGGGCGCCGCGACCCAGCCCGACAGAAATGGCTGCGGGAGTGGCCAGCCCCATCGCACAGGGACACGCGATGACCAGCACGGCGATACTGCGCATAAGCGCGGGCGCCACGGCATGTCCATACCAGTAGTTGCCGGCAAAAGTGAAGACCGCCAGCACAAGCACCGCGGGCACAAAAACGGCGCTGATCCGGTCGGCCAGCTGCTGGATAGGCGGCTTCTCGCCCTGCGCCTGCCGGACCATCCTGACGATACCCGCCAACACCGAATCGCCGGACCCGGCGGTCACCTGCGCCTTCACCGTTCCCGACACGAGCAGACTCCCCCCGATAAGGCTGTCCTTCCCCTTCTTTTCGACCGGCATGCTTTCCCCGGTAAGGATGGACTCATCCACCCCGGCCTCTCCCCAGAGTATCCTGGCGTCCGCCGGCACCTCCTCCCCCGCACGTATCAGAATAAGATCGCCGCTTCTCAGCTGGCTGCCCTCGACAGGGAACAGCACTTCCTGGTGCTGGTCGTCGAATGCGATCATCGTAGCCGTTATCTTTCGGGTCGCCGCCAGCCCGTCCAGCGACCGCTGGGTGGCCTGCACGGAAGCGTCTTCCAGATAGTAGCCAAAGAACACGATGGTGATGATGGAGGCTGTCGTCTCATAAAAAAGATAGTCATGCCCCAGCCCCAGCAGGGTGCCGGTAAGGCTGTAGACAAACGCGGCGGTCGCTCCCAGAGCGATCAGCACATTCATATTGGGAAGCCCGTTCAGCAGGCTCTTAACAGCGCTGCGGCCAAAGAACAACATCCCCGTGATGTAAACAGGCAGACTTATGACCAGTTGAACCCAGGGCCGCATCAGCAGCTCAACCCCCGCCATGTGCAGAAGCAGGACCAGAGTAAAGGGCAGACAAAAAAGAAAACGCTGCAGGTGCTTATTCATCCGCCGGCGCACGGCAGACCTCTCCCCGTCCCCAACCACCGTATAGCCCAGGTCGTGGATCCCTTTCTGCAGCAACTGCCTGTCCAGCCCTTCCGGGGTCTCAAAACTGACATCCCCGCTGGCCAGACTCACCTTTACGTTTTGCAGCCCTTTTTTTTCAAGATATTTATTGATAGTGAGCGCACAGCTTGAACAGCTCATCCCCTCTATTTTCCAGTTAATAGTTTCCATATATAGTAGAATGTAAAGTTACGAAGCCCGCACGGATGTAAGATCACCCATTCTTTCTTGTTTACAGGCGCTGAGGTCGTTTCGGAAAGGGATATATTTGCGCCATGGAACTTTGTTTTCAGCTACAGGACATAGAGGACGCCGCCCGTTGGTTCTGGCAACAATTTCCTCTTCCGGCAGTTTTTGCCTTTCATGGCGACATGGGGGCCGGAAAAACGACATTTATCCATTCCCTTTGTACGGAAAAAGGCGTCACCGACACCATAGGCAGCCCTACCTTTTCTATCATCAACGAATACCGGTATAAAGGCGGAAAGATCTACCATATCGACCTTTACCGGCTAAAAGACGAAGAAGAAGCGATCCGTGCCGGCGTGGAGGACGTCCTGTACAGCGGAGAGATATGTCTGGTGGAATGGCCCGACCGGGCTCCGGGCATCTTCCCGGCCGATACTGTGGAGCTCAGACTCGAGGTAATCGATCCCAACACGCGTAAAATAACCCATCAAAATCAATATTAAATTGTAATTTGACAGACATATTATGTCGCAGCAAAAACCAGTCATCAGTACCTCTTTCAGCTACGAAACACTAGAAGAAACCCTCGATATCAAACCCAAGGGGGTTCCTTTACATATCGGCATCCCAAGGGAAGTCGCCTTCCAGGAGAACCGGATCGCGCTGACTCCGGACGCAGTAGGTGTGCTGGTCAGCAATGGCCACGAGGTCGTGATCGAACGCAACGCCGGCGAAGCCTCCCACTACAGGGACAGGGACTACAGCGAAGCAGGGGCCAGGATCGTATCTGACAAGTCGGAGGTATTCAAGGCCCCCATACTGGTAAAAAGCGCGCCTGTCATCGAAGAGGACCTTCCCTTCCTGCAGCTGAACCAGATCGTCATCTCGCCCATACACCTCTCTGCCATGAAGGCCGAACTCCTGCAAAAGATGATGGACAAACGCATCACCGGCATCTCCTTCGAAAACCTGAAGGACGATAGCGGCACATATCCCATCGTCCGCAGCATGAGCGAGATCGCCGGCAGCGCCGTAATGCTCGTCGCGGGACAATACCTAAGCTCCGCCAACCACGGCAAAGGCGTTCTCCTCGGCGGCATCTCGGGCATCCCGCCCACCAAGGTCATCATCCTCGGAGCCGGCATCGTGGGCGAATTTGCCGCCCGCGCCGCCCTCGCCCTGGGCGCCTCCGTAAAAGTCTTCGACAACAGCGTCTACCGGCTCAAACGACTGCAGAACAACATCGGCCAGCGCATGTGGACATCCGTAATGGAACCCCGCATTCTCGCCAAACAGATAAAGACCTGCGAGATCGCCGTCGGCGCCCTTTCCTCGCAAAGCGGACGCACACCGGTAGTCGTCACCGAAGAAATGGTCAGCAACATGCGCCCCGGCAGCGTGATCATCGACGTTAGCATCGACCGCGGCGGCTGCTTCGAAACATCGGAGATCACAACACACGAACACCCCGTCTTCACCAAATACGGCGTCATCCACTACTGCGTCCCCAACATTCCCTCAGGCTTCGCCCGTACCGCTTCCCACGCCATCAGCAACGTCCTGATGCCCCTCCTTCTCGAGGCAGGAGAAGAAGGCGGATTCGAAAACCTCGTATGGCATAAGATACACCTGCGCAGCGGCATCTACCTGTTCAAGGGAGCCCTGACCAATTTCCACCTCAGCCAGCGCTTCGACCTGAAATATACCGACCTCAATCTTCTGATCGCCAGTCAGCGCTAGCGCCGGTATCACTATGGCTTATAATCCATAATATTGATGACTTCCTCGCAGAAATCATATTCCTGGGGATCATTGCTGCTGACGACGACAAGACGGCTTTTCCCGTATTCCAGCACCAGACTGCGGTAAAGCTCTATTCCTTCCACGTCCAGATTGGTACAGGGCTCGTCCAGCAGCAGCATAGGCGCGTCGGAGAATATTGCCTGGGCCAGCCGGACCCGCTGCTTCATACCGGAGGAATAATAGCGGATCTGCTTGTCCGCCGCAGACTTCAGGCCCACGCGGCTGATGATCTCCCCGACACTGATGCCGGGGATAAAAGGCTTGAACGAACCGTGAAAATGAAGAAATTCAGCAACGGTCATCTCCTCGATGACTTCCAGATAGGGCGCCGCCAGCGACAACAGCCTAAAGACCTGCTCGGGAGGCTGACCCGCATAATCGATGCTGCCCTCGCTGAGTGCGATGGCTCCTGCAATAGCCTGTAACAAAGTGGATTTACCCGAGCCGTTGGCGCCGGTGATTGCATAACTATGTCCAGGTGAGAATTCGTAACCAAGATGACGAAAGATCCAGTCGCGGTTGAACCGTTTGCCGGCATCAATCAGCGTAATCCTCATCAAAGCTGCTTTTGCTGTAGCGTTTAATAATCCCACGCCCGCTTTCCCGGATAAAAGCAACTATTTCATCGCGCTCGTCGCTGGCAGGGAATTCTTCCTCCAGATATTCCAGCGCCTGACTGGTATTCATACCCTTATTGTAGATGACCCGGTAGATATCGAGGATGTGGTTGATCTTGTCAATGGTGAAACCGCGCCGCTTGAGACCGACAGAATTGACCCCGGAATAGCTCAACGGCATACGCGCCGCCTTGATATAGGGCGGGATGTCCTTTCCTACCAGAGAGCCACCGCCGAGAAATACGTGCGAACCAACCCGCACGAACTGATGGATCGCACACATGCCCCCAAGAATAACCCAGTCCCCAAGGACCACATGCCCGGCAATCTGGGAATTATTGGAGAGAATACAGTTGTCCCCGATGATACAGTCATGCGCGATATGGCTATAGGCCAGGATCATACAATTACGACCCACCCGGGTAGTCCAGCGATCCCTGGTACCACGGTGGATAGTCACAAACTCGCGAATGGTGGTATTGTCCCCGATCTGCACGGTCGTCTCTTCTCCATCAAACTTAAGATCCTGAGGATCAGCGGATATTACCGCTCCGGGGAATATTTTACAGTTCTTTCCGATACGGGCGCCTTCCATGATCGTCACATTGCTGCCAATCCACGTTCCTGCTCCAATCTCAACATTCTTATGAATCATACTGAACGGATCGACCTGGACGTCGGGGGCTAGCCGGGCGTCCGGGTGAATGGAAGTCAAGGAGTGGATCATTCTTCGGTCAATTGGTTGATTTTCAGTTTCTTGGATCATTATAGCGGCTTCCTTATGGATAACTGTTTTCTTCATAAAAAATGCTGAGCGCCTACCCAGCATTTCACAAAAATAAACTTATTTGGCACAAATCGGCTAAATAAACTTCTCTTAACTTCTCTTTACAAGTTGGGCCATCAGGTCCGCCTCGGTGACGATCTTATTCCCCACATAAACGGTCCCCCTCATTTCACAGATACCGCGTCGGATGGGATTGAGCAATTCCATCTTCAGGATCATCGTATCCCCCGGAACTACCTTATGCTTGAATTTACAGTTGTCGATCTTGATGAAATACGTATCGTATTCTCCCGCCGGCATGGAATTGATACAGAGGATCCCCCCCGTCTGTGCCAGCGCTTCTATCTGTAAAACACCGGGCATAACGGGATTATTGGGAAAATGACCGACAAAGAACGGCTCGTTGAAGGTCACGTTCTTGATCCCGACGATCTGACGGTCGGTCAGTTCGATGATCTTATCCACCAGCAGGAAGGGAAAACGATGGGGCAGCGTCTTTTCTATCTGCGTGATCGTATATACAGGAGGCTGGTTAGGGTCGTAGACAGGCGTATTCTTGAGATGTTTGTTCTTCTTGATATACTGCTTGATCTTTTTGGCAAACTCCACGTTCGACGAATGCCCCGGCCGGTTGGCGATGATATGCCCCTTGATGGGAAAGCCGATCAGCGCCAGATCCCCGATGACGTCCAGCAGCTTGTGCCGGGCGGGCTCGTTGGGGAACCGGAGCTCCAGATTATTCAGATAACCTTCGCTCTTGATCTCGATCTTATCCCGTTTGAAAGCCTTGGCCAGACGCTCCATTTCCTCGGGAGTCACCGGCTTGTCTACTACTACAATGGCGTTGTTGATATCGCCGCCCTTCACCAGATTATGCTCTAGGAGCATCTCCAGTTCGTGAAGAAAACAGAAAGTACGGCACGGGGCTATCTCCGGCTTGAACTCCCGCATGGTCTTCAGACCGGCATGCTGCGTACCCAGTACAGGACTGTTGAAGTCGATGAGCGTCGTAACCTTGTATTCCATAGCAGGCATGACGACCATTTCGACCCTCTTCTTCTCATCGTAGTGGCTGATATTTGTATCGATCGTGTACCAGACCTTCGCCGCGTCCTGCTCTGCAACCCCGGCCTCTTCGATGATCTCCACAAAGGGCATCGAGCTGCCGTCGATAATGGGGATCTCAGGTCCGTTGATCTCGATCAGACAGTTGTCAATCCCCATCCCTACAAGAGCAGCCAAAATATGCTCGACCGTGCTGACCTTCGCGCCACTGTCCTCCAGCGTAGTACCCCTCGAAGTATCCGTAACCAGGTCACAGTCAGCCTTTATCACGGGCTGACCCGGCAGATCGACGCGCTGGAACTGAAGGCCAAACCCAGGGTTTGCCGGCTTGAGCGTCATGTCCACCTTGATGCCGGTGTGCAGACCGGTACCGGAAATACTAGTTATTGAACCAAGTGTATGTTGCTTGTCGGGATTGAAATTTGCGTCCATTCGTTAAATTCTATACTATAAGCCCGCAAAGATAGGGGAATCATCGTTTATATATCCGTTCCACAGGCGCAGGAATGGCCTGACCCGCCCGCTAAAATAACGAAATCAGCCCCTGCCAGACAGACGACTTTGTGAATATTGCGCCAAAAAATTAATTTTATGACTGGTTTTTAGCGTAATTCGATTTATTTGTATTTAAAATCAGCAAATATGGAAGGAAAAAAACCCAAAATATTATTGTGCGAGGACGATCCTAACCTGGGCATGGTACTAAAGAATTACCTGGAACTGAGCGATTTTGACGTTACGCTCGAACGGGACGGCCGGCTGGGTCTGGCCGCATTCCAGCGCGAACGCTTCGACCTCTGCCTGCTGGACATCATGATGCCGCATATGGACGGCTTTACCCTCGCAGAAGAGATCAGGGACGTTGACCCCGATATTCCCCTCTTCTTCCTCAGCGCCAAAACGATGAAAGAAGATATCATCCAGGGCTACAAACTCGGCGCCGACGACTACATCACAAAGCCCTTCGACAGCGAAGTGCTCCTCCTGAAGATCAAGGCCATCCTCAAACGCAACGACGACCTCAACAAAGAATCCGACAATAAGGAATTTGAAATGGGCACATACCATTTCAACCCCAAACTGAGAGAGCTCAGCCACAAGGGACAAACCCAGACCCTGTCTCCGAAAGAGAACGAATTGCTGAAGATGCTTGCCGAACACATGAACGACCTCCTGCCCAGAGAACAGGCGCTGAAAAAGATATGGGGCAGCGATACTTATTTCAATGGACGCAGCATGGACGTTTATATCGCAAAACTGCGCAAGTACCTCAAGGACGATAGTCAGATCGAGATCGTAAACATACACGGCAACGGTTTCCGGCTGGTAGTCCCGGTAAACGCCTGACCAGCGGCAACCACGCAGAGGACACTGCACGCACGAGAAGGATATTGATATTGCCGGTAACCCCGGCACCCGGGCGACGAGGCTAGAACAATAACTGTTCACCCTCCCTGCCCGGTTTTTTTTTGCCCAGATGCTCGTAGGCCTTGGCGGTCACCTCCCGCCCCCTGGGCGTACGCATGATAAACCCTTCCTGTATCAGGAACGGCTCATAAACCTCTTCCAGCGTGCCCGTCTCTTCGCCTACCGCCGTAGCAATGGTCGTAATGCCCACGGGGCCGCCCTTGAACTTCTCGATAATGGTAGACAGTATCCGGTTGTCCATCTCGTCCAGCCCATGCTCGTCGACGTTCAGCGCCCGCAGCGCATGCTGCGTGATCCCCAGCTCGATAACACCATTGCTCAGCACCTGCGCAAAATCCCTCACTCTTCTCAGCAATCCGTTGGCGATACGGGGCGTCCCGCGGCTGCGACGGGCTATCTCCGCGGCAGCATCGGAGGTGACTTTAGTCTGTAAAATGGCGGCAGACCGGAGAATAATTCTTTGTAAGGTGTCTGCGTTGTAATATTCCAGCCGCGACTTGATGCCAAAACGCGACAACAGCGGAGCCGTCAAAAGCCCGCTCCTCGTCGTAGCGCCCACCAGCGTAAAAGGAGAGATATTCAGCTGTATGCTCCTCGCACTGGGGCCGCTGTCGATCATGATGTCGATACGGTAGTCCTCCATCGCCGCATACAGATATTCTTCGACGACCGTGCTCAGCCGGTGTATCTCATCGATAAAAAGCACGTCATTAGGTTCGAGATTGGTGAGAAGACCGGCCAGATCACCGGGTTTTTCGATAACAGGTCCGGACGTCTCTTTGATATGTACGCCCAGCTCATTGGCCACGATACGCGACAAGGTAGTTTTTCCAAGGCCTGGAGGACCATGGAACAATATATGATCGAGGGCCTCACCCCGCATCTTCGCCGCCTTGATAAAGACCCGAAGGTTTTCGATCAGCTGAGGCTGACCGGAGAACTCGTCGATTACAGCCGGACGAATATTGTTCTCGAACTCTTTGTCCGATGGACTTAGAGCGCTTTTGTCGGTGTTGAGATTGCCATTGGACATGGAACAAATATACTAAGGCAAGCGCTGCCACAATACATCCGCAAACCATTTCTTGGAATCCGGAAAGACATGCACCGGCGCAAAACCCGACTGGGCCGCCAAATTCGCGGTCTCCTCCAGCGAATATTTCTGGGAGATCTCCATAAAGACCGTCTCATTCTCTTTGAAGGAGATCGCTTTGCCGGCTACGTGCACGACCTGGTCGGCAAGACTTACCAGATAGCTCTTACAGGCACCGGTACCGGGATCATAGGTTGGATAGTGCTCGAAAAGATCGGTATTGAAATCGGCGTCCAGCTCCCGGTTGATCCTCGTCAGCAGATTGAGGTTGAAAGCCCGGGTGATCCCCTGCCGGTCATTGTAGGCATCGAGAATGGTCCGGGGGTGCTTCTTCAGATCAAAGCCGATCAGCAGCAGGTCCCCTGGCTGCATATGATCGTGCAGCTGTCTGCAGAACTGAACGGCCTGAGCAACGGTCATATTCCCGATATTGGCCCCCATGAACAGTACGATCTTGGGGTTGGGTGAAAATGACTTTACCTGCTGCATCTTCTCGAGATACTCCCCGTTGAGACCGTGCAGTCGTATGCCGGGCAGCGTGACAGGCAACTTCGTCTCCAGCCAGCTGATGACATTGGTGGAAATATCGATCGGGTAATAGGTAAAAGCAGCATGCTTCCGCTGCAGCTCCCGCAAAAGGAACCAGGACTTGGTCGCGTCGCCGGGCCCCAGCTCGACGAGATTAAAGGCAGGGCTATGCGCCGTGAACAACCGGGCCATATCCTTCGACTGCTCCTGCATGATCTCCATCTCACACCGGGTAGGATAGTATTCGGGACAGTTCATTATCTGCTGGAACAGCCTGTCCCCCGTCTCGTCATAGAAATATTTGGAGGGCAGATATTTGTTCTCTGCCCGTAGCCCGTCCAGGATATCATGATAAAATGCGGAATGCCTGCGCGTTGTAGAATTTACAGCGATGGAGGGAATCATTAGACCTTAGTTTTGTTTGTTCGTAACTTTTTTAATCGCAATCGCCTTGCCCGGTTACCCTTCGGGCGACTGGCCTGAGGCCAGTCATCGCGCAAGCCTTATGCCAGTAAACTGCCATCTCAGATACGGATGAAAAAAATTCCTGTAGGTGTTCCGGCTATGCCCCGCCGGAGTCGCCACGGAAGCACCCCTCAGCACCATCTGACTAACCATGAACTTACCGTTATACTCTCCGATTGCGCCCGCCGCCTTTTTAAAGCCTGGATAAGGCAGATAGGCGCTCTCCGTCCATTCCCACCTTTTTCCCCAGCCAAACTCCCCCGACGCCGCCTCCCATTCGAATTCCGTAGGCAGGCGGCACCCCTTCCAGGCCGCAAAAGCTACCGCCTCATAATAACTAATATGACACAACAATTGTTGACGGTCCAGCAAGTTCAGCCCCGACATCGTATAGTGGTGCCAGGCGCCATCGATCAGATGCCAGTACAGGGGGGCCTCGATGCCATTCTTCTTTACCCAGTCCCAACCCTCTGCGTGCCAATAGCTAAAATTTTTGTAGCCCCCGTCTTCGATAAATTCCAGATACTCCTCATTGCTGACGGGTTCGGCGGCAATCTGAAAATCTCCGAGATATACCTTGTGCCTCGCCAGCTCGTTATCAAAACAAAAACCATTCCCCGCATAGCCGATCTCATAAAGACCCGCCGGTATCGAAAGAAAAGCAGCATCTGTAGCTATAGCGGCGATCTCCGCAGGCCCAAACGCAGACTCCCCCGCGGTCACCTGACGCACGGCCGACGCAGCAGTAACACCCGCGCCGGGCTGCGGAGCGATAACAACCGCCGCATCCTCGTCGATGTCGCGATCGGACCACGCAGGAAAAAGAGGATTGTGCCCCAGAATATATTTGATATCCGAGAACAAAAGTTCCTGATGCTGCTGCTCGTGGTTCAGCCCCAGAACTATCAGGTCCTCCAGCTCCCTGCCCGGCCCGGCCGCGATGAACTTCTCCATAGCAGCGTCTACATATCGGCGGTAGTCATATATTTCGTCTACCGAAGGCCGGCTGAGGTTGCCGCGGTCGGTGCGCACAACGCGGGCCCCGATGGTCTCATAATAGCTGTTGAAGACATAGTTATAGTCCGGATTGCAGGGTTTATAACCCGGCCGGTGCGGGACCAGCACGAACGCTTCCCAGAACCAGGTAGTATGCCCCAGATGCCATTTGGGCGGACTGACATCCACGACAGGCTGCACCACATAGTCTTCTTTTTGCAGCGGCCGGCAAATGGCTTCGCTGGCCTTCCGGACGCTGCGATATTGTTCGATCAGGCTCATGATCTGTCTTTTTTTAGATAGTTAGTGAGGTCCGTTATAGTCTGTATTCTCAATTGTCGTGCCTGTGCCCGCCGCATCATCAGGGCATAAGCGTTGTTGAAACCGATAGGGGACAGCCAGGTAAGATGATAATCCCGCTGCATCGCCGCCTTCACATAGTTATAAACGCTGTCCCGGCTCACCGTCAGACGCGCCGTCTCGGCCGCCGGAGGCTGCAGAATGGCCAGCAGCGCCGTTCCCGTATACTCGGGATACATATCTATCTGGTCGTGCGTAAGCGCCTCAAAACAGATCTTAGTCCCGCCCAGCCCCGTCTTGCTTGAGACCTCGAGATCGGTGTACCCGCGGACAAGCATGGAATACATATCCGTAAGAATGTATTGCTCGGGAAAGATCTTCGACCCCAGTCTCACAACCCCCCTTTTTCCATTCCTCGGCGCCCTGTACAGCCCCTGTGCCACCAGGAAGTCACGCGCACACTGCTCCGGCGACTGGTTCAGATACTCCACCCGGAAATTCAGGTCTGTCATGACGGAATCATTGATCCTCCCGGCCAGCATATTCAGTACGGGCGCCAGCTCCGGATATTTTTCCATTACCTCGTTCCGGACCACCGGCGCCGCATAATAGGGAGGAAAGATTTTCCTGTCGTCTTCGAGAGTGACCAGGTCATATGCTTTGAGCCGCCCGTCAGTGCTGTAGCCGCTGATGACGTCCAGTTTCCTGTTGAAAATGGCCTTATACATGACCGCGTCGCTGATCACCACGGTGCGGATATTCAGGCCGTAGACGGCCCTCAGTCCGATATCTCCGTCCCTCCTTCCCATGAACTCAGGCGTAAATCCCGCCAGCAGACGCGAGCTATAGCCCAGCGGCAGTACATAGAAGGAAGAGAGGCACAGCAGCACCAGCGGCAGCAGCCCAAGTGCAACCCTGCGTGACCGGTTGCCCGCCCGCTGCAAAAGGGAAAGTAAAAAATCCAGCAGTATCGCCAGCAGCGCTGCGGGGATCGCCCCGGCCAGGATCATATTGGTATTGTTCAGCGCAATCCCCCCAAAAATGAACTCCCCCAGCCCGCCGGCCGCGATATAGGCGGCAAGGGTCCCGACACCCACATTGATGACGGTCGCCGTACGGATACCAGCCATGATGACGGGAAAAGCCAGCACCAGATCGACGCGTATCAGTCGTTGCCACCCGGTCATCCCCATCGCCAGCGCAGCCTCCTTAACGCCGGGGTCTACGCCGTTGATCCCCGCATAGGTGTTGCGGATGACGGGAAGAAGGGCGTAGAGAAACAGAGCCGTAATAGCCGGTATCGGACCGATGCCCAGCACAGGTATCAGAAAGCCCAGAAGGGCGATGCTGGGAATGGTCTGCATCACACCCGCAAATCCTAAGACCAGTCCGGCAGCCCTTTTATTCCGGGTAATATAGATACCCAGCGGCAGCCCGACAAGCACGGTTATAAATAAGGAAATGAAGGTCAGCCCGATGTGTTGGATCGTCTGTTGCAGCAGCTTGGCGGATTGCTCATGCATAAAAGACCAGAGACTTTCGGGATGGTCCATCAGCGGTGTCTGTTCTTAAATTTATCAAAAGCGCGAATAAGTGCAGGATAATCCCCCGCCGCTATTCGTTCAGCTTCCAGTGGAAAACGCTGTTCTTCGAAAAAAGTTCTTACATATTCTCCGGCGGGCTCAAAAAGCAGCTGATCGGGAGTCCCCTCCTGCACGACCTTCCCCTTGTCCATCAGGAATATCCTGTCGGCCAGTTCAAACGCCTCCTGCACATCGTGAGTGACCAGGACGATGGTCTTCGACCTCAGCTCGTCCAGCTCCTTAAAATCTTTCTTTACCGCCGACCTGGTGATGGGATCCAGCGCGCCGAAAGGCTCATCCATCAGCAATATGGGAGGATCCGCCGCCAGCGCACGCGCAATGCCCACCCGCTGCTGCTGCCCGCCGCTCAGCTGAAAAGGATAGGCCGCGCCGTACTGCTCCGACGGCAGCCTTAACTTCTCCATAAGCTCGATAGCCCTCGCCGCCATCCTCTTCTTATCCCAGCCAAGGAGACGCGGCACGATCGAAATATTCTCTGAAATGGTATAGTGGGGGAAAAGACCGTTGTTCTGAAATACGTAACCGATCTTTCTGCGCAGTTCTTCAGGACG
>Ga0068853_100001667_pt1 | contig 16251 bp, 17 predicted proteins | sample KBSCornC32_FD_65655 | JGI IMG/M metagenome (GOLD analysis project Ga0068853, IMG submission 65655) | Corn rhizosphere microbial communities from Kellogg Biological Station, Michigan, USA - KBS Corn C3-2 | ecosystem: Host-associated > Plants > Roots > Rhizosphere > Soil ...
TGGCCCCCGAGGCGATCTCGGAGCCCGACACCATCGATGGCCGGTCCGATCTCTACGCGGTGGGTGCCGTCGCCTACTTCTTGCTGACCGGCCGGCACGTGTTCCAGGCGGCAACGCTCATCGAGATCTGCAGCAAGCACATGCTCGAGCAGCCGGTTCCCCCCTCGCAGCGGCTGGGGAAGCCGCTTCCTGCAGACCTCGAGGCCATCGTGCTCGGATGTCTCGCCAAGGATCCCCACGCCCGTCCGGCGTCCGCCGCGGCGCTGCGGACGGCCTTGCTCGCGTGCGCGGAGGCCACGAACATCGACCTGCCGGCGGCCCGTGCGTGGTGGCAAGCCCACCGCGCCTCGCAGAAGCGCAGCCCGGGCACCGCCGACGACGCCGCCTTCCGGCCGGCCACGATGGCGATCGATCTCGGGCACCGCAGCCGCACGACGTGATCACGCCGCCGCCGGGGCTCGAACCAGGGTCACCCAGGCGGGCGCGTGATCGCTGGCGTTCGGCAGTCCCCTGACCCAGGCATCGACGCCGGCTTCGCGCAGAGCCGGTGCCAGAGAGGCGCTGAGCAGCAGGTGATCGAGGCGCATGCCCGCGTTTCTCTCCCACGCCTGCCGCAGGTAGTCCCAGAAGGTGTACACCGGCTGGTCCGGGTGGGTCGCCTTGATCGCGTCCGTCCACCCCTGCCCCAGCAGCCGCTGATAGAGGTCCCGGGCCTCCGGCTGCAAGAGCGCGTTCTTCGACCAGGACCGCGTGTTGTAGATGTCGAAGTCGGTGGGCACCACGTTGTAGTCACCGACCAGGGCGACGGGATGGCCGGTGTCGTGGAGCGCCCGAGCGTGGGCGAGCAGCCGATGCATCCACGCGAGCTTGTAAGCGAACTTGGGGCCGGGCTGGGGGTTTCCGTTCGGGGCGTAGAGGCACCCGACGAGCACACCGTGGACGGCCGCCTCCAGGTACCGGCTCTGCGTGTCCGACGGGTCGCCCGGCAACTGGCGCCGCGTCTCGACGGGGGTCATGCCCTTGCCCAGGATCGCGACCCCGTTCCACGACGGCTGGCCCACCCACCGCGCGCCGTAGCCTGCGGCCTCGAGCTCGCGGAGCGGAAAGCGTGTGTCCGGGACCTTGAGCTCCTGCAGGCAAACGACGTCGGGGGACGCCTTGGTCAGCCACTCGAGCAGGACCGACAGGCGTCTGGCGATGTTGTTGATGTTGAAGGTCGCGACCTTGAGGGGTGGCATCGGCTCCGCCGGATTGGATGCCTCGCCGGGGTGGTGCGAGTCAACCCGACAGCATGTAGCGCCGGTCGATCGCGTCGCGGACCAGGCGGCGGCTGTCCTCTGGCATCAGCTGGGCCGCCTGCTCCACGAGGGCGACCTCACCCGCCAGGTCGGGATCTTTGATCGTCATCGCGAGCCAGGCCGAGTAGTCGCCGCGTCGCAGGTGATACACCCACGTCTCGTCATCGACGCCGGACGCCAGCTCGCAGAAGACGTTCAGGTTCTGGGCGCGCAGGTTCATCCGTGCCGCGGCTCCGCGGAAGAAGAAGCTCCGCGGGCCGAGGTTTCCCTCCGCGTATTTTCGCAGGTGACGAAGACGCGCCGACCGCGCCGGAACGATGATGACTCCGTAGGGATCGAGCCCGGCGCTCCGCTCCCAGACGATCGCCTGGTCCCGCTTCGTTGGCGGGACCGTGGGCGGGTCGACTCCCAGCATCTTCGCGAGCTCTTCGAGCGTGAGAGCCGGCAAGGGGCCGACGGCCACCGCGATGTCCATCATCGCGAGGATGGCGGGCGCGACCTCGCTCGGGCGATGCGTGATGAGGATGGTCTCGCCCAGCCGTTGCGGCAGCATATAGGTCGCCTGTCCCCATTGCGTGGGCAACAGATGATGAACCTCGTCGATCAGGATCCAGTCGGGGCCGCCCGTGCGCGCGCGCAGGGCTTGCAGGCGCGGCAGGAGCTGCGCGAAGAAGTCGGGGCGATCGTCGAGCGCGATCCCCAGCAGGTTGACGACGACGTTCGCCCGTCCATGACCGAGGCGGTCCACGACCTCGTTGACGTGCGGTGGCCGCAGCCGATTCCCGATGGTCACGATCCCGTCCAGCGTGCCGTAGTCGCCCTCGGGATCGACGATGCAGATCTGGTAATCGCGCTCGATCAGGCGCTCGATCAGGCCGGTCGCGAAGGTCGACTTGCCCGCGCCCGACGGACCCGAGACGATGATGTTCTGGCCGTAGGGCCGGAAGGTCGCCGGCGCCCCGTCGATCCGGTTCGCGAGCACCACCACGTCGCCGACGCCGCCGGTCGTTCGCTGCGACAGGTCCGTCGCGACGAGCTCGTCGATCAGCTCGATCACCCCCGCGCCGGCCGCGCCCGAGGTCGTGAAGTCAGCCTTCAGCTTGACGGCCTCGACCGCGCTGTCGACTGCCACGGCACACTCGCAAATGTCCAGGAACGAGTGATCGTTCTGCGCGTTCCCGATGCCGACCACCTCATGAATGGACAGATCCAGCTCGCGCAGCGCCGCGCGCAGCCCGCTGCCCTTGTTCACGCCGGAGGGCAGCACCATCACCGCGCCCCCGTTGAACGTGATCTGCAGCTCCAGATCGAGGTCCCGGATCGATTCGAGCACCGCGATCTCGTGGGGGCGGCGCGTGGCGAGGATGGCGCGGCCCCGGATGATGGGCTGGACGCCCCGGCGCGCGAGCTCGCGCGCGAGGACCTCGGGCGCGGGCGAGCAGAGGACCCGCGTCTCGCGCCGGGAGGGAACGTACAGTACGGCGCCGTTCTCGAGGACGACGGCGGCGAACGGGTCCAGCTCGGGGCAGACGGAGAGGAGCTCGTCGAGAGTCCGTCCCGTGACCAGCACCGCCCGGCGGCCCGAGGCGCGAAGCCGCTGGAGCGCCGCCTTCACGTCGTCGCCCAGGTGCCCGTTCCTGGCGATCGTGTCGTCGTAGTCAGTCGCCAGCGCCAGATATCGCACCAGGAAATAGTAGACACGACGTCGCGGGATGCCACCCGGACGGACGAACATCCCGCACGAGCGCAGAGTTCGTGCACACTTCCTCGCCCCGGGTAAGGTTGTCCTCCATGTCTTCGGCCCAAACGATGAAGACGGGGGCGTTCCGCTCGCTGCTGGTCCCCGTCGACCTGTCGCCGCTCTCGGACCGGGTGGTGGGGCGCGCCAGCTCGTTGCCCATCGCCGCGGGTGGGACGGTCACCCTGCTCCATGTCGTTCCGCAAAGTCTGCCGGCACGTGCCCGACGGCAGGCCGAGAAGGACGCCCGGACGGCCCTCGCTGGTGAAGCGCGCCACACCTCGAAGGCGCTGGGACCGGAGGTCGCCGTCGCGCACGACGTCCGCTTCGGCGCGCCGGCCGCGGAGATCGCGGACCATGCCGCTCGCGTGAAGGCGGACCTCATCGTCATGGGGCGCGGGGTCGGCCGCCCGATGCGTGACTCCTTTCTCGGCTCGACGGCCGAGCGGGTCATCCGGCAAGGGCATCGGCCCACCCTCGTGGTGCGCCTGCCGGCGCGCGCTCCCTATCGCCGTCCGATGCTCGGCCTGGATCTGGACGACGCGGCGGGGGCGGTGCTCGCCATGCTCTTCCGCGTGATCCCACCGCCGCGGCCGCGGGTCGCGGTCGTTCATGCCCATGACGCTCCCTACCTGGGGATGGCCCACGCCGCGCTCTCGACGGAGGAGATCGAGGAGGAGGAGCATCGGCTTCGCCCCACCGTGACCGCCCAGCTCGCGCGGATCCTGGCGGGGTCCCGGCCCGCCCCGAGGGCGGCGGCCGATGATGAGCCCGCGTTCCAGACCCACGTCCGCTTCGGAGACCCACGCAGCGTCATCAAGGCCGCGGTCAAGCAGCTCGCCCCGGACCTCCTGGTGCTGGGGACCCGTGGCCACTCGGGTCTCTCGCAGGTCTTTCTCGGCACGGTCGCCGGCGAGATCCTCCGGGACGTGCGCTGTGACGTGCTGGTCGTTCCTCCCGGCCGGCCGGCGCGGCGCCGGGGCTGAGCACCGCATGCCCCTGACCGCCCTCCTTCTGCTTCTCACGATCGTGGCGTTGGTGCTGGCCCGACTGCCGTCGGGCGCGCGGAACGGCGCCGCGGCCATCTCCGGAGCCGCCGCGCTCGTGGGTCTGCTGGGGCTCGGGCTCCGCTTCCCGCAGGTTCGAGACGGCGGCGTCGCCGTCCAGCGGTTCGCCTGGGTGCCGTCGATCGGACTCGATCTCGCGCTCCGGCTCGACGGGCTGACCTGGACGTTGGGGGTGCTCGTCCTCGGGCTCGGCGCGCTCATCATCCTGTACGCGCGCTACTACCTCTCTCCCTCGGATCCGGTGCCGAGGTTCTATGCCTTTCTGGTCGCCTTCATGGCGGCGATGCTGGGGACCGTCTTCTCGGGGAACCTCCTCCAGCTCGCGTTCTTCTGGGAGTTGACCTCCCTGCTCTCGTTCCTGCTCATCGGCTACTGGACCCAGCGGCCGGATGCCCAGCGCGGCGCACGCATGGCGCTGACGGTCACGGGGCTGGGGGGGCTGTGTCTGTTCGCCGGATTGATCGTCCTCGGGCAGATCGCGGGGAGCTACGACCTCGACCGCGTGCTGGCGAGCGCCGACCGGATCAAGGCGCATGGCCTCTACCCCGTGGCCCTCTGCTTGATCTTGCTGGGCGCCTTCACGAAGAGCGCGCAGGTCCCCTTCCATTTCTGGCTGCCGAACGCGATGGCGGCCCCCACCCCCGTGTCGGCGTACCTGCACTCGGCGACCATGGTGAAGCTGGGAGTCTTTCTCCTCGCTCGCCTGTGGCCCGCCCTCTCCGGGACCGAGCTCTGGTTCTGGCTGGTCGGCTCCGCGGGCCTGGTCACGCTGCTGTTTGGCGCGTGGGTGGCCCTCTTCCGGAACGACCTCAAGTCGGTGCTCGCGTACTCGACGATCTCGCACCTCGGGCTCATCGTCCTGCTCCTCGGGCTCAACAGCCCGCTCGCGGCGGTGGCGGCGGTGTTCCACCTGATGAATCACGCCACGTTCAAGGCGTCGCTGTTCATGGCCGTCGGCATCATCGACCACGAGACGGGAACGCGAGACCTGCGGCGGCTCTCCGGGCTCTTTCGCCTGATGCCCATCACGGGCACGCTGGCGCTGGTCGCCACCGCCGCGATGGCCGGCGTGCCTCTGCTCAACGGCTTCCTGTCCAAGGAGATGTTCTTCGCCGAGGCGGTCTTCGTGGACGCGGTCCCAGGGATCAAGTGGGGACTTTCGGTCGCGGCGACCCTGGCGGGCATGGGCAGCGTGGCCTACTCGCTCCGCTTTGCCCTGGAGGTGTTCTTTGGCCCGGCGGCGGCGCGCGACACGCCCCGGGTGCCGGAGGAGCCGCCCCGATGGATGCGCGTGCCGGTCGAGGTGCTGGTGGTGGCCTGCCTGGTGGTGGGCGTCGCGCCCGCGGCGTCGATCGGTCCCTTGCTGGCCGCCGCTGCACGGCCGGTGGTGGGCGGACCGCTTCCCCCTTACAGCCTGGAGCTGTGGCACGGGCTCACCTTGCCGCTGCTGATGAGCGCGCTCGCGATGGTCGGCGGCACGGCGCTCTTCTTCGTCCATCGTCGTCTCGGCCGGCGCCTGGGCGCCGGGCGCCGACCGATGTTTCGCCTCGACGGCGGGGTCCTCTTCTCGTCGGCCGTGGCGGGGGTGACCGCGTTCAGCCGTCGCCTTCGCCGCACCTTGCTCACGGCGGGGCTGCAGCGCCAGCTGATGGCGGTCGTCGCCGTGGCGGTGCTCGCGGCGGCGCTGACCCTCAGCCGCGGCATCGGCGTCGGAGACCGCACGCACATCCCGCTCTCGCCGATCTTCATCGGGCTGTGGCTGGTCGGAGGTGTCGGAGCGGTGGGGGCGGCCTGGCAAGCGAAGTTCCATCGCCTGGCGGCGCTCATGCTCGCTGGCGTCACGGGCGCGGTCACCAGCGTCACCTTCATCTGGTTCTCGGCGCCCGATCTCGCCCTGACCCAGCTCACCGTCGAGGTCATGACGACGCTGCTCGTCCTCGTCGGCCTGCGCTGGCTCCCGGCTCGCGAGCCGGAGCGAGGTGTCTACAACGGGCGCACCCGGCGGACGGCGTTCCGGCGTCGAGCCAGGGACCTCCTGATCGCGGTGGGAGCCGGCACGGGGATGGCGGTCCTCGCGTATGCCGTCATGACCCGCCAGCTTCCCGAGAGGACGTCCTTCTTCCTCGAGCACGCGCTCTCCGGCGGAGGAGGCCGCAACGTGGTCAACGTGATGCTGGTCGACTTCCGTGGCTTCGATACGTTCGGCGAGGGGGTGGTGCTGGCGCTGGTCGCGCTCACCGTCTATGCGCTGCTCCGGCGGTTCCGCCCCGCGCCCGAGGTGTTGACCCTGCCCCCCCAGCAAGAGGCGGTTCTTGGACGCGACGGCACCGACCTCGTCAGCCCGAGGCGCGCCAGGCAGCTCGGGCCCGGTTACCTGCTGGTATTTCAGACGCTGGCGCCCATCATCCTCGCGATCTCGGGCGTCGTGGCGACGTTCCTGTTCCTTCGCGGCCACAACGCGCCGGGGGGCGGCTTCGTGGCGGGGCTGGTGATGGGGATCGGGCTGCTCCTGCAGTATCTGGCCTTCGGGACCGACTGGGTCGAGGACCGCCTGCGCCTGGCGCCGCGCGTGCTGATCGGCGTCGGCGTGCTCCTGGTCCTCGGCGCGAGCGCCGGATCGCTCGTGGTCGGTTACCCGCTGCTCACCTCGCACACCTTCCACCTCGAGCTCCCACTCATCGGCGAGATCCACGTCGGCAGCGCGACCTTCTTCGACCTGGGCGTCTTCTGCGAGGTGCTGGGGTCCACCCTCCTCATCATCACCGCGCTCGCCCACCAGTCCATCCGCGCGCGCCGGATCAAAGGAGGTGGATGATGGAGGTCGTCCTCGCGATCGCGATCGGCGTCCTGACCAGCTCGGGCGTCTGGTTGGTGCTGCGCCCGCGGACCTTCCAGCTCGTGATCGGCCTGTCGCTGCTGTCCTACGCCGTGAACCTGTTCGTCTTCAGCATCGGCGGCCTCGCGATCGACAAGGAGCCGATCCTGATCGAAGGCGTCACGCCCAACCTCGACAACTACACGGATCCCGTGCCGCAGGCGCTCGTCCTCACGGCCATCGTGATCGGCTTCGCCATGACGGCCCTGCTCCTGGTCGTCACCCTCGCCTCCCGCGGCATCACCGGCACCGACCACGTGGATGGAGCCGAGCCATGACCGGGGCCGTGAGCGGAGTCGTCCGGACCGCCATGCCCCACCTGATCGTGGCGCCCGTCCTGCTGCCGATGCTGTGCGCCGGCGTGATGATCGTTCTGGCCGAGCACCGGCGTCCCTTGAAGTTGGTCCTCGGCGCGACGTCGACGCTGGTGGGCATCCTGATCTCGCTGGCCCTCGTGCTCGGGGTGGATCGCGGCGGACCCGTGACCTACCTGGTCAGCAACTGGCCGGTGCCGTTCGGCATCGCCCTGGCCGTCGACCGCCTCTCGGCGACGATGCTGTTGCTCACCTGGATCCTGGGCGGCGCGGCGCTGCTCTACGGATCGGCTCGCTGGCACCGCGTGGGCGTCCACTTCCCGGCCCTGTTCCAGCTCCAGCTCATGGGACTGTCGGGCGCCTTCCTGACGGCCGACATCTTCAACCTGTTCGTGTTCTTCGAGATCTTGCTGGCGGCCTCGTACGGCCTCCTGCTTCACGGCGCCGGCGAATCCCGCGTGCGCGCCAGCGTCCGCTATGTGGCCGTGAACGTCGTCGCCTCGTCGGTGTTCCTGATCGGCATCGCGACGATCTACGGCGTGACCGGGACGCTGAACATGGCGGAGCTGGCGGCGCGCCTGTCGGGCGCCTCGGTGGCGAACCGCCACCTCGTCGACGCGGGCGCCACGCTGCTCGCCGTTGCCTTCCTGATCAAGGCGGCAGCCTGGCCCCTCAACTTCTGGCTGGCGCCGGCGTATCGAGCGGCCTCGCCGCCCGCCGCGGCGATGTTCGCCGTGCTCACCAAGGTGGGCGTCTACACCCTGGTGCGCCTCTGGAACCTCATGTTCGCCGGCGGTCCCCTGGCCGGCTTCGGTGCAGATGGCCTGTTCGTCTTCGGCCTGGGCACGGCACTGCTGGCCGGATTCGGGATGCTGGCCTCTCACCGCATCGCGGCCCAGGCGTCGTGGGGCGTGATCATATCGGCGGGGACGCTCGTGGCGGCGCTGGGCACACGCGAGCCGGAGGCCCTCGGAGGGGCGCTCTTCTACCTCGTTCCCTCCACCCTCGCGTCCGCGGCCGCCTTTCTCCTGGCCGACGTCGTCGATCGCTGGGAGGCCGGCGCCACGGTCGTGGAGGAGGCGCCGTTCTTGACCGCCAGCCTCGAGGACGAGGGGGAGGTCAACCTCGACGACGAGGCGGCGCCGCTCGTCGGCCGCCCCATCCCGGCGTCCATCGCGCTGCTCGGGTTCGCGTACATGACTTGCGCGCTGCTCATCGCGGGCTTTCCGCCGCTCCCGACGTTCCTCGGCAAGGCCGCCATGCTCAGGGCCGCGATCGGGCTTGCCGCCGACGGCGGGGCAGGCCTCCACGCGGCGGCGTTCGCCGGCGTGATCCTGGTCTGCGGCCTTCTGGGCCTGGTCGCGCTCACGCGGACGGGGATTCGAACCTTCTGGTCCGGTGGCGGGCGCCACCCTCCCGTCGTCCGCGCGGCCGAGGCGCTCCCGGTCCTGGCCCTGCTCGGCCTCTGCGGGGCGTTGACCCTCGCGGCCGGTCCGGCGATGCGGCTCGCCCAGACGACGGCCGCGTCCCTGCGCGATCGCCAGGAGTACATCGAGGCCGTCCGGCGCGCGAGCGTGACGCCGCCGCCCGGGTCCCCGCGGGGGCTCGAGGACGTGCCGCGATGAACGCGATCAAGAGGATCGTCCCGTTCCCCGTGTTCTCCCTCGCGCTCTTCGTGCTCTGGCTTCTCCTCGTTCAATCGGTGAGCGCGGCGGACGTCCTCCTGGCGCTCTGCATGGCGCTGTTCTGGCCCAGGATCACGCGCCGGTTCGTCGAGCGCGTCTCGCGCCCGCGCAGGCCGCTGGTCATGGTCAGGCTCTTTGCGCGGGTGGTCGGCGACATGTTGAAGGCGAACGCCGAGGTGATGTGGGCGCTCCTCACGCGCCGCTCCCGCGACGTCCACTCCCGGTTCGTGCGCATCCCGCTCGACCTGAAGGACCCCGGCGGGCTCTTCGTCCTGGCGATGATCGTCACGTTCACGCCGGGAACCGCATGGGCGGAGCTTTCGGCCGACAGGCGCGAGCTCTGGCTCCACGTGTTCTCGGCTCGAGACGACGAGCCGGTCATTGCCGCGATCAAGGGCAGGTACGAAGGCCCGCTTCGGGAGATATTCGAATGAGCCCCATCTTGTACGCGGCCCTCCTCCTCGCCCTCGGCTGTCTCGCTCTCGCGTCGATGTTCGCCCTGGCGCGACTGATCGCGGGGCCGCGCGCCGAGGACCGTGTGCTCGCCTTCGACTGCCTCTACCTGAACACGATGCTGGTCATCGTCACGCTCGGGCTGTTGTATCGGAGCAGCTCCTACTTCGAGGCGGCGTTGCTGATCGCGCTCTTCGGGTTCGTGAGCTCATCCGCGATGGCGAAGTTCCTCTTGCGCGGAGAGATCATCGAGTGACCACGCCAGGCTCGACGTGGGTGGACGTTCTCACGGCGGCGCTCGCCGTCGGCGGGGCACTGGCCGCCTTGATCGGTTCGTTCGGCCTCTTGCGGATGAAGACGTTCTTCCAGCGCGTTCACCCGCCCAGCCTGGTGGCGACCGCGGGGACGTGGGGCCTCACCCTGGCGACCATGGTCCAGTCCTCCTTCGTGACGTCGCGTCCTTATCTGCACGCCCTGCTCATCCCGCTGTTCCTCGCCCTGGCCGCTCCGGTCACGACGACCTTGCTGACGCGGGCCGCCCTGTTCCGCGCACGCCAGCGCGGCGACTCGGGCGTGCCCCCGCCGCGGTGAATGGCATGGGTGACGACAAGAGGCGTCGTCGCCGCGCAGGCGAGCTACAGGACCACCCTCATGAACGACTATCTTCATCCGAACGACGCGGGGTACGTGGTGATGGGCGACGTGTGGTACGCCGCCGTTCAGAGCTACCTGCCCGCGGCGCCGTGACGGCCGGCCCGCAAGTCGACGGCGCCCCGGCGTCGCAGCGGACCGTTCGTTTCTATTTAAGGTTACCTGACGTATAGTCCCCGCCCGGTCCGCGGCGCCACGGAAGAGCGTGCGCCGGCGGAGCGCGGATTCACTGGCTTCGAATCGGGGAGGCGCGATGACGACTTTTAGTGGATCGAAGCACGGGCTGACGGCCATCGCCTGCGTGCTGCTGGCGGGAGCTTGCGGCAGCAAGGATCGAGGCCTCGCGGCCTGCGGCGGCACGAGCGGCGCGCAGGCCCACGGCGGCGCGCCGGGCACCGGCGGCGCCGGTGGCGGCGCCGCGGACGCGACCGGCACCGGCGGCTCCGGCGGCGGCACGAACGGTTGCGGCGGCGCGGGTCAAGGCGGCGGGAACGCCGGGAGCAGCGGAGCCATGACCGTCACGCTGCTCGGCACGGGGAGCCCGATCCCGTCGGTGGACCGCTATGGAAACAGCACCCTGGTAGAGGTCCCCGGGCTGCGGCTCGTGTTCGACCTGGGACGGGGCGCGCCGATCCGGCTCTGGCAGAAGCAAATTCCGCTGGGGAGCATCAACGCCCACTTTCTGACCCACCTCCACTCCGACCACGTCAACGGGCTGCCGGATCTGTGGATGAGCGGCTGGATCCAGACCCCCTTTGGCAGCAGGAAGACGCCGTTCGTGATCTATGGCCCGCCGGAGACCGAACGAATGATGGCCAACTTGTGGGAGGCCTTCTCCGAAGATCGCCGGATCCGCATGGCCGACGAGATGAATCCGCCGGCCGGCATCCAGGTCGAAGCACACGACGTCGCTCCCGGCCTCGTCTTCTGTCAGGCGGGCGTCTCCGTCTGGACCTTCGACGTCGATCACGGCGACCTCGTCAAGCCGGCCCGCGGCTACAAGATCTCCTACGCCGGGCACACGGTCGTCATCTCCGGCGACACGCGCTACAGCGCGAACGTCGAGCAAGCCGCCACCGGCGCCGACCTGCTGATTCACGAGGTGGCCATGATCCCGGCGGCCCTTCTGGAGAAGTACCCCGCCTACCAGGCCATCCTGGCCCATCACATCACGCCGGAAGACGCCGGCAAGCTGTTCGCCGTGGCCAGGCCGAAGCTGGCCGCCTACTCGCACATCGTGCTCTCCGGCCTTCCCAGCGAGGGCATTCCCTTCCCGACTCCCGCCGATCTGCTGGCCGCGACTCGCACGACCTACATGGGACCGGTCGTCGTCGGTTCGGACTTGATGGCGTTCAAGATCGACGACAGCGGCGTCTCGATGATCAGCGGGAGCGGCGGCTCGGGCGCGGGAGGCGGAGGCGGCGCGTCCGGCGCCGGCGGGGGGGCTTCAGGCGCCGGCGGCCCCACGGGCGGAGCCGGCGGCTGACGGCGCTGACGGCGCGGAGTCAGCCCGCGACTGAGCCGGCGTGCGTTTCAGCCGAGTGACATCGCGCCCGCGACGGCCGGAGCGACTTGCTTTCCCGCCCCAGCGCACGTCAGGCTTCCACCCATGAACGCGCTCCAGAAGGTGCTCATGGCGACCGTTTGTCTCGTGGCTTCGACCTCCCTCGCCTGCCGGCGCGGCGCCGACAGCTCGGCGCCGCCGTCGTCGGGTGAAGGCCGAACCGCCGTCGACGACCACCTCAAAGAGGTTGGCAAAGCGACCAAGAAGGTTGCCAAGGACATCGGGCAGGCCACCGCCGAGGTGGCCGACAAGGCCGGCGACCGGATCGAGGACGCCGCCAACAAGGCCGCCGCCGGCGGCCAGGACGCGTGGATCACCACCAAGGTCAAGAGCGCCCTGACCGGCGAGGGCCTGGACGCTCTTCACGTTCACGTCGACACCAAGGACAAGATCGTCACGCTGTCGGGGACCGTCGACTCGCCCGCCAGCAAGGCCAAGGCAACCCGTGTGGCCCGGGACGTCACGGGTGTGCTCGACGTGAAGGACCACCTGTTCGTGAGCGCCGGCGCGCGCTAGCGCGTCTTCGACGCCGTCGCCGGAGACCCTCCCGGCAGCTCGAGCGCCTCGAGAAACTCGTCGAGCAGACGGTTCACGCCCTGCGGATCATCCAGCTGCACCCAATGGCCGGTCGGCATCTTGCGGACCGAAAACCCCGGAACCTGGGCGTGCAGGGCCGCGGGCGTCTCGTTCGCGTCGGTGATCACCGCCATCTTGGGGCCCGGATAGCGCGAGAGCGGCGTGACGGGATCGAACGTCAGCATGTCTTCGAGCGGACCGATGATGGTGACGGGCGGCGTGGCGCGCAGGTCCCGCATCAGGCGCGCGCGTACGGCCGGGGATGACGGCGCCAGCATCGGCGTCCAGTAAGCCTCGGTGGCCGCGTGCGCGTCGGCCCGCAAGGACGCCATCATCTTCTCGGCCACGGCCGGCGGAATCTGGCGGCCATCGGACGCCGAATCGAGGAGAAACAGGCCCGCCACCCGCTGTGGGTGCGCGCCCGCGAACGACGCGCAGACGACGCCGCCCATGCTGTGGCCGACCAGCACCACGCGCGGCAGCTCGAGGTGGTCGAGCGCCGCCCGAAGATCGTCGGCCATGCTGGCGATCCGATAGTCGCCGTCCCGGGGCGGGGCCGAGCGGCCGTGGCCACGAAGGTCGATGGCCAGCGCGCGTCGGGTCGGCCGCAGGTGGTCGAGCTGCGCCTCCCAGTGAGCCGTCGAGCCGGCGGCCGAATGGACGAAGACGACGGGAAGGCCCCCCGTGCCGCCGTCGTCGACGTGAAGCTGGCCTTGGGGACCGTCCAGGAAGATCTGCTCGCCTCTGTGTTCGGTTCTGGTCTTGGTCATGGGTTCTTGTCTACGGCGGCAGGGTGACAGAAACTGTCACCGATGAAGAGAGTTGAGCGCGTGTTCGCGCTGCTCGACTACCTGCGCGCCCACGAGGTGACGCCGGTGGCCCTCGTGGCGCGAGACCTCTCCGTCAGCCGCCGGACGATCCTTCGGGATCTGGCCACCCTCCGCGACCGCGGGTGGCCGATCCGGGCCGAATCCGGACCGGGCGGCGGGGTGCTCCTCGACCGCGATCGAGGCCTCACGGCCGTGCACCTGACCGGCGACGAGATCGCCTCGCTCTGGCTGGCGTCGCAGCTGTCGAAGAGGGAGGGCCCGCTGCCGTGGGGACGAGCGGCCCGCTCGGCCCTGGACAAGGCGTTCGCGAGCCTGCCACCCCGCCGCGCACGCGGCTTGCGCCAGCTGATCCAGCGTGTCGTCGTGGGGCGGCCCGCCAGTGCGCGCGTTCGCGAGGAGCTGGGCAGCGCGCCCGCCGATCTGGTCGACGCCTTCGAGCGCGCCTTCGCGGGCAGCCTCTGTCTGTCGTTCGAGTACACCGACCGTCACGCGCGGCAGACCCGGCGGGTGGTCGAGCCGCACGGTCTTCTGCTCGAGCCTCCCGCCTGGTACGTCCTGGCGCGCGACGCCGCCAGCGGCGAGGCGCGCATCTTTCGGATGGACCGCGTCCGGCAGGCGCGCGTGCTGGCGGACCGCCCCTTCCAGCCCGACTTCGAAGGCCTGCGGCGTCAAGCTCTTGACGCGAAATCTTCGCGCTGATCGACGAAGCCGGCGCAGAAACCGCGCGATCCGCCCCGCTGGGACGCGGAGCACCTGGCCCGGGCGTGGGCCTCCCGCACGCACGAAGCTTGCAACTCGGCTGGCGCATGGCCTCTCTCTCGTCCCTGGCGAAGCTGTCCTTATGGGCGGGCCTCGCCGGCGCGCTCGGTTGCGTCGAGGCCTCGCCCGGCTCGAACGGGCCCGACGCCGCGGTCGCCGCGGATGCGTCGAGCTCCTCGGACACCACCACCGGTCCGGAGGCTCCCGGCCTGACGGACGCCCGCCCGGTCTGCGCACCGAGCGCCGGGATCAGCGCCTCTCCGAACAGCATCGCCGAGGCGATCGCCCTCATGAACGATCTGCTCGCCCAGGGCCGTCCCGAGGTGACCATCCCGTGCTTCGTCGAGAGCCTCGCCCGACCACTGGGCGTCTTGGCCGTGAACAGCACCCTCAGCGCCCAGCCCGCCGACGGCCCGCACAACCCCCGCATCTTCCTGTTCACCCGGAACCTGGTCCTGTCGATCGTCCCCGCGGGCCGGGCCGCCGCCTTGCTGGAGCTGGGCGAGTACGTGTCGCCTCTCCGTTCCATCAAGGCGGAGATCGCGTTCCCGCGGGTCGCGGCCGTGGCGCCCACCGCGCCGTTCGATCGCATCGCGGGCACGTACGGCACGGTGTGCGGGGCCTGCCACCGCAACGAGCTGGCCGCCGAGGGCGTCTATGACCTGCGCGCGTTCGTCTCCAACGTCGTTCGCCCACGCGACACCGACGAGGTGCCGCTCTCGGCGGTCCAGGCCGAGGCGGCCGCGTGCAACCCCGCCGAGGAGCCCGCCCGCTGCGCCATCCTGAACGCCGTGCTCGATCACGGCGCGCTGGAACGGCGGACCTTCTCGCCGGACGCGCCCACGATCTACGACTGACCGCGCGGGGCGCGCCGTCACGGCTGAAGGATGATCTTGCCGGTCACCTTCTGCCCAGCCTGGTCCTCGAACGCCCTCCGCGCCTCGGCCAGCGGATAGACCGCGCCGATTTGCGGGGCGCGCAGCTCGCCCGCGTCGACCCGGCGCGCGAGCTCGACGAGCTGAGCCCGGTTGGGCTGACGGATGAAGAACAGCGCGCGGATGTCCTGACGCGTGAGCGCCGGGGCTGGCCCCCTGACCGTCACCAGCGCGCCGCCCGGCTTGACCAGCGCCACGGATCGGGTGAGCACGTCCCCGCCGATGATGTCGTAGACGAGGTCGACCTGGCCCACGGCGTCCTCCCAGCCAGCTTGCTCGAGATCGACGAAGCGATCGGCGCCCAGCTCCAGGACCAGTGACCGGATGTTGCCGCGGCCGGTGGCGATGACCTGCGCGCCCGCCGAGCGCGCGAGCTGCACGGCGGCCGTGCCCACGGCGCCGCCCGCGCCGTGGATGACGACGGTCTGGCCGGACGCGAGGTGGCCATGGTCGAACAGCGCCTGCCACGACGTGAGCCCGACCTGCGGCAGCGCGGCGGCGTGCACGTGATCCAGGGAGGCGGGCTTCGGCGCCACGTCCCGCGCCTCGACGGCGATGTACTCGGCGGCGGCGCCGTCCCAGTAGGCCATGATCAGGCCGTACACCTCGTCCCCGACGGCAACGCCCGCGGTGCCGTAACCGACCGCGGCCACCACGCCGGAGAACTCCTGGGCCGGGATGAGCGCGTCTCGCTTGTGGCCCGCCCGATCGGCCCAGATGGGCCAGCTCAGCTCGGTCGGCGTGATGCCGCACGCGTGCACCTTGACCAGCACGTCGCCGAGGGCCGGCCTGGGATCGGGCGCGTCCTCGTAGACGAGGCCCGCGGCGCCGATCGGCTCGTGAAGACGAATCGCTTTCATTTTCCACGTCCTTGTCGCAGCTGCAGGTGGTTGCCGTCCGGATCCTGAAACACGGCGACGTAGCCCCACGGGTACTCGAGGACCTCCGTCTCGAACTTCACGCCGCGCTCCTTCAACACCTGGTACGCCTTCCGGCAGTCCTTCGTCTCGATGGTGTAGGCCGCCGTGCTGCGCCCCTGAAAGGGCTGCCCTCGACCCGGCGTCCCCGGCCAGAGGACCAGCTCGAAGGCCTGCCCTTCGAGCCCGATGGTCAGGAACCGCGGCCCGGCGGGCGTGGGGTTGTCCGCCCGCTTCTGGAAACCGAGCACGTTCGTATAGAAGTCGAGCGCCTCGTCCTGGTCTTTCACGAAGACCGTCACGTACAGGACCTTCTCCAACATGATCTTTTCACCTGAATTTCGCGTGGCACCTTGCCCGGGGCCGGGGCAGTCACGAACGCCGTGGCGGCGATCGATGACAGGAATACGCGTCGATTGGTCATCTGAAACCTCCCCTCGCGCGATCAGGACGAGGCAGCCCCGCCCTCCGTGACTGGTGCACTAACGCGCCTCCGGCGCTCGCGGGCGGGGACTTCGTCCCCCCCGCGGTCCCCCCCGGATCTTGCTGATATTGGCCGGCTCGGCGAAGCCGAGCCTCCCTGTGAAAG
>Ga0068853_100001668_pt1 | contig 16249 bp, 6 predicted proteins | sample KBSCornC32_FD_65655 | JGI IMG/M metagenome (GOLD analysis project Ga0068853, IMG submission 65655) | Corn rhizosphere microbial communities from Kellogg Biological Station, Michigan, USA - KBS Corn C3-2 | ecosystem: Host-associated > Plants > Roots > Rhizosphere > Soil ...
AACAGGCGAGCGTGAGTCTCGTTGGCGCGTTCCATCTGCTCGCGCACGTTCGCTTCCTTGGTGCCGCCATTGTACAGCAGCCAGCGGAGCACGCCGCGTGCCTGAAGGTCCGTCGTCTTACCCTCGAACCCGTCGATATCGTGACCGGCGCGTGCCGTGCCTTCGAGGTGGAACGTCGGCCCAAGCTCCGCCTTGGCGGCGCGAACTTCCTCGCGCGATGTCGCGAGGTCCGCCATCGCTTCATGGACACGCGGATTTTGCTGGCGGGCAGCCGCCTCGGCGTCCTCGAGCGTCGCGGGCATGCATTGCGAAAGGTCAGGCGGAAGCGAGACCGAGTCGATCGGAACACCGGTCAGCGTCCGGAAGGTGATGCCCGCAGTATCGAGATCCTCGCGCGCCTGGGTCACTTTCGCACGTGCGGACTGGAGCCGCTCTTCGGCCTGCTGCTGGTCGGCGATGCTGATCGACCCCTTGGCAACGCCTTCGCGAAGGTCGCCGGCGAGCCGCTCATGGAAGGTCACATTGTCCTGCGCGATCGCGACCAGCCGCTGCTGGAGGACGTAATCGATGTAGGTGCGCGAGACGTTGAGCGCGACATATTCCGACCGCTCCTGAACGCGCGCGGCAGCAGCATCCGAACGCGCCGCCTGGCGGCGAATCTCGGCTTCGCGCCCCCCGCTGTCGTAGACCAGCTGGTCGACCAGGAGATCGCCTTCGATCGGCCACAAGGTGTGGTTGGCGATCCCAAGGTCGCGTCGGGTGGGATTCCTGAGGTCGCGAACGCCCGCCGAACCTTCGACGGAAATGCGCGGGTAGTTGAGCCCCTTACCCTGCTCCAGCTCCTCTTCGGTCGCCGCGCGGTTGGAAACCGCCTGCCGGATTTCGGGATTTGTAGTCAGTGCCGATTGAACGGCATCGCGTAGATCGACTGCCCATGCCGGGGCGGCGCTGAGCAGCAGCGTCCCCGGGATGGTGAGCATCCAAGACTTGTTCGACATAAAGCCCCCCTGTTTGGTCATTCTCGGCCGCCTCAAATACGCGCGGCGGCCGGGGTTATGGTCTCAGTTCCACTCATTAACTCATCCGTGAACGGGCGCTGCCGCATGGTGCATCTCGAGCGAAAGCATGCCCTGCAGCCCGTGGAAAGCAGGGCCCATGCCCATGTGCCCGAATGGCACAGCGGCCGCACCGTGGCTTGCAAGGGCCTCGATCGTATCATGCGCCTGCCCGTGCCCCGGCAGGTTGCTGAGCAGCGCATCGATGTTCGGGCCATGACCCTCACCGCCGTTCAGCGAGTCCGCCAGCACCTTGCTGACGACCTGGTCGTGCTGGACCGCATCGCCGCCCTGCTGATGCTGATTGCCATGGCCGGCTGCAGCGAGCTGCTGGGCCGAGGGCATCGCAACCGAAGCCGCAGTGACCGCCGACGAATGAACCGCTTGGCCGTGGGCCGAAGCAATCGATCCGTGCAGCAATTCGGTCATCGCCGGGCCGTGGTTGGCCGCGCCATGGACCGAACCGTGCGCAGATGCGGCATTCTCGTGGAAGTGACTGCCGCCTTGATGCCCGTCCGCGACCTTCGAGACGATCGCCTCGTGGACGACGTTCGAATTATCGGCATGGCTGGACCGGATCGTTTGCGGAGCAAAGGCCTGCGTGTGCTGGCTCGCAGCGTCGAGAGCGTTCAGCGCGTTCGCATGGTCATGCACCCCGTGAGCCGCCAAAGGCTCGGAGGCTGCGAGTCCCGCGGCCGCAACGGCTGCGATCAGCGCGGCATTGCTGCCCAGCGCGGTCGTGGACCGAAGCGAGTCTGACGCGTCCCGCGCGGCAGTCTGGAGGACCGCGTCGGCAAGGACGCCGGTGGACCCGTCCGCCTTGGTGTAGCTTCCGGTGCCAACGACCTGCACGTCGCCGTTCGCGGTCGTGTAGCTTACACCGTCGCTCGCAAGCGAAATGCTGGTGATCCCGCGCGCCATGAGCGACGTCATCTCGCCCGGATCGACCTTGCCGTTGCTGTTGGCATCCTGCCAGACGGCAAAGTTCGCGAAGCCCGCATCCGCAGACGACAGCTTGCCGTCGTGGTTGGTGTCGTAGGCCTTGAGGCCGTCGAGGTCACTGCCGTTAGTGGCGAAGACGATCTCGTTGCCGCTGACCTTGCCGTCATGGTTGGCATCGTTGACGAGGATGCCGTCCTTCGGGCCGACCCAGGCGGTCGAGACCTTGCCGCTGCCGTAATCGAACGCCACTCCGGCGGCCGTCGACAGGAAGTCCACATGTCCATCGCCATTGAGGTCGAGAGCGATCGGAGGCGCAACCGTGTTCAGCTGAACGGTCGTTGGCGTACCGTTGAGCAGATAGGTGATCGAGATCGGCGTCGAATTTGTGTTTATGTTCGACAGCGTCACCCAATTGTCGCCACCACCGTCGAGGTCGACCTGGAGGAGACCAGTCGTCGTCACCCGGAGGTGCCCGCTCGTATCGACTCCGCCGACAATCGTCAGAGCACTGCCGAGCGCGAGGATTTGTGTAACGTCGACCGTATCCTGACCGGTCGCGTAATCGTTGATCGTATCGATGTTGCCCGCACCGTTGGTGACCGCGGCGTTCGACAGAACGAACGTGTCGTTACCCGCGCCGCCGGTGAGGCTGTCCGCACCGGTGCCGCCACGCAGGACATCGTTGCCGGTGCCGCCGTTCAACGTGTCGTCGCCCGACCCACCGTAGAGATAGTCGTTGCCGTCGCCGCCATTCAGCGTGTCGTTGCCTGCATTGCCGGCAAGGACGTTGTCGCCGGTCGTTCCGGTGTTCGTGTCGTTGCCGCTCGTGCCGACGAAGTTCCCGGCAGAAGCGTTCACGATCGTTGCCATCACGGACGAGTTGACGAAGTCGCCGTCCGCATCGGTCGCGATGATCGGCAGGTTCACGTCCATCGGCGTTCCGGCGTTGAAGCTGCCGAGCGTAATGATGCCGAGGTCGTATGTCGTCGTATTCGACGAGTCCGATTGAACAATGACCGAATTAAAGGCGGTGGCCGTTCCGATCTGATAATCATCGGTTGCGCCGAGGCCCGCAATCGTCACTGTGCCATCAGCGTTGAACGTCACTGTGTAAGACTGGCCACCAGTGACCGTCACCGGGTGCGGGTTGTTGTCGCCCGGATCGGCAATCGTCACCTGTCCGACGAATGTCCTGGAGCTCCCGCTCTTACTGTAGTCGTAGATCGTGACCGAGTTGATGTCCTGAAGCGCCTCACCGGTGTCGAGCGAGCCGAAGTGGTAGGCGAAATTGTTGTCCTGGCTCGCCTCGAACACTGCTCCGACGTTGATCGTCACCGTGTTCGACGGCGAACCGCCGACCTGCACGATCTCCTCCCGGAAGCTCGTCGTGCCCGCATATTGGTTGAACGCGAAGCCCGAGTTGGTCGCAGCCGGCGACGTCATATTGGTGACAAGGTCGAAGCGAACGATTTCCCCAGCGCCGATCGACTGGTTGTTGATGCCGATCGACTTATCGTCGGTGTTTATCTGTCCTTGGACGTCGGATGCGTCCACACCCGAAATCAGGATGTCGATGTTGCCGGGGTTGTTCGCTGGAGCGTTGTCGCCAACCCCGACGAAACCAGCAACTCCTGCCTTGGTGCTCGTAAGGTCGGTGAACGACGTCTGCGTACCGTTGGACACGTCGGCGTTGACGTCGAAGGTCCAGGTGCCGTCGGCGTTCAAGGTAACGTCGAACGCATGCGCGGCATTGACGTCAGTCGCCGCATAGACGTGGTTCGTGTTGTCGCCGAACAGGAAGAGCTGGGCTCCGGCCACGGTAAGGTTGTTGCCAAGGGCGTCCGTGGCCGCGATTCCGTTGTTCAGCGTTCCCGAGCCGTTGCCGAGGAGGTCGAAGACCAGCGTGCCGAGCCCATCGGTCCCGATGTTGAGGTGAAGGCTGCCAGTGACGGCTGCCTGGGCGCCGGTCAGCGACGCCAGAGGATCCGGAGTGAACGGCCGCGGGCCGTCGTCCTGAATCTTGAACACGTCCTGGCCGATGTTGACGGACGCACTGTCGGTGTCGCCGTCGAAGTCCTTCACCGTCTGGACGACCGTGATGTCGGACGCGCTCGCGGTGTGGAGCGAAGCCGTATCATCGAGGGCAGCCGCACTCGAGCCCGCAGTTGGGTTCCAGATGTTATTCACTTGCGCGAACGTCGCGATGCCCGTTGCCGGATCGATCGTGATCGTGAAGTAGGTCGTCGTACCGACAGTGCCCGTGATCACGGTGCCCGCACCGTTGATGTTCATCACGATCTCGGAGCCCTTGCCGATCCCGTCGAGGTCGCTCGTGGTGGTATCGGCAGGATCGAGCGCGAACAGGCCCGATCCGACGTTCGTTCCGCTGAGGTGCAGGGCATAGGTCACCGCACCCGACGCGGCCGCGCCGTCCGCACCATAGGCCACGGATCCTCCGGTGACGAAGCCTGCGGCGAGGTTTATCGTCTCGGAGTTATCGCCAGAAGGCGGCGATGCGCCGGCCGTGTCCGTGTTCGACGCGCTCTCATCAAGCGTAACCGTTCCCACGCCGCTGCCGTTGGTCTGGGCATCGGGGATGTCGTCCTCGATGTTGATCGTGAACGATCCCGAGTCGAGGTGGATCGAGTCGCCATCGGCGTCTGTCACCTGGACCGCGCTGGAAATATCGACGACCTTGTCCTGGTTGTCATCGTTCGCCGGCGTGTTCGGGATATGGTCGATCGGCGCCTTCAGCGTGACCGTATAGTCTCCAGCCGCGTTCAAGCTAACCGTGAACACCTGGTCGGCCGCGTTCGTCGCTGTGCCGCCGTCAAGGTAGGCGATCAGCACGCCGCCTACGACGGTGTAATCCACCGTCGTTCCGTGAGACGTGAGCGAGGGCAGTCCGCCAAGAGCGTTCGGATCGAAGCCGAATGACCCGGGCTTGTCCGCGCCGATGCTCGCAAGCGCAGCAATCGAACCGCTGTCGGTGGTCGTCTCGCCATCGCTGTCCGTGATGCCGCCGGGCAGCTCATCCTCGTCGACATGCGCAACCACCGTTAGCGCCGTCTGAGCCGGCGTGTCGTCGTCGACGTTGATGTTCAGATCGACGACGTTCGAGTGATCGTGGTCCGCGTCCTCGACGAAGAACTTCACGTTAATGTCGGTGATGTTGTTCTCGGTATTGTCGTTCGCCGTGCCGTCCTGCGACGGATGGATCATCGCGGCGTTCTGCGTGACCGAGTAGTCACCGGTGCTCTGGTCGAGCGTGATAGTCAGGACCCGAACCTCGGTCGCACCCTGAAGTTGATCGATATACAGCGTCGTCGCCGTGCTGTTCACGGTATCGACGGTGAACCCGGTCGGCAGGCCCGTCTGATCGGCGTTCGCGGAGAAGTGATACGTAAGCGTACCGTCTCCGAGTGTTCCAACCAGCGTTCCGGTCACCACATCCGGGTCGGGCGGATTCGGCGCATCGTCGCCGGTGCCACCGGGGTTGCCTCCAGCGCCGGAAACGGCGTCATCGTCGAGGTGCGCGACGTCCGGCGTATCCAGATGCGGAATGCTGTCCTCGATGCCGATCGTCAGAGTCGCCGTCGTCTTGTCGCCGTCAGCGTCCTGGATCGCATACGTGAACGTGTCACTGACACCGCCGACATTGTCGGTACGCGTGTACGTATAGCTACCATCGGCATGCATCTCGAGCGTGCCGTGATCGCCTGCGATCGACAGAACGCCCGTGGGTCCGGGCACGCTGAACGTGGTGTCGGTCCCGTGGCTGTCGCTGCTGATCGAGATGACCGAGATCGGCGCATCGGCGCCAGTCGAGTCATGCCCGGCCACGCCGCTCGTCGTGCCTGAACCGGTAATCACATTGCCGGAGGCCGTGCTGCCGCCCGCCGTGATCTCGTCCGTGTCGTCGCGCGCGACTGGAGTGTCGTCGTTCACTGTGATGACGAGACCCGTCTCCTCGCCCGAATTGGCGACGACCGTGTCGCCATCATTGTCGGTGGCCTGGATGATCGAGCCGAGCTGGATCGCAAGATCGTTCTCGGTGTCGTCGCCCGGGAGGTTGTTCAGCGTCGGATGGTCGAGCTGGTCGATCAGATTGAACTGATAGGCCCCAGTGTTCGCATTGAGGGTGAAGGTGAACACCTGGTCGTCCGCATTGGACGCGCTGCCGCCATCCAGATAGGCGGTCAGCGTATAGACGTCGCCGACGTGTGAAACCGAGTAGTCGATCTGAACCCCGTTCGACGTCAGTCCCTGCGCATCCAGCGCAGTGAAGTCACTCAGCATCTGATACGTCAGCGGAACGTCCGCTCCGCTGTGGAACAGCCCTGAGACGTTACCGCTGGCGGTAGTCGCCTCACCGGCGATGTCGCTCGGACCGCCGGCAATACCGTCGCCGTCGCCGCCGTCGGCCGCGCCTTCGACGACGCCGTCCTCATCGACAGTGCCGGTGAGCTGCGTGTTGGACGCAGTCGGCACGTCGTCCTCGATGTTGACGAGGAAGGAGCCGGTGTCGAGGTGGATGGAGTCGCCGTCGGAGTCCGTCACCTGGACCGCGCCCGAAAGGTCGATCGACAGATCCTGGTCGTCGTTCGCAGGCTGACCGTCGACATGATCGACCGGGTGGTCGATCGGTGCCTTAAGGGTAACGGTATAATCCCCGTCGTCGGTGATGCTTACCGTTAGGACCTGATGGGTCGTGTCGCTTGCGTTGTTTCCTGTGTAGCCGATGAGCACGCCACCAACTACGCCGAAGTGGATAGCCGCACCCCCTGAGGTCAGATCAGTCGGCAGACCGCCGAGCGCATTCGGATCGAAGGTGAAATGTCCGGGTTGGTCGGCGCCGACGGAGACCTGGCCGGCGAGCGAGCCGGTCGCGACCGTCGTCTCCAGATCGTTGTCGGTAATGCCGTTCGGGCTGAGCTCATCCTCATCGACATTGGCGGTGATGCCGCCCTCGACCTGGATCGGCATGTCATCGTCAACGCTGACAACGAAGGCGCCGACTGCGGCCGCGACGTGGTCGCCGTCAGAGTCGACTGCAACGACCGCCGACGAGAAGTCGAGAAGAAGGTTGTTCTCGGTGTTGTCGTTGACGGTACCATCCTGTGACGGATGATCGAGCTGCCCCTGGAGATCGAAGGTCCAGCTGCCATCCGCGTTGATGGTGAGCGTGAAGACGGTCGACCCATTGGCCGACGCAATCAGCTCGTTCCCGCTCTCGGAATAGGTAACGGGGTGGCCGTCGGACGTCAGATTTTGCGGCAGCCCGGATGTGTTGTCGTTCAGCTCGAACGACAGCGGCCGGTCGGCGCCGGGATTGAACAGCGCCGAGAGGCTGCCGATGCCGCCGCCGGTGGTCGTTCCATCGTTGTCGCCGTCGGCGTTGCCGGGATCGTCGTCGCCAGGCGAATCGGTGTTGTGATTGCCGTTCGGCGTGAGATCGTCCTCGTCGACGAGGCCGGTGAGGACCGGAATTGGGGGATCGCCTGGATCCCTCGGCTCGCCCGGCTGAACTGGCGTTGGAATGTCGTCGTCGAACGAGATCGTCAACGTGCCGTTGTCGGTGTCGCCGTTGTTGTCGTGCGCAGTGAAGGTGATGTTGGTGGACGCGTTGTTCTCGGTGTTGGTCCCGTCGTCGACTTGCAGGACATTCTCGAGCAGGTGCACCGAATAGCTGCCGTCGGAGTTGATGGTCACGGAGAACAGATCTGAGCCCACTCGGCCGGAATCAGGCGAAGTGGTAACCTCCGCCATCAGCGTATTCCCGGACAGGTGATAGGTCACCGTTTCCTGGCCCACCGTGCCGGTGCTGTTGTTCATCGTCGAAGCGAACGTGAACGTCCCGGGGCCGTCCGTGCCGAAGTTGGCCGTCAGCGTTCCCGAGAAAGTGGTCTCGTCGCTGTCCGGATCCGGGCTCTGCGTGTCATCGCCGGGTGCGCTGTCATGATTGCCGAACGGCAGGCCGTCGTCGTCGACGAGCGCATTCGCATTGTTGGCAACCGGGATCGAGTTCGCAGGAACGTTGATCGTCAGCGTCGCAGTCGCCGTATCGCCGTCGCCGTCCGTGATCTGGTAGGTGAAGACGTCGGGTCCGCCGGCGCCCTGGTTGCCGACGATCGTGTAGACGTAGCTGCCGTCGTCGTGGATGACGAGGTCGCCGAACGTGCCGTGCACAAGCGTGCCGGCGCCCGTCACGGCCGCGAACGACACGTTGCCGGTACCCGCGTGAATGCCGGTGACTCCGTCGGGGCTGTTCAGATAGCCGTCAGCGCCCGGCGAATCCGCGCCCGAGGGGCCGCTCGTCGTGCCCACGCCCGTCAGGACGTTGCCGTCGGTGCTGTCGGCGGGTTTCACGACCGCGTCCGTGTCGTTGCGTGCGATCGGCGTGTCGTCGTCAACGGTAACCGGAAGATGGCCCGTCACTGAATCGCCGTCGGCGTCCGTCACAGTGTAAGTGACATCGAAGTCGACGTTGTTCTCGTTGTCGCCGGCAGGGTGATCGATGACCGCGACCTGAGTCACCTCATAGGCGCCGCCTGCCGTGCTGGTGATCGTCAGCACGTGGGTCTGGGTTCCGTTCTGGTCCTGGAGGACCCACAGGCTGCCGTCGTTCTGAAGCTGGTAGCTGAAGCCGGTCGGCGCCGTGCCGCCCGCGGTGAGCGCGAAGGTGAGCGCACCGTCGCCGCCCGAGCCGGACAACTGGCCGGTAAGGTGAGCCGGAGCATCATCGCCGACGCCACCGGGATTGCCGTTGGCTCCCGGAACATCGTCGTCGTCCGTGACCACCTGCGCATTGGTGCCGACGGTCGGCTGGTGATCGGGATTGGTGATCGTCAGCGTCGCCGTCGTGGTGTCGCCGTCGCCGTCGGTCAGCGTGTAGGTGAAGACGTCGCTCGATCCACCGGCCGCATTTCCGTGCGCCGTGTAGATGTAGCTGCCGTCAGCCATGATCTTCAGCAAGCCGTTCGTGCCGTCGACGATGAGGTTGCCATCGGAGTCGAAGCTCGAGTCGGAAGCCCCCGTCCCGTTGCTCGAAACGGCGGTGAGCGTCGCATCGTCGGCGCCCTTCGTGTCGGCGCCTGCCGTGCCCGATGTCGTATCGGCGCCCGTGATGACGTTGCCCGTCGCGACATGGTTCACCAGGTCGGTGGTGTCGGTGTCGTTACGCGCAGTCGGCACGTCATCGATGATGTTGACCGTCAGCGTTCCCGTCGCGGCATCGCCGTCGCTGTCGGTCACGACCACCGTGAAATGATCCGCGGTCGCGTCGCCGTGCGTATTGTCGGTGAGCGTGTAGCTGTAGGTGATTGTGCCGTTGGCGAGGTTCACGCCGGTGATCGTCAGGACGCCGAATTCGCCCTGGATCGTTGTTCCGACGCTCGCGGACGTGATCGTCACCGGGTTGCCGGCGCCGTCGATCGTGATGCTGCCAATGCCGTCTTCAGCAGTGAACACGATCGTGCCCGTGTTCGTCTCGCTGCCGTCGCTGTTGTTCGTGCCGTCGCCATCGGCGCCTTCGCCGGAACCGACGGACTCGTTGCTGACGTCGCCGTCGCGCGGAGCGGGCAGGCCCTTCTCATTGACCGACTCCGACGCATCGATCGCGCCCGCCGGGAAGTCCGGCGTCTGGATGATGATCGTCGGGTGCGTATCGATGAACTGGTTGACCTCGCGGATTTCCGGCGGCGTGTAGCTGAGCTCGGTCGGAGGAATGAGGTCGCCGAGCGGTGCGCCCGGATCGAGCGGCGGAACCGGATCAGCGAAATTGCCGCCGCTGCTCTGCGGCGGGCCGGCCGCAGGCTGCGGCTCGGATTCGACGAGGAGCGCTGCGAGGTTCGTCGGCGGCACCTGGACGTCGCCGATCATCAGCTGCGGAACGAACACTGCGCCGCCCGGAATCACCATCTGCGTGCCGTCAGGCATGTTGATGACGAGGTCGCGCCCGTTGACGTGGATGTCCGACATCTCGACGCCGGCAGGCAGGTTGACGATGCCTTGGGCAGCAGCAGCGGCAGCGGCAGCCGCGGTTGCGGTGCCTGGACCGGCCGGCCCGATGCCCATCGTTAACGTCGCCGAAGACGTCGCGCCTTTTGCGTCCGCCAGCGTATAGTTGAAAACGTCCTGGACGCCGTCCGGGGTGCCCGGATTGCGCACGTAGCTGAAATTGCCCTGCGCATCCATCGACAGCACGCCGTACTGACCGTTGGCCTGGAATGCGCCATTGGAGACGGCGCTCGGGCCGCCCGCGCCTTGCACGCCGACGATGGAAGCCGGCGCAGCGCCGACACTGTCGGCGCCCGCATTTCCGGAGCTTGTTCCCGCGCCGGTGATCGCGTTGCCGGTTGCCGGTCCGTAGCTGCCCGGTGGCAGCATATCCACGTCCGGATGTGCAACGGTCTCGTGACCGGTCGAACCAGGCTGGGAAGCGTCATCGTAGCGCATAAGTCACCCCTGTCGTGATCTCGCGGACTGCCCCGTGAGATCGTCAAATTCGCGCAGACGAGAGTGCTTGGGCCCGGTTAGACCGTTGAACGAAAACGGTTAACGGAAGGGCCCCGATCCCCCCGTCAATCATCGGACAAGAACACTAGTCAGGTTTCATTGCAAGTAGGTGCCATTGCCTAAACACATGGGGACGCGATTCATTCAGGGTGAGCGGCAAGTATATAATAGTTAACGAAAGTTGTAACGGCACAGAATATCGCGATCCATACCTTGACCAGCTTGTTAATGTTTGTCCTAAGACTGCAGAATACTTGGTCGCTTCTTTTGCACAAGTTGCACTCCTGACATTCGGAGTACATGCGCGGCGGCGTACGGTTTACTGCTGTTAACCACTTAACTTATCTTTAACACTGTCTGTGAAGCGACTCTCGTCGGGGCCTCGCGAAGCCCGGCGGAAGTTGCTGCAACGCCAAAAAATTGTCCCTCGGGCTGTGCCACAATGGGAATCGCGACGCTGCGCGAACGGCTTCAGGCGCCGACTCGGAAACGAGTCTGCCGAGTCGCTATGAGCGGCTGGGCATCATCCTGATCTGCTGAAGCTGGCGTTCGTGGCGGCTGGCGCTTCCGCGGTCGAGCACCGCAACAGCGAGCATCCCGAGGGCGATCGCTATGCCGTACGGAACGCGCGTGCCCTTCTTCCCCGCAGAGCGGCGGCGGAACGGGCGGGTCAGCATATATGCGATCGCGACCACCCCGCCCGCGAGGAACACGAGTGCGACGAACCACAGGGCCGAGCGGAGATCGAACCACAGCCCTGCCGCCGCGAACAGCTTCACGTCGCCGCCGCCAAGCAGCCCGCTCGAGAACGCGACGGTGCCGAGAACAAGGATCGCAAGAAACACGACACCGTTCTGCCACAGCGCCCAGGACGGTCCCGCGATCAGCGCCGCCGCGATCGCGCTCGCGAGCACGATGAGCGATGTGACGTTGGAGATTCGAAGCCGAACCGCATCTTCGGCCGCCGCTCCGAGCATCGCGCAGGCTAGGACGGTGAGCAGCCACAGCGGCGCGGCGGCAACGAGGTTCAATTCTGACTCAAGGACTTGAGGTTGTTCGATGCGCGATCGTACCAGGCCGGGCTGGCGTCGAGCGCCTGCGTGAACGCCGCGACCGCGCGCTTCCTGTCTCCGAGCAGCTCGGCCGCAACGCCGGCGTCGTTAAGGCGCGCTGCCCAGTCATGCTCACTCTCTCCAGGGCGCCTTTGCGGAAGGTCTGCGGCGAGAGCCGCTCTGGCGAGCTCGAGATTGTTGGCGATCCGCTCCGATTTCGAGTCCATTGCAACGGCTTGCTCCAGGAACGGAACCGCCGCCGCCCAATCGCCTCGAAGCAGCTTCGACCAGCCCTGGTTGTTGATGATCTGGGCTTGCTGCGGCGCAAGCTGGTGGGCACGGGCGTAGGAATCGTCCGCGACCGTCCAGTCGCCCGCAAAGTCCGCAAGGACTCCGCGGGCGTTCCATGAGCGCCACGAAGGATGCGGCCCGCCGACAGCACATTCGACGAGCGGTTTCGCATCGACCGTGCGCCCAACCTCGAGCGCAGAGATCGCGCCTTTCTCGCAGTCGCTCGGCTGCTTTGCCGAGGAGGCAGCGAGATGCTGGTAGACGCTGAGCGCTGGGACGTAGTTGCCCGACGCGAAATTGAGGTCAGCCGTCAGACGCTCGATCGGAGCCCCGGTGAACCCGGCCGCGACCGCCCGCGCGATCAGCAGCTTGGCCTCTTCCAGCCGTCCCACGTCGATCGCGTGCGAGGCGTCCTTGAACACGGATACCCCGACGGGCGTGGACGGAAGCGGCTGCGTCGCGGCGCTCGCTGCTGCGAGCAGGCCGAGGATCATGATTTCTGCGGACGCGCGACCTTGCCGACGGCGTCACGCCCGAGCACGAGCAGGAGGACATCCCGCTCGACCATCCGCGCGGCAACTCCGAACTGGGCGGCAAGCCTGCGCCCGAGCGTCGCCTGGTTTCTGGGATATTGGACCTCGCTCTTGATCTGCACTGCCGGAGCGTCGCCCACCGCGATCTTGCGCCAGCCACGGTTGAGCAGGACCGTGCGCGCCGAAGCGGCAAGCCGGTCGGTGCGCGCGGCATTCAGGATCTGCACGTTCGGCCTGGCATTGAACGAAGCCAGCGAAACCCAATGGAGGCCGGTTACGGATGCCGTCTGCACACCCCGCACCGCGGTCCAGATCGGCTTGCCCGTCGTGACCAGCGCCACTTCGCCAAGCGAAAGCCGCTCCAGCCGAGGCGAGGGAGCCTGGGCGAATGCAGCGGCCTCGATCGGCATGGGCGCGGGCCGAGGCGCAGGCGGCGCTACGTCTACGGGCGCCGGCCTAACCGGCGGGAGCGGCACGGTCACCGAGGATGACAAGCCCGAATAATCATATTCGACGCGCGCGACTTTCATCGGCGCCGCGTGCATCTCGAAATGCTCGACGGGCCGAGCGGGCGGCAGCGGTACGGTGATGCTGCCGATACCGGCGGTCGGTGTAGCGGCCGGCGCCTGCGCGATCGGTTGCGCCGGACGTGCGGCAGGTGCTGGCGCCGGCGGCGCCTCAAACACGAAGTCCGGAGTGGTCATAGGGAGCAGGGCTGCCTGCCTGGTCGCAAGCGGAGCGCTTTCGATCCTGACCTGTGGTGGCCGCGCATCGGCCCATCTGTGCAGTTCAGGCACCGCCTGGATGGGAACGGCAGGAACGGGCTTCACCTCGACTTGCGGCTTTACGGCAGCTAGGGGTCGCGCCTTCGAAGCAAGCTGCGGCGCCGCAGCCTGTTTCGCGATCGCCGGGGCGGGCGGCAGCGAAGCATTGGCTTCCGCCCGGGCCGCCATTGCGCTCGCGATCTTCCCCTCGCGCTCGAAGGCATTGGCAAGCCCGAGCAACAGCAACCGATCGTGGGGTGCCAACGCCAGCGCAGCCTCATAATTCGACTGCGCAAGGTCGTAGCGGCTCATCGCGGCATAACAGTCGGCGATCCCCGCAAGCGCGGACGGGTCGGACGGGTTGTCACGCTGCGCCGTGCGGAAGCCCTCCAGCGCGAGCCCGACATTCCCAAGCAGCAGCTGGCCGCGCGCAACGGCCACCGCGTCGCCGCCGTTTCGAAATGCGGCGCCCGGGTCGGCGATCGGCCTAACCTTGACCTGCTGGACGTCCGCCGAGCACCCCGCGACTGTCAGGCACGAAACCAGAAGCGCAGCTTTCCCCCCCGTGACCATCTTATCCTCCGCCCTGAAGTGCCGGAATGACCGCCCGGATCACGCGGATCGCCGCAGGTAGCATCAGCACGCCGATCATCGTCGGAAGCATGCATGCGACCAATGGGATCGAGATCAGGACCGGCAGCCGGTGTGCCTTTTCCTCCGCCCTCAAGCGCCGCTTCTCGCGCATTTCCGCGGCATAGGTCCGGAGCGTCTGCGAGATTGAGGAACCAAGCTTGGTCGACTGGATCAGCAATGTCGCAAAGGCGCGAATGTCGTCAGCTCCGGCGCGGTCGGCCATCCGGCGCAGCGCATCGTCAACGCTGCGCCCGGCCCTCAGCTCGAGCACCACGGAACCGAACTGCTCGGCAAGCAACGGGTGCGAGCTGGTCATCTCCATGCCGACCCGCGAAAACGCCGCCTCAAGGCCCAACCCAGCCTCGACGCAGACCAGCATCAGGTCGAGCGCGTCCGGAAACGCGTTAGTCAGTTCTTGCTGGCGCCGATCCGCCTTGGCGCGAATGAACAGGGACGGCACGTAAAGGCCGAGCGCCGCCGAGATGATCATTGAAAGGAAAAGCTTGGTCGTGCTCGGACTCGACCCCCGCATCCAAAAGAAGGTCATCACCAGAACTGGGAGGGCGACCACCAACACGAGGCGGATGAGGGTATAGACCCGGGGCGCATAAGTCTCGGTGTAGCCAGCCGCGATCAATCGCTGGCGAAGCGCCAGGTCCTTGGTGTCGACAAGACTGAGGCCTTGACTCTCGATCGTATTGACGAGCTTGAGCCAAGCGCTCTCGAGACGTTCGGCGCGAAGCGAGCCGAGCATCGGTCCGGCCGGCCCCATTGCAGCCGGCTCGAGGAGCCTGCGCCTCGAGAGCTGCCGCACCGCGATGCCTTGGGCAACCAAATAGGCCGTAGTCGCCACGATCACGAACAGGGACAGCAATAACAGCCATCTTAGAACGGCATTTTGCGCAACAAGATCAATCATTCGCTCAGACCTTCAAGTCGACCAGCTTCCGGATCCAGATGAATCCGATGATGTAGAGGATGATCAATATCGTGAAGCCCGGGACGAACATGGGGTCGTTCGCGACATCGAGAAAAAAGCGCGCATTGAACATAAAGAGCACAGTGAAGGTGAGGATCGGGAGGACGGTCAGCATGACGGCCGTCATCCGCCCTTCGCTCGACAACGCGCGCACCTTCAGCATCATCGCGTGACGCTCGCGGATGACCTTCGACAGATTCTCGAGGATTTCCGCCAAATTGCCGCCGGTTTCGTTCTGAACCGACAGGGAGACGACGAACATCCGCATGTCGTCGAGATCCCACCGTTCGGCCATGTTCTGAAGCGCGTCGCGAAGCTCAGCGCCATAGGTGACCTCGTCGACGACCAGCCCGAACTGGGAACCGATCGGATCGGGCATTTCGACCGTCAGCAGCTCGAGCGCAGCGGCAATCGGGTGACCGGCGCGCAGGCCGCGCACGAAGACGTCGAGCGCGACGGGGAATTGCTCCTCCATGCGCTTTCGGATCCGGGTCGCCTTGAAGTTGATCGCCATTGCCGGAAGCACGGCGCCAAGCAGCACCGCGAAAGCCACCGCGATCATGATCCGGCCGGTGCTTATACCGATGCCCCACCATGCCGACATCAGCATGAGCAATAGGAAGAACACCGCGAAGGGCGCGATCAGGATGAACAGCATCAACCGGCCGGTCGGAATGGTCAGCTGCGCCTGCATCAGCATGCGCTCGAACTGAAGCGCGATCTTGTTGAGGAAGGGCGGAAGGCCCTTCGGCACCGAGCTCGTCCGGCGCAGGATGTTCATCGTTTCGCCGTGCGTGCGCCCGCGTCCGATCAGCGTCAGGCGCAGGTTGATCGCGCGGCCGCTGGCGCGGGCGGCCGTATAGGTACGAAGCAGCGTTTCCCCGGCAAGCACCACTGCACCGAAGATGCAGACGAGGATGAGCGTCCTGATCCAGACCGGGTTCATGCGTCGAACTTCGCGTCGGGGCGGAAAAGGTCGGAGGACAGGGTTATCCCGTGCGCCATCGCCTGATCGAGGAAGCGCGGCCGGATGCCCGTCGATTCGAACTTGCCCTGGACGATCCCATCCTGGCTGACTCCGCTCTGCCGGAAGCGGAAGATCTCCTGCATCGTGATGACTTCGCCTTCCATGCCGGTCAGCTCGGACACGCTGACGACCTTGCGCCGCCCGTCCGCGAGCCTTGCGACCTGGATGACGACATTGAGCGCCGACGAAATTTGCGCACGCGACGACCGCGACGCGATGTCGATCCCGCTCATTCCGATCATCTGCTCGACACGCGACAAGGCGTCGCGCGGCGTGTTCGCGTGGACCGTCGTCATCGAGCCTTCGTGGCCGGTGTTCATGGCCTGGAGCATGTCGAACGCTTCGCCGGCGCGGACCTCACCGACGATGATCCGGTCCGGCCGCATGCGAAGCGAATTCTTGACCAGGTCGCGCTGCGCGACCTCGCCCTTGCCTTCAATATTGGCAGGACGGGTC
>Ga0068853_100001670_pt1 | contig 16240 bp, 13 predicted proteins | sample KBSCornC32_FD_65655 | JGI IMG/M metagenome (GOLD analysis project Ga0068853, IMG submission 65655) | Corn rhizosphere microbial communities from Kellogg Biological Station, Michigan, USA - KBS Corn C3-2 | ecosystem: Host-associated > Plants > Roots > Rhizosphere > Soil ...
GCGTGGCCGACGATCGCGTTGAGCGGCGTGCGCAGCTCGTGGCTCATCACCGTGAGGAACTCGCTCTTCGCGCTGTTCGCCCTCTCCGCCTCCGCACGCGCGCGCTCCGCCTCGGTGAGCAGCCGCTCGCGCTCGAGGAGCATCGCCCGGCGCTCCGTCACCTCGGTCGCCACCGCGACGACTCCGCGGACCTCGCCATTCCCCATTCTCAGCGGATGATATACCAGATCGTAATAGTGATCGCCCACCTCGCCAACCGCGTGCACGTCGAACTTGACGAGGAGATCGTTGGCGGTGAACCGGACACCGGTCTCGTACACCTGGCGCAGGACGGACTCGATCTGCGAATCGGCCAGATCGGGAAACACCTCGCGCAGCGTGAGCCCGACGGGATCTCGATTGCCGATCATCTGCTGGTACAGCGCATTGGCGACGGTGAAGCGCTGCTCGCGTCCCTCGACCACCGCGATGGGCAGCGGCGCCTGCTCGAACACCGCGCTTAATGTCTCGCGTGCAGCATCCGCCTCGGCGTGAGCCGTTCGTTCCGCTGCCAGCAGCAGGTCGCGCTCAGCCAGCAGCTTCACGCGCGCGGTTGTTTCCTGGCACACGACGAGCACGCCCGCAATCGCGCCGTCTTCCCGAACGGGGCTGTAGCTGTACGTCCACCACACATCTTCCATCCGGCCGTTGCGCTCGATCGGGAGATACTGATCCTCGTGCCACGTGGCCTCGCCCGTGGTCATCACCTGCTCGATCTGGGGCCCGATCGTCGCCCAGATGTCCGTCCAGAACTCGCGCCCCCTCGCGCCGAGCGCGCGCGACCGCCGGTCCCCCACGCCGAGACTGGGGGCGTACGCATCGTTGTACAGCTGAACGAGCTCCGGCCCCCACCACAGGAACATCGGATTGCGCGATTCCAGCAGGATGCTCACGGTCGTGCGCAGACTCGCCGACCAGGAAGAAACCGGTCCGAGTGGGCTCGAGTACCACGGGAACTCACGGCAACGCGAGACCATCTCGCCCGAGCCTGCGAAGACGACCTCGGCGACATTCGCGTCGCCACGTTCGATGGCGTTCATCGGCATCATCATTCGCTCACGCCACAGACGCATTGCCTACGGCCTATTCCAGGATAGACAGTCTGAATTCCGGAGTCGCGCAACGCAACCGGTCGCTGAAAATCACTCGCTCCAGTGATTGAGCGGCCCGTGACCTCCCCCCAGTCCCGGGGCCGTCCGGATGGCCCGGTGGACCCACTCGATCGACTGCTCCACGGCCGCATCCAGCTCTGTTCCGCGCGCGAGGAGTGCCGTAATGGCCGCGGAGAGCGTGCATCCCGTGCCGTGGGTGTGCTGCGTGGCGATGCGCGGGTGCGTGAAGGTGCGCACGCGCTCCCCGTGCACGAGCACGTCGATGGCGGCGTCGCCCACGAGGTGTCCGCCCTTGACGAGCGCCGCCGTGGCTCCCCGTGCAACGAGCATCCGGCCGGCGCGCTCCATCGCCTCCACGTCGCGCACTGTTTCTCCCACGAGGATCTCGGACTCGTCGAGATTCGGCGTGACGAGCGTGGCCAGCGGGATCAGCATCTCCCGCATCGCGGCCGCGGCGTCGCTCGCCTGCAGCGCGTCGCCCGACGCCGAGACCATCACGGGGTCGACCACCAGCGGTGCGAGCGCGTGCCGCCGGACGGAGTCTGCGACCGACCTCACGATACTCGCATCGGGGAGCATTCCCGTCTTCGTGGCACCGGGACGCAGATCGCCCGCAACCGCGTCGATCTGCTCCTCGATCATCTCCACCGGGACGGCGATCCACCGCGCGACGCCGCGCGTATTCTGCGCCGTGATGGCGGTGATGGCCGACGTGCCGAACACCTGAAAACGTTGAAACGTCTTGAGATCGGCCTGGATGCCGGCTCCCCCTCCGGAGTCGGAGCCTGCGATCGTCAGGGCTATGGGCGGGGGCATGGCCGAAGATTGCTCGTTTCAGCGTATGCGGACAACGCCGCGTGACCACCGCTCCGCGGGGGAGTCATTTCTAACCGGCAGTCGTTCCGCACTTTCCCGTCCAGCGCGGTGAACAATGGATCTCCAGCCGATCGCAGCACTCCTCGTCACGGCGGATTCGCCTGCGTCGCGCCTTCTGAGCGCGTCGCTCGCGCCGTCCGTGCCCTCGCGCCTCGCAGCCTTCACGCTCACCCCTGTGGGAGTGGGTGACGAAGCACTGGCCAGGCTCGCCGAGGACCGCATCGATGTCGTGCTGCTCGACCTCACCGGCCCGCTCGACGTCGCGATGGATCTGCTGGTCCGCGCGCGCGTCGAAGCGCCCGAGATCCCCGTCGTCGTGCTGGTCGAGCCGGGGCACAAGGGGGATTCCATCGGTGCGGCTGCGGTCGAAGCCGGCGCGTGCGACTCGGTCGTGAAGGAGGAGCTGAGCAGCGCGCTGCTCGCGCGAGTGCTGCACTACGCAATCGAGCGCTACCGCCTGCACGCAACACTGGATCAGCTCTCGCTCACCGACCCGCTCACGGGACTCTACAACGCGCGCGGATTCCGAACGCTCGCCGAGCACCATCTGAAGCTCGCCCACCGCACGCGCGGGCTCGTGATCGCCGTGGCGGATGTGCGCGCGCTCGATCAGCTCAACGCAGCGCACGGACGCGATGCGGGCGACCGCGCGCTCGTCGCCGCCTCGCAGGTGCTGCGCGAGACCTTCCGTGCCTCCGACGTCATCGCGCGCATCGGCGACGATGATTTCGCCACGCTGATGCTGGATGCGACGGACGACACGACGGATGTCATCGCGCCACGGCTCCGCCAGCGCCTCGAGCACTACCGCGCCGCACACCGCGACTCGCCCTGGCGTCTCGCGATGACGGTGGGTCTCGCCCGCGTCTCCCCCGGGATGCACCCCGGCATCGACGAGCTGCTCGCGGAGGCGGGGGCAGCAGCGCTGGCGGAGCAGGTTCGCGTGGGCTAGCGAATTCGCTCCACGACGGTACCGCGCATTGTCGTTCCACGATTTTGCGCCATCTTCACGGTACCATGTTCACGCGCTCGCGAGCGCGTGCCGCGGTCACCGCCTCGTCACACCCTCATCCCGCCTGCATGTCCGCGAAGCTGCTGACCACCGCCCGCGATCTCCAGCGTCGCAAGGCGCGCGAGCGACAGCAGCTCTTCGTGTGCGAGGGTATTCGCGCCACCGAGGAGCTGATCCGGAGTCCGCTCGCGGTTCAGGGCGTGATAGCGGCACCTGCGCTCGTCGCAGTCCCGCGCGGCGCCGCGCTCCGCAGCGAGATCGAAGCGCGCGGCATCCCGATCCTCGAGGTGAGTGAGCGCGAATTCGCGAGCGCCGCGACCACCGAGTCCCCGCAGGGAATTCTCGCGATCGCAGAGATTCCGGTTGCCTCGCTCGATGCGCTCGCCTTGCCGCCGCGCGCGCGAGTACTGGTGCTCGACGGCGTGCAGGATCCCGGTAACGTCGGGACCATGCTGCGCACCGCCGCCGCTCTCGGCGCCTCGGCGACGCTCGCCGCGCCGGGAACCGTTGACCTGTGGAACGCCAAGGTCGTCCGTAGCGCAATGGGTGCTCTCTTCCACTTTCCCGCGCTCCCCGCCACCTGGGACGCGCTCGATTCGCTGCTCGCCGGCAGAGGCATCCCGCTCTGGGGCGCTGATGCCGCCGGGCAGCCGATCGAAACGATCGCGCCGCCCACCTCGGTCGCGCTGGTGGTGGGCAACGAGGGTGCTGGACTCTCCGCTCCGGCTCGCGCGCGCTGCGAACGCCTCGTCGGGATCTCGCTCGCTCCGAGCATCGAGTCGCTGAACGTGGCCGTCGCCGCCGGCATCCTCCTGCATCACCTCCGCGAGTCACGAATTCGCACGTGACCCAAGCCTTCGCCCCGCTCGGCGCCTGGTACTTCCCCACGATCGCGTTTCTTTTCGGCGCCTGCATCGGCTCCTTTCTGAACGTGTGCGTGAGTCGATGGCCCGCCGAGCAGTCCGTGGTGCGCCCGCGCTCACGGTGTCCGAAGTGCGGCCACGAGATCCCGTGGTACGAGAACATCCCGCTCGTGAGCTGGGTCGCGCTGCGTGCGCGCTGCAGCGGGTGCGGGAATCCCATCTCGGCCGTCTATCCGCTTCTCGAGCTCGTCGTCGCGCTCGGCTGGCTCGCATGCGTGCTGCAGTACGGAGCCACGTTCACGGCGCTTCGAGTTGCCGCCTTCGGCACCGTGCTGCTCGGAATCATGATCACCGACGCCACCGATTACGTCATCCCGGATGGATTCACGGTCTTCGGATTCTTCTTCGCACTCGTGGCTGCGGGTGCAGGAGTGGTGCTCGGTGAAACTCTTCCGTTCGCGTCGCTGTATGATTCAGTGATGGGAGCGTGCGTGGGCGCCGGTGCCATCGCCATCATCGGCTGGCTCGGCGAGCTCGCACTCGGGAAAGAGGCGATGGGATTCGGTGACGTCACGCTGATGGCGATGGTGGGAGCGTTCCTTGGCCCCGGGCGCACACTGCTGACAATTTTCATCGGCGCGTTTCTGGGGGCGGTGGGCTTTCTGGCGATCGTGTATCCGATCGGCTGGATACGCGCTCGCAGGGCCGGAGCTCCCTTCGTTCCGCCGCTCGTTCCGTTCGGAGTGTTTCTCGCGCCTGCTGCACTGGTTGCCCTTCTGTGGGGGAGACGGATGATGGACTGGTACGCTCACGACGTGCTCGGCCTGTGAACTTCGGCGACATGCTGCGCTCCAGCGCGGATTCGCTGTCCCGCTTCACGCGCGACCTCACGAGCGAGGCGCGCGCGGGACGGCTCGAGCCGGTTCGCTGCCGCGACAAGGAGATCGCGCGAGTGATCGACATTCTGCTGCGCCACGGGAAGAACAATCCCGCGCTGGTGGGCGCCGCGGGCACGGGGAAGACGGCCATCGCCGAAGGATTCGCGCAACGCATCGCGGCCGGGAACGTGCCGTTCGCGCTGCGCGAGGCGCGGGTGCTCGCGCTCGACCATGCGGGACTGCTCGCGGGCACGATGTACCGCGGCCAGTACGAGGAGCGGCTCACGGCCATCGTCAATGCGTGCTCGGAGGATCCGCGGATCATCCTCTTCATCGACGAGCTGCACAATCTCATCGGCCAGGGCGCAGCGATGGGCGTGGCCATGGATGCGGCGAACATGCTCAAGCCGGCGCTCGTGCGCGGCGAGTTCCGCGTCATCGGCGCCACGACGGACGACGAATACCAGCGTTGGGTGCTCGGCGACCCGGCACTCGAGCGCCGCTTCCAGAAGATCTCGGTGACGGAGCTGTCGGCTGCGGATACGCTCGCGATACTGCAGGCGCGACGCGAGCGCCTCGAGCGGCACCACAACGTCGCGATCGCGGATGATGCACTCACCGCCTCCGTGACGCTCACCGATCGGTACGTGACCGATCGTGTGCGCCCAGATCGCGCGATCGATGCGCTCGACGAGGCGTGTGCGCACGCGCAGGCGGTCGCCACGTACTCCACCGCCACCGAGCGGCTCATTCGCGAGCGGCTCGCGCTGCTGCGCAACGCCGAGCAGGTAGGGGCGCCGCAGCCGCGCGAGCGGGCCACGGCGGCGGAAGAGGAGGCGCTCACGCCCGATGAGACGCTCGAGAAAATGGCGCGCTCGGGGCTCGCCGCGCTCGAGCGCTTCGGGCTCGAGCTCGAGGCGGCGTTCACCGGCGCGCCCGCTCCGGCTCCAGCAGCCGCGGCCCCCGCGCCCGAAACGCCGCCCGCGGCGCCGCCGCGCGCGCCTGCTCCGCCATCCGGCGGCGCTCCGAACGGCGCGCGGCTCGCGTCGGTCGAGAGCGAGCTGCAGCGGCGGCTCGTGGAAGAAGGGCTGGTCGTGCGCGCGCCCGACATTGCGCGTGTGGTCGCCGTCGCCACCGGACGAACCGTCGAATGGCCATGACACGTCGCGTGGCTCGCAGCGCGTCCAGTGCGATGCTGGCACTGCTCGCTATGCTGACGGCCGCCTGCCCCAGCCGCGACAAGGTCGCCGCGCAGGGGCCGTACGCGCGCGAGGTTGCGGACGCCATTCCGAAGATCGAGAAAGTGACCGGCCTCAAGTTCAAGAAACAGCCCGTCCTGGAGCGTCGCACGAAGGAGCAGGTCCACGACTTCCTCGTGAAGCAGTTCGAGGACGAGCGCTCCCAGGCCGATCTCAACGCGCAGCAGATCCTGTTGCGGCGCCTCGGGCTCGTTCCCGAGAACTTCGATCTGCGCTCGCTGATGCTCGATCTCTACACCGAACAGATCGTGGGCTTCTACGACCCGGCGACGAAGGTGCTCTACGTGATCGATGGAGCGAAGCCGCAGGATGTGGCCTTCGTCGTCGAGCACGAGCTCGTGCACGCGCTGCAGGATCAATACACGAACATCGACTCGCTGCTGCACATCAAGGGCGATGACGATCGCGTGCTCGCTGCACAGTCCGTGATGGAAGGGCAGGCGACGCTCGTCCCGATCGAGTCGATGCTCGGCCCCGCCGCGGGACTCCCGGGCGGATGGGAGAAGGTGCGCGAGCTCATTCGCGAGAATCAGGGCTCGATGCCGAAGTTCGCGGCCGCGCCCGAGATCCTGCAGGAGACGCTCCTCTTCCCGTATCTGAGCGGCGCGGAGTTCATGCGCAGGTATCAGGATCAGGGACACAAGGGAATGCCGCTCGGCCCCGACATGCCGGTCTCCTCCACGCAGATCATGCACGAGGACGCGTACTTCGGTGCGCATCGGGAGCAGCCGGTCGCGATCACGCTTCCTGCACCCCGGGGCGCGACGAGCGACTACCAGAACGACATGGGTGAGTTCGAGACGCGCGTCTTTCTCTTCCAGCATCTCAAGGACCAGAACACGTCCATTCTATCGGCCGACGGATGGGCGGGCGATCGCTACATGATCCTGCACACGCCCCATGGCGATGGACTCGCCTGGGTCACGGCGTGGCGATCCGCCGTGGATGCGGGCGAGTTCCGAACGGCGATGCAGAAGGTCTTCACCGCGCGCTTTCCGAAGGTGCAGGCCACCGAGGGCGCGCAGGGCACACATCTGGTCGCCGACAAGCGCTCGATGGTGCTGAGCGGCGGCGACGTGGACGGCCACACGGTGGTCATGTACGTGGACGTGCCGGAGGGTGAGCGAACGGATGTGATCGATCTCTCGAAGATCCGGATCAAGTAACGCCGCAGGCAGCCCGGGCTAGCTGATGATCGTCCCGAGAAACAATCCGAGCACCGCGAACACGGCGACGATCGCGCACATCGTGCCGATTGCGGCCGCGATCCACTGCGCCGCTTCGACCGCGCGATCATAGCCGGCGCTTCGCGGCGTCTCTCGCTCGGCCGTCGCGCGCTCCAGAATTCCCCAGACCCCGAACGCTCCAGCGCTCACGAGCGGCAGCGCGAATGCCCACCACGACGGTCGCATCGCGGTCAGCGAGAGAGCCACGAGCCCCCCGATTCCCGCGAGCGACGCGAGCACCCCATCCGACGCACGCCGCGCCTTCCCGGCGAGCATCGCGAAGAGCGAGAGCGGCTCCGTTTCAGCGCCCTTGGGATCGACCGAAGCAATCATGTCCCGCCTTTGCCGCGCAGTGCATCCTCATAAGGATCAGCGATTCGCGGTCCCCGTTTATTTCGGTCCCGCGATTCTCGATCGGTAGCCGATAGGGCCGAGAGCAACAATTGATTGATACGACACAAACGGACACAAACAGACACAAACAGACACAAACAGAGAGACGCTCTGTTCATAACAGCACCGTCGGTAACACTCTCGCCATGCCTGTTGTATCGGACTTCGAGACGACTCACGTATCGGACCATCATCTCGAGCTTCTCGCCTGTCAGTTTGTGTCCGTTGGTGTCCGTTTGTGTCGCTTCACCACAGTTGTCGTGCCCTGATCCCGCACTCGGATTCGAACCGGATGCAGACCGCAGTACCCTCGTCGCCTACCTGCCAATCAATTGCGAGAAGGTGTAGATCGCCAGCCCGACGAGCCCACCGACGATCGTTCCGTTGATGCGGATGAACTGGAGATCCTTGCCGATCGCCAGCTCGATGCGATCCGAGGTCAGGGTCGGGTCCCATGCCGTGACCGTCTGCGCGATGAGGTCGGCCACGTCGCCCTGATAGCGATCCACCAGATGGCCCGCCACCTCCGCGATCAGCGCATCCATGCGCGCGAGCAGCGCCTCATCGCGCGACACCGCCTCCCCCAGCGACACGAGCCCTCGCTCGATCGCCGAGGGCGCGAACGCATTCGGAGCCTCCGCATACCGGAAGAGCGCCGCCTTCGCATCCTCCCAGATCGATACGGAGAAGTTGCGTACCGCCTCCGCATCGAGAATCTCCGATTTGATCCGCTCGGCGCGCGCGCGCACCTCCGGGCTCTCCTTGAGCTTGCGCACGAACTCGGCGAGCGCTTCGTCGAAGCGGCGGCGGAGCGGATGGTTCGGATCGTCGCGCACGTCGGCGAGCGTGTTGTCGAGCCCCGCCACGATCTTCCGGTGGATCCTGTCGTCGACCACGCCCGGCACCCACCACGGACTTTCCTCTTCGATCTTGTCGCGAATCAGCTCCTGATTCTGATCTACCGCGCGCGCGAGCAGCGTGATGGCCTCGTCCAGCAGCTCCTGGTGCCTGTCGCCCGCCGTGATCAGCGTCAGCATCTGCCCGAGCAGCGGCGCCACCTCCGTCTTCCGGATGCGCTCGACGAGCACGCGGTCGATCATCTCCTGCACATCGTCGTCCGCCATCATGCGCGCTCCGCTCGCGAGCGCGCGCGCAGCGTGATGCGCGAGCGTGCGGCTGTTCTCGGACACGGCAAGCCACTTCGCGAGATGCTCCGAGATGTGCAGCGTCGCGAGCTTCGCCGCGAGCACGTCACGGCTCAGGAAATGCCGTGACACGAAGCTGCCCAGGCTGCGGCCGATCTGATTCTTGCGCGCGGCGACGATCGCCGTGTGAGGGATCGGAATGCCCAGCGGATGGCGGAACAGCGCGGTCACCGCGAACCAGTCCGCCACGCCGCCGATCATCGACGCTTCCGCCGTCGCACGCACGTACGCGAGCCACGGGTAGCGCCCGATCAGGAGAAGGCTCACCACCCACACCGCGGTGGCGAGCAGGAGGAGCCCGCTCGCGCGCCGCTTCATGCGCGCGAGGTTCTTTCGCTTCGTCTCCTCGTCCAGCGGCGGTAGCGGTGCGCTTACCGCGAGGGCGGGGCGAACCGCCAGGTCAGTCACCGGTCTCGATCGGTACCGATCGCTCCGCGTCGCTGGCGCGCCGTTCCTCGGAGTCCGGCATCGCCACCGGCGGCATGTCCGCCGGCGAGGAGGCGACGGCTGGAAGCATCGCGAGGCGAAGCACCTCATCCATCGTCGCAACGAACGTGAAGACCATGTTCTTGCGCACTTCGGCGGGGATCTCGCGCAGATCCTTCTCGTTCATCTTCGGCATGATCACCTCGCGAAGCCCCGCCCGATAAGCGGCGAGCACCTTCTCCTTCACACCGCCGATCTCGAGCACCTTGCCGCGGAGCGTCACTTCGCCCGTCATCGCGACGTCGCGCCGCACCGGACGCTCGCTGAGCGTGCTCGCGATCGCCAGCGTGACCGTGATGCCCGCGCTCGGGCCATCCTTCGGGATCGCGCCCGCCGGAAGATGGATGTGCAGGTCGAAATCGCGGAACATGCGATCGTCGATGCCGATCTGACCCGCGCGTGAGCGCACGTAGGAATACGCCGCATCCACCGACTCGCGCATCACGTCGCCGAGCTGCCCGGTCACGATCAGTCGTCCCGTGCCCGGCATCTTGAGCGCCTCGATGGTCATCAGCTCGCCGCCCGTCGCCGTCCAGGCGAGTCCCGTCGGCGCGCCGATCTCCGGCTCCTTCTCCGCCTCATCGCGCGAATAGCGGGCCACGCCCAGGATCTCCTCGACCATCTTCTGGTCGACGATCCACGCGCCCTCCTCGTCCTTCGCCTTGCGATGCGCGCGCTTGCGCATGATCGCCTCGATGTTGCGCGAGAATCCGCGCAGCCCGGCCTCGCGCGAGTAGCCGCTCGAGATCAGGCTCAGCATCTCGTCCGTGAACTGCAGATCGAGATCCGAGATCCCGGTCTCCTCGAACAGCTTCGGGAGCAGATAGCGCCACGCGATCTCGACCTTCTCCTCGATCGTGTAGCCGGCGATCCGGATCACTTCCATGCGGTCGCGCAGCGGCGCCGGAATGTCGAACAGATTGTTCGCGGTGCAGATGAAGAGCGCGCTCGAGAGATCGAACGGCAGATTCAGATAGTGATCGACGAACGTGTTGTTCTGCGAAGGATCGAGCACCTCGAGCATCGCAGCCGTCGGGTCGCCGCTCATGCCGCCGTGCGTCATCTTGTCGATCTCATCGATCATGAGCACCGGATCCTTCACGCCCACGCGACGCAGCGCCTGCAGCAGCAGCCCCGGCATCGCGCCCACGTACGTGCGCCGGTGCCCGCGAATCTCCGCCTCGTCGCGCACGCCGCCCACCGAGATGCGATAGAACTCGCGCCCGATCGAGATCGCGATCGCCTCGCCGAGCGAGGTCTTGCCGGTGCCCGGAGGGCCGACGAAACAGAGAATCGGGCCGTGCGTGCCCCCACCCTTGAGCTTGCGCACGGCGAGATACTCGAGAATGCGCTCCTTGGCCTCGCCGAGCCCGTAGTGCCGCACGTCGAGCGCCTCCTGCACCTTCTGCAGCTCGATCTGCTCCGTGCCCGACTTCTTGTTCCACGGCAGCGCGATGATCCAGTCGAGATACGTGCGGATCACCTGATACTCACTCATGGCCGGCGACAGCATGCGCATGCGCTCCGTCTCGCGCTTCGCCTCCTGCAGCACCTTCTCCGGGAGATTCGCCTCCTCGATCTTCTTCAGCAGATCGACCGCTTCCTTCTCGCTCGGCTCCGTCTCTCCGAGCTCCGCCTGGATCGCGCGCAGCTGCTGGCGGAGATAGAACTCGCGCTGATGCTGCTCGATCTTCTGCTCGGTCTGGCGCTTGATGTCCTCCATCACGCGCGCCCGCTGCACCTCACGCTCGAGGCGCGTGAGCACGAAGCGAATGCGCTCGCCAATGTCGAGGCGCTGGATCACCTCGTCCTTGTCGCTGATGCGGAAATTCATGTTCGTGGCCGCGAGGTCGGCGAAGCGACCCGGGTCGGACATGTTCATCTTGAGGATCGCCGGCACCTCGTCCGGAATGCGGTCCACGAGCTCCGCCAGCGTCTCGGCCGAATTCACCAGGCGCGCCATCAGCTCCTCGCCCTGGATCGGATCGAGCGGCGTCTCGGGTGCCGGACGGATGCGCGCGATCGGGTAGGGCTCGCGCTGCTCGACGCCCTCGATGATGATGCGCCGGAGTCCCTGCAGCGTGATTTGCACGGTGTCGCCGGGAAGGTTGATGCGCTCGTGCACCCGCGCCGCCACGCCCACGCGGCCGACGAATGCGGAGGGATCGATCGTCTCATCGTGATCGCCGCTGGCGACCACCAGGCCAACGATGAGTCCGGCTTCGTCGTGGGAACGGATGATCGAGAGATTCTCCGGCGCGCCCATCTGGACCGCGATCGTGCCGAGCGGGTAGACGATCGTCGACCGCAACGCCATGAGCGGCAGGGTCGGCGGGAGCTCGGACTTGAGGATCTCTTCCTTGCGCTGTGCTCGGGCCATGGAGGTCAGGTGGGGGCTCTTGGCGGGGGCTGGGACGTGCGCGGATTGCTCTAAATACTAATCACGCATATGTTTAAAGGCTATGTTCGATGAACTGAGCGAAAAGCTCGATGCCGTGTTCGCGCGCCTCAGAGGCCGCGGAGTCCTGACGGAAGCCGATATCAAGGAAGGGCTGCGCGAGGTTCGTCGCGTCCTCCTGGAGGCAGACGTCAATTTTCAGCTCACCCGCGAGTTCCTGGAGCGCGTCGAGCAGAAGGCCGCCGGAGTAGCGGCGCTTCGGAGCGTGTCCCCGGGCCAGCAGCTCGTCAAGATCGTCCACGACGAGCTCGCGAGCATGCTGGGCGAGCGGCGTGAGGGTCTTCGAATAGGCACCGTGCCTCCGGGCATCGTGCTCATGGTCGGCTTGCAGGGCTCGGGGAAGACGACCACCGCGGCGAAATTGGCACGCAAGCTCAAGGCGGAAGGAAAGCCGCCGCGCCTCGTGGCGGCGGACGTCTACCGCCCAGCCGCGATCGATCAGCTCGAGACGCTCGCGAAACAGGTGAGCGTGCCGATCTACCTCGAGCGCGACAACACGGACGTGGTCAAGATCGCGAAGCGCGGCATCGAGGAAGCGCGGCGCGGACGCGACCGGGTCGTGATCGTCGACACCGCAGGACGGCTGCAGATCGATGACGAGATGATGAACGAGCTTCGCCGCCTCAAGGATGCGGTGAAGCCGGATGAGATCCTGTTCGTCGCCGACGGCATGACCGGACAGGACGCCGTCAAGATCGCGAAGGGATTCGACGACGCGCTCGGCATCACCGGCGTCGTGCTGACGAAAATGGATGGCGACGCGCGAGGCGGCGCGGCGCTGTCGATCTACGGCGTCACGAAGAAGCCGATCAAGTACATCGGCGTGGGTGAGAAGATCGATGCGCTCGAGGAGTTCCATCCCGAGCGCATGGCGGGCCGGATTCTCCAGATGGGAGACATCGTCTCGCTGGTCGAGAAGGCGCAGGAATCGTTCGACGAGGAAGAGGCGCGCAAGCTCGAGAAGAAGGTCAAGAAGGAGGGGCTCGATCTCGAGGACTTCCTCACGAGCATGAAGCAGATGCAGAGGCTCGGCCCGCTCGAGGGTGTGCTCAAGCTGCTCCCGGGCGTAAACGCGAAGATGCTGAAGCAGGCGAATCTCGACCCGAAGCGCATGAAGCACATCGAGGCGATCGTGCTCTCGATGACGAAGGAGGAGCGGAAGAATCCCGGGATTCTCACGGGCTCCCGCCGCGCGCGCATCGCCAGGGGGTGCGGCCGTCCGGTGAGCGAAGTGAACCGGCTGCTCGAACAGTTCCGCGAGATGCAGAAGATGATGAAGAAGATGGGCAAGGGCGGCGGGGGACGAATGCAGTTCCCCGGAATGCCGCCGGGCATGATGCCGCCTCGCATGGGCGGCCGGTAACGGCACCACCGGGTGCGCACCGGACATTCCGGATCGCGCGATGAGCCCGCGTTTCAGGACACACTCTGCTGGGAGTTTTCGAATGGTCAAGATTCGCCTTCGCCGCGTTGGACGTAAGAAGCTGCCCGTCTATCGCATCGTGATCGCCGACGCCATGAGCCCGCGTGACGGCCGCTTCATCGAGCTCATTGGTCAGTACAATCCGCGGGTCGCAGAGGGTGGGCTGAAAGTGGACGCGGATCGTGCGAGCTACTGGCTGAGTGTCGGCGCGCAGCCCACGGACACGGTCCGCTCGCTGCTCAGGAAGGCGGGGGTGCTCAAGGCTCGTCACGAAGCGCGCGTCGCCGCCAGGCGCAGCGGGAGCGCGGTTCCCGTGAGCGAGAACACCTCGGCGTAACATGCCGTCGCCCGAATGGGTCATCGTCGGGCGTTTGCGGAAGTCGCACGGGCTTCGCGGCGAGATCATCGTGGAGCCGATAACGGACGCGCCGGCCGAGGTGTTTTCGGCCGGCCGCGTGCTTTTCGCGGGTGACGCAGCCGGCGATCCGCTCCCCGATCCTCCCGAGCTCACCGTGCGGGAGACCCGCCCGCACATGAACGGTCTTCTCGCCGTTCGCTTCGAGGAGATGCGCGATCGCGATGAAGCATCGCGCTGGACCAACCGCTACCTCATGATGCCGGCGTCGGAGCTCGAGCCGCCCGCGGAGGGCGAGGTCTACCTCCACGAGCTGGAAGGGATGCAGGTGGTGCTCGATTCGGGGGCACACGTGGGCACCGTGTCGGCGGTGTTCGAGCTCCCGCAGGGGCTCGCCCTCGACGTGAGGCGCGAGTCGGGGACGGTGCTGATCCCGTTCAATCGGGAGTTCATCCAGGAGATCAGGCGCGCCGAGCGGATGGTGGTGATTGCGCCGCCGGCGGGGTTGCTCGACTGATGCTCCGCATCTCGATCGTCACGATCTTTCCGGACTTCTTCGCGACGCCGCTGTCGCTCAGCATCCCTGCACGCGCAGCTGCGGCGGGAAGCGTCAGCTACGACGTGATCGATCTGCGCGCCTTCACGCACGATCGTCACAGAACGGTGGATGACTATCCGTTCGGCGGCGGGGCGGGGATGGTGATGAAGCCGGAGCCGTTCTTCGAGGCGGTGGAATCGATCGGGGCGACCGCGCCGATCGTGCTGGTGTCCGCGCGCGGGCGCGCGCTCACGCAGGCGGACGCGGTGCGCTACGCGTCGGGTGAGGAGCTGACGATTCTCTGCGGGCATTACAAGGATGTCGACCAGCGCGTGGCGGACCACCTGGCCACGGAGGAGATCTCGCTGGGCGAGTTCGTGCTGAGCGGCGGGGAGACGGCCGCACTCGCGATCGTGGATGCGACGGCGCGGCTGCTGCCGGGCGCCATGTCGGATCTGGAGAGTGCGCGCACGGATTCGTTCTGGGATGGCAGCGGGTTGAGCGCGCCGAGCTATACGAGGCCGGCGGAGTATCGCGGGCAGCGGGTGCCGGAGGTGCTCATGTCGGGCGACCACCGGCGCATCGCGGAGTGGCGTGCCGCGGAGGCGGAGCGGCTGTCGAAAGTGCGGGCGAAACGCGGCGAATGAGCGGGTGGAGCGGCCGGCGGGAGGCGGCCAGAGGAGGCTTGTGCGCCGTTGGGGGCGTGCGGCGAATGATGTTTTACCCATGCGTGTGGTCAGCCGTCTAGAAGGCGATTGCGGGCTGAGCGGTGGAACAGTTGTTCTTGTCTGGCCACTCAGTCAGCGACTGTCGCAAGGGCGTTTCGCACGCTGTTCCTGTGATCTGGATCGTGGTACCCTGGTGCCGGCGTCAAGACCGCCGGATTCCGGAGTCCTGAAGCACCGCACTCGCATTCTCAGTCATGCGAGCGCGTCCGTCATCCGCTGTTCCAAACAAAACTCGTAGTCGCACGGTTACTGAGCCGCTGGTTTAGTGACGAGGGCAAAACCGTCGAAAGGCGGTGACGCAAAGCTACGAGGCTACAGCATCCGTTCCGGGTGCCATGCCAGTCGGGCTGTCGCGCGGACCCTTATCCAAAGGAGTCCCACGATGAAACGCCTCCTCGCCGTATGTGCAGGCAGCCTCTTCCTGGTTGCCTGCAACGATGCAACTGCGCCGACCATTCCAAAGTCGTCCGCCCCCGTCGCTCCGAGCAACGGGCCCAACGCGGACATCCGGGCCGGCCACTACATCGTTCTCCTGAAATCCGGGGCACCCTCGGCTGAGACCGTGGTGCATCGCCATGCGCTCAGCAAGGCGCTCACCGTGGATCAGCACTTCAAGACGGTCATGCATGGTTTTGCTGCAGCCGTCAATGACGAGGACCTCGACAGCCTGCGCAACGATCCCGACGTCGAGCGGATCGAGCCCGATCGCTACGTCCACCAGCTCGGTTCCGAAACGGGGATGGGATGGGCGCTCGACCGGATCGATCAGCACGACATGCCGCTCAACGGTGCCTTCTCCTACGGCGCCACGGGCTCGGGCGTCAACATCTACATCGTCGATGGCGGCATTCGCTACTCGCACACGGAGTTCGGCGGCCGCGCGCACTTCGCCTTCGACGCGCTGGGCGGCGACGGCTCCGATTGCAATGGTCACGGCACCGGCGTCGCCGGCGTCGCGGCGGGAAGCGTGCACGGCGTCGCGAAATCCGCCAACATCTACTCGGTCCGCGTCTTTCCGTGCAGCGGCACGAGCACTCTCTCGACGATTCTCGCGGGCGTCGACTGGGTCACCGCACACCACAAGTCGCCCGCGGTCGCCAACCTGAGCCTCGGCGCGGCTGCCGCACCGATTCTCGACACCGCGGTCGAGCGCTCCATTCGCTCCGGGGTCACGTACGTGGTGGCCGCGGGCAACAACGGAGGCGACGCCTGCGCCATGTCGCCGGGCAAGCTTCCGGACGTGATCAACGTCAGCGCGATCGACGCGTCCGATGCACGCCCATCGTGGTCCAACTACGGCTCCTGCGTCAGCATCTTCGCACCGGGTGTCGCGGTGGGATCGGCCGATTACTACTCCGACGTCGCGCTCGCGAGCTGGAACGGCACCTC
>Ga0068853_100001671_pt1 | contig 16238 bp, 16 predicted proteins | sample KBSCornC32_FD_65655 | JGI IMG/M metagenome (GOLD analysis project Ga0068853, IMG submission 65655) | Corn rhizosphere microbial communities from Kellogg Biological Station, Michigan, USA - KBS Corn C3-2 | ecosystem: Host-associated > Plants > Roots > Rhizosphere > Soil ...
GCGAGGTATTCGGGCGTGCGCGTCGCGCCGTGCGCGCTGTCGGTCTCGATCCAGCGGTAGTCGCGTCCCTCGACGCGCCCGAGGTGGCCGAGCAGCATGCGCAGCTTGTGGCAGTTGCCGGACGGCGAATAGCCGTGGATCGTGATCATGCGCGTGCTCCTTCGCGACGCGCGGACCACTGCTCGCGCGTCTGTCCCCAGATGTCGATCGCGACGTCCTCGAACGGCGGCGGCAGGCGGCCGGCGCCGCGGTTGCTCGAACCGAGCCGACGCGCGAGCGCCTGCGAGGCGGTGTTGCCCGGATCGATCGAATGGATCACCTCGGTCCAGCCGAGGTTCGCGAACGCCCAGTCGATCGCCGCGGCGGCGGCTTCGGTCGCATAGCCCTTGCCCCACGCGGACGGATGGAATGCCCAGCCGACTTCGGTGCCCGGCCAGCCTTCCGGCTGCCACGGCCCGGCCTGGCCGAGCCAGCGCCCGCTCGCCTTCTCGACCACCGAGAACATCGCGTAGCCCTGCACCATCCAGGCGCCCGGCATCTGCAGGAACTTGCGCCACGCCGGCGCGCGCAGCAGCACGCCGCCGATGTGGCGCGAGGCGTCCTCGTCGGCATGCATTTGCGCGTAAGCATCGAAATCCTCGATGCGCGGCAGCCGCAGGATCAGGCGATCGGTTTCGAGCTGGATGTCGTTCGGATTCACGCGGACGTCCCGGGTCGTGGCAACGATGGATGCGCGCGTCGCGGCGGATGGCACGAGGCGAAGCCGTCGCGACGCGACGCCGGGACGACGTCCCGGCGCGGCGACATGCTCAGAACGCGTTGATGCCCGTGACTTCGCGGCCGACCACGAGCTGGTGCACGGTTTCCGTGCCTTCGTACGTGATGACCGATTCGAGGTTCAGCGCATGGCGGATCGGGCAATGCTCGGTCGTGATGCCGGCGCCGCCGAGGATGTCGCGGCATTCGCGAGCGATGTCGATCGCCATGCGGCAGTTGTTCCACTTCGCGAGCGACACCTGGGTCGGCTGCATCACGCCCTTGTCCTTGAGGCGACCGAGCTGCAGCGACAGGAGCTGCGCGAGCGTGATCCGGCGCGCCATCTCGGCGAGCTTGATCTGCACCGCCTGCGTGGCCGCGATCGGGCGCTGGAACAGCGTGCGGTTCTTCGCGTATTCGGTGGTCTCGCTGAAGCAGGCGATCGCCGCGCCGATCGGACCCCAGGTGATGCCGTAGCGCGCCTGCGTGAGGCAGCCGAGCGGACCCTTGAGGCCCTTCACGTTCGGCAGGCGGTTCGCGTCCGGCACGCGCACGTTGTCGAAGAACAGCGCGCTGGTCACCGACGCACGCAGGCTCATCTTCTTGTGCACTTCCTGCGCGGTGAAACCGGGCATGCCCTTCTCGACGATGAAGCCCTGGATGCCTTCGTCCGTCTGCGCCCAGACGATCGCGATGTGCGCGAGATTGCCGTTGGTGATCCACATCTTGGCGCCGTTGAGGATCCAGTCGGCGCCGTCCTTCTTCGCGTTCGTCTTCATGTTGGCCGGATCCGAACCGCCGTGCGGTTCGGTCAGGCCGAAGCAGCCGATCACCTTGCCGGCGGCCATCTCGGGCAGCCAGCGCTTGCGCTGCTCCTCGCTGCCGTAGGCGTAGATCGGATACATGCAGAGCGAACTCTGCACGGACGCGAAGCTGCGGATGCCCGAATCGCCGCGCTCGAGTTCCTGGCAGACCAGGCCGTAGCTGACGCCGTTCATGCCGGCGCAACCGTACTCGACCGGCAACGACGAACCGAGCAGGCCGAGCTCGGCCATCTCCGGGATCAGCTCGGTCGGGAAGCGTGCCTTGTCGAAGCAGTCGCCGATGATCGGCAGCACGCGCTCGTCGGTGAAGCGCGCGACGGTGTCCTGCACCATGCGCTCCTCGTCGGAGAGCATCGAGCGGATGTCGTAGAGGTCGGTCGGGTTCAGCGGGGTGGCGGGCATGGTCGGTCCGGGCGCGGGCAAAGCGCGATATTGTAGCGGGCCGCCGCCCGTGCGGCCACGAGTCCGCGCGGCACCATGCCGCATACTCGGCCCATCCGCCCGCCCGCTTCCGCCATGCGCGTACCTGTCCTCACCTACCACTCGAACAACGTCTCCGGAAACGATTACGCCAGCAACGACCATGTCGCCCTGGCGGAGGACCTGCGCCGGGTCGCGCGCCTCGGCCTGCGCATCGTGCCGCTTGCGACCGTCGTCGACGCTCTTCTCGGCGACGTAGCCGCGAGTGCGGTCGAGCGAGCGGTCGCGCTGAGCTTCGACGACGGCTCCTGGTTCGACTGGCACGACATCGACCACCCGACCTGGGGACCGCAGCGCGGCTTCGCGGGCATCCTGCGCGACTTCGCGGCGGAAACCGGAGCCGCCGCGCACGCGACGAGCTTCGTCATCGTCTCGCCCGAGGCGCGCGCGACGCTCGACCGGACCTGCCTTGCCGGACGCGGCTGGTGGGGCGACGAATGGTGGCGCGCGGCGCAGGCCGAAGGGCTGCTCGCGATCGAGAGCCACAGCTGGGACCACAACCACCCGACCTTGCCGAGGGCGGCGAAGGATCGCTCCGGGACGTTCCGCACGATCGATTCGTACGGCGAAGCCGACGCGCAGATCCGCCAGGCGGCCGACTGGCTGGACGCGTTCCTGGCGCCGCGGCGCAGCCGCCTGTTCGCGTTCCCTTACGGCGAAACGAACGACTACCTGCTGCGCGACTACCTGCCGCTGCGCGCGGGCGAGCATCGCCTGCGCGCGGCGTTCGGTACCGAGCCTGCACCGGTCACGCGCGGGTCGGATCGCTGGAACCTGCCGCGCTACATCGCGGGCGCGCACTGGAACGAGCCGGCGGGGCTCGAACGCCTGCTCGCCTCGATCGGCTGACGGACGCGCCTCAGCGCTCGAGCACGACGAGGTCGAGGTTGCCGGCGACCGCCTGCAGGTCGATGCGCCAGTGCACGCGGGCGCCGTCGGCGCACGCCGTGCACGCGTACACGCGCGAACTGCCGTCGTCGTCGGCGAGGCGCGCCGGCTGGCCGCCCGCGAGCGCGGCATCGACCGTCATCGGCGCGGCCATCGGCAGGCGGTTGGTCAGCACGACCGCGTCGCCCGCTTCCGCGTCGAACTCGAACACGGTCGTTCGCGGCGGACCTGCGGCACTGTCCGGATCGATCTGCAGCCGGCGCACGCGCGCCGCCCGCCCGCCCTGCTCCGGCGCGATCGCGCGCACGCGCTCGTACAGCGCGATGCCGGCGACGACACGCGCGGGTGCGACGCCGCTCGCGCGCGCCGCATGCGCCGGCAGCCCCGCGAGATGGCGATCACCTTCGATGCCGCCGAAGCGCAGCTCCGGCCAGCGGCCGCACGCGTCGCGCACGGGGGTGGCGAAGGTCGCCTCGACGACGGCGGCGAGTCGGGCGTGCAGCGTCGCAGGCTCGCACAGAACGCGCGCGACGCGGTCGATGCGGCGCACGGGATAGAACGGTACCGGCGTCGTCACGAACGTGTCGCTGTAGTCGCCGGCATTGAAATAGGGGTTCGTATTGGGCATCTGGCGCAACGCGCGGATGTCGTGCAGGAACAGCAGGTACGGCGCGACCACGATCGCCGCGTAGATGCCCAGCACCAGTCCGCCGAGGCGACGCGTCGCACCGGGCCGGCCGATCCAGCCGTACCAGCCGACCGCAATCGCGAGCGCGAGCGGCAGCACGCACGAGGGCACCATCCAGACCGGCGTGATCGGCCGCAGCGACACGACGAACGCGACCTGCGCGAGGAACGCGACGAAAGCGAGGCCGCCGGCGATCCGCAGTCGCGCGTCCGGCGACGCCGATGCGGCGCGCGCCAGCCACGCGTAGCCGCCGGCGGCGAAGACGAGGCACGCGCAGTACGACCACCACACCGCCTGCGCGACCGCGAGTGGAAGGGGCGTCATGAGCAGCAGCCCCCACCACGCCCCCACCGCGAGCACGCCGTAGGCGACGGTCGGGATGCGATGCAGCAGGCCGACGCCGACGTCGCCGCCGAGGTAGCCGGACAATGGCTTGAGCGCGTGTTCGGTCACCGTGTCGCGATCGAGCCACGGCGGCAGCAGGCTCAGCGCGACGATCGCCGCCGCGAGCGCGAGACGCGCGAAGGCGGCCCAGGAACGGTGTCGCCAGAGCAGGAACGCGCCGGACGCGACGACGAAGGTGATCGTGGTCGGATGCGCGTGGATGCACGCGGCGCACGCGAGGCCGTAGAGCACGACGTTGCGCGACGACAGCACCGACCAGCAGCGCCAGCTCGCCGCGGCGAGCAGCAGCAGGGTCGCTTCGATCAGCGCGATGTGCGACGGAAAGACCAGGCCCGCCGTGGACCAGCCTGCGACCGCGACGCTGACCGTGCAGGCGAACCCGAATCGGGCGTCCATCGCGCGCGTGCCGAGCCGCCATGCGAGCGGGTACTTCGACGCTGCGAGCAGCTGGATGAAGACCATCGTGCCCGCACTGCCCGTGCCGAGGCGGATCGGCAACGCGAGCAGGTAGAACCACCACGGTCCGAGCTCGAGCAACTGGTAGATCTGCGGCCCGGCCAGCGGGAACGCCTCGCCATGCGCGATCGCGCTGGCCCAGTAGAAGTCGCGCCAGAAGTCCGGCACGCCTTGCGAGTTGAGCGCGGCGCAGGCATGGATCGCGAACATCACGGCGATGAAGGCGAACGCGGCGACGCGCCACGGATCACGCACGCGCAGGGGACGTCCGGGCAAGGGCACCAAGGGGGACACGGGCTCGCAGGCGGCAAGGGCGGGCGAGCCTAGCATGCACGAAGCGTGGTGCGCCCCGCCCCGTCGCGCTAAAGTCCGGGCGATCGACTGCCCGGAACCGCGATGGAACACGACGCCCTGCACACGATCCCGGAGCCGCTGCGGCCGTTCCTGAGCATCACCGAGATCGACGACGCGCAATTCATCGCCGGCGACCTGTTCCGGCGCAAGTTCGCTTCACCGCCGCCGCCGTTCGGGCGACATCTCGTCGCCCTCTACGGCGATGCACGCAACGGCTTCCGCCTCGCCGGCTACTCGCACATGCGACCGTTCGGCGACGTCTACCTGTCGGGCGGATCGTGCAGCAACGGCGAGACGATCCGCGCGATGGATCCCGCGCATCGCGGCGCGATCGAGGCGGCCGGCGGCGTCTGGTACCTCGTGTTGAAATACGCGTTCGCGCGCTACGCCGACTGCTGCGATGCGTTCTTCGGCCATTGCGGCGACCGGCGCGCGCTCGAAGTCGCGACCGCCGCCGGCTTCGTCGGCGCCGGTCACGAGCACCTGATCGTGCACTGGCACAAGCCCCTGCACGAGAACATCCGGCGCGCCCTCGTCGCGAAGGCGCACGCGCTCGGTCCGTTCTAGGAAGGCACCGCTACGCGCCCGGCGTGCGCGGCACGTGGCCGGTCGCGACGTGGCGGCGCGCCGACTCGACGTTCGCGACCGAGTCGTCGAAGAAGATGTCCGCGCCGAACGCCTCGAGGAACGGACCTTTCGGCCGGCCGCCGAGGAACAGCGCCTCGTCGATGCGCACGTCCCACTCGCGCAAGGTCAGGATCACGCGCTTGTGCGCGGGCGCCGAGCGCGCGGTGACGAGCGCGGTGCGGATCGGCGAGTCCTCGCTCGGGAACGCCTGCTGCAGGCGATGCAACGCGTCGAGGAAACCGCGGAACGGCCCGCCCGACAGCGGCTCGCGCGCGCGCTCGGTCTCGTGGCGATGGAACGCATCGATGCCGGCGCTCTCGCTCACCTGCTCCGATTCGTCGCCGAACAGCACCGCGTCGCCATCGAACGCGATGCGCACCTGGTCCGACTGCCGCTGCGGCGCCTTCGACGGCAGGATCGTCGCCGCGGCGACGCCCGCACGCAGCGCCTGGGCGACGCTGTCGGGGTTCGCCGACAGGAACAGGTCCGCACCGAATGCGTGCACGTAGGGCGACGTCGGCGCGCCGCGCGTGAACGCGGCGCGCGCGATGTCGAGGCCGTAGTGCTCGATCGAATTGAAGATGCGCAGCCCGGTATCGGCGGAGTTGCGCGACAGCAGGATCACTTCGACGCGCGGCGCCTCGGGCGCGGCGCGATTGAGGTGCAGCAGCTTCTGCACGAGAGGGAACGCGATCCCGGGCGCGAGCAGGTCGTCCTCGCGCGCGATCTGATGGCGCGCGAACGCATCGACGCCTTCACGCTCGAACAGTTCGTGACTGTCGCCGAGGTCGAACAGCGCGCGCGAGGAAATCGCGACGACGAGGCTGTCGCCCGCGACGGCGTTCGCGCGCGCATCGGAACCGCTGCGGGTCGGAGGCATGTGCGTTCCGCTCAGAGGCTGCGACCGTCGAAGGCCTGGATCTCGAGCGCATGCGGGTCGACGCCCTCGAGGCAGCGCACGTTGATCGCGAAGGTCGCGTTGCCGGTCCGGTCGGTGCCGCGGCCGAACGGCGCGATGCCGCAGACCGGACAGAACTGGTGGCGGATGCGATGCGTGTTGAACGTGTACGTCGACAACGCCGACTCCGGCGTGTGCAAGGTCACGCTGGCGGCAGGCACGAACGCGAGCAGGTGGCCCTTCTTGCTGCAGATCGAGCAGTTGCACTCGACCACCTTGGCGATGTCGGCCTCGACCTCGAACGCGACACGCCCGCAGTGGCATCCACCCTTGTAGTTCATGCGTGGCTCCGGCGATGGAATGTGGCGATTGTCGGCATCCGGCGCGCGCTTGCAAGCGCGCCGGTCAACCCAGCGCCGGACGCAGCAGCTGCGCGAAGAATGCGCCGAGCAGGCGCGGCTCGACCAGGACCGTGACGACGACGCCGTACACCGCGCCCCACAGGTGCGCGCTGTGGTTGACGTTGTCGGTGCGCTGGCGATCCATGTAGATCGTGTACGCGAGGTAGGCGACCGCGTAGAGGATCGCCGGCACCGGCAGCACGAGCACGTAGATCGTCGTCCACGGGTGCCACAGGATGAATGCGAACAGCACCGCCGACACCGCGCCGGATGCGCCAAGGCTGCGATAGTTGGGATCGTTGCGGTGCTGCTGCCAGCTCGGCAGCGACGACACGACGAGGCCGCCGACGTAGAACAGCAGGTAGCCGATCGCACCCGTCTGCTGCGTGTAGAAGCGCTCCATCGGCGCACCGAAGAAGTACAGCGTGATCATGTTGAAGAGCAGGTGCGGCGGATCGGCGTGGATCAACCCGCAGGTCGCGAGGCGCCAGTACTCCTTGCCGCGCGTGATCGCCGGCGGCCACAGGATGAGGCGGCTCAGCAGCTGCGGGTTGGAGAATGCCATGAACGACACGATGCAGGTGACGGCGATGATCGCGACGTTCACGACGGCGTTGGCGATGGGCATTGCGACGGCGCTCGGCTGTGGGCGGGAGTGAACGATATATGATGCGTGCGCCGCCGCGAACAAGCGCGCGAGTGGAAACGACCGCATGCTGACCCGCCATTTTTCCGCCGCCGGACAGGCGAGCACCGCCGACATCGATGGCACCTGGTTCGACCTCGTCGGCAGCGACCCCGCCGAACGGGCGCGCGTCGAGGCCGCGACCGGGCTGCGGCTGCCCGACCGCGAACATCTCGGCGGCATCGAACTGTCGAACCGCGTCGGCATCGCCGACGACGTGCTGCGCCTCGGCATCCCCTACTTCAGCCACGACGACGACGCGCCCCCGAGCCCGGTCGGCTTCGTGCTGACGCCGAAGCATCTGGTTTCGCTGCGCTACGCGGCCTCCCCCACGTTCGACCTCGCCGCCGAACGCGTGCGCGCAGCCGCGCCGGGAACGAGCACCGACGCGTTCGTCGTCCTCGTGCAGTCGATCATCGCGAGCACGGCCGACCGCATGGAGGCCGTGGCGGCCGAGGTCGGCACCTTGTCGACGCGCATCTTCGGCAGCGAACGCCGCAACACGGCGCTGCTGCGCGCGACGCTCGCCGAGATCGGCCGCGTCGAAACCCGCCTCGCGCGCCTGCGCCTGTCGGCGACCGGCCTCCTGCGCATCGTGCTCGCGCTGCGCGAGGCACCGCCAGCATGGATCGCCAAGCCCGCGCTCGGCCGCCTGCACGCCGCGCAGAAGGACCTCGACGTGCTGTGCGAGTTCGACAGCCAGCTCACCGACAAGCTGCAATTCCTGCTCGACGCGGTCCTCGGCTTCATCAACATCGACCAGAACGACGTGATCAAGATACTCACCGTCGCGTCGGTCGTGTCGATCCCGCCGGTGATCCTCGCCGGCATCTGGGGCATGAATTTCGACCACATGCCCGAGCTGCACCTGCCGCACGCGTATCCGCTCGCGCTGCTGGCGATCGCCATGAGCATCGTCCTGCCCCTGCTCTGGTTCAAGCGACGCAACTGGATGTAGCGGTAGCGGTATCATCGCCGGCTCGCTCCGATCGCGCCGACGCATGCCCCTGACCTCGCGCTACCTGCAACTGGACGTGTTCCCGGCGACGCCGGGCGGCGGCAACCCGCTCGGCGTGGTGCTCGACGCCGACGGCTGGAGCGATGCGGAGATGCAACGCTACGCCGCCTGGACCGATCTCGTCGAAACCACGTTCGTGCTGCCACCGACGAAAGCCGAAGCAAGCTATCGGCTGCGCATCTTCACGCCGTCGAAGGAGATCCCGTTCGCCGGCCACCCGACCATCGGCAGCGCGCATGCGGTGCTCGAGAGCGGCATCGCGCGTGCGGTCGACGGCCAGTTGATCCAGGAGTGCGGCGCGGGCCTGCTGCCTATCCGCGTCGAGGAACGCACGCCGCGTCGACTGTTCGTACGCGCGCCGGCGGCGAACGTCCTGCGTGAAGGCGGCGCGGACGAGCCGCTGTTACGCGCCCTGCTCGACGGCATGCACCTGGGCGCGTTGCCGCCCGCGTTCGTCGAAGGCGGGCGGCGCTGGTGGGTCGCCGAGTTCGCCGACGAAGCCGCCGTGCGTGCCTGGCAACCCGATCATGCGGCGATCGCACGCCTCGCGCATGCGAGCGACAGCCTCGGCTTGTGCGTGTTCGCGCGCTGCGGCGCCGCCACCTACGACCTCGTCGTGCGCGCCTTCCCGGCCGGCGTCGGCATCGTCGAGGATCCGGCATCGGGCGCCGCGAACGGGCTCGTCGCGGCATGGATCGCGCAGCGCGAACCTGCCGGCCCGCTCGCGCGCGGTTACCGCGTGAGTCAGGGACGCGAGATGGGTCGCGACGCGTCGCTGCTGATCCGCATCGAGGGCGGGGCCGTGTGGGTCGGCGGCACGACCGCGACCGTCGTCGGCGGCACGGTGAGCTGGCCGTCGCGCTGATCCGGTCGCGCAAAGAAAAAGCCCCGGGCGTTTCCACCCGGGGCTTCGAAATCACGCTAGGTTGCCGGCGTGGATCAGATCACCTGGACCTGGTCGGCCTGCATGCCCTTCTGGCCCTGCACGGCGACGAAGCTCACGCGCTGGCCTTCCTGCAGCGACTTGAAACCGGTGCCCATGATCGCGCGGAAATGCACGAACAGGTCCGGGCCGCTCTCCGGGGTAATGAAACCGAAACCCTTGGCATCATTGAACCACTTCACGGTACCGGTCTGACGATTCGACATCTGAAACTCCTGAAAACACGTTGAACATCGCGATCGCGGAACATTCCGCGTCCGAGACTGGGTTGCCGGGAGCTAGCGAGGCGAAACGATGAGCGGATCGTCTGAGGATCAACTGCATCAAAGGCCACGATTCACAGTGACCCTAGCAAACACAGTGCGGCCGACTATACCCGCATTCGTGGACGAATGCTAATTCCGTGTAAAGACCTCGTTCGCCGAGGTCGCCGGCGCGTCAGACCGCCTTCTTGGCCACGGCCTTCTTCACCGGGGCGGCCTTCTTGACCGCCGGCTTCGCCGTCTTGGCGGCCGCGGGCTTGGCCGCGCCGCCGGCCTTCTTGGCCGAATGCGGACGCACGTTGCCGTAACTGCGGATGCCGATCTTGCCCTTGCGGGTCTTGCGGTCGCCCTTGCCCATGATGACTCCTGTAACGATTCGGTAAGCGGGCGCGCAGGATAGCAGCCCGCGACCGCGGCGCAAGCACGCCGCGGCTGCCGCTGGCGATCAGGAATGGGCGCCGCCGCAGGGTCCCGCGGCGCACCCGCCCGTTTCGACCTGCACGGTCACGTGGACGACCCCGAAGCGCTCGCGCAGCACGCGCTGCGCGCCGTCGATCGCGCGGTCCGGATCGGCGCCCTGTTCCACTCGTGCATGCAGGGTCGCCATCGCGCGACCACCGGACAGTTCCCACAGGTGGACGTGGTGGACGTCGACGATGCCGATGTCCGCCGACTGCAGCACGCTCGCGACGTTCGCCGCGTCGAATCCGGACGGCGCGCCTTCGAGCAGGATGTGACCCGAGCGGCGCAGCAGCTGCCACGCGTTGCCGAGGATGAGCACGGAGACGAGCACGGAAATCGCCGGGTCCGCCCAGTTCCAGCCGAACCCGCGGATCAGCAGCGCGGCGGCGACCGCGCCGACCGAACCGAGCAGGTCGCCGAACACGTGCAGGCGCGCGCTCGCGGTGTTGACGTCGTCGTGGTCGTGGTCGTGCAGCACGCGCAACACGAGTGCGTTGACGAGCAGGCCGCCGACCGCGACCACGAGCATCGGACCAGTGAGGATCATCGTCGGCTGCATCAGGCGACCGGCCGCTTCCGCGACGATCCAAGCGACGAGCACGAACTGGGCGAGCGCGTTGGTGTAGCCGACCAGCACTTCCAGGCGCGCGTAGCCGAAACTGCGCCGCGCGTCGGCCGGCCGCTGCGCGAAGCGCGCCCCGAGCCAGGCGAACAGCAGCGCCAGCGCGTCGACGAGCATGTGCCCCGCGTCCGCGAGCAGCGCGAGTGAACCGGACCACCAACCGCCCGCGGCCTCGCCGACGAGCGTGCAGGCGGTCAGCGCGAACGCGATCAGCAGTCGCCGCTCGCGCTCGCTGCCCGACCGGTGCGGGTGGGCGTGCGCGTGATCGCCGGGCGCGGGGTGCGCGTGGTCGTGCGAATGACTCATGGCGGCAGGCGCGGATCCATCGCCGGGATGCTAGGCGTCGCGCCGACGGTTACACAATCACGGGCGCTCAATGACCGCACGCCGCGTCGTGCACATGTCCGTGGGCGAGGCGCAGGTTGGTCACGTGCGAGAGCGCCACGAGCATGCCGCCGAGGCTGACCAGCAGCGCGTGCACGAGCGGCCGTCCGTCGATGTCGATGACGATGCCCGCGATCAGCAGGACCACGCCGGGAACGAGGAACCAGAACGCGCGGAAGCGCCGGTGGCGGCGGAAGCCGAACGCGAGCGACGCCAGCGCGAGCACGCTCGCGAACGCGATGAAGCCGCGCTCGAACGCGTGATCGGCGAGAAAGCCGAGACCGAGTGCAGGCAGCACGGCGAGCAGCAGCGGCAGCGCCGCGCAGTGCAATGCGCACACGAACGACGCCGTCGCGCCGAAACGATCGGCGAGATGGGCGAAACGGATGGGATTGCGTCGTGCCAAGTCGGGGCCTCTCGCGGAGCTACATTGTAACGCTGCATGGAACGTCGTGGTGGCGACGCGTCGGCCTTTCAACGGTGGGGACTCGGCTTGCATGACCTTCGGCGCAGGCTGGATCGATATTGTTACTATATAACATATCACTTAACCTCTCCCCAACCATCCGAAGGAGTGCTGCCGATGCCGATCCACCGCCTCGCCCTGGCCGTCTGCGCCAGTCTCGCGTTGTCCACCCTGCAGGCCCGTGCCGCCCCTGCCGACGTCTCCGGCGCCGCGACCGCCGATGGCGCCGCCGCCGACGGCACACCGCCGCCCGAGGCCGAACGCAGCGGCGCCAAGCCGAAAGTCGACCGCGAAACGCTGCCGACCGTCGTCGTCAATGCGATGCCCGGCCAGCAGCAGGCCGACCAGGTCGTCGCGCCCGTGAGCGTCCTGTCCGGCGCCGAACTCGACGAGGCGCGTGCCGGCACGATCGGCCAGACCGTCTCGAACGTGCCCGGCGTGCAGACGACCTCGTTCGGCCAGGGCGTCGGTCGCCCGGTGATCCGCGGCTTCGACGGCCCGCGCGTATCGGTGCTCAGCGACGGTCTCGGTTCCGAAGACGTGTCGAACGTGAGCCAGGATCATGCCGTCACGGTCGAACCGTTCCTCGCCGACCAGATCGAGATCCTCAAGGGACCGTCCACGCTGCTCTACGGCTCCGGTGCGATCGGCGGCATCGTCAACGTCGTCGACGGGCGCATCCCCAGCGTCGTGCCCGCGGACGGCGTCAGCGGCCGCGTGCAGGTCGGCTACGACAGCGTGTCGGACGGCAACTCGGAAGCGTTCCGCGTCGATGCGGGCGGCAACGGCTTCGCGGTCCACGCGGACGGACTCAGTCGGCGCGATCACGACTACGACATCCCGGGCGAAACGCTGCCGAACAGCTACGTGCACACGAACGCCGGCGCGATCGGTGGTTCGGCGGTCGGCGACTGGGGTTATCTCGGCCTGTCCGTCTCGCGCTACCTCGACACCTACGGCAACCCGGCCGAAGCGGGCGATGCCGTGACCGGCGAAGCCCCGGTGCACCTGCAGATGGCGCAGACGCGCTACGACCTGAAGGGCGCGATCAACGCGCCGTTCGCAGGCATCGACAAGCTCGAGCTGAGCGTCGGCCACACCGACTACCAGCACATCGAGTTCGACGGCGACGTGCCGGGCACGACCTTCACCAACGACGCCAACGAAGGGCGCCTGCTGCTCACCCACGCACCGCTCGCCGGCTGGCTCGGCGCGTTCGGCGTGCAGGCGTTCCATCGCGACTTCGCCGCGGTCGGCGACGAAACCTTCGTGCCGCCGACGTCGACGCGCGGGCTCGGCCTGTTCGTGACCGAACGCCGCGACTTCGGCGCGCTCGACGTCGACCTCGGCGCGCGCGTCGATCGACAGAGCAGCACGCCCGACGGCGGCGACGAACGCGACTTCCATCCGTACAGCGTGTCCGCAGGCCTGGCCTGGCGCATCGACGATGCCTGGCACGTCACGCTCAACCTCGACCGCGCGCAGCGCGCGCCGGCCGAGGAGGAGCTGTTCGCGAACGGTCCGCACGACGCGTCCGCGACGTTCGAAGTCGGCGATCCGCAGTTGCGCAAGGAAACCGCGAACCAGGCCGAGCTCGGGCTGCACTGGCACGGCGAGCGCGTCGACGCGAAGGTCGCCGTCTACGCGAACCACTACGACGACTTCATCTATCTCGCCGACACCGGCCGCGTCGAGGACGACCTGCCCGTGCGCGACTGGTCGCAGGCGAACGCGCGCTTCCACGGCGGCGAAGCCGAGGCGACCGTGCATCTCGCGGCGAATGCGAGCGGCCACTACGACCTGCGCATCTGGGGCGACACCGTGCGCGCGACCCTCGAGGACGGCGGCAACCTGCCGCGCATCCCCGCCGCGCGCGCCGGCAGCGAGCTGTCCTGGCACGACGACCGCTGGCGCGCGAGCGTCGGCGCGACGCACTACTTCGCGCAGGACGACACCGCGGCGTTCGAAACATCGACTGCCGGCTTCACCCTCGTCAACGCGCACGTGGCCTGGAGCTTCTACGCGAACGACCGCAGCAGCTGGGAGGCGTTCCTCGACGGCAACAACCTCGCCGACCAGACGGCGCGCCTGTCGACCTCGCTGATCAAGGACGCCGCACCGCTGCCCGGACGCAACGTCTCGATCGGCATCCGCGGGATGTTCTGACGCGCGCGATCACCCGTCCCATTCCGCGACGAATTCGCGGAATGGGCGGTCGAGGCGGATGGCCGTCGCGTCGCAGCCGGCTGCTCCTGCGCGTGCTGGCGCGGGCAGGTCGGATTCGCGCCCCGTTGCGGCCGATGCGGCGAGCAGGATGACTACGCATGGCCGTGCGACAGCACGGAGCAGCCATGCGCGGGCTTCGACAAGGACTCATCCGCACTCCGACATCGGCGGGAATTCACCGATCGCGTCATGAAAACGCTTACATCCTCGGTGGAGCGCGATAGAACCTAGTCGGCCGGTGCCCCGGTCTTTTCATGGCTGCTGTGACGCAGCATGACAATTCCGTTAAGTACCCGCATCATGTAAACGTTTACATCACATGATGCGCACATGGCCGTAACCATCAAGGATGTTGCCAAAGCTGCGGGCGTGTCCGTTGCGTCGGTGTCGCGTGCACTCAACGGTCGCGACAACGTCACCGACGAGACGCGGCACCGCATCCTCGACGTCGCGACGAAGCTGCGCTACCGGCCGAACGACGCCGCGCGCAGCCTCATCACCAAGCGTACGCAGACGATCGGCGCCGTGCTACCGGACCTGCACGGCGAGTTCTTCTCCGAACTCATCCGCGGCATCGACGTCGCCGCGCGCGCGCAGGGACTGCACCTGCTCGTGTCGAGTTCGCACGGCGACGTCCACGAGGCGACCGCGGCGATCCGCGCGATGCAGGGGCGCGTCGACGGCCTGCTCGTCATGTCGCCGCACGTCGACGCGTCGTTCCTGCACGAGAGCCTGCCGGAAGCCTTGCCGGCGGTGCTCATGAACGCGCCGCAGGATCATTCGCGCTTCCCGACGCTCAATCTCGACAACCATGGCGGCGCCGTCGCGATGACGCGCCACCTGCTCGGCCGCGGCCACCGGCGCATCGCGATGATCGGCGGTCCGGCCGGCAACCTCGACGCCGACGAGCGCCGTCGCGGCTGGCTCGACGCGCTCGGCGAGGCTTCGCTCGCGCGCGACGCGCTGTTGCTCGACGGCGATTTCTCGGAGGAATCGGGCTACGCGGCCGGCAAGCGCATCGTCGCGCTCGCGCAGCGGCCGGACGCCGTGTTCGCGGCCAACGACATGATGGCGGTCGGCTGCCTGATCGCGCTCGTCGAAAGCGGAGTGCGCGTCCCCGACGACGTCGCGCTCGCCGGTTTCGACGACGTGCCGATCGCACGCTACGTCACGCCGCAGCTCACGACCGTGCGCGTGCGCATCGCCGACCTCGGTCGCGCTGCGTTCAATCGCCTCATCGCCGAACTGGAGTCGCCGGGTTCGTTGCCGGCGCGGACCGAAATACTGCCGTGTGAAATCGTCGTGCGCGCTTCCAGCGGCGACGCCTGAATCCAACCATTCGATTGGCCGTTAGCGTGCCGGGGAGAGAGTCATGCCAACACCGATGCTGAAGAAGAATCTGCTCGCGACGATGATCGCGAGCGCCGTCGTCGCCGCGAGCGCGTTGCCCGCGATCGCCTGGGCGCAGAGCGCCGACGCGAACCTGCGCGGCAAGGCGCCGGCGAACAGCGAGATCACGGCGACGAACGTCGCGACCGGAACGACACGCCACACCAAGGCCAATGCCGACGGCAGTTATTCGTTGATCGGATTGTCACCGGGTACGTATCGCATCGATGCCGGCCCCGGCACCGAGAGGACGGCGACCCTCGCGGTTTCGTCGACGGCGACGCTCGACCTCGCCCCGGCCGCCGGCGCGGCGCCCGCAGCCACGGTGCTGGAAGGGGTCACGGTGACGGCACCGTCGCTGGTGGAAGTGAAGACGTCGGAAATCGGCACCAACATTTCGACCAAGCAGATCGAGGCGCTGCCGCAGAACTCGCGCAATTTCCTCGCATTCGCCGACATCGTCCCGGGCGTGCAGTTCGTCACCAAGAGCGACGGCTCGACCCAGCTCAAGAGTGGCGCGCAGAACTCCAACGGCGTGAACGTCTACATCGACGGCGTCGGACAGAAGAACTACGTGCTCAAGGGCGGCGTCAGCGGCCAGGATTCGACGCGCGGCAATCCGTTCCCGCAATCGGCGATCGCCGAATACAAGGTGATCTCGTCGAACTACAAGGCGGAGTTCGACCAGATCAGCAGTGCTGCGATCACCGCGGTGACGAAGTCGGGCACGAACGAGTTCCATGGCGACGTGTTCATGGACTACAGCGACCAGGACTTCCGCGCCCAGACCCCGTCCGAAAAGCGCGATCACGAGAAGACGCCGACCACCGACAAGCAGTACGGCGCGAGCTTCGGCGGCCCCATCGTCCAGGACCTGCTGCACTTCTTCGTTGCCTACGAGGCGAAGGACATTCTCGCGCCGAAGGAAGTCAAGATCGGCGAGAACGTACCGATCGGCGCGCTGCCTCCCGACCTTGCCAGCCAGGTCGGCACGACCAATGCA
>Ga0068853_100001672_pt1 | contig 16225 bp, 21 predicted proteins | sample KBSCornC32_FD_65655 | JGI IMG/M metagenome (GOLD analysis project Ga0068853, IMG submission 65655) | Corn rhizosphere microbial communities from Kellogg Biological Station, Michigan, USA - KBS Corn C3-2 | ecosystem: Host-associated > Plants > Roots > Rhizosphere > Soil ...
CCGGTCTAGCGTCTGCCGGTAATGGTGCTGCGCGCCTGGCGCTGCGCCGCCTCCGCCGCCGCCGGTTTCTGGTGGCTTGCTGGTCTGGTGTCCAGCCGATGCGCCACCAAGCCAGAACGCGAACAGGCTACGGAAGCCCGCAGCCATGGTGTGCTGCCTCTCTTACGAAACGCCGGTGATCGGCACAGCCGCGGCGTCGGTTGTCAGGTCGCGGGTGTAGGCCGCGCTCGTGTCGTCTTCTTTCAGGACCGCCATGACGGTGCCGCTGATGGTGAAGCCATTGCGGATGGCGCGCGCCGCATTGAGCAGCGAGCGGTCGGCCTCGCCGGTGATCGCAGTCCAGTCGCGTTTCAGCGTCTCGTCGGCGTTCTCGGTTGCGGTCGGCAGCGCGGCCAGTTGCGTGTCCAGGTTCGCGGATGCGAGGCCGAGAGCTGCGCGCACGCCACCTGCATCGAGTCCGCCGCCGCCCGATCCGCTGGCGGCCGCCGTCAGCGCCGCGCCCGCGCTGCCGGTCGTGGCGTGGCCGCTGAGATCTTCTTCCCACACAGTGCTCGCGATGGTCGAGGCGGTCGGGATGTCGCCGACGGCAGCCGGACTCGCTGGAATCAAGTCCGTCTTGGCTTTGATGGCGGCCACTTCGGTGTCCACGTAGCCGGCGATCGTCGCGAGCGTGCTGTTCACCGTCAAGAACGCGCCGCTGATGTCGCTGGCGTCGGCCGGATCGCTCGGCAGGTTGTCCGTCTTCGCTTTCACCGCAGCGATGCCGGCGTTGTCGGGCGCGGTGTAGCTCGCCGCGAGCAGCGCAGCGCCCGTGATGCGCGACAGCAGCGTCGTCGTGCCCGAGGTGTCCGCGCCGGCATACGTGCTGCGCGTGCTGATCGCGGCATCGATTCGGCCCAGCTCGGTCGTCAGTTCGGTCCGCACCGCGCTCGCCACAGTCGAGGCCGAGGGCGCCGACGAGATAGCGGCGATGTCCGCGCTGATGCTGGCTCCAGCCGGGGCACCGATGCGAGCGAAGATGTCGCCGGTCAGGTAGTCGACGATGCGTTTGCCGATGCTGCCAGCCGTCGTCAGCGCGCTTGTGAGCGCATCCCACACGGCCTGCACGCCGGCGCTGCTCAGCGCGTAGCCGGTCTTGTCGTTGTTCGTGCCAACCGTCACTGCAGCGGTGACCGACGCCACCGCGCCGCCGGCATAGGTGCTCGTGCCGCGCGAACTGATGTCGGCGTCCAGGTGATCCAGCAGGCCGGCGCGCGTCGAGGTCAGCCGGCCGAGCAGCGTGGTCGTGCCGCTGCTGTCGGATGGCGCGTTGGTCAGGGTCGTCACCGTCGTGATCGTGCCGGCGGTGATGTTCGTCGGGCTCGCTCGGGTAGAGATGTCCGCGTCCAGATGCGCAGCGCGCGCCGCGGTGTAGTCGGCCTCGGTGTGAATGACGATCGGCGCGATCGTGGCGCCGCTGGCGCTCACATCCAGCACGACGATCTCGCCGTTCATCTCGGTCGACGTCAGCGTGATGTAGTACCAGCCCTGGCCGCTCTCGACTGCGGCGTTGCTGGTCGTGGTCGGATTCGCGCCATCCTTGCCGGTCTTCGCGGTGATCGTCAGGCCGGTCAGCCCGTTGCCGGACGAGTCCACCGCCTTGAACGGCACCTTCGCGGCTGCGTTGATCTTGTACATCGGCGATCCGCCTTCGATGCGCTGGGTGATGACGCCACTGACAGAGATGATCGCCTGCTGAAACGTGCTGAGCAGCGTCCGCGCCGGCGCCTGCGTGGCGCGCGCGTAGACCGCGGCCTGGGTGTCGGTCAGGAATGAGGCGAACGACGCCATGCTGGCCTCAGATCAGCGGCGCGGAGGTCGACACCCACGGCAGCCACACCTGCCCGAACTTCACGTAGTTGAAAGGCGTGGTGTTCGGGATCGTCGAGCCTTGCGCCGGCGTGCCGGAGGCCCAAAGCAGATCAGCAATCCGCCCTTTCAACTCCGTCGTCGTGGTGTCGAACAGCCAGATCTGGAATCCGTTGTACGTCGTGTCGCTGGCGTTCGTGCCGACGTTGCTGGTGACCGTGATGATGTTGCTGCCGGTGCCGGCATTGCTGTACGCTGGCACCAACCCGACCAGCGCATTCAGCGCGCTGCCGCTGTAGTTTCTGCCCTTGGCGATGGCGTTTGTCGAGCCAGCCAAACATGCTGTCTGCGACAACTCCGACCGCAGCCCAGAAGCGGCGGTGTTCGGGTTGTTGGCGCCGACGAACAGGCTGACCGTCTGGTATGCATCAGCCGTGTGGCCGCCCTGCAGCTTCGTGACGCCCAAGACCGTGTAGGCGGCTCCGTTGGTGTCGAAGGTCTCAATCCACCAGAAATCGCCGCGCGTCGAGAGATGCAGGTTGACGCGGTGCGTGTTCGCGATGCTGTTGTTGTTGAACTGCGCGCCGCTGTAGACCCACTCGTCGGTCAGCGTCGGCCGCGCTGTGGTCGTGCCGTTCGTGCTCAGCGTCTTGCCGACGACCAGATCGCACTTGCCGTTCGTGGCGTTGCCGAAGTCGACGATCAGGTAGTAGGAGCCGAGCGCCGAGGGCGACTGCAGCAGCGCCCAGCTTCGGCCGGTGCCGCTGGTCGTGTTTGCGCCGAACACCCAGTCGTTGGCCGTGAACGCGCCGCTCGAGCCGAGATGCAGCCGGTCGGTCGTGTCCGCGGTGAGATTGCCGGCCGTGCCGTCGGTCGAGCCGCAAGTCCGGACCACGGTCCAGTTGCCGGAGTTGCTGGCGAAGCCCAAGCCGGTGTTGCCGACCAAACTCGCGCAGAGATACCACATCTCCCACTTGCTTTGCGTCGCCGCATCGGCAGCGCTCGCCACCGCGCGGTTGACATCGGCGGCCCAAGTCAGTTCGGTTGCCATTTATTCGAGGGTCGCGCCCGTGATGTTGCCGTCGGCGTCCTGCTCGAACGTCACCGAGCCGGTGCGCTGCGCTGGCGCTGGTTGCACGTTGATCGTCGGCGACTCGACGGTGATGGCTGGCGGCGCGACGTTGACTGTGGGCGCTTCGACGGTCACCGCCGGCGGCTGCACGTTGACGACCGGCGCGGCGACGTTGACCGCGGCCGGCGTGACGTTGACCGTCGGGCCGTCGACCTGGATCGGCGCCTGCTGGATGTTCACGACTGGCGCCGGCTGCTCCGGCTGATTCACCGTCGTCGTCGCGTCCACGTTGATCGTGTGCGCCGGCTGCGCCGGGATGTTCACGACCGGTGCCGGGATCGACTTGATCGCCTCGGCGACAGCTTCTGCGATCGGCGTGCAGTCCATCTCCATCGTCATCGACGATTCGCGAGCGTTCATCGCCTCGATCAGCGGCGTCAGATCTTGCGGCTGCAGGCTGGCGGCCAGTTCGTGCATCGCGTCGATCAGCGGCGAGAAGTCGATCGGCGCCGGCGGCGCGGCGTGAACTGGCGCGGCGGCCGGATGCGCCACTGCTGGTGCGCCGCTGGCCGGCGGCGTTGCGCCAGGCTGCGCCGCTGGCGCACCAGGAACCGATGCCGCGGCGCCGCTGCCGCCTTGCGCCTCGAACTTCGTGCCGATCGCCAGCGGCGGGCCTTCGACCTTGATGCGCGCGGCCTCGTCTTCCCATGTGATGTCGTCGCTGAGCAGACCGCGGCGCTGCATCTCCGAGAAGACGGTCTCGGCGCTCAGCAGGCCGAGCTCGCGAGCCCGCATCAAGCCGGCGAACTCCGTTTCTTCCGGTCCGCCGATCTCGCCCGTCAGTTCCACTTCGCCGGCCTTGCCAAGGTTTTCCCAATCAGCCATGAACTGCAGCGCCAGGTCGATCGTGTCCTCATGGTTGCGCGTCATCAGCGAGAGCGCGCAGTCCGCGTCGGCGCTGTCGATGGCCTTCTCGGTCGCGGTGCGCGCGCCGGGCTTGTGCATGAGCAGCTGCGCGCCGGCGAGCGACATGCGCTCCTCGAGATCCTTGATCGACGTGCGGCCGGCGGCGATCGCGGCGCCGCTGTGCTCGACGTATTTCAAGGTGGCGGCCGGCTCATCGTTCGAAACGACAGAGCCAGCGCCGATCTTCAGCGCGCCGTCGTCGAATCCCGCGGCGAACAGGATCGGCACGCGCGCGACGTGCAGGATGTTCGATTGGTCACTCGACGATTGCCAATGCTCGATGTTCAGCCACGCCAGATCGAGCAGCGGCGGCCGCGCCTGCATGTAGCCTTGGCGGTCGCAGTACGTCGTCGCCAGCGGGATCTTGCCGAGCGTGACGACGCCTTCCTCGTACAGCACCCACTCGCCGCGCTCGTTCTGGCGGTACGTGCTCCACTTCGTCGGCTCGAGCACGCGAACCTGCTGCACCGCGGCCACGGTCCACACGCCCGTCGGCACGTTGACCGATTCCAAAAAGCGCAGCTGCGTCAGCGTCTCGACGCCGTTGATGCGCTCGGAGCGCCAGCCGGTGATCTGGTCGTGCTTGAGGTGCACGAAGTACGGCCGGGCGCCGATCGCCGCGCGCTCGAGCTGCGTGACCGCCGCGGCGTCGACTGGCGGGTAATCGACCAGGACGTGCGAGATGCCGTTCGCCAGCGCATCGGCGAACACCGAGTGCGCGAACGCGTGCAGGTCGCGGCCTTGCAGGTCTACGTCGTCGCACCACTCAACGATCTGCGACGGCATGTCGTCGCCAAGCTTGATCGGCTCCGAGAACGGCTTGCCGCTCATCGTCTCGACCGTGCGGCGCATGCCGTTGTAGAGCGTCGAGACGGCCAGGCGGTACTCGTAGGCGTCGTCGCTCTCGGCTGGAGCCTTCGGCAGATACTTCGTGCTGGCCGCGCGCATCGCGCCGGTGCCAGCCATCAGCGTCGCGATCATGGCGCGCTCGTCGGCCATGAATTCCGCCTCGGCGGTCTTCTTGGCTGGCGTGTCGTTCGGGTCGATCACAGGCGCAACTCACTGACCACAGCGCTGCCCCTCTTGCTATTCAACATTTCGAAGCCTCCGCTGCATGCATCCGCCTCGTCGTCGTGTGACGCATCGGGGAAGCCTTCCAATTGATCGAACAGGATCGAGTTCCACGGCGCCCGCAGGAACTTCACGTTGCCGGCGAGCGCCTGCGAGGAGAACGGTCCGAAGCGCGTCACCTTGTCGCCGCTCTCGCGTTCTGTCTTGACCGTGTAGCCGGCGAACTGCTTGACGAAGTAAGCCGCCTGCGACTTGCCGGCCTGGCCTGGGTCTTGAGGAAGCCCGAGCCGCACGCGCTTGCCGTCGGCGCTCGCGGTGTTCGCGATTGCCGTTTCGACGCGACCCGGCGACTCGCGCATGCGCTGGCAATCGGTGATGTAGTAGATGCCGCGCGCTTTATCGCGCTCCATCCGAATCCCGACCGTCCAATCCGGGTCATTCGCCTCGGTCTTCTCGGTCGCCGCGAGATCCCAATAGCGCACAGCTTCCATGCCGGCCGGGACTGCGTCGACCACTTCGCACCATGAGCGCTGGAAATAGAGACCGGCCGCCGGCCGAATCTTCCAGTTCCCACCCAGCAGCCGCGCTTGCTCGACCAGCGGCAACGCCTTCAAGTTCGCGAGGTAACCGGGGTCGGCCGCCATCAGCTTCTTGTTGTCGTAGATCGTCGCCGCGATGAAAGTCAGCGACTTCGGCAACTGGTCCGCGCCGTACTTCTCGATCAGCTCTTCGCGGCTGTCGCCCCAGATCAGCGTATCGTTCTGCCGGATGAACCAGCGGATGACGCCAGAGCGCTCGGGAATCGCGATGCCAGTCGTCGGGTCGATCCACCAAGCGATGAACTCCGCCACCCAGGAATCCGCGTCCGGGTTGCATGTGGCGCGCATGTAGGGACGGACGCCGCACATGCTGCGGTTCCGGCTCAGCATGTAGAAGAACTGAGCCCGGCTGAAGTGCGTCAGTTCATCAAACAGGAACAGCGGGACCTCGCTGCCCTGCCAATCCATCACCGTCGTCTCGTGCTCGAGGTGGCCGATCACCACCTTCCCGCCGTCGCGACCGAACTGCCACGACAGGTTGTCGAGCCGCGGCTTGGCGCCGAGCGAGCCGTACATGCGGACCGTCTGGTCCCACGTGCCGCCCGGCTTCTTCGCATCCGCCAGGGTGCGGCGGAACAGCACCGCGGCGAACTCGCTATTCGTCGTCGCGTGCCGCAGCGGCTCCATCAGCAGGCCGAACGACTTGCCGCCGCCGGCTGCGCCGCCGTAGATCGCTATGTCTGCCGGGGTGGAAAGGAACTGCTCTTGCGGTCCTTCCTGCGGTCGGATCTCCTCATCGGCCATTCGCAGGCATGTAGACGGTCACCTTCGTGCGCGACTCGATCGGGCCGCCGTTGGCGCCCGTCAACTCCACCTTGTCGGTCGTCAGCTTCAGCACCTTCAGCGCGTTCGTCAGCGCGGTGTTCTTGTCGAACACCTTGTACTTCTTGAGGTTGCCGATGAACTTTCGCTCCCGGCCGGTGCCCTCGTACTGCTCCAGGATCTCGATGCCGGCGATGCAGGCTGCGGTGTCGTCGTCGAGATCCTCGATCGGCTTCGGGCTGCCGTCGGCGTTCAGCAATTTCCGCGGGTCGAAGTAGGCGAGCCGGGCGACTTCCAACAGAACGCGCTCGGCGGTCAGTTCCAGCTTCGCGAGCGTCTTTTGTTGGCGCGCAACAATTTCCGACTGAATCTGAACATTCCTCAACAAACGCGCCGCGGCAGAGTCTGCCGACGCTCCCTTTGCGCCATAGCCGGCGCGCTTGTAGGCGGCTGTTGCGTTCTGGTCGATCAGGTACTCAGCGACGAACCTGGCGTGTCTATCGCTCAGGCTGCCAGGGACTCTCCTGGCCGGCGATGGGGCCTTCGCGGTGGGTTTTCTCTTCGCCATGCGTTCTCACTGTGGCTCACGATGCAAGCCCGCAATTCAGATCAACGGCGCCTGAACAGGTACGCCAGCAGAGCGCCGACGGCAATCGCGACCATGAAGGCGAGCCAGATGTTCATGAGCCACCCCTCAAAGCGTCTTGCCGTCCTCGTCCCTACTGCGGAAGTACCCGCGCAGGTCGTCGCGCAGCCGCACCATGCGCGGCGAGCCGTCGTCGTGGAGCTGGTACAGGCCCTGCCAGTCGCGGCGCAGGTCCTTCGCCGGGTCGAATTGGCTGTTGGCCAGGATCTGCCAGCGGTCGATGTAGCCGCGGTTCTTCTTCGCGCCGTGCCAGTAGTGCAGCGCGGCGCCGGGGACGTAGCCGACGTTGCCGCGGATCGCCTTCGCGCGCTGGCCCCACTGGGCGAGCGCCGATTTCAGGCCCGGCGAGCACTTGGCGTTGACGCTCAGGCTGATGTCGCCGATGAGGCCGCGCGCCATGTGGTGATCGTTCGCGCCGCAGACCGAGAAGTCGATCAGGCCGCCCAGCGTGTCGAAGGCGTCGCGTCGGATCGCCCATGCATAGCCGCAGTGGCCGGCGTGCTTGCCGTAGGGCTTGCCGCCCCACGATGTGCCGTGCACGTGCTGGCGCAGCATGCTCGGCAAGCGCTCGCCGCCATGCTCCGGCGGCAGGAATTCGTATCCCGGGCTCAGGTCCATGCATTCGCTGAACATCTGCACGACGGCATAGTGCTGCAGCTGGTGCACCGTCTCCGCTGCCCAGTCTGGCCGGGCGAAGAGCACATCGGCGTCGACCCAGGCCATGTAGCGCCAGTCGGCCGGCAGGCGCGCGATCAGGAGGTTGAGCGCGTTCTCCTTGTGCCAGAGCTCGGTGCTCGAGCGCAGCTGCAGGTGCTGCGGGTTCTCGGCGGCGGTGATCGCGTGCGGGCGCTCACCGAAGGCGACTTCGACGACCCAGAGTTTCGCGCCGGCGGCGAGCACGCGGTGCTCGAACTCGCGGAACAGTCGATACCGGCTGCCGTAGCGCACCGGGTTGCTGATCATCGTGACGACGTGCAGCGTATCGGCAGCGATCGGCCGCGGGATGGCGGGATGGGCGCAGGCGAAGCTCATCGGCGGGTCTTTCGTGTTGCTGGTGCCGCCATCGGGCTACGGCTTGCGCCGCTGGCGGCTGCCGTTCGCGGGCTCGCCCGATCAGCGGCCGGCGCGCTGGATGAGAACCCGCTGATTTACCCGTCAGCGGCGCGCTCGGGCTGCGCGGTTTCCCGGGAACGGAAAGGTGGGGCTCGGCCAAGCGTTAGAACGCGGCGGGCGGTGGTGCCAGCGGAGAGGCAACCTTGCCTCGCGCCAAAGTGGGGCGGCGCTACTGGATCAATCCGTCCCGGCTGTCAGTACCGAGCCCCGAAAACTTGCCGGTTACGTCGTCCGGCGGTATTGCACCCGAGGTTCAGCCCAAGCTATCACGCTCTGAGGCCACGATTGCCGTTTGAGTCGGATGGGACCGCCGCGCCCGGGTGAGCGGCTACCCGTATACCTATTTGCCCGGTCTGACAGTTCGATGCTGGCCCGTTCCCGTCAGTCGGTTCGGGCTCAGAAACGAAACCGGCCAGCGCGATGGCTGGCCGGGGTTTTCGTTGGCATGCCCTTGCGGGCGCTTCGCTACGTGGTGTATCTCCAATGCCCCAATGCGCGGCGCTACTGAATGCTGTCCCGTCTCTGGAGCGGGATTACGGCCAGTCGCCGCGCGAATTCCCCCAGGGCGCCGTAGCGGCAAGGGGGCTTTGTGGGTTTAGACGCGGGCAGTCTAGCACGCGCGCAGCGAAGGCGCAACGCTGAGAAATGCGCCTTGCGGATGGACTCAATCCTTTGCCGCCTCCACCGATCGCGCGGCGCGCAGCCGCTCCAGCATCGCCGCCTGCGCAGCCGCCCTGCCCTCCTCGGTCGATTCGTCCTCGCCCATCGTGGCGCGCTTCATCGACGCGGCCGCCAGCGCCAGCATGCGTTTCATTTCGTCGAGCAGGTAGCCGCCGAAGTCGCGGGTCTGGTCATCCCTGCCGATGTGCTGTTTGCTGCGCGCTCCGGTCTCGCCGCAGGGTTTGCACTGGATGCGCGGGCCGCCGAAGCCGCCGTTGAAGCCGCGGCCCTGGCAGTGGTGGCAAGTTGCGTCGAGATGGATGTCGAGCGCCTGGCCGACAACGGCAGCCATGACGTGGTCGGGCCACTCCAGATGCCAGCGCCGGCCCTGCCGCCATGCGAAGGCTGCCAGCGCCTCCTTGGCCTCTCGCAGGGTCTTCAGGTTGATCAGGATCAGCGCACGTGACGTGATCGCCTGGCGCTTCGCTTCTTCGCGCAGCGCGGCGGCCTGAGCTTTCAGTTTCGCGCGGGCGTCGATCGCGTACTGCACCATGTCAACCGGCACCAGGTCAACAGCATCCGGAGGCGGCGGCAGCGGGCCTCGCTCAAGCCTGCACGCCAGCAACTCCATGCGCTCGAACTCGGCCTTCGCGATGCCGTGCTCGCCCTTCTGGCCGTCGAACTCATGCCCGAGGCGAAACAGCAGTGCGCCGAGGTGATCTTCGAGCCAGCCGGCCGCGATCAGCAAATCCGCCGGCCCGCGCCTGTCGTTCTCGACGCGGAGGTTGCTGGACTCAGTCGCACTCCCGTAGCGCTCTCCGAGCGTCGGCCTATCGTTCGTGTCAAGCACTGCAATCCCTCCAAGTTGTAGAATCCACGTCGCTTATCTCGTGTTTTCCAGACGCCTCGGAGTGCCCCGCGCTTCGGGGCGTTTTCACATCAGTTCTTCGATCTCGACAGTCACGCCTGGGGTCTCGGCGTAGCGCTTGCACTTGCGTACTTCGACCACCTGGGCGTCGTCCTTCCAGACAACACCGTTCAAGCCATCGCTGATCGCCTTCTCGATGTTGTCGAGGTCGGGCCGAGTTGCTGGGTGCAGCGTGCCGTCAAGGGCCTGCGCCTGCTTGCGCTTCGACCAGCTCGCTGGCACCTGCAGCCGCACATCGAGCACCATCGACACGGCGCCCAAGATCAACGGGCGGCCAGCCATCGCAACATGACCCTCGTGCGCGACTAGCCCCTCGTAGTTGACGGTCTTGGCTGGCGTGAACATGCGGGCGTGGTTGCCGACCTTGCCGATTCGCGGCCGCCCCTTCGCGACGGGTGCGCCTGGCACAACGAACCGAACATGATTCATGGCCTCACCCCGAACACCGCGATCGCGATGCAGCAGACCAGTGCGAAGGCGGCCACCGGCAGCCGGGTCGGCGTGCGGTGATCATCGCCAGTAGCCCGCTGCTCCTCTTGATCCGAGGCGCCATTGTTCTGCGGCGGCTGCCGCAAGAACATCGGCAGCACCTGCGCCTCGCTTCTTGGCGACTTCGGCGAGCCAGGCGTGGACCCACTCGCTGCCGCGTTCAATGCGCCAGCGCAGTACCTGCCTGACCTCGCACGAAAATCTGTGAGGTTCGTCGGATCGCATGTCATTTCCAGAATTCCTCGTTCGGTAGCGGTAGGTCTTTCGGCCAGCGGTTCTCGCGGATCACTTCCAGGATCGTTTGCTTCACGTAGCCGCGCTCGAGCGTCCTGCGCTCGTCCTTGCTGTACATGCCGCCGGTGCCGATGTCGTAGTGGCAGCCTTGCACGACGCGAAAGTTCGCGTCCGTGTGTAGGCCGCACGCGGGGTAGATGGCGCGGTCATCGGCCTTCATGCCAATCCCCTTCTGCATTGATCCGCCGATGCCGTCAGCGTGCGCGGCTTGGGTATGGCCGCGAACGCCGCAGCGGATGCACTTCATCTTGCGGATGATTGCGAGGTACTTCTCGCTGCGTAGCGGGTTGTCCTTTGGGTATAGAACGCACAACCGAGCTTTGCCATCGTCTATGCGCAACTGCCGGATCGGCGTGTGGTGGATCGGGGCGCGCTCGGGGCGCGGAGCCTTCTTGAAGCCTGAGCCGCTGGGCATGGGTGAGCGCTTCACGAACAGCTCTTTTCCAGCATGGCTATCACGATGCATCCACACCCCAGAGTGATACCGGTCCGGCGCTGAAGATGCGGGGCGATCATCAGAAGGCCGGTCAGGAACATTCCTTGCCACGTACTCACGGCCCGACCCTCCGGTACTCGATGCACGTCTCTTCATCGCCCATGCGGACCCAGCTGCTGCACTCGAACTGGTCGCGCGGCAGCTCGAAGTAGAAACGGTCCTCCAGCACCATGATCGCGAGCAGCGCTGCGAGCCAACACAGGGAGACTTCGAGCCAGGTTCGTGATGTCATTGTTCAAAGCCCTGCAGGATCGACTCCATCATCTCGTCCGCCTTGTCCTTCAGGTGCGGCCAGAGATAGCGCGCAGCGTGCGGGCCGCGATAGAAGTCGATCAGTTGATCGTGGAACTCGTGGAACTCGCCGTCATCGGCCGCGGCGTAGCTGATGGACTTGGGCACCGGCACGACGCCGCCGCGAGGCCCGGCTGCCCATGTCACCCATCCGGCACCGACTTTTCCCCAGTACCTGAATTGGTCCCAGTCGGCGAACCGCTCCTGTGCCTCGAAGACAGCCGTCTCGATGGCCATATGCCGGCGATGGAACGGGCCGCTGCGCGCCTTGTGCGTGGTGACGGTGATGATCTCGCCCGGCTCGAGACGCAGCGCGGCCGACCAGAAGCGGCGCCACTGCTTGCGGCCCTTGTCGCCCATGCCGTCGATCGCGCCGAAGATCACGCGGCGCGCGGCCATCTTGTCGGGCTCGCTGATGGCTTCGTCGTGCTGGCGAACAAGCGTAATTTCGCTCATGCCGTGACCTCGGCGAAGAGTGGCGCATCGCCCGTGATCCGGCGTTCGGCGATATCGGCGTAGGCCGGGTTCAACTCGACCAGCAGCGCATCGCGCTGCAAGCGGCCGGCGACCATCCCCGTCGTTCCAGATCCGCCAAACGGGTCGATCACGACATCGCCTGGCGACGTTGAGCAGACGATGCAGCGGCGCGCCAGCTCAGCGGCCATCACGGCCGGATGGTCGATCTGCTGGCCAGACGGGCGGATGCTCCAGACCGTCGATTGAAACCACTTCTCTCCCGGATCGCGAACGCGGTACTGCTCGCGCTTCGAGAGCAGGAACAGATATTCGTGAGCTGTCGACGGCCGATCAAGGCGCGGCGGCTCGGTCGCAACTACCTTGTCCCAGATGATCGTGCTGCGCAGATACCATCCATCAGCACGCAGCATGTCGGCCACCACGAACGGCGTCAGGGTGATGTCCTTTTCCTTGAAGCCGTCCGGCTGCCGGCGCCATCCTTTGCGGCCATCGGCCCCAGACCACTGGCGACGCTTGGCAACGAGGTTGCCGCCTCCGCCATTGCCGCCAGCTGCGTAGGTGTCGCCGAGGTTCACCCACATCACGCCGTCGTCACGCAACACGCGGTGCACTTCGCCCAAGGCGGCCGTCAGCGCCTCGGCGAACGCAATCGGGCTCAGTTCCTGGCCGATCTGGCCTTCAGCAAGATAGTCGCGCTGGCGGAAGTAGGGCGGGCTCGTCACGCAGCAGTGCACCGACTGCGCCGGCAGCGTCTTGAGAACTTCGCGGCAATCTCCGCGCATGATCCTGACGCTCATTTCGCCGCCACCTTCCCCGCCGGGTGGAACACGATCGACCGCTCCAGCACGCCATCCGCTTTCAGCCGCGCGACAGCCTTCTGAATCGTGTCTTCGGTGCGTCCGAACTTGGTGATCATGTCGGCGACGGTCAGGTACTCGTCCGGGTTCTCTTCGAAGAAATCGAGGATCTGCTTTTCGGTGCGGCTCATGTGTACAGCTTCCCGAACTTCGCGACCCACAGAGCAGCGGCCTCTTGGGCAGTCTTGGCGTACATGGTGGCGTAGAGGTAGCGCGCTGGGCCGGCGCTGAGCACTCCGGCGACCCAGTAGTACTCTTTGTTGATGCGGTCCCAGTTGTGGCGCAGGAGGGGGAGCTTCATAGGGCGATAACCACGCTGTTCTGTTGAGGCCGCGCCTGCAGACGCGCGACGCGCCGGCCTGTCTCGATCTGCGCCAGGAACATCTCGCGCGCCGTCAGCGTTTCAATGCACTGCCGGTAGGCGTCGACCACATCGCGCAGCGCTTCGAGACCAGCGCCATCGATGCGCATTGCCTTGCCGTCGTGATAGCAGCGAGAGGCGAGCGTCATCGCATCTGCCGCGCGCCTAATCATCGGCATGATCTCGTCGTGCTGGAGCGTCCCGATCGAAACCAACGTCTCGAGCGTATTGCAGGCATCCGCCAATGACCGCCACTCGTCGACGCCTGGGTTCTGTCCCGCTGCGAGCGATTCGAGCGCGGTGTAGAAGACAAGCATCAAAGCCTGCGCGTCAGATGCGGCGGCCGGCGTCAGATAGGCAAGCGGGTTCGTCATGATCGGCTTCGGCCTGTAGGCGCTGCGCTTTCTCATGCGAGCCACCCCCGCACGACATCGACCAGATGCCAGCCGCCCACCATCGCCAGCGGGAACAGCGCGAACGCCAGCACGAACGCATTGCGCGTGCGTCGGCGCTGCGCCGCGACCAGGCGGACGCAGCTCTCGGTCATGTGCCGCCGCGTGCGCTCGAGCACGTCCTGCGAGCTGAGCGCCTGATAGGCGTCGAAGTCATTCATGTCGTTCCTTTCGTCGCGCACTCGGCGCAGTGCCATGTCTTGATCCCCTGCCACTGGCGCATCCGTCGACCAGGGATCAGCCGGTTTCGTCCGCATGGCATGCACCCGAACGTCGCGCCCGGCATGCCGACCCCAGGCTGTGCGCGCACGTTGTGCGGCGGTGGCTGGCGGTCATCCATGCGCCGGCGCCTTGCTGTAGGTCCGTGCCGACGGCGTCCTGACGCCGCCGCTCTCCCAGGTGCCCGCCGGGCGGATCAGCCGGATCGGGTGCGTCTCGGAAAATCCGTCGCGCCGATCCGTGCAGATGCGTGCGACCGGCTGGACGTCGATCGGCGGGTCGGCGTAGTAGGCGCAGAAGTCGCGCTGGCCGCAGCCGAATCCGAGGCAATGTGCCTTCATCAGGTATTCCGATGCGGGAAGCCGCCGTAGAAGTTGAGGGGCGCAGCGCCGGACGATGCGACGAACTGCTGCGAGTCGCGCTCATAGAAGAGGCCTATTCGCCCCTCCCATTCCCCATTGCGCTGCTTCTCGCAGATCAGCATGGCGTCCGGCTCCTCGTGCGAAATCTTCTTGCCGGCCTGCTGGTCGCGCTCCTTGCGCTTGTTGCGCCACATCAGCAGCAGGTTGTCGATCTGGTCCGTGATCGCGCCCGTGCCCTTCACGTCGGTCTTGTCGGGCTGGGCTTCGTCCGTCGTCAGCTTGCGGATGTGGTGCACGAGATGGATATGCATCGCATAGTCGCGCGCGATGGCGGTCAATTCGTCGACGAAGGCCTTCTGGCCGTTGTAGTCGTCCTCTCCGGCAACGCACTTCATCAGTGAGTCGATGAAGAAATGCGTGATGCCGAGCACCTTCGCGCAGTAGCGAATGACGCCGATCAGCGTCTGCGCTTTGACGGTGCCTTGCTGGTCATAGAGCCAGAGGTGCTTGTCCGTCCACGCTCCGAACTGCTCGTACAAATCCTTGAATGTCGCGTACACCTCCGGGTCGGCCACCTCGTGCGCGCTCGGCGCAGCCTGCCCGGACCATTGGCGCATCATCCGCTCGAGCGTCTTGCGAGGCTTCATCTCAAAGCTCGCGATGCAGACCTTCTCGCCCTGCGTGCAGAGGCTCAGCGCGGTCAGCCCCGTGATCAGCGACTTCCCTTGGCCGTTGACTCCGGCCCAGAGAGTGACCTCCCCTGGTCTGAACTGAACGAGTCCGTGCGTCTTGTCCCACGGCAGCAAGGCCTGCTTCTCCGTTCCGACAGAACTCAGCCGGTCGACCATCTCCTGCACGTAGGACGCCGCCGGCCGCACCTTCTGCTGCGGCTCGGTCTCCAGTTCGTAGGCGCTGAAGTCGATCGTGTCGTCGATCACATTGGCCATACCATTGCTCCAGTGGTGTCGGTGATGCGGATGACCTCGTGATCGCCACGATGATTCGGCCGCGTGACGGTGCTGATAACGCGTGATGCCTTCGCCTCGATGCATGCGTCATGGACGCGGCCGACGAACTCTTCGCAGTCGCCGGCGATCGACACGACGAGGCCGACAACGCACCGCAGGTCTAGCAACGCCGGCACGTCGTCATGCTCGATCAACAGCGTCGCCATGCCGGGCGTGACCGCCTGCCAGTCGCGCCAAGTCTTCAGCCGATCGGAGGTGGTCTCCACGAAGACGATGGATGGCGCCTTGCCGCCGCGGCGCATCGTCAGCAGTGCATCCTGGCCCTTCACAGGACGCCCTCAAAGACGCCGCGCTGGCTGACATCGGCGCCGTCCCAGCGCTTACCGCGCAGGTAGACGAGCGGGGCCGGCACGTATTGCCCACCTTCCTTCGTCCAATCGACGGACGCAGCCATCACCCGGACGTGCGCGAGGATGGTCTCGGCGTGAGCCTCCAGCCGATCCTTGCTCCAAACCTTCAGGCATTCGGCCTTTGCGCCCTTGCGCCCCCCTCTCGGCCAAGCCTCCCAGAATTCAGTGAAGCCTTCCGGCTCGTACATAGCCCCCTTGGGGGGCGGTATGTGTTTTCTTTCTTCTGGTGCTTGGTGCTTGGTGTCGAACTCACGGGTTGGTCCGTCCGGAGTCACGCGTGACTCGCCTGCTACTTCGGGTGGATTCAATTCAGACTCCGCTTTGCGTGCCCTGCGGTTCGCAGCGCGTTCTGCGTCACTCGCCCGTTTTGCCAGCATGGCAAGCACTCGTTTCGTGACCGTCTCGTGATAGAGGCGACCATCGGTTGACGGGCGCCAGCCACGCATCAGAATGGCGCGATGCTTGACGAATGTCGCGGCCGGCATGTCGATCAGCAGCGCCACCAATTCATCATCGCCAGGCAGCGTGCCGCAAGGGGTCTGCTGCCAAGCCTCTGACCACAGCAGCAGCAGCGCGCCACGCAGAAAGCCGGTCTTCGCCCGAAGCCACGTCTCCGACGCCTTGATCGTCTCCATGTCGATCTCGAAGCGCCAGCCGCGCGCACGCGTATCGGCTGGGTACGGAGGCGCTATCGTCTCGCTCATTCCTTGCCGCCCTTCCGCTTCTCGATCCACTCTTCGTAGAAGCCGCCCTCGATACGCTGCGCCGGGTCCACGCCGTATCGCGGATCGATGGACCAGAACCCTGGCAGGCGCGTGACCTTCGGCGTCGTGCTCGGCGTGGCCGCGGCCTTCTTCTTGTTCTTGGCCGCCGGGCGGAAGAGG
>Ga0068853_100001675_pt1 | contig 16220 bp, 16 predicted proteins | sample KBSCornC32_FD_65655 | JGI IMG/M metagenome (GOLD analysis project Ga0068853, IMG submission 65655) | Corn rhizosphere microbial communities from Kellogg Biological Station, Michigan, USA - KBS Corn C3-2 | ecosystem: Host-associated > Plants > Roots > Rhizosphere > Soil ...
AGTAATTCGGCCGCACCCAGCACAAGCGAGAATAGCCCGAGGCCGCGTGCCATCTGTTGGGCGGTGCTATTGGCAATGGTTTGCATGCTTCACCTGGAGTTGCCTGTTTCGGTTCCGGCGGCACTTTGGCGCCGCCGGCATCGCTCGTCCCTTAGTTGGCCAGGGGACGGCTTCCCGGCTCAGCATCAGGCATCGGCGAGAACTGCTCAGCCTGCGCGCCGGCATCCGGGCGGGGTGGAGCGAGCTGCGGCTCCTCGCCAAGGGGAGCGGCGTCCACCATCGAGAACTCGCCCTTGCCGTCGAGCGATTGGCCCTCGCACCAGCGCCCCGTCTCCGGATAGATCCCGTCGACGAAGGTGTTGACGAAGGCATAGCTGAACTCGCCCTTTTCCTGCTCCTGCGGGAAAGAATTGGAGATCGGCAGGCTGGGGCTCATGCCGCCCATGTCCTCGATGGCGGCGAGCCACTGCTGCTGATGCATGGTGTCGCGCGCGATGAGGAAGGCCAGCATGTCCTTCATGCCGCGATCTTCGGTCATGTTGTAGAGGCGCGTCGCGAGCACCCGCCCGGTGGCCTCTGCGGTGACATTGGCCAGCATGTCGGCCGCGGCGTTGCCGCTCGCATAGACGTGCGAAGCGTTGAACGGCACGCCGTTGGCGTCATCTGGCGTGGCGGCAAGCCCGACGGAAAGAATGTGCCGCATGTTCATGCCGTTCAGCACCGCGCCACCGACGCCGTCGGCTGAAACGTCTTCCTGAAGCGACAGCGGCGCGCCCTCGAGGTTGAGGGCGACAGCCGTTGCCAGCATTTCGATGTGGCCGAGCTCTTCCGTCGCCGTGGAAATCAGCAGGTCGCGGTACTTCTTCGGGCCGCGCGAACCCCAGGCCTGGAAGAAATACTGAAGTGCGACGCGGATTTCGCCTTCGACGCCGCCGATGGCCTGCTGAAGGGCGCGCGCGAAGATGGGATCCGGCGTCTCGACGGTGACCGGATACTGCAGCTTCTTGTCGGTGTAATACATGATGGGCCCTCTTAGATCTTGGCGGGCTCTCCGCTCTCGCGGCGGCCGGCATATTGGGTGGTAAGCGTGTCGAGATTGGACTTGATCCAATCGGCCATCGCCTGTTCTTCAGCGAGGTTCTGCTGAAGCGGCGCGACAGCAGCTTGCTCGCCTGATGCCTCTGCGAGCGAGATCAGCGATGTGTAAGCGGCAATCTCGTAGTTCTCGAAGGCGTAGTCGGCGAAGGCATCCTTGAGAATTTCGTCGCCGGCCGCGGCGTGCCCGAGCGCCGCCATCGTGCCGCCCATCGACAGGGCGGCGTCCTTCAGACCCGAGCGGCTCTCGCCGCAGCTTTCAAGCACGGCCTCGAGCCGCTGCTGCTGGCCTTCTGTTTCAGCAACATGCTGTTCCAGGCGCTGCGCCACCTGTGGGTAGTTCTTTATGCGGCTGAGCTGCGGTCGCATGATGGAAAGCGCCTGGCTTTCCATGGCGTGCGCATTCTTGAGGCCGGTAATGAATAGGCCTCGGGTTTCTGAAGTGTCATCCATATGAAGAAGTCTCCGGGGGGCAGGAAGCTCCTTCAAGCAATCTCGCTTGGCGAATAGCGTTCCCCGGAAGTGTGGCGTTGCTGACGCCTTTTAGGGCGCTACCAGATCTGACCGGCGCCCGTGGCGATGAGCAGGGGAATGGCAGCTGTCGCAGTGATCGTCAGGATGGCGATGAAGATCACCCCGAAGATGCGGGCGGCTTTGCCGTTCATGTGCATGCCCATGATCCGGTGATCGGAGGCGGCGAGAAAGACCGCGAGGTAGGCGAGAGGCAGCGCCAGCACCGAAAACACGACGGCCAGTTCGGCGATCTGCAATGGCTGCTGGTAAATCAGCACAGCGATCAACCCCACCACGACGGTCCCGAGCCACAGCCCATTGAAAAGCGGCGCTTCGGCCGGTGGCTTGCTTTTCCCCCAGGGCCGATCGAAGAACTGGCACACCGCATAGCCGACCGACATGCTGGTTTCGACAGCAGCGCCGGTGACCGCAAAGAACATGCCGAAGAGGGCAAGCGCGCCGCCCCACCAGCCGAAGGGCAGGATGGATTCGAGCGCACTGGCGCCGATGAGCTGCGGGTCGATCCCGCGAGGTATGAGCTTTGAGGCGGCATTGACCAGAAGAGCGGCGGCGACGAAGAAGCCGAAGGAGAATCCAATGCCGACGATCAGCCGGTTGATCATCAGTTCCTTGCTGGTCCACTCGTCCTCGATGGCGCCCGAGGCGTAGAAGGCGAGCTCGTAGGGCATCATCGAGGAGGTCAGGATGCCGACGGCGAAGTAGGCGTAGAGCAAAAGCCGCGGCCCATCCATCGGCAGGGAGCTGCCGGACTTCTCGAGGAGGCCCATCAGCGAGTCGCGATTGTCGAAGAAGATGGCGACGAGGAACACCAGCATCGCCAATCCGAAGAAGCCAAGGACGTTCTCGATGAGCGAAAATGGAAAGATCGCCACGATGGCGCAGACCAGGATCGCGGCGATGATGGCGCAGAGCCAGAACGGCCAGTTGGTGACAAGCTGCATGATCAGCGCCATGCCGCCGAGCTCGGCCGTACAGGTGACGAGCGTGACCAGCACAAACGACACCAGCGCGACGCCGCCCACGCCTTTGCCGAGCTTGAGGCGCACCGCCTTGAAAGCGGTATAGCCGGAGACGGCAGCGAGCCTTCCGGCCATTTCGCCATAGACGATGATGCCCACGGTCCCGACGATGGCGACGAGCAGCAGCGACAGGTAGAACTTGGCGCCGGCCTGGGTGAGAAAGATCAGCTCGCCGATATCGACGAAGCCGCCCATCGCCGACACGATCCCCAGCGCCAGGTCGAACATCTTATCCATTGGAGGCCTGCTGGAGCTGCTTGAGCTCCTCGGTCTGTTGCTGTTCCTCGTCCTTGATGTGGTCGGTCTCGGCCTCGAAAAACGCGCCCGGCAAGGCGTTTTTCTTCTGCTGCTCTTCAAGGACCTGCCGCTCAGCGCGGAGCGAATCGAGCACGCGTTGGCCGCCGCGCACCTTGCGGTCGTCGAGCCCCTGCTGGCCGAAGAAGGCAATGACGCTGAGAATTATGGCAAGGACGACAAAAGCCGACGTCGCGACGCCGAGATAGCGTCTGGGGAAAGGGATACGGTCGTGGCCCAAGCGGGCGGCTTTCGAACTCGAATCCGGCATCGTCGGCCTATCTCGCCCAGAAGCTAAACCGCCGTGTGCGGCAAAGGTTCAAAAGCGCAGGCTTGGGCATCCTTTAGCGGGCAAATGCGTGGGATCCGGGTGCCGTCGTGAAGATCAACCGCGTATGGTCGAGGGTCGCCGGAAGCCGCCTTAGGTCAATATGCTGCCCCCGCACCTGATCCGCGCGGACAAGCAGTTCGGCGAGGGCGAAGCCGCCGAGCATCGGCACGAGGTGATGAGCCGGGCAGGTGCGGGGGCCGCCGCTGAACGGCAGGAACTGGTGGTTGGCCGCCAGAGTGTCCCATCGCGTCGGTATGAACTGATGCGGTTTGGCGACCGAGCTCTCATCCCGGTGAAGAGAGGGCGTGTAGATGATGATGTCGCTGTGCGCCGGAAGGAGTCCTGCGTGAACCGGAACGCCCTCGATCGTCTCGCGCAAGATGGCTGGACTCGTCGGCCAGAGGCGAAGGCTCTCGCGTATGCAGTTGCGGAAGAACGCGGCGCTGCAGTCAGTACTGGAGTTTGCCCTCTGCGGTAGCTCCTGATCGGAGGCAAGAACGGCAAGCGCCCTGAAGATCGCGATGGCCGCTGCATCAAAGGCGAAGAGCCATTGGATGACCTGATCGACCGGCGCGGCGTTTGGTCCGACGGTCGTCGCGCCGAGGACGCCGGCCAAGCTGCCGGTTTCAGCGCGCCTCAGGTGAAAACCGACCCGACTGTGCAGCGCCGCCCGACCTTTTTTGTCCGTCCACTTCAAGAATGCCCAGTTGGCACGCCGCCGGAGGCGGTCGAGCGCGTCGGTGAGCGCGGCATCATCACCCGCGCCGTCTCCGAGGACGATGCGACGGGTAATCCTCGACCAAATGTCGCGAAACGGCGCCCAGGAGAGTTCAGGCCTGTTCGCGAGAAGCGATGCGATTTCTTCCGCGACGATCTTTGCCATTACCGGCGCCAGCGAATGGGCCCTCTCGCCGCTCTCAAGCACGGCGTCGCTGAGAGCACGCCGTTCGACGCGCGCCACACCGCGCGAGAGGAGCGATGTCTGCGGTTCGAAGTGAGCGAGAGCCGAACGCTTCTCGAGCGCGGCGGTCGAGAACGGCGCCGGCGTTGCGTCGAGGATCGCGAATGCGGCTGGCGCGGTCAGGACGAGTATCTGTGCCCGTCCCGGACTGGCGAGACGGAGGAGATCGGCCCGGTACTTTTCGCGCAGGCCCTGCATGCGCTCGAGGGCATGTTCCTCGGCGCCGGACGCCGCGATGGCGTGGAGAATGCGCGGACGGCGGATGATGATGCCCTTGGCAAAGGTCGGAACGACGACCTGGCCGAGAAAGCCGATGGTGTCGCTGAGGGACGCGTTATCCAGCGACAGTTCGTCGACTCTCGACCTGCCGGAGGTCGCCAAAGCCATCGGCACTCGCTCACGCGGCCTTGGGGTTGACCTCGGACTCCGCGAGCTGAGTCAGCTTTTGATCCGTAGCGATTTCCTCCTCGAGCGTCGCATTGAGGAGATCGGCGGCTTCCGTCCGCCCCAGCTGGGTCGCCCATGTCTTCAGCGTGCCATATCGGGCGATCTCATAGTGCTCTACCGCCTGCGCCGAAGAGATGAGGCCGGCATCGAGGGCGCCGGTGCCCTTGAATTCGGTCATGATCTCGTTGCCTTCGTCGACGATGCCGAGGATGGCCTCGCAGGTTTTGCCGCGCGCGGGCTTTTCGAGCATTTCGAAAATTCGCTCCAGGCGGGCCACATGGCCCTCCGTCTGGTCGCGGTGGTCCTTGAGCCCGGCGCGCAGCGCGTCGGACTGCGCAACCTCGGCCATCTTGGGCAGCGCTTTGAGTATCTGCTTTTCGGCGTAGTAGATGTCCTTGAGCGTATCGAGAAACAGATCGTCGAGCGGCGAATTGGCCATCTTTGATCTCCCTCAGGCGTGTCCGTGGGGGTGCATGACCACCTTGATGCAGTGGTCCTGTTTGTCCCGGAATTTGCGGTAGAGCTCGGGTCCCTCCTCAAGGCTCGCCCTATGGGTAATGACGAAGGAGGGGTCGATTTTTCCCTCTTCAATCATCTTGAGGAGGGGGGCGAGGTAGCGGTGGGTATGGGTCTGGCCGCTTTTGAGCGTCAGCCCCTTGTTCATGAAGGCGCCCATCGGGATCTTGTCGACGAAGCCGACATAGACGCCCGGCATTGAAATCGTGCCGCCCTTGCGGCAGCAGATGATGGCTTCGCGAATGACGTGGCCGCGGTCGGTGCCAAGCATCATTTTCTTCTTGAGGTCGTCGGCGACGGCATCGATCGAGCCGTGTGCATGTGCCTCGGTGCCCACCGCGTCGATACAGCGGTCCGGGCCACGGCCGCTGGTCATGGTGAAGAGCGCGTCGCCGACCTCCTGCTCGTCGGAATTGATGATTTCGGCCTTGCCTTTGGTGCGGGCGAGCGCCAGGCGTTCCGCAACGTTGTCGATGGCGATGACACGGCCGGCGCCGAGCAGCCAGGCGCTTTGTATGCACATCTGCCCGACCGGGCCGCAGCCCCAGACCGCCACCGTGTCGCCCGGCTCGATCTCGGCATTTTCGGCGGCCATGTAGCCGGTCGGAAAAATATCGGAGAGGAAGAGCACCTGCTCGTCGTCGAGGCCATCGGGCACGACGATCGGCCCGACGTCGGCGTAGGGCACGCGCAGATACTCCGCCTGGCCGCCCGGATAGCCGCCGGTCAAGTGCGAATAGCCGAATAGGCCGGCGGGCGCGTGGCCCATGGTCTTGCGAGCAAGGTCGGCACCGGGATTGCTGCGGTCGCACAAGGACCACAGGCCCCTCTGGCAGAAGAAGCATTCCCCGCAGGCGATATTGAAGGGCACAACGACCCGATCGCCGACCTTCAGCTTGGTGTTTTCCTTGCCGACCTCGACGACCTCGCCCATCGTTTCGTGGCCGAGGATATCGCCCTTCTCCATGCCGGGCATGAAACCGTCGTAGAGGTGGAGGTCCGAGCCACAGATGGCGCAGGACGTGACCTTGATGATGGCGTCGTGTCCGTGAAGGATCTGGGGATCGGGGACGTTGTCGACACGCACGTTCTCCGTGCCTTGCCAGGTGATCGCACGCATCGCTTCTGTTCCTGTGGTCGTGAGCGTGCTGGCCTAACTTGCTCTGCTGTCCTTCGTTCCTCGCGCTCCCGCCGGAACGTTCGGGGCCGATCCAAGTTGGCCGTGAGTTCCAATCCCCGAGGAGATCATCGTGGCCGATCGCGACATTTCATGTGCAGTCATCACCGGCGCTTCGTCCGGCATTGGCTTCGAGCTCGCCAAATGCTGCGCCGAGGCTGGCGCCGATATCGTCATCGCATCCGACACAGCCGAAATTTTCGAAGCAGCCGATCGCCTGAAGTCGACCGGCGTCAACATCGAGGCCGTGCAGGCCGACCTCGCAACGCTCGAGGGCGTCGACGAGCTTTATGCCCGGGTGCAGCAGAGCGGGCGCCAGCCCGATGTGGTCATCGCCAACGCCGGTCGTGGTCTCGGCCGGGGTTTCCTCGAGCAGGACTTTGCCGAGGTGCAGCGTGTGGTCGAAACCAACATCACCGGCACCATCTACTTCCTGCAGAAGTTCGGTCGCGACCTCGTCGAGCGGCATCAGGGTCGCATCCTGATCACCGGCTCGATCGCCGGCGTAATGCCCGGGACGTTCCAGGCGGTCTACAACGGCAGCAAGGCCTTCATCGATAGCTTTGCCTATGCGCTCGGCCACGAGATCAAGGACTCTGGCGTGACCGTCACGGTGTTGATGCCGGGCCCGACCGATACCGACTTCTTCGAAACCGCCGACCTCATGGACACCAAGATCGGCGCCGAGAAAAAGGCAGACCCGGCCAAGGTTGCCCGCGCGGGGTTCGAGGCGATGCTGCGTGGCGACGAGCATGAGGTCGCCGGCTTCGGCAACAAGATGCAGGTGATGATGAGCCGCTTCATGTCCGACAGCCGGCTGGCCGAGATGCACAAGAAATCGGCCGAGCCCGGCAGCGCGGCTCATTGACCCGTGGACCGATTGGCCGTTGTGGCGACCAAGGAGGCGCAGATGGACAATAGACGCGAAGAGAACACGGCGGATTCGCCCCCGCACGCCGACCCAAAAGGGGTCAATCCGCCGGCCACGGGGCCGGCGCAGCCACGCGATGTCGACCGGCCGGAACGTGCGCCGGAAAAGGCCACGCCGGGCCAGGCCGGTGACGGCACGAAAGACCCCGAGGGTGGCGGCATTTGAGGGAGATGAAGATGGACGAATCCATCGGTGCAGCTCGGCCTTCTGACGAGCAGCGCGTCCGCGAGCTGGCTTATCAGCTTTGGGAAGCGGATGGGCGGCCGGAGGAAGGGCAGGACGAGTATTGGTACGCGGCGGAGCGGCGCCTGAGCCTTGGCCAGTTGTCGCCGGGCGCGCCAATCGACCCGCATCCCTCCGACGAAGATCGTGCCAACGTCTACAATCCGAGCCCCGGCGGCGACCGCCGGGTCGAGGGCCGCGAAGGCGACCTCGAAGCCAACCCCAAGAATCCGGGATCGATCGCTTGAGCTCATCGATCCAACGGCAACCCCGACTTCGATGGCGCCAGAACCATACGCGCGGCAGGAAGGTTAGGCGACGCCGTCATCCTCACGGCAGCTCCGGTCTGCGACCGTGCTCACCACCGACACCGGCGGGCAGTCCGCAAGTCCGTCCTGCAGGCGGCGAACGGCAAGCGAGGTGCCAACCAGTCATAGAGAACCAGACGGCCTGCCGTGGAACATCTGGCCAAGACATCGGTTGGTGAGGCACTCGGCGAAGATCCATTCCGCGCCGGCGCAGGGCGCGAGCAACGGAGCAGAACTTGGTTCGCATAGGTTATCATGCCTCGCACGAACAATTTGCGCCAAGTGAACTGCTCGGCCTCGTGACTCGGGCCGAGGCGGCGGGGTTCCACGAGGCCAAGTCGTCGGATCATTTTCATCCTTGGAGCGAACGACAGGGACAATCCGGCAATGCGTGGCCCTGGCTTGGGGCCGCACTCCAGGCAACGCGGTTCCCGATCGGCGTCATTTCGGCGCCCGGCTATCGCTATCATCCAGCCGTGCTGGCGCAGGCTGCCGCCACCTTGGGGGAAATGTTCGAGGGTCGCTTTTGGCTGGCGCTCGGCAGCGGCGAAGCGATCAACGAGGCCATTACCGGCACCGCCTGGCCGGAGAAGCCCGAGCGCAACCAGCTGCTGCTCGAATGCGTCGAGATCATTCGCCGTCTTTTCCAAGGCGAGGTTGTTACTCATCGGGGCCGGGCCACTGTGATCGAGGCAAAGCTCTATTCCCGGCCGAGTGCGCCGGTACCACTGTTTGGCGCCGCGCTGACCCGAGAAACAGCCGCTTTCGCCGGCAGCTGGGCTGACGGCCTCTTGTTGAGCGGATTCGATACCAAAGCGGTTGAACCTCTGGTCACGGGGTTTCGTGAGGCAGGGGGCGATGGCAAGCCGGTCCATGTACAGATGGCGGTCAGCCTGGCGTCGACGCTGCGGCGGGCTGAAGAAAGTGCGATCGATCAATGGTCGTCCGCGGCGATCGGCGGCGAGGTCAATCTCGACCTCAGAAGGCCCGGGGACTTTGATCGGGCAGCGCGCGGCATTACGGCCGAGAATGTCAAGAATGCAGTCCTGGTTACCGACAGCCCGGCCGCGATCGCCGACGTCATCGGGACCCTTTCTGACCTCGAGGTCGACGTGGTGCATCTTCACCAGGTCGGCAGGAACCAGGCGGAGTTCATAGACCGTATTGGCCGGGATGTCTTGAGGGTCATTAAATGACCACGCCGGCTGTTTGGGCCAAGGGGCGCATGCAACTCCGAGAGACAACGGAAGTTATGGTCGCAGTGTCAGTATAGAATGGTAGATTATGAAATATTCATTCGGCCCGATCGTCGAGAATGATGCCGCAATCTTCGGCCTTTACGCGCCATCGGCAATCGAACCAAAAGTAATTCTTCAAAATCGGCGCGATGCAGTCATGCTTGAAGAGGCCGAGTGCGGCTTCTGGTCCGTCCGCGTGGCCGGCGTCACCGAGGGCGTCCGTTACAAATTTCGGATCGACGGCGTCGATGTACCTGACCTAGCCGCTCGCCAGCAAGATGGCGATAATGCCGGCTGGAGCATCGTTCGGCGACCTCTAGCGACCGCCTGCTCCGCTGAGCATGTGCGGCCCTGGCACGAGACCGTCATTTGCGAGGTACATGTGGGCGCCGCAACGCCGGAGGGAACCTTCAATGCCCTTCGCGACAAACTCGAGCATTTCCGGGATGCGGGTTACACCTGTCTCGAAATCATGCCGGTGAATGCCTTTCCCGGCACGCGCAACTGGGGCTATGACGGCACGCTGATCTTCGCGCCCGCCAGCGCCTACGGCACACCCGAGGATTTGCGCTCCCTGGTGGACCGCGCTCATGAGCTTGGCCTCTCCTTGGTGCTGGATGTGGTCTACAACCACTTCGGCGACACCCACAACTTCGTCGCGGACTATGCGCCGGGCTGGTTCGATTCTGAGGTGAAGACCCCGTGGGGGCCGGGCGTCAATTTCGACAACCCCCAGGTGCGCCGCTTCTATTGCGAGAATGCAGCCATGTGGCTGTCCGAATACGATTTCGATGGCCTTCGCTTCGACAGCGTCCACGAAATGAAGAGCGACGGCAGTGACAGGTTTCTCGCCGAACTGGCTGAAACCGCCAAGCGTATCAAACCGAACGCCGAGCTCATCATCGAGAATATGAAGAACTCATTCCGATGGCTGGAGCGCGACGCAAACAACCAGCCGCTGCACTACCTCGCGCAGTGGAACGACGACATGCACCATGTGCTGACCTACATCACCACCGGCGAGGGGAAAAGCAGCGGGTACGACGATCCAGGCAAGGACCCTTACGCCGATCTGGAGAAGGCGCTGGCCGACGGCTTCGTCCACGATCCCACCGAGGGCGACGGCAGTGACGGCAGGACGCGAGGCGGGAAGGCATCGAGGCTGCCACCCGACAGCTTCATCACCTACGTGCAGAACCACGACCAGATCGGCAATCGCGCCGACGCTAGCCGAATTGCCAGCAGGGTGTCGCCCGCGCGGGTGGATTTCATGCACTTCGTGAAATTTCTCGCCCCACAGGTTCCGCTTTGCTTCATGGGGGACGAAGGCAATTTTTCGAGCCCATTTCCCTTTTTCTTCGACCTGCCCGAGAAGGCGGCTAAATCTAAGCGCGACGATCGCTACGAACAGATGCGTAATGTATTCAAGCAGGAAGTGCCACCGGAAGGCCTGCCGGACCCAAACGATTTGGCGACATTTCAATCCGCCAAGCTCGATTGGCTGGAATATCAGCGAATGCCGGAACGCCGGGCGGCGCTTGACCGCTTCCGTCAACTTGCTTCATGGCGACGAGATCGCCTTTGGCCCCTATCGTCCACACCATGCCTGGATGCCAAGACGTCGCGGCAGGGAAACCGCCTGATTCTCAACTGGGTCTTCGAAGCCGGAATGCTGTCGATGGCGCTGAACCCGACAAACAACGCCGCCGACCTTGCCTGCATCATCACCGGACCGCCGGTTTCAACCGGCGATTTCTCACAGGAAGGCGAAGTCCTGCGGCTTGGGCCTTGGTCTGCAGTCGCGTGGTGAAGGGGCTTCACTGACTCTGGCCGCGCAGATCGCCCTCTTGGCCGCGCCTCGATGGTCGGTCCGGCCGGCAACAATCCGGACGAGCTAGCGTAGCGGTCCATTGCGGAAGAACTCGGCCCAGCCCCTCAGCTTTACACCGTCCTCGTCGCGCCTGACGTCTGAGGAAGCCGACGCGGGGCGACTCCTGCCTTGAGCGCGTGTCAGTTTCGCCTTCCAAGCGGCACGGCGCCTGTTCTCGGCGGCTGTCTCCGCATCCTCCTCACGCCATCCATCGATCACATTCCTATCGAGAATATCTTCGACGACGCGTGGATCGAAAACGTGAAAGGTGATCTTTGCACGACCTCGAAGTTTGGCCGTGCGCGTGCCACAGCTGGGCAGCCGGCCATCCGCCAGCCACCGGCGTCTTTCGGTTGTGGTAATGCCCAGAATGTCCTCGATTTCGCGGGGTTTGACGGGCCGGTCTTCGATGCCTGCCATCGCCCTGGAGACAACTGCCGCTGCCTCGGAGAATGCCTCGACGCTGCTCTTCGGCATGCGAAGCGAAAGTTCGCCCGCTCTCACTGACAGTGACTTTTGCGCCGCCTTCGGCAGCAGGGAGCGCATCTCCAAAAAAAGGCCCTTTGAGCGCACCGATGAGCCCAACCTTGCTGCGTGAGGAAGGACCCAAATCCGAACCAGCTCGTCGTCGGTCGTGACGTTTTCGGCCATACCACCAATTAAGTACTGTCTTGAAGCCGTTCAACGCGCGCATAGGGGCGACCCAAGAGTCATCCGGCTGGGGTGGCGATGCTGTTCGCGGGTAGCCAACCAGGAGCGGCCATCATGGCCTCACGTGGCGACGGAGGCCTCTTCGCGAGTCCGCCAATTGCCACTCTGCCATTCCCTTACCTTGATGGCGATCTGGCCATCGACGACGTCGATGAGATTATACGCGTTGGGCTGGCCGCGAAGCCGGGTCGAAATGGTGGAAGAGGCTTGAGCCACGAGGATTGGTGCGACGGCCGACTCGCGGGGACCGGCGGGAATGCCCTCGCGCACCGCGCCGGGCTGCTCGTAGCGGCGGACGTAGGACAGATGGAAATGTCCTGAGAGGACCAGCCGGACCTTGAGCGTCGCAAAGGCTGCAAGGGCGCGATCGGCTTCGTCGACGCGCCGCTGCTTTTTCCTCATGGGTGTCTCGGGCATCAGCAAGGGGTGGTGCGCAACCACGACACGGACCGAACTCGGTGACGCTGCGCTGAAGCGCCGACCCAACATGTCCAGTTGCTGCTGGCTGATGAGTCCCTGAGCCCAGTCCAGCCCGGGTCGGATGCGCCTCACCGTCCGCAAACCCGCGATCGCCACCCCGTCTTGCTCGAGGAACGGCTCAAGGTCTGCCGAAACGTATCGCCGATAGTAGCGATAGGGCTGGGCCAGACGGCGGACAATGTTGAAGGCCGGGACGTCATGGTTTCCGGGGATGGCGAAGAAAGGTGTTTTGAGCTGATCGAGAAAGGCCCGCGCCGCCTCGAATTCCGACTTGCTGCCGATTTGAGTGAAGTCACCACTTATGACGACGAGGCTTGGCTTTTGAGCCTCCACGTCATCGGCAAGCCCCGCTGCAAGTTGCGGGTCGTGGTGACCGAAATGAAGGTCGGAGAGGTGCGCAATGCGCATAACTCACCTCGTTCCTAGAACGCCTCCGCGCCCGCCGGCTGCGTTTGATCGTCGGGCACGGCAGGTGGCGCGAGGATCGACAGGGCAGCCGGTCGAACGCTGAAGCGAAGCGGCGTCTGGAGGGTCATCACCTCGCCATCGAGCATCACCTTAAGCAGTCGCTTTCGCGTCCGGAGTAGCGCGGCCGCGGAAGTGTCGACCTCCAGTGCCGGGTCATGCTGCCAGCGCCCGATCGCCATCTCGACGGTCAGCCTCATGAGGTCGATCAAACTAAGGTGCTTGAGGAAGTAGAGGCCCAGTGTGTTGCGATCAAACCGGGACCGCGCGAAAAATCGCCCGAGCCCCTCATCATATTCATTGTTGGCGACTGCCAGCGAGACGACGCGTAGCAGTCTGGCGACGCCCTCGGCATTCCTGAACTCGATGGCGAGACGTCGCGACCTGAAGAGCCGGCGAAAGAAGAAGCGGACGAATCCCAGTTTCGCGCTAAGTCGCGTTTCTTTGCGAATCCGCTCGCGGGCGGCGGCAATGCCGGGGATGAAGCCGACGACGACTTTATGCAGGAAGATGGCGCCGTTGACTTCACCGACATCGATGCGGCGTGGCTCCATCCTATCCAGTGAACGAACCCATTCACCGAGATCGAAGGGAACGGCCAGATCACGCGCCAAGGCATTGACTGTGCCGAGGGGGATGATTGCTAATGTCTTTGATGTGCCGACAATGGCCTGTGCAACGGCGGTCACCGTGCCGTCGCCGCCGGCTGCCACGATGACATCAGCGCTGCTTTGTCGAATCCGCTCGAGACGAGCGTTCATGGGGGCGGCGCTGTCGTCATCGATATCCGCCAGATGGCCTTCGCGCTCGAAGAGCTCTCGCAGGCTCTCGGCGGTCAGTCCGGCGGCGAGGGCGGCGCCGGCATTGGGATTGAGCAACACGTGAAAGTGCTGAGGCATGGCGCGAAAACGGTTAGCCCCACCGAAAGGTTCAGCTGCGGCCGATCAGGCCAGAGCGGGGGTGCGGACGGCTGTGGGGACCAGGAACGCCAGCATAACCACGAACGCGATCCAGCAGCCGATGCCGAGCGCCCAGACGCCGACCTCATAACGCGGGCTTATGGGCTGCACCGACATTCTCCCCCCGACTAGAGTGAGGGCCATATCGACGACGGCCAGCCAACAGAACCCCAGCAGGCAGCTGCCGATGACATCAGTCGGCCAATGCGCGCCCACATAGATGCGGGAGAAGCCAACCGCGACGATGAGGAGGCTGCCGAGGGCCACCGGGGCCAGTTTCACGAGAGGAGGTAGCCGGGTTCGCCAGGCCAGCAGGGCGAGCAACCCAAACAACGCCCACGCGGAGAAGGTGTGGCCGCTCGGAAAACTTGCTCCTGCGGCCGGCAGTATAGCTTCGAGCTGGTTCGGTCGTGACCGGGCGACCAAAGTCTTGATCACGGAGATCACGCTATCGTTGACGACCAAGCTCGCCACCACGGCAAGCGCCTCGCTTCGACGCTTTGTCGCGAGCAAGCAGGCCGTCGCAACCACGCCACCGGCCAAGATCACCGGCCATGAGCCCAGATAGGTGGATTCGACCATCAGGCGGTCGAGGCTTAGCGACCTGCAGCCATGAATGGTGTTCGAAAGCGCTGCGTCCCAACCCGCGGTCTCCCCGGTCGCGACGGCACCTGCCAGCAGAGCGAATGCCAGGAGCGACAGGACAACGCCCAGCACGTGGTTTCGAAGCGATGCGCGCGAGGTCAAATCGTCGCCGAATGGTTTCCTGCGCGCCACAACGCTCGCGGCCCCTGACGGGATGCGAAGCGCTGGCGGCCCACCTGTCGTTTGATGTGACGCACGCGCTGCGCTGCGCTTCACCTGTTGTGGTCCGCCCCTGTATGCTGCCCAGGTTCAAGGGAGAACAAGCATGCCCGGCGCCGGTGCCACGCGCGAGTTCACTTCGCTATTAGAGGAGCGCCTGCAGCTCGCGCTTGATGCCGCAGAGATGGGCACGTGGAGTTACGACCTGAGGTCGGGCCTCCAGACGTGGGACCGTCGGCAGTACGCGCTTTTTGGATTGCAGCCGGGGGATGCGCTTACGCGCGAACGCTTCTTGTCGATGGTCTTGCCGGAAGATCGCGCTGGCATCGATCTGACCGATGCAGACCTCGAGCCCGGCGTGCGGCACAACAGTCAGTTCCGCATCCGGCGCCCGGACGGAAGCATTCGCTGGATGATGGCGCACAGTCTCACGCGCACCGACGGAAATGGGCAGCCCGCCGAGGTGGTGGGCGTTAACTGGGATATCACCGCTCAGAAAGAGGCCGAAGCGAACCTCGTTCGCGACGCCGAGCAGTTGAACCTGGTGCTCGATGCGGCGCGGATGGGCACATGGCGCTATGATTTGCGGACCGGCCGGCAGGAGTGGAGCGCGCGACAATACGAATTGCTGGGTTTGGCCCCGGGCACCGAGGCAAGCCGCTCGGTCTTCGCCTCGATCGTGCTTCCCGAAGACCGTCCGCGCATCGCCTTCACGGACGCCGACCTTGAGCCCGGCAAGTTCCACGACACCGAATTCCGCATCCGGCACCCCAATGGCCAAGTGCGGTGGCTGGCAGCGCGAAGCTTCGCCCGGCACGACCCAGGCGGCAAGGCCATCGAGCGCATTGGTGTCAATCTCGATATCACCGAGCGAAAGCAGGCCGAGCTCGAGGCGATGGAGGCCGAACGCCGGCTTGCGCTCGCAACCAACGCTGCCGGGCTCGGGATATGGGACTGGAATATCGAGACAGGCGCCTTTTATTATTCTCCTCGGGCCCGGCAGATCTATGGGTTCAGCGTGGACGAGGTCATCACCTACGACGTCCTTCGGCAACGCACCAACGCGGATGACTATAGAGAGATCGAGCCCATCTTGGGCCGCGCCTTGGATCCGAGCCTTAGAAGTCAGGAGAGCTACCGATATCGCATCACTCGCGCCGATGACGGCGAGGAGCGTTGGCTGCTGGCGCATGGGGGCGCGGTGTTTGAAACTGGCGCCGGCCAGCCTCGGCCAACTCGCTTTACCGGAACGCTGCAAGATATCACCGACGAGGTGCGGACCCAGCAGGCGCTGGCGGACGAGCGGGCGCGGCTTCAGTTGGCACTCGAGGCCGGCGAACTCGCCATCTGGGAACTCGACCTGCGGACGAACGCGGTCACCGGCTCTCCGGCACTCAATCGTCTCTACGGGTTTCCGTCGGATGGCGATCCCACGACCGAGGATTTCGGCAAGGCATATGCTCCCGGGGAGCGCGAGCGCATCGCTCTTGAAACGGCGGAGCCGATAGCGCGGCGCGAGCCATCGATCAGCTTTGAAGCCAAACACATCCTTCACGACGGCAGCGTGAAGTGGATCGGCGTTCGCGCTCAAGTCGCCTACGACCAGCTTGGCGCACCCATCCGCGCCTTCGGCGTTGCCATGGACGTGACGGAGCGGCGGCTCGCGGAGGAGCGGTTGAGGGTCACGGCGCAGGAATTGCAGCATCGGGTAAAGAACAGCCTTGCGGTCGTTCAGGGCATTGCGACCCAGACCTTTCGCGGGGCCGCCAGCAAAGAGGCTGGACTGGAAACCTTTTCAGGCCGCCTCAGGGCGCTCGCCAGAGCCACGGACCTGCTCTCGAACGGCAACTGGCGAACG
>Ga0068853_100001676_pt1 | contig 16218 bp, 10 predicted proteins | sample KBSCornC32_FD_65655 | JGI IMG/M metagenome (GOLD analysis project Ga0068853, IMG submission 65655) | Corn rhizosphere microbial communities from Kellogg Biological Station, Michigan, USA - KBS Corn C3-2 | ecosystem: Host-associated > Plants > Roots > Rhizosphere > Soil ...
ATCTGAAGTTCCTTCTCTTAAACTATGGCGGATCGCCCTCGCTCAGGCGTCCTGATCGTTGAGTCAGCTCTCGGCTGCCAAATGCCTACAGATGAGATATGCGCGGACGAAAGATGATCAAATACAGGCGTGCTCCGACGGGACGGCGAGCTGAATTTGTGAAGCGTGCGCGCGCCGTGCCTGACCGTCTGTTCGCTGTCGCGCTCAATGCCATCCGTTCACGATGCGCGGGGATGCCGCATCAGCGCTTCCGCATGACTCGCGCACCGAGTCCTCGCCGATAGGCTTCCAGATCCGAGCGGTAGCACGCGCAGGCGGCCGCTTCCAGGCGAGCGCGATCGAGGATTGCCACGTTCCCACGCCGGTAACGAATCAACCCACGCGACTGCAGGACTCCGGCCGCGGCAGTGACTCCGACGCGTCGTACGCCCAACATGAAGGCCAGGAATTCCTGCGTGACATAGAAAGCGTCGGCATGCGCCCTGTCGCCGGTCATCAGCAACCAGCGCGCAAGCCGCCTTTCGACCACGTGGAAGCGCGCGCAGACGGCGGTCTGCGCGAGCTGGCGCAGATGCACATAGACATATCGGTTCACGATCTCGCGCAGCGCCGGCGCATCCTGCAGACAGCGACGAAATGTCGAACCCTGCATTCGCCACGCGGCGCCCGCGCCTTGCGTCAACGCTCGTAGCGGCGCGATCGAGCTGCCCAGGGCCACGCCATAGCCGCACAAGCCTTCGTTGCCGATCATTCCGACTTCCAGCGTGGAGCGGTAATCGACCGTCGCGAGCACTGATATGAAACTCTCGATCGGAAAATACACGTGGCGTATGCGCGCGCCTTCCTCGTGCACCACGCTGCCGAGAACGAGATCGACCTGCGTGCAAGCAGCAAGGATACGGTCGCGCTCTGCCGGCGGAAGCGCGGCAAGCAATCGATTGGATGATGAGGCGCAGTGCCTTGCCGGCATCGCAGACGTTCCTCGCCGCTCGCAGCGTGTGCAACACGGGAACTGATCAGCATCGACCCCGCGCGATGGGCGCCCGTGACGCAATGCCGACCGGCAAACGCAGCCTGCGTCATCGGCGGACGTATCGTCTGTCCGGCAACACACATAGCTCGGACATGCGATTGCGCCGGTCGGAACTATGTATGCCAGCGTACGGAACGCGAGCCCGAGCGTCGCTATCCTTCGTCTTCGCTCCAGTCGACGGCCTCCGCCGATTCGGTCTTTCCGGCATGGTTGCGTCGGCGAGCGTCACATGACCATCGTCGAACGGTCACGGACGAATTCCCAGAACAAAATGGACGCCTATATGCGCAAACCCGGTTATCGCGCGAATGTCGCTTCGCTTTGCGACGATCCCAGAGCCAGTGCACGCCGGATTCTAGAGGCGTGCGTATCGTCGACGATGAGTTTCTGGATCGACGATCAATCGATCATCCACGCTGACCTTCCGGACAACGTTCCTTCGATCGAGTCGACGTTGATCGTGGGCACGTATGGCGTCGGCACGCCCATGAAGGATATCGAGGACGACCTGCGGGCGGAGCGTGTCGAGCGGGCGAGATCGTGGAGCACGGACTAAGCCTGCTGGAGGCTCGGCTCGTTCCGATGTGCGCGTCCACTTTTTTTACCGGCGATGCCTTCGTGCCTCATTCAAGCATCGAGGACGCGCGGAGCGCTACGAACGATCCTCTTTTTGCATTCGTCGGCTATCGCGGCGTAGCACGAATAGCGAAACGACGCAGAGAGTAGCGAAAGCCGCGCACAGAATCCTCGCGACGCCAAGCGGCGTACCGGCGATGCCCGTGAAGCCGAGCAGGCCTGCGATGAGCGCGGCAACAAGAAACACGAGTGCATTATGCAACATGCGAACACCTCTCAACGACCTGCGTTCGCGCCTTTCGCACAGTCGGTGCGATGCCACGCGGCGATGTCAAGGCGAATATACGCGCGCATCCGGAGCGGCTTCGGTACGCCGTCGCACATAGATGCGGGTCTTGCGGCCGCGAACATCTCAAAGATGGCGGACGGCGCCGACCGAGTTATGCCGCGGCGACGTCCGGCAGTAGGCGGTCGAATTCCTTCTTGACAACCTGATAGCACTCGCAGGCTCGCGCCTCCAGGCGCGGCCGATCCAGCACGGTGATGTGACCACGGCTGTACTTGATCAGTCCGTCGAGCTGCAATTTGCCTGCCGCCTCGGTGACGCCCTCGCGGCGCACGCCGAGCATGTTGGCGATGAGCTCCTGCGTCATGGTCAGCTTGTTGGACGGCAGGCGGTCCAGGCTCAGCAACAGCCAGCGGCACAGCTGCTGATCGACCGAATGATGCCGATTGCACACCGCGGTCTGTGCCATCTGCGTAAGCAGCGCCTGCGTATAGCGCAACAGCAGATACTGCAGCGATGCCGCGCGATGGAACTCTTCTTTGAGGAGCTGGCCTTTCAGCCGATAGGCGTGACCTGCGCTCTGCACAACGGCGCGGCTCGGCGTCGTCTCCCCACCCATGAACAGCGCGACGCCGACCATGCCCTCGTTGCCGACGACGGCGATCTCCGCCGAGGCGCCGTCTTCCATGACATACAGCAACGACACGATCGAGGTGGTCGGGAAATAGACGTAACGCAACTGGCTGCCCGATTCATACAGCACGTCGCCCAGCGGCATCGACACGAGCTGCAAATGAGGAATCAGCCGTTCGGATTCCGTTTCGGGAAGCGCGTGTAGAAGATAGTTCTGTCGCGGATCATGGAGAACAGCCATGGACAACCCGAACCTTCTTTCATGACGTGTATATTTTGCTGCCGCTGGCCGCCCGGCAGGTTCCGCGAGCGTAGGCCATGCGGACGGAAAATACGAGTGGTTACCCGTACCTGCGTACCCCGCCCCTTCGACTATGTTCGGTAGCGTACGGAGAGGACGAGGCGGACTCCGGCAAGGTATAGCGCGCGGACGGAATGCAGCGTCAGAAAACGGGTAACCGCGGATTGACGAGGCAGCTACGCACTCCGGCTGGCGCGCTCCAAAGCTCCCCGCTTTGGGCCGGCCGGGTTGCTTGACGCGCCGCGCTGAATGTCCGCTCCGCTATTGCCAGGCAATTTGCTCCAAGCACGAGCCATGTTCGATTCCCTGCTCAACCATGCGTCGAACGGGATCGTTCCGACGAGTCTCGTTGCAAAGCTCGCGTTCCTGTTGGTCATGACGCAACTGACGATCCTGTCGGTCACGTTGTATCTGCACCGCAGCCAGAGTCACCGCTCGGTCGACTTCCATCCCGCGCTGGCGCACGCCTTTCGCTTCTGGTGCTGGCTGACCACTGCGATGGTGACCCGGGAGTGGGTGGCAATCCACCGCAAGCATCACGCGCACTGTGAAACCGAGCGCGATCCGCACAGCCCGCAGATCTTCGGTATCGGCAAGCTCATCGGGAGCGGGACCGAGCTCTACATGGCCGCGCGCGCCGATAGCGACCTGCTCACCCGATTCGGGCGCGGCACGCCCGACGACTGGATCGAACGGCATCTCTATACGCCGCATTGCAATTGGGGTCCGACCGTGCTCGCCGTACTGGAGATTGCGCTGTTCGGCGTCGGCGGCATGGCGATCTGGGCCGTGCAGATGATGTGGATTCCCTTCTGGGGCGCCGGTGTCGTCAACGGCATCGGCCACTGGTGGGGCTATCGCAACTTCGAGACTGCCGATCGATCGACCAACCTCTGCCCGTTCGCGATCTGGATCGGCGGCGAGGAGCTCCACAACAATCATCACGCGTTTCCGAGCTCGGCGAAGTTCTCCGTTCGCCGCTTCGAATTCGATCTGGGGTGGCTGGTCATCCAATGGCTGGAGAAGCTGAAGCTCGCTCGCGTCAAGCGCGTCTGCGGCGCAGTAAACACGCGATCGAACCACCGGCTGCTTGGCGACTTACAACCTCCTCGGGCTTTCCTGACCGAGCGCGTCCGAGTCATGACCGGGTTCTTCCGCGACGTCATGCTACCTGCCCTGCGCGACGAGTCGCGTCGAAACCTGGATGACGCGCCGCCCTTGCGGCTGCGGCGCGCGCTTGCCAACGGCGGTCGCTGGCTCGACGAGGATGAGCGCGCACGGCTGAACGCCTGGATCGCCACGCGGCCGTGCCTGCACACGCTGTGCCGCTTCCGCGCCCAGCTTTCCTTGCTGATGGAGCGGTGCGATGTCGATGCCGCAGCCCGCGGACTGTCGCAATGGGTGCGAGCCGCGATGGAGAGCGATATCGATTCGTTGCGGACATTTGCCGCCAGCTTGGCCGGAGACACGTTCTCCGAGCCTGAAGCGCCCGACGCCGAGAGCATTATCCCGGCCCGCCGCTCCGCTGGCGTTTAGTGCTCGCCCCGCACGCCGTATTCCGGTACCAGAGCACGCCGGCCCTGATATTCCTCCTGCAGAAAACTTCCGGCGACCCAGCCACGATGGTTGCCGGCGGCCACGTCGCACCAGGACCAGCCATCGCTCGAACAGCTTTGTACCGCGGCTACGCGAAGTTCGCGGTGCGCTGGCGCGCCTAGCGCGCGAGCCGGTGTCGCCACGCAATTCGCAACGGCTGCAGGCGCTCACGCCGCTATGTTCGCTGTCGCACCGAACCCGGCGTCGCGTGCGCGCACCATGCCAGTCCGTTGACGGTGCCGCCGACCTTCGCGCCGCTCGACCGCGTCCCGTATCAGGAGTCGGAAATGAATACTCCGTGGGTCAGAAGCTCCACGGCTCTGCCGCGCGACGACCAGTCCGTCGAATTCGTCCTCGACGATCGCGAAGTCGCGATCGACGGCACCTATGCCAGGCAACTCTTCCGATCGCGGTGGAGCAGCTACGACGTCGAGCGCGTGGGCGCGTGGCGGCTCGCCGCCTCGTCTTGTCGATGACTGCAGATGGTCCGTCAGACTCGGGCGTCCTTCGTGCGCGATCCGATGCCATATCCGCAATGACGAAGGACCTTCGCGCGCTGAAGCGGTCGGTACTCGTGATCCTGGCAATTTTCGGCACGTACGCCTGTTACCTGGCCCGGGAAGCATTGGTGCCTCTTGTATTGGGCATCCTGCTGTCGCTGCTGCTGTCGCCGTTGGTGACGTTCCTCGAGCGCTTCCGTGTCCCGCGAGCCATTGGCAGCCTGCTGATGGTGTTGCTCATCGTCGCAGGGATCGCCGGAGCGATCTCGAGCCTTGCAGCTCCGGCACAGACATGGATGGCCTCTGCGCCGGCCGCGTTCCAATCGATTGAGCACCGATTGCGTCACGTGCGCGACCCAATCGATCAAGCGCGCGAAGCAACGCGCAAACTGGAGAATCTGACCCAATCGCCCGGCGCCACGGTCGTGGTCAAGGAGCAGGCGCCGGGCGTGCTCGCCGATGCGCTGGCGGGTACGCCACGCGCATTGAGCACGATCGCGGTGGTGCTCCTTCTGGTGTATTTCTTCCTTTCGTCGGGCAACACATTCCTGCGCCGGCTGGTCGAGGTATCGCCGGACCTCAGCGAAAAAAGGGTGGTCGTCGGAATCGCGCGGGGCATCCAGCAAGAGATGTCGCGCTACCTCCTCACGGTGAGCATGATCAACCTCGGCCTCGCGGTAGCCACGGCGCTCGCCATGGCGCTCTTGGGCGTGCCCAATGCCGTGCTGTGGGGAATGCTGGCCGGGCTCCTGAACTTCGCGCCCTATGCCGGACCGACACTCACCCTGATCACGTTGGCGCTGGTCGGTCTCGCGACGTTCACCTCGCTTGGGCACGCGCTGGCCGTGCCCGGCGTCTTCTTCGCGATGGCCGTGGTCGAAGGCCAATTCATCAGCCCGCTCGTGGTGGGCCGGCGCCTGGCGATCAATCCAACGATCGTCTTCGTATGGCTAATGCTCTGGGGCGCGCTGTGGGGCATCGTCGGCATACTTCTGGCCGGACCGCTGCTTGCCTGCTTTCGCATCCTGTGCGAGCACCTGCCGTCGCTGCGGACGATATCGGTGCTGATGGCCGATACGCGTGTCGATCCCTCGAACGGCGACCCAGCGGCGTGATCGTCAGCCAGGGCAATTCATGAAACAACGTGCGGTAGACGTGCAAACCAGGTCGTTGGGTGCTCGTCACACGAAGAGTCTGCAACGGCGGGCGAAACGAAGCACGAAACGCGACCAGCCGCGTCTCGACATCGACACGGCATACGCGCGCCCTATCCGGCCGGCAACATGAAAGATCTCTTCGACAAGCTGATCGACACCGCCAATGCGAAGGTCAATCTGAAACGGGATGCCGAGCAGCGCAAGGCCGATGAACTGGCACGCGCAAAAGCGGAAGGACAGAAACTGGCCGATGCGTACTGCGAAAAGCATCAACCGATGTTCGCAGCAGCAATCGCGGCGATGCAAGGTCGGGGGATCCTCGCTTCGAGCCAGCGGAAAACGGGCGGCATACTCGTCGTGTTCGACGCACTCGAAACGGATACAGCACTAAGGACTCTCGCATCCTCCTTCGAATATTCGTATTACCAAGGCGGGATTCATATCAGTGAGATCGTGTGCGGGCAGGCTCCGGTCACGCGCACCTTGACATACAGCGATCTCAAGGATGCGTTTATCGCATGGATGACGATGGCCATAGAAGCACGCGGCTCTTGCCCTGCCCGACCACGTTTCTGAGCGGAGCGTGACCCGCCACGGCTAATCCAGGCCCGATGCGCTCGATGAAGTGTTAGCCTCGAATCCCATGCGATTCCCGAGCTCCCGATGAGATTTGCGGCTTTCTGGCGGAGCCCCCGCAGCATCAAGCCGGCATTGCCTTACTCGGCCGGCGAAGAGCCCCTGCGCGCCGAGTTGCTGAATGCCGAACAGATGGAAGAGCGCGGTAGAGAGCTGTCGGGCGAACACGAAACAAGCCCTTCGCCCGCTGCATCCAATCCGCTATTGCGACGGCTGGGCGAGAACGCGATCGTAATTCGCGGATGCTGCAGGTCGCTCGCGGATGCGATCAAGGAGAAGCACAGGGTCACCCCGGCAGGCGAGTGGCTTCTCGACAATCTCTATCTAATCGACGAGCAGATTCGCACGGCGCGCCGCCATCTGCCACGCCGCTACAGCTCGCAGCTGCCCGTTCTCAAGAAGGGATCGTCGGTCACACTGCCGCGCGTCTACGACATCGCCCTGAAAGCGATTTCGCACGGCGACGGCCGTTTCGATGAGGAATCTCTGCGTCGCTTCGTCAGCGCCTATCAGGAAACGGTGCCGCTGACGCTCGGCGAGCTCTGGGCGATACCGATCATGCTGCGCCTCGCGCTCATCGAGAATCTTCGCCGCGTTGCGTACAGCGTACGCTCCGATCGGATCGACCGCGATATAGCGATCCGCTGGGCGAGCTCGCTGATCGATGTCGCTCGCCGCGAACCGACCGGTCTCATTCTCGTTGCCGCCGACATGGCGCGCGCGCAGCCACCACTGTCGAGCTCTTTCGTGTCAGAGCTCGCGCGCCGCTTGCAGCCGCTGGGAGAAGCACTGTCATTGCCCATGACCTGGATCGATCAGCGCCTGGCCGAATCAGGCCTGACCAGCGACCAGCTCGTGCAAAGAGCGCAGCACGAGCAGGCGAGCGACCAGGTTTCGGTCAGCAACTGCATCGGCAGCCTGAGGCTGCTCGATGCGCTGGACTGGAAGTCGTTCGTCGAGTCCGTGAGTACGGTCGAGCGCGTCCTTCGCACCGATCCATCCGGTGTTTATCCCGATATGAGTTTCGCCACTCGCGACATGTATCGGCATGTCGTCGAAAGGACGGCGCGCGAAGCCGCCATCAGCGAAGTCGCTCTCGCGACCACGGCTATCGAGATGACCCGGGAAGCGGCGGCTGACCGCCCTTCGGTTTTCTCGCAACATGTCGGGTATTTCCTGATCGGAGAAGGCCATCCCGATCTGCGCGTGCGCTGCGGTCTCAGACAGCGTGCGCCGCCGATGCGGCCACGTACCACTTCGCCCTCATTCTACTTTCTGTCTCTTGCCACGCTCGGCGTCGCGCTCATGACGCCCGTGTTGATCCATGTCCTCGCCGACCATGTCGCGATCTGGCTGAAGATCACAGTTGTCGTTCTCGCTTGCACGGGAGTCAGTCAGCTCGCAGGCGCAATCCTGAGCCGTGTCGCAGCGCTCGTGGTGGTCCCGCAGTCGCTGCCGCAGATGGATTTCCGCACGGGGCTCCCTCTCGAAGCGAAGACGCTCATCGCTGTTCCCACCTTGTTGCCGAGTGCGGCCGCTGCCGGGCGTCTCGTTGGCGAGCTGGAAGTGCGTTATCTCGCCAATCGCGACGACAACCTCCATTTCGCGCTGCTGACAGACTTCGTCGACGCGCCCGATGCTTCTCTGGAAGCGGACGCGACCATCCTTGCAGCGGCCGCCGATGGCATCGAGAAGCTCAACCTCTCTTATGGAGGCGGACGTTTTTTCCTGCTGCACCGGCCACGGCAGTGGAACGAAACCGAGCGCGTCTGGATGGGCTTCGAGCGCAAGCGCGGCAAGCTTGCGGATCTCAATGCGTTGCTTCGCGGCAATGGCGGCGAACGGTTTTCCCGGATCGTCGGAGACCAGGAGCGGCTGCTCGGTGTCCGCTATGTGATTACGCTCGACAGCGATTCCCAGCTGCCACGTGATTCGGCCCGCGAGCTCGTGGCGACGATGGAGCATCCGCTCAACAGGCCTCGCTTCGACACGAAGCGGAACGTCGTCTCGGGAGGCTACGGCATCCTGCAACCGCGTGTCGCGAGCGCGCTGTCCGAGGGCGGCACTTCGCAGTATGCGAGACTTTTCGGCGGCGATGCAGGAGTCGATCCCTACACGCGCGCCGTGTCGGACACGTACCAGGACCTCTTCGGCGAGGGTTCGTTCATCGGCAAGGGCATCTACGATGTCGATGCGTTCGAACGCGTCACCGAAGGCAGATTCCCGGACAACCGCATCCTGAGCCACGATCTGCTCGAGGGCTGCTATGCCAGATCGGGCCTCGCGAGCGGCATTGAGCTCTACGAGCATTATCCGCAGAGTTATCTCGTCGACGCCAGGCGCAGGCATCGATGGATCCGAGGCGACTGGCAGATCGCCGAATGGCTCTTGCCGTACGTACCCGGCAGGCGCGGCCGGCGCGAAAGAAATCCGCTGTCGGCGCTTTCCCGCTGGAAGATATTCGACAATCTGCGACGAAGCCTCGTGCCGATCGCGCTCGTTGCATTGCTCGTCATTGCGTGGCTATGGCTGCCCTCGCCTTTCTTCTGGGCTGCGCTCGTTCTCGAAATCCTCGTCGTGCCGGTGATCCTCGACCTGGCGTTGGCAATCGCCGGTCCGAGGGAGGAAAGCGACACGTTCAACACGCTGAAAGGGCTACTCGACGATGCGGCCCATCGCATCTCGCAGGTTGCAGTGAACGTTGCATTGCTGCCGTTCGAGGCGTGGCTCAGCATCGATGCGATCGTGCGAACCTGGTGGCGCGTGCACGTTTCCCGCCGCAGCCTGTTGCAGTGGACCGCGTCGAGCAGCGTTCATGCGCGCGATCGCAACCGCCTCGGCTCGGTGATCGCGACGATGTGGATTGCGCCGGTCTCGTCGCTCGCGGCGGGATCCTACCTCTGGCATCGCGGCAGCTTCTTGCACGCGCTCCCGTGGCTCGTGTCATGGTTCGTGTCGCCTGTGCTGCTCTGGTTCGTGAGCAAGCGGCCACGCGCGCGCGTGCAGACGCTCGACTCCTCGCAAGTACTCTTTCTGCGCAACATCGCGCGCCGAACCTGGAATTTCTTTTCGCAGTTCGTCGGCTCCGAAGACCACTGGCTCCCGCCCGACAACTACCAGGAATATCCGATCGCCAAGACGGCCCATCGGACATCGCCGACCAACATCGGGCTCTACCTGCTGTCGACGCTCGCCGCGCACGACTTCGGCTATCTTTCATTGAGCGAGCTGATCGAACGGCTTTCGCGGACCTTCGAAACGCTCGACCAGTTGCCGCGCTACCGCGGGCATTTCTATAACTGGTACAGCACCCAGACGCTGCAGCCGCTGGCTCCGCACTATGTCTCGACGGTCGACAGCGGCAATTTCATCGCCCATCTGCTGACATTGCGGCAAGGTCTTCTGGAGCGCCGGCACGCGCCTCCGATCCGGCCGGCCATGTTCGCCGGTCTTCGCGATACCGTGATGGTGGCGATCGAAACCGGTCCTGAGACCGAACGCGAACAGTGGACCCCGCTCCTGCTCGCGCTGAGCGAGCGGGAGGCGTCGCCGCCGAAGACGTCCGTCGATTTGATCGCAGCGTTGACGGCATTGGACGAGCAGCTGGATAGCCTCGGTATTCGGGCGCGGGAAAACTCCGCCTTCGACCCGCAGCCGCAATTGCGGCGCTGTCTTGCGGCGATACGCGATGACGTCGAGCGTTTCTTCGGGTTCTCGGAGCCGGTCGACGCGGATGCTCGCGACCTCGCGGCCACCCTGTCCGAGCTCAGCGCGACGCGCGACACGGCCTGCGCCACCGAGATATCGCTAGCCTGCAGCGCGCTGGAGACGCTCTCGCTCCGGTGTGCCGAGCTCGCCCGCGTCGATTTCGATTTCCTCCACGCGGAGAGCCGGTCGCTCTTCACCATCGGCTACAACGTCAGCGAACGCCGGAGCGACGCCGGCTGCTACGACCTGCTCGCTTCCGAAGCGCGGCTTGGCGTATTCGTCGCGATCGCGCAGGGCAAGGTGTCGCAGGACTCCTGGTTCTCGCTCGGCCGCCTCCTCACTTTCACGGCGGGACGAGAGGTGCTCCTGTCGTGGAGCGGCTCGATGTTCGAATACCTGATGCCGCAGCTCGTCATGCCCGCATTCCCGGGAACGCTGCTCGACGAGACGTTCCGCTCCGCCGTGGAGACGCAGATCGCATATGCGCGCAGCAAGGGCGTGCCGTGGGGTATTTCGGAATCCGGCTACAACCTGACCGACGCGGCCCAGAATTATCAATATCGCGCATTCGGCATCCCCGGCCTCGGGCTTCAGCGGGGACTCGCGCAGGAGCTCGTGATCGCTCCGTACGCGACGGCGCTTGCGTTGACCGTGTTGCCTCGGGACGCCGAGCACAATCTTCGCCGGCTCGCCGATAAGGGCTGGCTGACGCCGTACGGCTTCTACGAAGCGATCGACTACACGAGCGAGCGCGTTCCACCCGGAGAAGCCTGTGCCGTCGTACGCTCGTTCATGGCGCACCACCACGGGATGACCCTGCTGGCGATCGCGCACGCCACGCTCGACGGGCCGATGCAAAAGCGCTTTGCGGCCGATCCCGAGCTCAGGGCGACGATGCTCCTGCTGCAGGAACGCTCGCAACGATCCCCGATCAACTGGGGCAACGACCCGGCGATGGTCGACGTTCGCCCGGTGCGCGATGCGCCGCAGACGGCGGTGCGCGTCTTGTCGCAGGCACAGGCGCGCCGCATCGGCCGGCCCGAGTTGCAGCTGCTGACCAACGGCCGCTACCAGATCATGGTTACCGAAAGCGGCGGCGGTTACAGCCGGTGGCACGATCTTGCCATTACGCGCTGGCGAGAGGACGCAACGCGCGATCCGTGGGGCGTTTTCTGCTACCTGCACAACCACGAGACCGGCAGGATCTGGTCGAACACGCCGGTGCCGACGGGAACACCCGTCGACGCTTCCGAGGCGATCTTCACGGAATCGGCCGTGGAGTTTCGCCGCCGACTGGATGACATCGAAGCGCACACGCTGATCGTCGTATCGTCCGAGGACGATATTGAGCTTCGACGCATCCGTATCACCAACCGTGCGCGCGTCGCCCACACCATCGACATCACGAGCTACGCCGAAATCGTGCTGTCGTCGGGCATTGCTGATTCGCTGCATCCGGCGTTCGGGAACCTGTTCGTACAAACCGAGATACTGGCCGACCGCGACTCGATCCTGGCGACGCGAAGGGCGCGAGCCGCTGACGATCCACAACGCTGGATGATGCACCTGCTCGCCCTGCACGGCGGCGAATCGCTGCAGACTTCGTTTGAAACCGATCGCCTGCGCTTCATTGGGCGAAACCGGAGCGTCGAAAATGCCGCGGCGCTGGTCGGGACGTACGATCTGTCGGGAACGCAAGGCTCGGTGCTCGATCCGATCGTGTCGATCCGCCATCGCGTCGTGCTCGAGCCCGATCGGCCCGTGGTGTTCGACCTCGTCATCGGCGTCGCCGGCAGCAGGGAACAATGTGTCGCCCTCGTGGAGAAATACCGCGATCGGCACCTCGCCGACCGCGCGATCGAGACGGCGTGGACGCACAGCCGGATAACGCTCGGGCAGATCAACATCAGTGAAGTCGACGCGCAGCTCTACGCGCGGCTTGCCGCTGCGATCCTCTACGCCGATCCCTCGCGCAGAACGCGGGGATCGACGATCGCGAGCAACCGGCTTGCGCAGCCGGGCCTGTGGGCCTACGGCATCTCGGGAGATCTGCCGATCGTGCTGGTGCAATTGTCGGGGTCGGAAAAAATCGACCTCGCGCGACAGCTCGTGAGCGCCCACCTCTACTGCCGCATGAAGGGCCTCGCTTTCGATCTCGTCATCTGGAACGAGGAATACGGCGGTTATCGACAGGCGCTGCAGGACGAAATCATGGCGATCGTCGGCACCAGCGCGGACGCGGGGATGCTGGAGCGCCCCGGCGGAGTCTTTGTGCGCTCGATCGAGCAGATCAACCACGAGGACCGCGTGCTCATGCATTCGATCGCGCGCATCGTTCTCTCCGACCGGGCGGGCTCGCTCCTGGAGCAGCTGAACCAGGACAAGGCGCTGCGCAGCGATATCTTCGTACCGGACCTCGTCGCAACGCGTCCGCCCGAAGCGGAAAGCCGCCAGTCGTTCCCGGTGCCGCCGCGCACGCTGGTCAATGGTCTCGGCGGTTTCGCGGCGAACGGCACCGAATATGTCATCGTCGTCGACGAAGCACAGAAGACGCCGATGCCATGGATCAATGTGATCGCGAATCCACATTTCGGGTGCGTCGTCTCCGAGAGTGGAGCCGGATACACATGGCGCGACAACGCGCACGAGTATCGCATCACGCCCTGGAGCAACGACCCCGTCACCGATCCCAACGGCGAGGCGATCTACATTCGCGACGAAGAGAGCGGCGTCTACTGGTCGCCGACCCCGAGCCCGTGCCAGGGACATGGCCACTATATCGCCCGGCACGGCTTCGGCTACAGCGTGTTCGAGCATATCGAGAGCGGCATCACCAGCCATCTTCGGCTGCACGTCGATCCAGAGGCGCCGGTGAAGTTCTTCATGCTGAGATTGAAGAACGATTCGGGACGCACCCGGAAACTTTCCGTCACCGGATATATCGAGTGGGTGCTGGGTGATCTGCGCGAAAAGACCGCGATGCACGTGGTCACCGAACTCGATCCGACCGGCGCGCTGATGGCGCGCAACGCCTACAGCATCGAGTTTCCGGGCCATGTTGCATTCTTCGATATCGACAACGCGCAACGCACCATCAGCGGCGATCGTACCGAGTTCATCGGCCGCAACGCATCACTCCGGAAACCCGCCGCGATGTCGCGACAATCGCTGAGCGGTCGTCTCGGCGCCGGCTTGGACCCGTGCGGCGCGATCCAGGTTCCGCTCGAGCTTGCCGACGGGGAATCGCGCGATATCATCTTCCGCCTCGGTGTCGGCCAGGATCGCGCGGAAGCGGTGCGACTCGTCGAGCGTTTCCGGCGCAACGGCTCGGCGCGGACCTCGTTCGAGACCATGCAATTGCGTTGGCGCCGATTGCTGGGCGCGATATCCGTGCGCTCGCCCGATCCGGCGCTCGATGTATTGAGCAACGGCTGGCTTCTTTATCAGGTCATCAGCTGCAGGCTCTGGGGGCGCAGCGGCTTCTACCAGTCGGGCGGTGCGTTCGGCTTCCGCGATCAGCTGCAGGACGCGATGGCGCTCGTGCATGCCGACGCGTCGCTGCTGCGCGACCAGCTCATTCTCAGCGCTTCGCGTCAGTTCGTCGAAGGCGATGTGCAGCATTGGTGGCATCCGCCGGCCGGAAGAGGCGTTCGGACGCAATGTTCGGACGACTTCCTCTGGCTGCCACTGGCGACCGCCCGCTACATCGAGACGACGGACGATCATGCCGTCCTGGCAGAGCAGATTGGATTTCTGGAAGGCCGCCAGCTGAACCATGGCGAGGAATCCTACTACGACATGCCGCTGCGCTCGCCTCAAACGGCGGATCTGTACGAGCATTGCCGCCGCGCCCTCGAGCGAGGCTTTCGCACCGGCGCGCACGGGCTGCCGCTGATCGGCAGCGGCGACTGGAACGATGGAATGAACAATGTCGGACGCGATGGACGCGGCGAAAGCGTGTGGCTCGGCTTCTTCCTCTTTTACGTGCTTTCAGTGTTTGCGCCGGTGGCGCAGCGTCGCGGCGACGAAGCGTTCGCAGGACAGTGCCGGGATAACGCCGAGAAACTGAGGCAGGCGCTCGAAGAGAACGGCTGGGACGGCGACTGGTATCGTCGTGCGTATTTCGACGATGGCACACCGCTCGGTTCCGCGCTCAATCGCGAATGCCGCATCGATGCAATTGCGCAGAGCTGGGCGAAATTGTCCGGAGCCGCGAGGGATGATCGTGTCGAGCGCGCACTCGATGCGCTGGATCGCCACCTTGTCGACGCGGACGGCGCACTGATTCGCCTGCTGGAGCCGCCGTTCGACACGGCCGAGCCAGATCCCGGCTATATCCGCGGCTACGTGCCCGGCGTTCGCGAAAACGGCGGCCAATACACCCATGCCGCAGCCTGGGCCGTCATGGCGTTCTTCGCTGCGGGGCGCACCGAGCGCGGTTGGCAGCTCTTCGACATGATCAATCCCGTGAGGCACGCGCAGACGCCGGATGACGTCGATCGCTACAAGGTCGAGCCCTACGTGCTTGCCGCCGATGTCCTCGCGGTCGCGCCCCACGTCGGCCGCGGAGGCTGGACTTGGTACACAGGTTCGGCAGCGTGGATGTACCGTCTGATTACCGAATCGATGCTCGGTCTCTCAAGACGAGGCCAGCGACTCCTCGTGCAGCCACGACTGCCCGAGAAATGGGCAACGATCGAAATCGACTATCGATTTGGCGAGGCGATATATCGAATCCGCGTGCTGCGCAGCGAACAGGAAGTAGGCAAGATCGAGGTCGACGGCGTAGCCCAGGATGACATGAGCCTCGCGCTGTTTGGAGAGCCTGCTGTTCACGAAGTGCTCGTGTGGATTGCGCGACAGGACAGCAGCCTGCGACGACCCTCTCGGCCTCAGGGTGAGGTGAGCGCTTGACGACGACCCGGCATCGCCATGATTTTGGGGTCCGTCATGCTGCCTTATACCGACGATGGCTAGGCCGTTCGGACGGCCGATTCAATTCGGTTGGAGCATGTCCGGCCCTATGCGGTCAGCTAAATCGCACGAAGCGGTCGGCGCGGCACCCTGATCTGTCGGGTTGGTTCATCGACGTGATGCCCGCTCCGAAAGTGCAGCCTTCGAGCGAACGTTGCAAACTTGCTCGGCGTCTCCCCGAAGGGCACGTAATCCCATTCGAATCGGACTTGGCCGTCGGTCATGTCGATGCAGACACCACCGTCGCCGTGGGCGAGGCTGTAGTAGGAAAAGTGATAGTCCATCGGCTCGAACTTTCGCATTGCGCTGGCTGAATTATTCATACGAAATCCTCTGGAATGGACGGGGCCCTCGGCTGGCCTTGGCAGCGTTCTCGCGCTGCTTTCCATCTCGCATTCGGTCGCATCGAGCGCGTATCGAATTGAGATCGTCATGTGCTTGTCGAGGACTTCGGATCGGTGGAGCTTCGCAGCTTCGAGTTTGTCGCGCAGACCGTCCTTGAAATCCTGCCCGCTACCCGACAGCGCTGGGTCCGTCATTTCGCTCTCCAACAGCGCGATCCGGCATCTGCCTGATCGTCGACAGCTCTAAAGTCCCGTCCCCAAAGTGCCCTCGGAGGAAGGTCGTAACTCGCTGCGGGCGTGCTAAGGGAAGCCTGCCGCTCGAGAGAGCGCGCGCGATGAAGCCACCGTGGAAAGTGGGCATCTCAGAGCGTTAGGAAGGGAACCGCGGGGCTGAGGCGCTTCTGTTTGCGAGACACGTGGTGCCTCTCAGCGCTGACGTAGGATACGCTTCTGTGCGTTACGTGCGTGTGATCG
>Ga0068853_100001677_pt1 | contig 16216 bp, 20 predicted proteins | sample KBSCornC32_FD_65655 | JGI IMG/M metagenome (GOLD analysis project Ga0068853, IMG submission 65655) | Corn rhizosphere microbial communities from Kellogg Biological Station, Michigan, USA - KBS Corn C3-2 | ecosystem: Host-associated > Plants > Roots > Rhizosphere > Soil ...
AGTCCGATGTAATACATATGTCTCTGAGGAGCCTCCGTGGGTAGTTCTCTGAATCAGCACGCAGCTGAGTTCAGCCTTTGTAACACCCTCGTGCTCCTCCTCGACTTATCATTCAAACAATCCGCTCACTACTCGTCAGTGAGCGCATCAGACCCGAGTAACGTCCACCGCATTTTCTCTCCGCTGTGCGGCTCGGAGGGCATTCGCAAACGGTACGCTGTACCATGGCTCTTCACTCAAACTCGGCTTTATGCGAAAGGCTCGATTGAACGAATCAATCGATTCTTGATAGCGATGCAGATTCAAGAGGGCCAGACCCAATCGTGCGTGAACGTCCGGGTAATCAGGTCTCTCCTGAAGGGCGCGATCATAAAACGTGATTGCTTCGATATAACGGCCCTGATGTTGAAGACAGTTCCCCACATTCGCGAGAGCCCTTAGATGGTTCGGAAACAATCGAAGGACACGCTCGTAGCACGGAAGGGCGCCGCGATAATCTTCTCGTTTTGATCGGTTACGCCCGACCTGGAGCCACCATTGCGCTCTCAGATATTTGATCGTCATGGCAGGTGGTCGAATCGCAGATTGATTATAAAGAGACGCTTTGCCTTGTGCGGTGTTCCGGGCGAGTAACCGTCAATCCGGACAGAACGCGAAGGGCCCAGTTGTCGGCTTCCAGAATTCAGAGAGTCGATCCGCGACGAATCAGTTCAATTCTTTTGAATGTATGTCTGGTACCTGACACAAGACTTTGAACATATCAAAAGCATTTTTCATTCACTTTGAAGCACTGACGGTTGATAGTCGACAGCTCAAGGCGATGAGCGTTCTACTTGGCTGCAGTTTTAGTGCTTCGACTCCCATGCTCATTACCTTGCTCTAACTCCGCAATCTTCGCAGGGTGGTCTTAAAAGCGAGAACAGACAGCGATGGCGAAGGTGACCAAGACTTCAGGGGGATACGAATTTATAGGATTAGGCGCACCCGGGAAGCGTCTAGTCAACGAATTCCAGCGCAACCATCCATCGCTATGTATACCGAGTTCGCATCCTGACTACAGATTCGTACGTCTCGGCTCTGCAGAAGACAACCTCCCAATTGCGAAGCTTATCAACGACGTCAAAACTGGAGACCCTGAAACAACTCCGGCGCAACCCGTAATATTCAGAAGAAGACGAATCGCGCATAGATGACATGTTCAAGATTCTCCGTTGTCAATTTTTTGTTGCCGTCTGAAGCTTTGCAACCATCTTGATGCGATCAAACACAAATCACTGTTTGGCCCGATTTCTAGTGACTAAAGAGTGCTTCGAACGCAGCTGCTCTCCGCATCTTCAATGCACGGTGAGATATGGCATGCGATTGAATTCGGCTGATTGATTGGCCCAATGCGTTGCGTGAAAGTATTGTTTGCTAGTTACAGCGATCAGCGTCATAATGTCGTGCTCCGATGAACTTGTCTCGGCGAGCATTCCCTGCTAGCACACCCCCAAGAGCGGGAAATCTCCAGATCTTAGCGGGCCGTGTTTCCAATCCCCTTAGTTCTCTGGAGGGCATTCATGCACCAACTTCAGAATCAGTCTGTCGTCATACTCGGTGGGGGACCGACCGGACTGGGTGCTGCCCGGAGCCTGACCGAGATTGGAGACGTATATGTCCGGGTTTTCGATGAGAATCCGGCCGCGGGGGGATTGGCATCGTCTTTCGTGGATAGCAATGGCTTCACATGGGATATCGGTGGACACGTCCAGTTTTCACACTATCGCTATTTCGACGATCTGATGAATGAGTTGCTCGGAGACCAATGGCTGGAGCATACGCGGGAAGCTTGGATATGGATGCGCGATCGATTTATCCCGTACCCGCTACAGAAAAATATTCATTTACTCCCACAAGAGGACTTCCTGCGCTGTATCAATGGTTTGCGCGATTTGGCAATGCGCGGTGCAATGCCAATAGAGAACTTTCAAGACTGGATTGAAGCTAGTTTTGGTGTCGGCCTGGCTGAGATATTCCTCGTTCCTTACAACTTCAAAGTCTGGGCGCACCAACCTTCCACGATGTCGCACCAATGGGTTGGCGAACGTGTAGCCACTATTGATTTGGAGCGCATTATCGCCAACGCGAACGACGGTCATATAGAGAAACCATGGGGACCTAACAGTCGCTTCCGTTTTCCTGCGTGCGGCGGAACGGGAAAAATATGGAGAACTCTCGCCGATCAGTTGCCTGCGGGAGTGTTTCAACCGAATTGCCACTGCGTGCGGATCGACTCAGCAATGAAGATGGTTTACTTCGAAGACGGCTCGCAGGAACGCTATGATCGGCTGATCTCAACCATTCCTCTGGATATCCTGATCTCTCTGGCCAACCTTGAATCGCTGAAGCCCTGCATTTCGCAATTTCGATACTCCGCGGTGCACGTGATCGGTATCGGTTTAAAAGGCACACCGCCGCCGCAATTGAAGAGCAAATGCTGGATGTATTTCCCGGAGGACGATTGTCCGTTTTACCGGGCCACGGTGTTTTCAAACTACTCGCCGAACAATGTCCCAGACATCAGTCGCTTTTGGTCGCTGCTGCTCGAAATCTCGGAGTCGCGGTTCAAGCCAGTAGATCGCTCCGGCCTGGTCGATTCCACTGTTGAGGGATTATTAGCGACTAAGTTGATCGAGTCGCCGAACCAAGTCGCGGGTATCTGGACGCGCTCGATGGACCATGGGTATCCAACCCCATTTCTGGGCCGGGACCGGCTCGTGGAACCTATTCTTGCTGAACTCGAGAAAGTTGACATCTACAGCCGTGGACGATTCGGGGGGTGGAAATATGAAGTGTCGAATCAAGACCACTCTCTGATGCAGGGCGTCGAATTGGTCAATCGTCTCGCCTTTGGGATTCCAGAAGTGACCTATTGGTTTCCTGACGCAGTGAATGGAAGCCGCCGCCAACCAGGAGAAGACACATGGTCTCGATCGTCATGGCCGCCTTCAATGAAGGGGAGATCATTGAACTCACAGTTCGGGAATGGAACGAGGAAGTTGTCTCTCGAATTCCCGGCGCGGAGTTGATCATCGTCAACGACTGCAGCAAGGACAACACGGGTGACGTGCTTGCGCGCCTTGCTCTTGAAATTCCGGCACTCGTTCCGTTGACTCCCGAGCGAAATGGCGGTCACGGACGAGCCTTGCGGTTTGGCTTTAAGCGCGTCAGTCATGATTGGGTTTTCCAAACTGATAGCGACCGCCAGCACGTTCCCGCGGACTTTTGGAAACTGTGGGACAAGCGCGAAAATGCCGATTTTGTGCTAGGCGTGCGCTCCACCCGAGCGGACGGGCCGGTGCGAGTCTTCATCACCAGCGTTATGCGTGTGGCTAACTTCATCGCCTGGGGATTGTGGATTCGGGACGCGAATTGCCCTTTCAAACTGATGCGGCGCGATCCCATGGAGAAAGTCCTGGAAAGAATACCGAGTGATTCTTTCATTCCCATGGTGATGCTATCCATCCTATGCACAAAGATGCACTTTCAAGTCAGTGAGGTCGTTGTTCAGCATCTGCCCCGACGCGGCGGCGAACAGTCGCTGGCCGGACTATGGAAGTGGATTAAAGTCGGATCGCGCTGCCTTCGCCAATTGTTAGCCTTGCGCGTGCGCCCGGTGCGAGGCCTTATGTGAGGAGCGCTTCCACGGCTTCGCTGATGAAAGACAGGAACCCTGAAAGTAAGTAGTTGATATGAAAATGCTCGCCAGCACATGGAAAAGCCGAAGGGTGAAAAGCCAATGACAACGAAAGTTCGGACCGAGGGCTCTTATAGCCTCTCCTCGTATCTCAGGACTGACGCGTTGGGAATCGTCTCGACCTTCGTCGTCGGTGGCCTTGTCTACGGCGTATTCGTTACCTCGCTTGGTTTCTACTGGGATGACTGGCCAGTCGTCTGGGTCTACAACTCTTTCGGATCACAAGGTGTGGCCACATACTTTGCTGGTCAGCGTCCTGCATACGGCTGGGTGGTTGCGCACGTGGCCCAGATGGTTGGAATTGCTCCAGTCGGATGGCACATCTTGTCTCTGATAGTCCGCTGCACTTCATCAGTGGTATTGTTTTTGACGTTTTGCACCCTCTGGCCGCAGAGAAGGGATTTTGCATGGTTGGTTAGCGCAATTGTGCTTCTCTATCCGGGCTTTACTCTACAGCCGATCGCCCTTGGTTTTCTCGAGTACCATTTAAGTTTTCTCCTTTTTGTGGTGTCTCTTGCCGCGACAGTCTTCTCAATAACCAGATCCTCCTACCGGTGGTTGCTCGTCGCCGTCTCATTGCTGGCAGAAGCTCTTTCTTACATTGTCATCGAGTATTTCGTTGGTCTCGAATTCATGCGTCTTCTGATCATTGCTGTGGTCCGTTGTCGCGGAGATGCGAGATTGAATCTCAAGGACCTCAATTCTTCCCTGCTTACATGGAGCCCTTACGCCGTTGTCTGGGCCGGATATGTTGTCTGGCGCACATTTATCTTCCACGCTGTGACAGGCTATGGACCTGCCATTATGAATGTTGGCACTGATATTTCCAAGGTCGCGGGACATCCGGTAGTGGAGTTAGCGCACCGAACGATGGGCCTCATTCACAACATACTGATGTCCTCGATTCTTGCGTGGGTGCGACCATTCGGCCCACGTCTCATCGCCTCTGGTGCGCGATCGCAGTTGTTTTCCTGGATAATTGCGGCTGTTGTTGTCGCGATCGGGGTCTTTACCCTGCGACGTATAAACGCCATCGCCCACGTGAGGCAACCATCAGAACGATTGGACCACAACTCACGGAACTTCCACCGATCCGTTCTTACCTTGGGAGTCGCAGGCATGTTTGTCGCGGGAATCCCGTTCATGGTCTCCGGTCAATTAACCATCTTCGATCCGTCTTTCTCCTTTAATGACCGATTTAGCCTTTCTTTCATGCTTCCCGCATCAATGATACTTGCCTGTCTTATTACACTCGTCGGGACCCAAACCATACCGGGAAAGGTTAGTTTGTGTATTGTGTTGTTCGCATTCAGCGCTTATCAGAGTCAGAACTGCGCGTTCTACCGTCATGCATGGTCCGAGCATCGGTCGCTTTTCTGGCAGATCGCGTGGCGTGCTCCGGTCTTGAAGCAAGGCACCAATCTATTAGTGGATGGGATACCGCTACCCTTCTATGCGAATCATAGTGCCGGAACCCTGGATATGCTCTATGGCGGGAATGCACTTGCGGGCCGCTTGAATTACTTTATGTTCGACTTGGCGATGATTTCGGACCTAGAGCCATTGTGGACGGGGATGAAACTGAGTTACAGACCCAACCGGCCGCTCGTCGGACGAGTTCGCTGGTTTGAATTTGAAGGGACAACATCGCAGAGCGTAGTCGCCTGGATATCGCCGACCGGAACGTTTCGGGTGGTCACTCAACCGAACGCAAGCGAGATGCTTCAAGGTTCCTCACTCAGCATCAACCTGTCGCAACTGTCGCGACCGGAACAAGTCATCAGCGATAGTCCACTATCCCCAGCCGGTCCTCTCCTCAGAATCCTTGGTCCCGAGTCGGAGGATCAATGGTTATATTTTTATCAAAAGGCAGAACTTCAACGTCAACTTCAGCATTGGGGTGCTGTCGCGCAATTGGGCGATGAGGTTAGACAGAAAGGAGATGGGCCGAAAGACCCGTCAGAGTGGTTCCCATTCATTGATGGTTATACCAGGACTCATCAGTATCAGAACGCAGCTAGCATTAGCATTAAGGTGCTTAATGAGAGGCCGGATGCTCTCGAGCCGCTGACGTCGATTTGGCGTCGAGTGAAGCGAGAGGATCCTCAAGATTCTCCTGAGTTGCGCGAAGCGCTGGCCGCACTCGAAGATAGTCTTCCGATAGGTGATCCTCATTAGATCCCGGTGAAGCGGTCTGGTTCTACCAGATGTCTCGTATGATCTTTTCGATTGGGACGGCATCAACGAAGACACTCTTCTTAGTCTCCCCATCAGCTGCCAGACTCGAAAGGTCCTAGTCCGTCCCGATCGCGATGGCTTCATTTACGTAATCGACCGCGCAACCGGTCAAGTGTTATCAGCCTTCCGTACGTCGAGAACACCACAACACCGGCGTCGATCCCAAGACCGGCGAATTGCAATTCAGTATTTTTGGAAACTTCTGACTAGGATCAGCGGCGAACTCTCCCAACCCTGTTCTGAATCACGTTGAACATGGTCATCCCGACGATAAAAACGAGGAGAATTACAAGTCTGGGTTCGTTGAGAGGCGGAACTGCACGGGAGGTCATCACCAAAAAAAGCAAGGGTACGCTGAGGATGACAACTTCTTGCAGCCAGAAACGCTGCCAATCGAATTCCCGAAGCTCCCGCATCATGATCTACTTTCAAAAACCGGAGATTGAAAGAGCGCGAGAATAGCCCAAGGGCAAGCCATATTTCAATCGGGCAGTGGTAACGTGTTACCTGCTCGGGGGCCGGGATTCAAACCTCCTTGCAGGTGCATCGCAGGTCAATTTCTGGCTGGGATGGCTGTTTAATCCCGAATGCTACGGAGCGGGTTTGGCTCGGGTATTGCTCGAGCCGCTTCTCGGTGAGCTTGGCGTTTCGGCCAAGATCGAATCGCGACTGAATTACCGCCAATCCGGACAGAACTCAAAAATCGGGATAATGTCCGGATTGCCCACTACACATCCAGAACCTTGCTAAACCAAAATGAAAGTGCGGGCACCGGAAGGGCAGGATCCTGCTGGACACATGTGGACGATTGCGACGCGCATCGAAGAGACAACAGAAGATCAGCGCCTCGAGCGATGGTCAAAAGCTTTGTCGCAGAGAATCGACAAAGGCTCAACCTAATCTGAGGTGAGAAGAATGAACTGCCCTTCTTTATCCGCTCACATTCTCAAAAAAGTAGATTCGCGTTCTGGACGAATCACCGTCTATCCGAAGTAATCCCAAAATTGGGCTATGTCCGGATTGTCCACAATCCGACCAAGCAGTCGTTGGCAGCAAGACGCTTACTTGGAGACGGCCACCGTCAGGCGATCAATCTTCCTGACGCCCGCTCTTTTTCCGCAGCGGGGATGAGCTTAACATCCCGTGCCAAGCCGACCAGGCGCAGGAGGAAGATTCCATACCAGTTCAGATCGACCTCATACCATTTGGCGCCGTGGCGTGCTGATTGAGGGTAGGCGTGATGGTTGTTGTGCCATCCCTCCCCAAAAGTCAGCAAAGCCACCCACAGGCTGTTACGGGAATCATCGTGCGTCAGAAATCGCTGTCGGCCCCACATATGCGTGGCTGAGTTGACCAGCCAGGTGGAGTGGAGTCCGAGCACCGTTCGAAAAAAGATTCCCCATAGTACGAACCGCCATCCACCAACGACGAAGAGAGCGGCACCCAGAACCGTGATCGGCACCCAATGCCAGCGGCTAATCCATGTATGAAATCTGTCTTTGCGAAGTTCCGGAACATAGGGAAGCAGATCCTTCGCATTGTTGCGCATGGTCTGGCCGGTGAGGATCCAGCCCATGTGAGACCAGAAACCGCCGTCATGCGGGGAATGCGGGTCGCCCTCCGTGTCAGTGTTCTGGTGGTGTAAGCGATGTGTGGCGACCCAGAATATCGGGCCGCCTTCCAACGCCAAGGTGCCGCACACCGTTAGAGAATACTCGATCCATTTGGGCGTCTTGTACCCCCGATGCGTTAGCAAGCGGTGGTATCCCATTCCGATGCCCGGGCTGCCGGCAACCCACCACAACACCAAGGCGAGCAGGAGAGCCTTCCAGCTGAAGAAGAACACTGCCGCGATTGCGCCAATGTGGAAAGCTACCATGAAAGATGTTGTCAGCCACACGATCGGCTGGGTAAATGTCCTATCTCTCTTGAAGAGTCCTGATTTCCGCATACTTCTCCCCTCACTGCAATTACCGCGCAGGGCAAGTGTCAGCAGCCTGGCCCTCAAACAGCCGGAGTCGCCTTCAAAGTTGGCATCTCATCCTCCAAACATTGGGGGGGAAACTAGAGGCAAGTATGCCCGTAGCAAGTCCTGCCGCGCTGCTCACTTTTGCACAGAGCGATTTGTACCAGGGAAAGAGTTAGCCAGCGTTGATCCGTTTGCCCTCCGGCACGTAGCGCCTGGATCACCGCCTACTCGGACATAACCCTAAAATGAACTTGCGGGTGAATCACCGTCGTCATTCCCCGAGATGGCCACAATCAGCAACAACCTAATTCGTGTCAGTTCTATCAGTGCGCGCAATCCCTGTGTTAGCATGGCGAAACGTCTCGCGACCCCTTCTAAAGATCCCCGGAAATATCAGGAGGACTCCAGCTTTGGCGCTCACAATATATCTGGTCTGTCAAAAACCTACTCGAATGGAGTAAAAGCGCTGCATTTGAGTCCCGCGCAGTTCAGCATTTCGGTGCCCTGATCAAACTCCGCGCTTGGAGATGCGCGTCATGACTTATGGCGCTCGCGTTACGGTTCCGGCATCGGGCGACTGAAGCGTGGCCAACGTGCGCATCAGAGTGCTCTTTCCGGCTCCGTGGTCACGCTGGTAGTCGAAGCCCACAAGAAGAAGTCCGATGGCGTGGATTGCGCCGTTCCGGACCCGCACTTTCGGGGCCGTTTCCGACCGACGATGAAAGGAGTTGGCGGTACATCAAGCAATTTCTGTCGTCAGGAATTCTACGGTGGCTCGATGGCATTACCATACATGCTTATCGAGATGGTTCATATCCCCCCGAGAGTGTCGGTTCCACGTATGCGAGATTGCGCCAGCTGATACACCAATACGCGCCCGACGAGAAAAAGTCACGCCTGCCAATCTTGAGCGGCGAATGGGGGTACGCCTCCAGTTGGGACGGAGTTTCCGAAAGAAGCATCGACACCCTACTAGCAGTGACCATACAGACACAGGCAGACTTTGCAGTCCGCCAGCAACTTTTTAACTTAGCAAACGGCGTTCCGCTGTCGATGTGGTATGAATGGGTCAACAATGATCCTGACCCGCACGTGACATTCACGAACCATGGGCTTGTCACATCAAAACTTGAGCGAAAGCCTGTCTATTTAGCGCTACAAACCATGACGAATGAGCTGAAGGGCTTTCGTTTTGACCGTCGCCTCGCAAGCACGCAGTCCGTCAAGGACGACTTTATCTATCGCTTCATTGGCGCCAACGGGACCAAAAAGATCGTCGCATGGACGACGTCAAGTGCACCCCAGGTGTCTCTAGTCGACGAATCTGGAGCACGAATCAGTCTTCATTTATCGGGTACCCCGCTGTACAAACGTCGATGAGAGGTTTAATAGCGGGCACGGGGCCAAGGTGGTGTTCGGGGAGCCTTGCCGTCGGTATCTGTGAAGCCGTATTCCTCCGCTAGTCCGGCAGCCACCTGCACCTTGCCAGTGAAGCGCAGCACATCAGGATCTGTCGCGAGGGCTGCTACGACTCGTCCAATGAACTCTGGCGACTCGGAATTGGTCATGTCCAGCCACTTCGCCGCTTCCATTACCTTCTCCGTGCGGACAAGACCAGGATAGAGAGAAACAACCGCAACGCCGTAAGCCTCCGAAGCTCTCAAGGAATTTGAATCGACCTTGGTGAAAGAGCCCAACCGCTTTCGATCACTGTATGGGGCAGCCGAGGCGGCCAGGCTGGGCGGCGATCTGGAGACTGAGCAAATCTACTTCAAGAAGTTGCTCAAGATCGCTGAACGCGCCGATCAACGTGGACGGCAAGAACTTGACGAAGCCCGTCGCGAAATCCATCCGAAGTAACAAATCACAAGCGGATGACTTCGGTCTCCTTTCGGAGAACTGGGCCACCCGGTCAGCGTCCGGCGAGATTGATGGCACGCCCGATTTGCACGTCATCGCCAACTCACTCACCGAACAGTGCGGACACAAGACCTTTCAGATTTCTGGGTAGTGGGTCAGTTTGAAAACTAGATAGTAGGTTTCTTAATGCTTAAGAAGCCGTAGGTCACTCCGCCAAAGAGAATGAACGTTATTAATCGCGAGAGCGGAAGAAACTCTGGGCTTGCGGTGCCTCGATCAAGAAAGAGATCCGCTACCATCGTTCCCGGGGCTAACATCACACTACAGATGAGATCAGGCACGGACCCTGCAAGCAAGCGAGGTTGAAGGGCTGTAGGTATCGCCACAGCCGCAAAACCAATCAATATCGCTAGGATCAGAGCAAGCGCCCGGTTCATGCAGCGAATTATAGGCGCACTTCACACCTTCAGCAGCCCTACAAGCTCTTCCACATCCCAAACGTGATCGCTCAACCCGGCTTCCATCACGGGGGTTACGCGGAGCGTTTGATGCACACGGCAGAAATTATAGTGCGCGAAATATACCGCCAGCATAGCCTCATGATTCTCCAGCTTTTCGAGAAGCCATTAGCCAAAGTGAATCTCCGCATAGACATTGTCATGGTGAGGTTTTGCTTTTCCACGAATGAAGTGCTGATGTGGCGTTGGCCGGGATTGCCAGTGACCACATGGGATTCGGTGCCGAAACTGACCCACTACCGATTTCTGGGTTCTGGGCGGATTACCGTCCACTCTTCCCCTGACTAATTTTCGGCTGGGTCACAGCTTGCCGAACAACCCGCTCGTCAGTACTCGATGGTATATTCGCTGCAATGATCAGCCTTGAAGACGCCCGTTGGTCGAATATGACCGGTGGATACCGAACTTCGCTCGATCCACGACCATTACTCAAAAGACTCGAATCCGACAGGGACACCAAAGAAGTGTGGCAGGAACTGTGGGACGAACTCCACCATCAAGGGGATGTTGGCGAGGCTTCATACGCAGCTGTTCCATTTCTCGTCGAAAGCTATTGTGTGCGGCGCGTGATTGATTGGAATACGTATGCGATTGTGGCGATCATCGAACTGGCACGCAAAGAAGGCAAGAACCCTGACGTTCCGCAATGGATTGCCGACGATTACTTCCAGGCAATTCGGAGATTGGCGGAGGTCGGCTCATCAGAGGTTTTGCACGCCGAAACCGAGGAAGATATTCGCGCCATACTCAGTATCATTGCAATCAATAAGGGTCTTCGGAAGCATGGGCCTTTCCTCGTTAACTACTCCGAAGATGAGCTAATGGACATCGAGTCCAAGATCGATTGGTAACGGCCTTTTAGCCAAGGCCCGTGTCACCGCCTACTCGGAAATAACCCAAAAATTCAGATTACTTCCGGATTGACCACATTACAGCCGCGACGGCGGCTACACTCGCCTAAAGAAACACAAACCTGACGACGCACACACAACTCCATGGGAAGAAGCCCGCGCCATTGCGTCAAGATCCTCGCCGCCTGTCCAAGCATTACAACTGGAGCGACTTTCTCACAGCAGCTCTCCAAATCAAAATTCCGCGCGTCTATAATTTGGACATCCCACCAGAACATGCTGCACTTTGACAGCACTGGCTGCCTCGGAAGGTCACATGAATCGCGATTGCAAAGAGGGCCTCCGCCTTCGTCTGCACTTTGAACACACCTTGAAAGAATGGGGCTGGTTCGACGCATACGAGCAGGCTCTCGAACTAATGCCGGTAGGCCTTCCACACGTCCACGAGTTCCAGCAAGAAGCCCACCACGCACACTCAGAGATGATCAAATCTCGTCACGCCTATGTCGAGCACATGGCCGAGTGTCTCGCTTGCAGTAGACGGCTTATCACATCTGATGCTTTGGTCACGATCCGGGAGAAACTGAACGCGTCCCGCATTCAATGACCGGGACCCGTACTCCCACCCTGTTAGGCCGCTTTAGCTCTGCGGCGCATTACGTGCTTCCTATCCGAACCCTTCGATAATGTGATCGATCTCTTCTTGCTCGTTCTCGATTCGAATAGTCTGACCAGCTCTTTCAAGCGCATTGGAACGACGGTTATCGAGTTGGGGGAGGTCGTCGCCATACAAACTCCAGTTCACCCATAGATGCCTCGTTCGCGTCAGAGGTATCTCGCGGAAGTTGCTTTTGTTCTGGATTGCTGAGTTTGACAAGAGTAACAATATGTCGTATCACATTCATAACAGAAAACCTACATGCGCCCCGCCGTGCGCTTCCCCGCCGATCAAGAGAAGATGTTCGCATAGCAAATTTTTCATGCGGTTCCATCGCGGAAGCCATGTTAGCGTCGAGAAGCACAGCTAGCCACATCGACGGGGTGCCTTGGGGGAGGAACTTCGTTGAAGCAAGGTCGGCTGCGCGGCACAACTCCCAATGAGCATCCAACCTCACGACGACCTCCTTACGATCCTTCGCAGTAACCTCCGCCGCATTGACGAGGAGCACCGCGACAAGAATCCGACTCCGGAGTCGCGCGAGCTCAAGCAGCTTCTCCTCTGCCGCATCACTATCATCGAAGGCGCCATGGAAAACCTCAACAAAATCATCCACAAGGTCAGCGCACCGAAAAAGCCATAGATACAACCCACCTGACCTGCCTTTTCTGGACGAATTGGATGATACTCCGCCTCAGGGTGTCCCGGCTTGCAATGCAGCCTCAGAGAGGAAAATATGACGATGAGCCGCTAGCTGAGCAACTTTGACCGTTTTCAATCCTGGCTTCCGTGCTTAGATCTCAGAACGACAAAACACTGCGGGTAGGCAGGAATGACTGATGACGAAATTAGAACCCGTAGTAAGCGTGGCCGACATTCTGGAGCGGGAACTCGAACCCACGATTAAAGAATGGCTGCGGCGGGTGAATCTGGTTTCTGAACTGACCTGCGTTCCACTTAGCGATGCGGATCGCACAGGTCATCTACCCATGCCGTACTCAGACTTGATTTCGCGCCTGCGCGATGCAAATGCTAAGGATGCAGATCGGTCCACCTCCGCCGCCGGGCACGGACAAATACGGTATTCGCAGGGTTACTCCGCCGTAATGCTCATTGAGGAGTCGCGAGTATTCCAAGTCGCCACATTCGGCGCGTTGCATGCCGGGAGTGTTGGTTTTGGTTCTGGGTCTTGAGCGACGACATCGGCGATGAGCTTTTGCAAGCGAAGATTCTCTTCCGGTGAGCCTAAACGTATATATCTGCATGACGGTTGTGGACTGGGCTTGCAGAGAAGCGGATGATATCGCTGAAATTCGTTCACCAGCCGCTTGCCAACTGCGCGCAGATTTTCGAATTCGTATCCCATCGGCCTCGTGATCACTTTCGCCATCGTCTGCCCTTAACAGTGCAGTTCGATGTTTACGTTATCCACAGTGTTGGCTGTTGTTGAAAGCTTGAAGAACTTAGGAAATCTGGCGACGTATCGGCGAAAAAGCAGGGGTTACCGTCAGCTGAAGAATCGTTGGCTCTTCGTCGAGACTTACAGGCCGACCGCGGCGTGCATTGAGGCTCTTCGCTCCAATGCGGGATCGCGTTGGACTTGTATTACGTTCTCGCCCCATTTCCAACTGGGCCCACCTTACGGGAGAAGAAGTGGCCGCGAAGGTGGGCCCGTGGGCCCTCCAAGGCTGGGAAATATGACACTCATGTGAGGGTGTCAACAGTGTGGTCCGCCGCAATTGGCTGACAGGCGGAATAGTCAGATCAGAGGCGTGATTTCGCTTCTTGTCTCGGCTCCTGCTTTGCATCGGCTCTTAGTTCCTTGGGAACCTCGATGACTCCGAGTTGCGCCATCATCGTTGCGAGGTTCCAGTTCGCATGGGCTTCAGCTATCTTTGATCCTTCGAGCCGGTAGATGGAAGTGCCATCAATGGTCACCTTGCGGTTGGTGGGCTGCATGCCGAGGAACGGTCCTTTGTGAGTTCCGTGGGCTGTCCAGTGCACGACGACTTCATTGCGCTCGGCGATGGTGTCATCGACAGTGAATTTTAAATCGGGAAATGCCTTGCGACTTGTCTCGATGTGGTTTTTGATGTTTTGAATTCCGGGGTTCATGTTAGGGAACACCGGATCGTGGAAATGGACTTGGTCTGCGAGGAGTTCGGATACCTTGTTGAGGCTTCCCTGATTCCAGCACTCTTCCACAAACCTCCGGACGATTTGTTTGTTTTCATCGGGCGAATTATTCTGCTGAGGCATGGTTCGCCCTCCTTTCCATGGCCGGGAATTATAGACCCGACCTGGCGGAGATTTGAATTGCTCACAGAGCATTATTTGTGGATATTTGCAGGGCGGCGAATTGCCCGGGTTCGACACCCACGGTTAAGGTACCGTGCTACCCGCGCCCATCTCGGTGAGATTCTCGCCCGCCTCAATTTCCCGGCTAGAAAACCAAGATGTGAGAACATCAAATCCGAAATTGGGCCAAGAGGGGGAGACTGTGGATGATTCTCTTCCTGCTTGGTTATCAGCGATGCGCCCTATTCGCTGCGCTAACTGCTACATAGTCAATTCCCACTTTGAAACCATCGCACAGGAGTCCGCCCGTTCATGGAGCATCCGTCTTTCACCTGTTGCTCGAACGACGATGAAACTATTGATTTAATCTGCCCACGTTGCTTTACAACTGTTGGCCCCTGTCTTCAGGAAGCGGACCTTGAGAGAGTCGAAGAAAACCACGTTTGCGACCCGTCGCGTGTTGAGCGCTATCGCGGCCTGAGCAAGGCGGTCGAAGAATATCGCACAGGGAGAAGAGACGACGAGGCTCCCGAGACCTAAAGTCTTGTTTGAGCACCTTGCCGGTGGCTCAGCCCAAGCCCATCAGAAAGCATGTCAACCCATAAAGGCACACTCTCAATAGCGCTCAAGCCTATACACATTTTCTTCCCCACACTTCGGACATTGGAGTGCTCACCGTCCAATGCTCTAACTATGGCGGCGGAACCTTGTCGCCGCATTGTGGGCCCGGGTGAGCGTTGCTTCAGGTCGGGAATAGAGGCCGGAAACGCTCAGAACCTGCGTCCGTAAACCGCGCATCGGTCAAATGTTCACGTCCGCAAAATGAACGCCGGGGTATTACTTGTCTGTTGCTCTAACCTTTGCGATTAGCTGCCCCAGAGCGTGATTATCCTCCGCAGAGCCATAACGGATGAATCTAAACGTCGGCTCGCTGCTCGGCTCACATAGCCGGGGATGCTGTCTTTGAAATTCATTCACTAACTTCAACCCATCAGCATTCAGACGGTCGAAGATATAGCCGGTCGAAGTCTTCGTTACATTTGCCATTGCTGCTTGCCTTTCGGCGGAATGCGCTGACCGCAGAGCGGCTAACAAAAACGCGAATCGCGGCACAACACACGGACGCGAAGCCGTTGCGAAGTCCCTCCAGAAGTACGGGCACTAGTCTCTAGGCACTCGCCTTCTGTCGTCGTGCGAGTGCTTTAGGCTCCGATGTTCGATGTACTTGCCCGAAAACCAGACGATAACGTCGGCAGAGTTCTTTAGGTCTACAGGCGGCAACGGCATCTTCTCACCACAAGCCGTGCAGGAAGCGGAGGCTGGGTTCATCTCGGCGTCGTAATTGATTTTGAGTTCAGTTGTCATTTCAATCTGAGGAATGGACTAGATCTGCTCTGTAATCCATCCCTGTGCTGTCTTGTTAACACGCATTTTGCGACCATCAACGCAGACTTCGTAACCATCGAATGGCAACTCAGACGGTGCTTGATCAATAGCGCGTTGGGATTCTCACAGACCTCCTACCTGCGGATGGGTCATTTCCTGAGGGCGCACCCACAAATCGAACTCCTCCGCGGTGAGGAAGCCGAGCTTGAGAGCCGCCTCGCGCAAACTGATGTCCTCCCGATATGCGGTGAGTGCTATCTGTGCCGCCTTCTCATATCCGATGTGTGGATTGAGGGCGGTGACCAGCATGAGCGAGCATTCGAGATGTTCTTTGATTCGTTTCGCGTTTGGCTCGACCCCAACAGCACAGTGCTTGGTAAATGAGCGACAGGCGTCAGCCAGGAGCTCGATCGACACCAAAACGTTGTGCAGGATGACCGGTTTGTAGACATTGAGCTGGAAGTTACCCTGCGAGCCCGCGAAAGCGACAGCATGGTCGTTGCCAAAGACCTGGACCGCAGCCATAGTAATTGCCTCGCACTGCGTCGGGTTGATCTTGCCCGGCATGATGGAGGAGCCTGGTTCGTTGGCTGGAATCGTGAGTTCGCCTATTCCCGCCCGAGGACCACTGGCGTACCAACGAACGTCGTTGGCGATCTTCATGAGGGCACCTGCAAGTGTTCGGAGCGTTCCACTCACGCT
>Ga0068853_100001680_pt1 | contig 16203 bp, 21 predicted proteins | sample KBSCornC32_FD_65655 | JGI IMG/M metagenome (GOLD analysis project Ga0068853, IMG submission 65655) | Corn rhizosphere microbial communities from Kellogg Biological Station, Michigan, USA - KBS Corn C3-2 | ecosystem: Host-associated > Plants > Roots > Rhizosphere > Soil ...
CCGGTGGCCTCGCAGCCGGTCACGACCGACGCCGCGGCGCCATCGAGCATGGAGCCGATTACGGTTGCCGCAACCACCGACGCGACAGCGTCAGTGCCTGATGCGGGACTCGCCGCGCTTCAGGATGCTCAGATCGGCAGTTCCGGCGTCAATGTACGGGCCGGAGCGTCAAAAGATTTCGCCGTGCTGTTCACTCTGCAGCCGGGCGCGAGCGTCAAAACGCGGGAAACCCTCAATGGCTGGGTTCACGTGTTCACCGATAACGGCGATGGCTGGATTTACTCGAGCTATCTGGGTGGCGACCAGACCACCGCCTCTAACGACTCCACCAACACCGCCTCCACGGATGCCCGGAGCTCCACCAGCAACTCACTGGTGGGTCACGCCCTGCGCCTGCGGTCCCGAGCGCAGGTTTACGATAGCCCCGGCGGGGACCGCGTGTATGTTCTCGACGCGGGCGAGAGGGTACGCGTTGCCGACGCCAGCGATAACTGGATCCGCATCGTTACCGACACTGACGAATCTGGCTGGCTACGTCTTCGCTAACCGCTGCTTGCGGGCTGAGGGAAGAATGGTCGGAGTGGCCGGATTTGAACCGACGACCCTTTGTCCCCCAGACAAATGCGCTACCAGGCTGCGCTACACCCCGACTTGCGGCCTATCTAGTTGGTCAGGCCTTGGGTGGCAACCCTCTCGGAATGGCACGGGTCGGCCCCGCCCAGATAGGTATCCAGCAGCATCGTCTTGAAGTCGTCCTCGGCGAAGGGCTTGGTGATCATCGGCCGATGCCGGTGCTGAGCCGGAATCGAATCCGGCGTGCCCCCAGTCGAATACATGAACGGCACCCCTCGGGTGGCCAGCAGGTCAGCGATCGCCTCGGTCGTGCCCCCGCGCATGCGAACGTCCAGCACCGCACAGTCGATCGCGGCGGAGCTCGCCGTCTGGTGGGCGGTGTCGAGGTCGCCGCAGATGTGCACGTCCTTGACGCCCATCTGGCGGACGATGTCCTCAATCATCATTGACACCAGCCCCTCGTCTTCGACGATGAGGAGCGAGGCAATGCCTTCGGAGATTTCTATTATCATGGGGCCGCAGCCTTTCTGACGCCCCTCTGTGCTGGACCCTGTCGAGGCCGGAGTCGACGTTTATCGGAGTGAGGCAAAGCCGCTTTATCGTGAGAGTTAGGCGAGTACTCATTTGAACCATCTTTGCGGTCAGGCGTTGAATTGAGCATCGCAAATGAGTTAAATGAGTATCAGCCAATTTTGCGAGGGAAGCGGGGCGCTTCATGAGCGAAAAGACAGCCAAGGGCAATGATCTGCAGCGCGGAGAGCGCCTACAGCTGATGCTCGACGAGCATGAGTTGAAGGCGCTCGACGACTTCCGCTACGCCAATCGGATGCCCAGCCGGGCAGCCGCGATCCGGGAATTGCTGCGTCGCGGACTCGACGGATCGGGGTACAGCATCAACATCACGGGTGCGCGATCAGGTGATTTCGGGGTGCTGAGCGCGCCGAAGAGGACGCCCGAGCGCGAGGTATGAGTCTATTCCCTCGCGCGCTCGAGCAAGCGCTTCATCTCGAGGAGATCGCGCAGCACGCCGTTCAGCCGATCGCGTGACGATTCGCTGAGGCTGGTTCCGTTCGCGGATTGGAGTGGTGTGTCTTCAGGCTCGAAGCCGTTTGCCTCCGCGACCTCTTCGTTTCCAACAGGCGGAGCAAGTGCTTCTACGGCGCCGCCATTGCCGATCGCCGCGACATGCCGCGCACCCTGATCCTTGAGGATCTTCTGGACGCCCTTGATGGTGAATCCCTGGTCGTAGAGCAGGTGCCGTATGCCCTTGAGCAGGAGCACATCCTCGGGGCGGTAATAACGGCGGCCCCCGCCGCGCTTCAGCGGCTTGATCGTCGAAAAGCGCGTTTCCCAGAAGCGCAATACGTGCTGCGGCAGATCGAGTTCCTGGGCGGCTTCAGAGATCGTGCGGAACGCCTCGGGCGACTTGTCCACACCGAATCCTTTCCAAAGAAAGGCTTATTTTCCAGCGCGAACCATAGATTTGTTGATCTTGGATTTCAACACGTTGCTGGGTTTGAACACCAGAACCTGTCGCGGCAGGATGGGGACTTCCTCGCCGGTCTTGGGGTTGCGGCCGATGCGTTGATTCTTGGAGCGCACCTGGAAGGAGCCGAAGGAGCTGAGCTTAACGTTCTCGCCAGCAACGAGCGCGTCGCCGATCAGATTGAGGAACCGCTCGACGAGTTCGGCCGACTCGGTCCGCGAGAGCCCCACCGACTCATAAACGGCCTCGGCTAGGTCCGCTCGCGTAACAGTCTTCTGGGCCATGACGCTCCCCCCGTTCCGCCAAACCTGGTGCGCAGTCCTGCTCAGGCCCCTCGCCCGAAGCTGAAACATTAACTCCCATAGGGGATTAAGGCAACGGGCGCAGATGCTATTGGCGACGCGAACGCTGAAGCAAGACGGAGGGGGCGCCGCCATAGGTGCTTCGCGCGAACTCCTCGAAGCCAAGCTTGCGGGCAAGACGTAGCGACGGCGCGTTGTCCGGGTGAATCAGGCAGGTCAGACGATCTGGCCCCCCATGGTCCGCCGCCCAGTCCAGCGCGGCACGCATCGCTTCTCCTGCCAGGCCCTTTCCGTGAAATTCCGGGACGAGCCCCCAGCCGGCCTCCATCGTTCCCTCGATCGAGGGCTCAATGGCGCGGTGCAGATCATGAAAGCCGCATTCGCCGGCGAAGCGGCCGGTCGCTTTTTCCTCGATGGCGAAGAAGCCGAAGGCGAGATGGTGCCAAACGCCGATCTGCCGCAGGAATCGCGACCAGCTTTGCTCGCGGGTAAAGGGCACGCCGCCGATGAATCGCGTGACGGCCGGATCGGCCCACATGGCAGCGTAGGCATCGAAGTCGGCCAGGCGGTACGGGCGGAGGAGCAGCCGCCCGGTTGTCAGCGTGGGGATGCGGACGAGATCGCTCACCAGCGGATCAGCGAGGCGCCCCAGGTGAAGCCGCCACCCATCGCTTCGATCATGACGAGATCGCCGCGCTTGATGCGGCCGTCGTGCACCGCCTCGGTGAGCGCGAGCGGGACGGACGCGGCCGAGGTGTTGGCATGATGGTCGACGGTGACGATGACCTTCTCGAACGGGATCTTCAGCTTCTCGCCGGCGCCCTCGATGATGCGCAGATTTGCCTGATGCGGCACGAACCAGTCGAGATCATCGACCGTATAGCCGGTCTGCGCGAGCACGTTCTCGACGACGTCGGTGATCTTGCCGACGGCGTGACGAAAGACCTCACGGCCCTCCATGTGGACGCGGCCGATGGTGCCCGTCGAGGAGACACCGCCCGTGGTGTTGAGCTTGTCGGCAAAATGCCCATCGCTGCGCAGCGACGAGGCGAGGATGCCACGTTCATTGTCGTCGGCAAGTTCATAGATCGCCGCGCCGGCGCCGTCGCCGAAGAGGACGCAAGTCGTACGGTCGGACCAGTCGAGGATGCGCGAGGTGGTCTCAGCGCCGATCACCAAGGCGCGGCGGGCGATGCCGTTCTTGAGGTACGAATCCGCGGTGACGCTGGCAAACACGAAGCCCGAGCACACGGCCTGGATGTCGAACGCTGCGCCGTGATGCATGTCGAGCTTGCGCTGGACGATCGCGGCGGTCGCGGGGAAAGTGAGGTCGGGCGTGGTCGTTGCGACGACGATCAGGTCGATGTCGGCGGGTGTGAGGCCGGCGTTCTGCAGAGCCCGCCTGGCAGCTTCGGTCGCCATGTCGGACGTGAGCTCGCCCTCCGCCGCGAAATGGCGCTGGCGAATGCCGACGCGCTGGCGAATCCATTCGTCCGAGGTGTCGACGGTTTTCGACAACTCCTCGTTGGAGACCACGCGCGCGGGCAGATAGCTGCCCACGCCTTTGACGACAGACCGCATTGTCACGCCGGTTTCGCCTCTCGTTGAGGTTCGTTGGGCGCACCGGCCTCCCTGGCAGGGAAGCGCCGCAGGCCCTCCGAGATTTTGTCGATCAGCCGGCTGCGCGCCATTTCGTAGGCGAGGCCGAGCGCCGCCTTGTAACCGATCTCGTCGGTGCCGCCATGACTTTTGATGACGATGCCGTTGAGCCCCAGGAACACGCCGCCATTGATGTTGCGCGGGTCGAGCTTGCGGCGGATGGCGTTGAGCGCCTTGCCGGCGATCATCGCGCCGAAGGTCGAAAAGATATCGGCCCGCAGCGCCTGACGGAGGTAGGTGCCGACCTGGCGCGCCGTGCCCTCGGCGGTCTTGAGCGCGATGTTGCCGGTAAAACCCTCGGTGACGATGACGTCCACCGTGCCCTTGCCGATATCATCACCCTCGACGAAGCCGTGATAGACAAAGCCGGCGCCGCTCGCCGCGCGCAGGCGCTCGGCGGCCTCGCGCACTTCTTCGTGGCCCTTGACGTCTTCGGTGCCGACATTGAGCAGCCCAAGGCTCGGCTGCTCGGCGTCGAACAGGGCCCGCGCTAGCGCGGCACCGAGGATCGAGAACTCCACCAACTGCTGCGCGTCGCCACCGATGGTGGCACCGACGTCGAGCACCACGATGTCGGCCCGTAGGGTCGGCCAGATCGCCGCGATCGCGGGGCGCGCGATGCCCTCCATGGGGCGCAGGCAGAACGTCGCCATAGCCATGAGCGCACCGGTGTTGCCGCCCGAGATCACCACATCGGCCTCGCCGTCCTTGACCGATTGCAGCGCGGCCCACATCGAGGAATTGCCCCTGCCCTTGCGCAGCGCCTGCGACGGCTTCTCATCCATCGCGATGACGTTGCCGGAATGGACGACGCGGCTTGCGGCCTTGAGGGTGGGGAATTGCTCGAGCAAGGGCGTGAGCTCGGCCTCGCGGCCGTGGAAGATGAAGGTGGTGTTCCGGCGCTCGCGCAGCGCCAGCGCCGCGCCGTGGACCGCCACCCGAGGGCCGATGTCGCCGCCCATGGCGTCCACAGAAATGCGAATGGAATCTGCCATTTGTTCCGTTATGGGCTCCGCCCGGCAGGCCCGTCAAAGATTAGTCGAAGCTGTCGCGGGCGGGAAGAGCGGCGGCCTCAGCCCTTGTCCTTGAGAGATTTCAGCGCGGCGAAGGGCGATTCATCGGGAGATTCCGGATCCTCCGGCGGTAATTGCAGGCTTTCGGCCGCGCCGCGGGGGTAGAGGTCGACCACCAGCCCCAGGGTCTCGGCGATCAGGTCGCTGACATCGGCTTGATTGCCATCGAAATGGTCCGGCAGGTCCTCGCCTTCAAGATCGACGAACACTTCGGCATCGGCGGGTCCGGCATAGTCCTTCTCGCCGGCGGGAAGGAATATCCGGTCGATCGGTTCGGCGATCTCCTGGACGACCGGCTCCAGGGTCACGACTGAAGGCTGCTTAACGCTCGCGGTGAGCCGACCGGTGACGCGGATACCGCCGCGGAATTTGACGGCATGCAATTTGACCGAGAGGCGATCGACCGAGGTGACGCCGAGTTGGTCGGCGAGCGCTGCCCGTTCTTCGGCTGTTGGCGCGACGTCGACCTCGCGACCGGAGACCGGCATGGAGTCGAGCCGGATCACTGCATCGGCAAAGCGGACAGGTGCGGGCGCGGCGCTCATGCTGCGGCACCCGTTGGCGCTCCGGCAACAAGCGCCGCCGCCGGAATGGCGTCGAGGCGCAGCGCCTCTGCCACCGTATAGGCGGCGAGGGCCGATGCTCCGGGCACCGGGGCGCCGTCGTAGACGTCGCGAACGAGCATCGACTCGACCGCCGCGCCCGAGTCCTCCCCGAGCGCCTCGTCGAGCGCCTTCATCATGCCGTAGAAGAGATTGCCGAGACGGCGGACCTTGCGCGGCACGCCCAAATCGGTGACGCCGAGCTCGCGGTGCGACTGATCCATGTCCTTGAAGAAGCGATCGACCAGCGCCTGCGTGAAGTCGCGCACCGAGGACTCACGATTCAGCCGGCGCAGCATCAGCGCCATATGCAGCGAGAGCAGATTGAATCGACCGGTCACCGTGTCCGGAACGCCCCACTCGGCGTAGAACCGCTCCTGTCGGGATTGCGCCACAATGGCCCGATAGCAGTCCTCGACGGCGGCGGGGCGCGGCGATTTGCGGAACAGGTTAAAGATCATGCGCTTGCTTCCCGGCACAATCGCGGTTGGGGGCGTTTGCGCGCGCTTGCCAGCCTCGGGCTTTGACCGCTAAACAATCCGGCGCCTTCGGGTGCGCCGCGTCTTAGTCGAGACCCATCGGGAAAGTCAAATCCATGTCCCTTCGCTCCTCTGCCCCGCTGGCCCTGATCGCGGCCGCCGGCCTGCTCGCAGTTTCGGTGAGCGGTTGCAGCATGGGCTCGGGGATGGCGTTCAGCACGAACCGCATCGAGGGCTATCAGATCTCGCAGGATGCGCTGGCGCAGATCCGTGTGGGCCAGAGCCAGGACCTGGTAATCGTGGTGCTCGGCTCGCCGCAGACGACCAATGCGTTCGCCGAGGGCACAGGCTGGTATTACGTACAGACCCGTGTGAACCAGACCGCATTCGGGCTCACGACGGTGATCGACCGGACGGTGCTCGCGATCTATTTCGACAAGAACAAGCGCGTGGCGGACAAGGCGCTCTATTCGCTCAAGGACGGCAAGGTCGTCACGATCGAAGGCCGCAAGACGCAGGGTTATGGCGAGGACCGGACGTTCATCCAGTCCTTCATCAACTCGTTCACCTCATCGGGGAACTGAGGCCCTTCGCAATCGAGTCGAGAACTGCGTGGACGAGGCCCGGTGCGTCGTCCTCGTAGAAGGCCTTGGCGATATCGACATATTCGGTGATCACGACGCCCGCGGGAATATCGCGACGGCGCAGCAGCTCGAAGGCCGCAGCCCTGAGGATCGCCCGCAGCGTCGCATCGATCCGACCCACCGGCCAGTCATTGGTCAACGCCTTGTCGATGGCCGGATCGATATCGAGCTGGTTTTTGAGGACGCCCCTGACGATCTGTCCGAAGAAGTCGGCATCGGCCGGCAGGTATTGCTCGCCCTCCACCTCGCGGCCGAGCATGTGGGACGAGAATTGGGCCAGCGTATCCTCGAGCGACTGGTGGCCCACGTCCATCTGATAAAGCGCCTGCACCGCGGCAAGGCGTGCGGCCCCGCGCTGATTAGCGGGGCGCGGCTGCGCGTCCGGAGGTAGGGCGGAGGTGGGCATGATCAGCGGCGCTCGAAGATGCGCAGCTTATCGTCGCCCAGCATCTGACGGTCAACCTCGGAATATCGCGCGACGTTAATGCGCTCCTGGAAGCGTCCGAGCAGCGCCGCGGGGACACCGAAGCGGCCGATGGTCTGGGCGCTGTCGATGACGTAGAGGCGGTCGATGAGCTCGGCCGAGATGAAGGACTCGGTCAGGCGCGCGCCGGCCTCGACAAAGAGCCGGTTGACGCCGCCGGTCGCGAGCAGCGAGACGACCTTTTTGAGCTCAGGATGACCGCGCCGCCCGTCGACCTCCACGACGTTGATGCCCTGGCGGAGGTTCACCGGGTGCTCGGGGTGGGCGAACACGAGAATGGGCCCGCCGCCGATCTCGGTGAAGAGCCGGAAGCGCTGGTTGATCTCCTTGCCGCCCGAAAGGACGACCCGCAACGGCGCGCGGTCGGTGAAGCCCGGAAGATGCGGGCGCAGATCATTGTCTTCGATCTCGGCGCGCGCGATCCCCGACATCACCGCATCGGACGCTGCGCGTTCGCGATCGACGAAGCGCACGGCCTCCGGCCCCATCGGCGGGGCCTCGCCGGGCTGCTGGTAGCCGACCATGCCATCGGCGCAGACCGTGATCTTGAGGGTCACGAAGGGGCGATTGCGCGCGAGCCGCGAACCATACCCCTCGATCAAGACATGCGCCGGATCGTAAGGGACGTGGACCGCCTCAATGTTGCGCTCGGTCAGCGCGCGCAGGCCGGCGCCGCTCGAGGCGGCCTCTGGATCAAGTTGGGCGACAACGACGCGGAAGATGCCGGCTTCGGCGATCGCGGCCGCAGAGGCGGACGGTGGCTCGAGGGTCATATAAAGCGTGCGGCCGGCGGTGCGGCCCTGCCCCGCAGTCAGTGCGAGAAGCTCCGCCTGCCCCGCCCCGCGGAGTTCCGTGACGGCGGACGCAATGAGCATTGTCTTTGCGGGATCGGCGATGATCGCGCCCACGGGCGGCATAGGACCGGTCGTACCCAAGGCCGGCATGGCAAGCCGCGTAGCGGCATTGAGCCAGCGCAGATCGGCTGCAGCCGGATCGCTCACTCGTCGTCTTCGCCGAGCGTGGGCGTCTCGCCATCGCGGAGCTCGCTGAGGAACGAGCGGAAGTCGTCAGCCGCGCCGAAGTTCTTGTAGACTGAGGCGAAGCGCACGAAGGCAACGTCATCGAGATTCTTGAGGCCGTCCATCACCGCGCCGCCGATCTGGTCGGAGGTGATTTCAACTTCGCCCAAACTCTCGAGCTGGCGGACGACGCCCGAGATCATACGCTCGACGCGGTCGCCGTCGATGTTGCGCTTGCGCACAGCGGTATAGACCGAGCGCGCCAGCTTCTCGCGATCGAACGGCACCTTGCGGCCGGACTTCTTGACGACCGTCAGCTCGCGCAGCTGCACACGCTCGAACGTCGTGAAGCGGCCCCCGCAACTGGGGCAGATGCGGCGGCGGCGGATCGCGCTCGAATCGTCGGTCGGGCGCGAGTCCTTCACCTGCGTGTCGTCATTGCCGCAATAGGGGCAGCGCATGGATCAGCCCTGGTAAATCGGGAAGCGCGCGGTGAGTGCCTTTACCTTGTCACGCACCGCGCCCTCGACCGCGCCGTTATTGTCGTCCCCGTTCATCGCGAGGCCATCGAGGACTTCGACGATCAGCTCGGCCACCTGCTTGAACTCGATCTCGCCGAAGCCGCGTGAGGTCGCTGCGGGCGTGCCGACGCGGATGCCGGAGGTGATGGCGGGCTTTTCGGGATCGTTTGGAACTGCGTTCTTGTTGGTGGTGATGTAGGCGCGCTCCAGTGCTTTCTCCACGGCCTTGCCGGTGAGCTTCTTGGGCCGAAGATCGACCAGCATCAGATGATTGTCGGTCCCGCCGGTGACGATGTCGACGCCGCCTTTCAGCAGACCTTCGGCCAGGACCTTGGCGTTGGCGACCACCTGCCTGGCGTAGATCTTGAACGAAGGCTGCAGCGCTTCCTTGAACGCGACGGCCTTGCCGGCGATGACGTGCATCAACGGCCCACCCTGGATGCCGGGGAAGATCGCGGAATTGATCTTCTTGGCGAGGTCTTCGTCATTGGTGAGGATCATTCCGCCGCGGGGGCCACGCAGAGTCTTGTGGGTGGTGGTTGTCGCGATATGCGCATGGGGGAACGGGCTCGGATAGACGCCGCCGGCGACGAGGCCCGCGACATGCGCCATATCCACCATCAGCAGCGCGCCGATTTCGTCCGCGATAGCTCGGAACGCAGCCCAGTCCATGATGCGCGAATAGGCGGAGAAGCCCGCGACCATCAGTTTAGGACGATGTTCTTTTGCCAGCTCGCGGACCTGGTCCATGTCGACGCGTCCGTCCTGCTTGCGCACGCCGTACTGGATGGCATTGAACCATTTGCCCGACTGGTTGGGCTTGGCGCCGTGCGTCAGGTGCCCGCCGCCGTCGAGGCTCATGCCAAGGATCGTATCGCCCGGCGACAGCAGCGCCTGGTAGACGCCCTGGTTGGCCTGGCTGCCGGAGTTGGGTTGTACATTGGCGAACGCCACGCCGAAGAGCTGCTTGGCGCGCTCGATGGCCAGCGTCTCGGCGATGTCTACGAACTCGCAGCCGCCATAGTAGCGCTTGCCCGGATAACCCTCGGCGTATTTGTTGGTCATCACCGAGCCCTGCGCCTCGAGCACCGCTCTTGAAACAATGTTCTCTGAGGCGATCAGCTCGATTTCGTGCTGTTGCCGGCCGAGCTCCTGGCGGATTGCGTCCGCGATCTCAGGGTCGACGTGGTCGAGATCATCCGAAAAATCGACTGAAAAGCGAGACAAAGTCGCGGTGACGCTCATGTGCGATCCCCTGTGCAGGACGGCCGGATCTGGGTGACGGCGGGGTCTACCACGCACTTGGCGACGATTCCTAGATCGACGACAAATGGCAGAAAGATCACTGATTTCATGGACATGGGCTTCCGTTCGGTTCGAGGATGCCCAGGCGAGCGGCGCTAGATGTTCGCGTTTCCCGATGGTTGAGCCATCTTTCCTCGCCAGTCGCGCGAACTGCGGCACTATGCCGGGATTTGCGCGCGGTGGGAAGACGGAACGATGTCAGGTGGCGCGAGTTAGCCCCGCATCTGGTGGACGCACGGCCCCCTCCCGGCGGCGCGCCAGGGCTCGCAAAGACAAAACCGTCAAGAAACCAAGGAGTTCACAATGTTTGTCGTCACCCCGCTTATGGCCGCCATCCTGCTCGGCAGCACCTTCTGGACGGGCGTCGCTGCGACCGCCGCCGTCCACAATGGCGGCTTTGGAACCGATATGTCGGTCAGCGCGAATTCGTCGGCGCACGAAGATGCCTGTGCGGCGCGCTACCGGTCCTACAATTCCAATCCGGCCTATCCGGACCAGTGGCTCGGCCGTGATGGCCAGTGGCACGTCTGCACGCTGTAAGTCATTCACCAGCGTCAATCGCCAAAAGGTTCGCTCCGGCGGGCCTTTTGGCATTTCCGGGTCACGATCCCTGTTCGAGCCGCCGCTTGAGCTTGGCGAGGGCCAGGGTCTGCATCTGGACCTGGGTGGCGGTCAGCGGGGCGATCACAACGACTTCGGTGCCGGTCTTTGAGTCGATGGCGGCGATGCGCATCTGACCAGCGATCTGCGTGAATTCGAAGAATACTTCGCCGTGCTTGGGGGCGGCCTTGTCGTCGCCCCAGCCCATCAGCCGCTGACGCGGCGACCGTGGAAAAGACTGAACCGCTTTTCCAGGGCGCGCTCCATGTCAGGCGGTATGCGTATCCACCAGGCCCTGGGAGTCGAACTCATAGACATCGTCGCGGAAGCTGACGGTGCCCTGCTTGTTCGCCCAGGCGGTGACGTAGGTGGTGTGAATCGGCGTCGGCGTCTTGAGATTTACGTTCAACTGCTCGTTCGAGTTGAACACGGCATCGACCGCCGGCAGATCCCAGCCGCCATTGGGGCCGAGCAGCCAGGTGGCGAGTTCGTCCACGCCCTCGACGCGGACGCATCCAGAGGAATGGAAGCGCGCGTTCTCGGCGAACAGCGACTTGGACGGCGTGTCGTGCAGGTAGACGTCGTACTTGTTCGGGAAATTGATACGGCAATGGCCGAGCGAGTTCTCGGCACCCGGGTCCTGACGGAAGCTGTAGTTCACCGCGTCATTGGTCGACCAATCGATGTCGGTCGGCTGCACTTCCCTGCCCTTGCCGTCATAGATGTGGATGTTGAACTTGGTCAGATAGCTCGGATCATTGTTCATGTAGGTGATCAGGTCTTTTTCGATCAGGCTCTTGGGCACGTGCCAATAGGGATTGAAATTGACCTGGGTGATCTTGGCATCGAGGATCGGGCTCTGCCGATCGATGCGGCCAACAACGGCTGTGTGCCGCTGCGCAACGATACCTCCATCGATGGCCTCGATCGAGGCCGCCGGAATGTTGACGACAACATAGCGCCCGGAATTGCTGAGTGCGGTGGCGAGCGTCTGGATGCGCTGCGCATTGAGCTGCAGCTGAGAGAGCCGCTCCTCGGCCGTCACCTGCAGGGCGCGGAACGTGGGCTCGTCGACCTTGCCGTTGGGGACGATGCCGTGACGGACCTGGAACTTGCGCACGCCTAAATCGAGGGCCGCGTCGAAATCGCTGTTGACGCGATCGGCCGGCGGCATGTCGCCGACGAGGATGAGGTGGCGCTTGAGATGGGCGGCGGGCGTGCCGTCCTTGCCCAGCATCAGGTTGAAGACCTGCCGAGACGGCTGCTCCCAGCCGCCACGCTGGACGATCTGCTGGTAGTACTGGATCGCCAACTGGACGTTATACGCGGTGTCGAGACTGAGGATCGGCTCGGGCGTGTCGATCGTCGCCAATGCGTCGAGCGTATTCTGGTCGCGGTTGGTGCCTTTGAGACGCGCATTGCGCGCCATCTCGTCCCAGATCGAAGTGCCGTCGCTGTTGTCGTCGGCCCAAACGGGTCCGGTCAGCGCTGCAGCTCCCATCGCGGCCATGGAAGTGAGCAGCTTTCGGCGAGTCAAAGGCATTGGTGGCAGTTCCGATTCAAAAAAGAGCAATACCATCGACGTCGCAACCGCCACAATTGGCGTCAACGAGCTGTGATGATGGCGGCGTCCCGGCGCGCCAATACGCCCCACAAGATACGCAGTTGCGCCGGAAAGGTTCTCGCCTGCCAACGATGTCTAGCGATTTTTGCGGCGCAAATAAGAAACGCCGGCCTATCCGGCCGGCGTTTGCCCGTTCGCTGTGGCCCCGACGCCACGCTGGAACGGCAATCTCGGGGTTGGCTGTCCTAGAGCTTGTACAGGATCTGGTCGACCCAGAAGCGCTCCAGCCGACCGAGCGCCTTGTTGAGCCCGTCGAAGGCGCCCGAGTCGAGGCCGCCGACCTTGTCGATGGACTTGAGGTGGCGGTCATAGAGCTCGTCGATCACCTCGGCGACCTCTTCTCCCTTGGGCGTCAGGCGGATGCGGACCGAACGGCGGTCGGCGCGCGAGCGCTCCTGGAAGATGTAGCCGGTCTCGACCAGCTTCTTGAGATTGTACGAGACGTTGCTGCCCAGATAGTAGCCACGCGAGCGGAGCTCACCGGCGGTCATCTCGGCATCGCCGATATTGAACATCAGCAGCGCCTGCACGGGGTTGATGTCGTCCCACCCCATGCGGTCGAATTCGTCCTTGATCAGGTCGAGCAGTCGGCGGTGAAGCCGCTCCACGCGGCTAACAGCCTCGAGATATGCCGGCTTCAGGCCGCCTGCACTGCCCTGCACCTCTGCCGCAACGGCATTGGATTTGGTTGCCATTCTTGCCTCACTGTTGAAGTCGTTCGGGCGATTTTCCGCCTCTCATGGGGCCAACCTAGACGCGTGCAAATAAGATCGGCTTAAGCGGCACACTTAAGGCTATCTTACTGCAAAAGTTCGCGATTTTGGCTTTACGACAGGTAACCGAAGGTCTGAAAATGGTAAGCTTAACGGGGTCTGTCGGGGCGTATCGGACGGCCCGCGAGGGCTAGTCGTGGGCGCGCTGGCGGAAGCGGAATGCGGTCACGAAGATGCCGACGATGGCGACCAGCAGGACGAGCCGCACCGCGAAATCGAGGGCCGAGAGCTGGATGGCGCGATTGCCGAAAAAATACATGCCGAGCTCGATGGCCGAGGCCGCAAGCAGCAGCACCGCGCCCCAGCTGGCACGGATCCAGAGGCCGACCGCAGCAAAGAGCCGCGCCGCGGCAAAGATCGAAAGATAGACGAAGCCGACGGTGCCCATGATCTCGATCGGGTTGGCTTCGCCGGTGGACACTCCCAGCAGACGCGACGCATCCGCCAGCCCGACGAGCAGCGAAATGATCGCCACGATCCGCACATAGCGGCCGAGGATGGGCGTCGTCAGGTCCATGGCCGATGGATAGCCCCTTCCCCCTAGGAGTGTCACCCCCGCGCTGGTAAAGAGCCGCCCATGAGCGACTGGCCGAAATACGACATGGAGTTTCTGGGCGGGCGCCGGCAGCGCCGGCTGCGGTCCTCGGCATGGATGCGCGATCTAGTACGCGAAACGACGCTGACACCCGCCGACCTGATCTGGCCGATCTTCGTGATCGAGGGGAAGAACGAGCGAACTCAGATCAAGTCGATGCCCGGGGTCGAGCGGCTGAGCGTCGATCTTGCGGTCAAGGCTGCGCGCGATGCGAAGAAAGCGGGCATCCCTGCGCTGGCGCTGTTTCCGAACACGCCGGACGCGCTGCGCAATCCGGACAGCAGCGAAGCCTACAATCCGGACAACCTCATGTGCCGGGCGCTCAAGGCCATCAAGGACAAGGTACCCGAGATCGGGCTCATCGCCGATGTGGCGCTCGATGAATATTCGAGCGACGGCCAGGACGGGCTGGTGCGCGACGGACAAGTCCTCAACGACGAGACCGTCGACGCGATGGTGCGCGCGGCAGTCGTGCAGGCGGACGCAGGTGCCGACATCATCGCGCCATCCGACATGATGGACGGCCGGGTCGGGGCGATTAGGCACGAGCTCGATGCGACGGGCCACGATGGCGTCGCCATCATGTCGTACGCGGCGAAATTCGCGTCGGCCTTTTATGGGCCGTTCCGCGAAGCCGTGGGCTCCGGCAAGCGCCTGCTCGGCGACAAGAAGACCTACCAGCTCGATTATGGGAACACCGACGAAGCCCTGCGCGAGGTGGCGCAGGACCTCGAGGAAGGCGCCGACATGGTGATGGTGAAGCCCGGCATGCCCTATCTCGATGTCGTCCGCCGTGTGCGTGACAGCTTCAACGTGCCGGTGTTCGCCTACCAAGTGAGCGGGGAATACACGATGATCTCGCTGGCGGCGCAGACCGGGGTGATCGACCGCAATGCGGCGATGCTCGAGTCGCTGTGGGCGTTCAAGCGGGCCGGCGCAAAGGGCGTTCTCACCTATTTCGCGCTCGAGGCCGCTCGGGCGCTGGGCGCTTAAGCATCGCGCTTCCGACATAGTTGAAGCGCATTGCGCTCGGAATCGGCGAGGCCTAGAGTTTCGCGATTGAAGCGGGCCCCGATGACCGAGCACACACCGGAAAACACGCAGCTTTTCCTCACGGCACCGATGCCGTGCCCGTATCTGCCCGGCAAACAGGAGCGCAAGCTCTTCACCCATCTCACGGGCCGCCGCGCCAGCGCGCTCCATGCGTTGCTCAGCGACAATGGCTTCCGGCGCAGCCAGAACCTGATCTACCGGCCGGCCTGTGAAGGCTGCGCGGCATGCCAATCGGTTCGAATTCTCGCGCGCGATTTCGAGGCGAGAGCGCGCTACCGGCGGATACTCAAGGCGAACGCCGATATAGAAGTCTCTGTCCGGCCCGCCCACGCCACCGCCGAGCAGTTCGAGCTGTTCAAGCGCTACCTCGACGCCCGCCACACCAGCGGCGGGATGACCTCGATGAGCTTTGTCGACTTCGAATACATGGTCGAGGATACGCCGGTGCAGACCGTCGTCGTCGAATACCGGCTGGGCGCCGCCGACGATCACCGGCTGGTCGCTGTCGCGTTGACCGACGTGATGCCGGACGGGCTCAGCATGGTCTATTCTTTCTTCGACCCGGACCTCGCGCGACGAAGCCTCGGCAATCTGCTGATCCTCGACCATGTGCGGCAGGTGCGGCTCGCCGGGCTCAGCTACGTCTATCTGGGCTATTGGGTCGAGGAGTCCCCCAAGATGGCCTACAAGGGCCAGTTCCGCCCGCTGGAGGTCCAGCGCGGCCCCCTAGGCTGGCGGCGGCTCGACTAGACATGCATTTCGCCCTCGGGCTCCTGCGCGTCGTGCTGGCGCTGCTGATCGTTGCGACTTCGGTGCCGGCGATCCTGGCGCTGCTGGGGTTCGCCGTGGCAGCGCTGGACGTGTTCAACCATCTCCAGCTGCTGTTGTTCTTCGGTACGCTCGTCGCTGTCATTCTGGCGCTGCTGCTGCGGATGCCGGGCGCAGTGACCGTCCTAGCGGCACTGGGGTTTGCGGCGTCCGCCTGGACCTTCGTGCCCGAATGGCTGTCGAGTTTCGAGCCGAGGCCTCCTTTGCCGACCGATGGCCGCCCCGTCCTCAAGCTGATGACGCACAATGTGTTCGGGCTCAACACCGACATGAAGAGGATGGCGGCAGCGATCTTTGCCGAGGACCCCGATATCGTCGCGTTGCAGGAATTCTTTCCCGAGCAGACGCCGCTCGATGCCCTGATCCGGCCACGCTACCCCTATACCGTGCGCTGCAAAGGCGGCAAGCGGGCCAACATCGCTCTCTACTCTAAAATGCCGTTCGACAACGAAATGGGTGCGACCGACTGCCCGCAAACCGAGGGCGAGCAGAGAACCGCACATATCGTCGCCGCGTTCGCGCTGGCGAATGGGACGCATTTTTCGGTGCTGACGACCCATTTCGACTGGCCACTGCCGGTCGA